>Ga0209979_1000064_pt1 | contig 189617 bp, 177 predicted proteins | sample AnhtaG_FD_183114 | JGI IMG/M metagenome (GOLD analysis project Ga0209979, IMG submission 183114) | Deep subsurface microbial communities from Anholt, Denmark to uncover new lineages of life (NeLLi) - Anholt_01485 metaG (SPAdes) (version 2) | ecosystem: Environmental > Aquatic > Marine >...
AACATCCGGCTTGGCTTGTGCCACAAGCTCCGGCGTAACCTCTGTGTTCAACTGCAGTGTAACTCCGGCTTTCTCCACCTGTGTACGGAGGTACTTGATGCCTTTGGATAGCTCCTGTTTCAAAGGAGGCACTGCAGCCAGGTTGAACTGTCCCCCCGGCTCTGCTTCTCTCTCGTAGAGACTCACCTGATGCCCCCTCAAGGCGGCCACACGGGCCGCCTCCAGTCCTCCTGGACCTCCACCAACCACCATCACCTTTTTCGGCCTGGCCGCAGGAGCAATAGCCATCTCCTTCTCCCTGCCCACGGTGGGGTTGATAACACAGGTCATCGGCTTGCCAGCTTCGCGACCAGCGATGCACCCCAGTCCACAGCCCATGCACGGGGCAATGTCGTCGAACCTACCTTCCGCCGCCTTTTTGGGCAAATCCGGGTCAGCCAGGAGCGCCCGCCCCATAACTATCACGTCCGCCTGATTTCTTCGCAGTATATCCTCGGCTAATCTGGGGTCATTGATTCTGCCTACCACCGCCACCGGTATGTCCACCACCTCTTTCACCGCGGCAGAGAAAGCTACATTCAGGCCCCGCGGTGTACCGGTGGGAGGCAGTATGCGCCATGACATTTGAGGAAATGTTCCACTGGAAATGTGGAAGGCATCTACCCCAGCCTCAGCCAGTATGGGAGCTATGTACTGTGTCTCCTCAAGATTCCGACCACCGGGAGTCAGCTCGTCTCCGGAGAGCCTCATGATTATGGGAAAGTCACCACCCGCCTTGGCGCGGATATTCTTGACCACCTCCAGGGGGAGCTTGAGGCGATCTTCGATTGAGCCGCCATAGGCATCAGACCGCCTGTTGCGCAAAGACGAGATGAAGGAGCCCAACAGCATATAGCTATGGGCAGCGTGCAGCTCCACCCCATCGAAGCCAGCCTCCCTGGCCCGCCTGGCCGCATCACCGAATTGCTCTACGATCCGCTCGATCTCCTCGGTGCTAAGCTCCCGACACATCACTTTGTTACTGTGACACATAATAGCAGACGGGCCCACGGGTTGAATCCCGTTCAGGAAAGAAAGCGACTCCGGCCCTGGATGAGAAATCTGCGGCACCACCTTGGCTCCATGGGCGTGAACCGCACTGGTCAGTCCCCGCATGCTTGGGATAAGCTCATCGTCCCAGAGGCCAACAGTATTTGGCACATACGGAAACGAGCCATCGATTGAGGTAACTTCCAAGATAATGAGCGCTGCGCCACCTCTGGCCCGGGCCTCGATATAATCCCTGTACTGTTCAGAGATACTACCGTCAGCATTGGTATAATTCGTGGCCATCGGAGCCATAGCAATGCGATTCCTTAACTCCATTGAATTGATTTTGATGGGGCTGAACAACTTCTCTAGCGATGTCACTCTCGACTCTCCTTCCTTTCACTCAAAATAGTCTCTCCCTGGCAGATTGGGCTATATCTTGCAGGCGATACTGTTGGCATCGGCAACGGCTTTCTTTATCAAGCCCGGCCCGCTACAGTCACCGGCAACATAGATTTCGGGAACCTTGCCCTCCATAGCCTGAAACAGCTCCATGTTGGATTTAACATCTCCAGCTAGAACTACGGTATCCGCTTCCACGATTTGCCTGTCCCCTTCACTGATTTGGATGGTGACCCCTTTGGGGGTTATCTCCTCGCATTTCACTCCAGTGAGCACGGTGACCCCTCCTTCGTCGAGATGGCCCGTAAGCTCCCCACGCCGCTTCATACCTATCTCTGGAGCTATCATTTCCCCACTTTCCAGGATGGTCACCTTTCTACCCCTCTCCGCCAGAAAGTGGGCCAGTTCACAGCCAGCCAGGTCGCCACCTATGACGACGACCCTTTTCCCCAAGGGCATCCACAACTTTGTCAGCCGCCGTATGCGTGATGGATTCAAGAAGCGTTGCATAAGAGGAGCAGCAAGATACAACATTACCCTCTGCCAACCGGCCAGCTTCCTAGCCCCGTCTCCTTTGAGACGGCCACCCAGAATTTGCTTTAGCTCAGCACCGCTAAGGACATTGCGCCCGTCACCCCCAGGGATTGGCGGCGCTACCAGATCGGGGCCTAGAGCCACGATGGCTACCTCCGGCCTGATATCCTCGATCAGCTCTGGCGTAACCTCTTGCCGGAGCTTGACCTCTATGGGCAGCTTGTTGACTTGTGTTAGCAAGTAGTTGAGAAAGTCCTCATTATCACTATGGACCGTGCTGGCAAAAATCAATGACCCGCCCAGCCGGCGCTCCTTTTCGTAGAGTGTTACCTGGTGGCCTCTCAACGCAGCTATCCTGGCTGCCTCCATACCCGCTGGGCCACCGCCGACTACCATTACCTTCTTGGCTCTCTCAGCGGGATCAAGCTTGTACTCACCCTCATTTCCCATGGCGCCATTTACTGCGCATGTAAGTATTTGTGTGTCATTCTGTGAATCAAAGCAGTTTTGACAGGAAATACACCGCCTGATATCTTCGAATCTCCCTTCCGCCGCCTTTTGCGGCAGGTCCGGATCAGCCAGGAAGGGTCGACCCATAACTATAAGGTCAGCCTGATTTCTTCGCAGTATATCCTCGGCAAAGAGGGGGTCATGGATTCTACCTACAACCATCACCGGTACATTTACCACCTTCTTTAGCGCCGCGGCGGCCGGCACATTCAAGCCCCGTGGATAGCTCGAGCCGGCGATTATCCCGGTGCAGAGCCGATCGATTGCACCGCCAGAGACGTGGAAAGCATCTACCCCTGCCTCAACCAGCATGGGAGCTATCCGCTGTGTACCCTCGATGTCTCGGCCACCGGGGGCTCGCTCATCGCCAGAGATTCGCAGGGTCAAGGGAAAGTCACGCCCTGCCTTGGCCTTCATCCTTTTGATAACCTCTATGGGGAATTTGAGACGCCCCTCAACGCTGCCGCCGTCGTAGGCATCAGTCCGCTTGTTGCGCAAAGGCGAGAGGAAAGAGCCTGCCAGCATGTAGGCATGAGCAGAGTGTAGTTCCATCCCATCGTAGCCAGCCTCCCTGGCCCGTTTGGCCGCCTCACCGTATTGCTCCATTATGGTCTCGATCTCCTCCACGGTAAGCTCCCGGCACACCTGCTCTGTCATTTCAGACCGAACAACGGATGGGCCCACAGCTTGAACATTGTAATAGAAGGGGGCAAGTGACTCCGGCCCTGGATGGGAAATCTGCGGCACCACCTTGGCTCCGTGAGCATGTATCGCCTTGGTTAACTCTCTATGGCTTGGGATGAGCTTATCGTCGTACAGCCCCAACGACAGCGGCTGGTACCGATGCGGGTGATCCACTGTGCAAACTTCGACGGTAATGAGCCCCGCACCACCCCTGGCCCGCGCCTCGTAGTAATCTATAAGCTTTTGTGATACGCTCTCATCCTGGGCAGCCAATAGCGTCGTCATGGGAGACATCACAATCCGGTTTCTCAACTCCATCGATCCGATGTTAATAGGGCTGAACAACTTCTTTAGCGATGCCATTATCAAAACCTCCTTTTGGTGAGCAGTTAGTTGGCACGGAACGATGCGTTACACGAAGATGAAATCACGCACCGGAGCTCACATGCACTTTGCCTGAGTCGCCGGCCAACACGCGCCACCGGTGTCGTATCATCACATGGCGCCCGACCAGCAGTTCTATTGGAATAGTACGGATGAAGCAAGCCAGATGTCAAGTTGCAGTTGGCGAGGCCAGTTAACAATCCTGCCTGTCATTCTGAGGCCGCCTGACAATAATGCAGGAACGGGTAGGGTTGCCCGACGTCGGGCAACCCTACCCGTTATCGTGATACTTCTCATACGGTGGGTGAAGCATAGCGAAACCCACCGCTGCCTATCTTTCCCTTGGGGTAGGTCTTAATTCTCTTTACCAGTATCGGACATCCTTTTCAAGCCCTCGTAAGCCTTTTTCACCTCCTCCACCGAGGCCTCATCTTCCAGAGTAGTGAGGTCGCCCACGCTCTGACCTGAGGCCACCGCTTTAAGCACACGGCGCATGATTTTGCCACTTCTCGTCTTGGGGAGCGAATCTACAAAGTAGACCTCATCGGGAGTGGCCACAGGCCCAATAACACGACGTAGGTGCTGAACAAGCTCCTTTCTCAACCCGGCAGAGGGTGAAATCCCTGCCTTGAGAGTCACGAAGAGGACAATTCCTTCACCTTTCACCTCGTCAGGCTTAGCTGTCACAGCAGCCTCAGTCACAGCGGGGTGGGCTATGGCAGCATCCTCCAGTTCCGTTGTCCCGATGCGGTGTCCTGCCACCTTGAGCACCTCGTCCGCCCTGCCCAAAAGCCAGAAATAGCCATCCTCATCGCGCATGGCAAAGTCGCCGCTATAGTATGAGCCCGGGAAGCGCGACCAGTAGGCCTCCTTGTAACGCTCGGGATCACCGTAGATGTCGACAAGCATCCCTGGCCACGGCTTTCTTATTACCAGAAATCCTGTTTGGCCCGGAGACGTTTCCTTTCCATCGGCATCGACCACAGCAGCATCGACACCAGGTAGAGGGAAAGTCGCTGAGCCTGGTTTCAGCGGCACTGGCTCAATCCCAGGCGTGGGAGAGATCATAATGCCCCCCGTTTCCGTCTGCCACCAGGTATCAACGACGGGGCATCTCTCGCCTCCAATATACTTGTAGTACCACTGCCAGGCCTCGGGGTTTATGGGCTCACCGGCAGTGCCCAAAAGTTCTAGACTCGAAAGGTCGTGCTTCAGCGGCCATTCTTCACCATGGCGCATCAACATTCGCACTGCTGTCGGAGAACTGTAGAAAATGCTGACACCGTACTTCTCCACGATATCCCACCACCGATCAACTGCGGGGTAATCGGGAGCCCCTTCATACAGGACAATGGCGGCACCATGCGACAGGGGAGCGTAGACTATGGAACTGTGACCGGTTACCCAACCCAGGTCGGCAGTACACCAGTAGACCGACTCCTCTCTTATGTCGAACACCCACTCATATGCGGAGTGGTTGAACACAAGATAGCCGCCCGTACTGTGTACCACTCCCTTCGGCTTACCCGTCGTCCCCGAGGTGTAGAGCACATAAAGCGGGTGGGTGGACTCCACCGCCTCAGGATCAAGGAACATCTCTGCCTCTTCCAGCAAAGAGGAAAGCCAGAGGTCCCTGCCTTCTTTCATCGGCACCGGCTCTCCAGTCCTCTTGACCACGATAATATTCTCCACCGTGGAACTGAGCCTGGCCGCTTCGTCAGATATCTCCTTGAGCGCCATTACTTTGCCGCGGCGATATCCTCCATCAGCAGTGATGATTATCCTGGCCTGTGTATCGGCAACCCTGTCGGCTATTGCCTGAGCGCTGAACCCAGAGAAAATCACTGTATGCACAGCCCCTATTCGAGCGCAGGCGAGCATGGCAATGGGAAGTTCGGGAATCATGGGAAGGTAGAGAACAATGCGATCCCCCTTTTTGACACCAAGCCTCCTTAACGCCGAGGCAAACCGGTTGACCGCACGGAAGAGGGTAGAGTAGCTGAGCACCCTTGTCTCTCCCAGCTCCCCCTCCCAGTATATGGCTACCTTGCTCCGGCGCCATGTCTTGACATGACGGTCGACGCACTGATAGCACGCATTCAGCCTGCCGCCGACAAACCACCGCGCATAAGGCAGGTTCCAGTCCAGCACCCGGTCCCAGGTATGATACCAGTCGAGTTTCCGTGCTTGTTCAGACCAGAACCCTTCAGGGTCCTCCATCGAGCGGCGGTGCATTTCGGCATACCGTTTCGACGGCCACAGGCGAAAACCTGTGGAAAGAGAACTCGCTCTATCTGGTTCGCGATCATAAGTCATGTACTGTCCTCCGTCATTTCACTCCCACATACTGTTGTTGTGGGTTGCTATCACAACGACTGCCCGTAGGGCAATTTTGGCCAAGCTAAAGCCTGGCACTACATTATCCCAATATCGTTTGTAGCGCGACCCTTTAGGGTCGCCGTCTTTGCGAGGCTGAAGCCTCGCGCTACACTATCTTAATATCGTTTGTAGCGCGACCCTTTAGGGTCGCCGTCTTTGCGAGGCTAAAGCCTCGCGCTACATCATCCTGATATCATCAATTTGGAAGGAGCCCAAATAGGGGTAACTCGTATAGTCCTCTACAATCTTCTTTCTGACAGGGTTTTCAAAAATGTATCTCACTACCTGCAGAGTTTCCTCCTCTTTTCTAAGTATGTGTTCATAGTAATTGGCCTCCCACAATTTCATACTCCAGTCCTTCCTGAATTGAAACCCCGCCTTTTGCTTGAATAGGGAAACAAATCGCCTCATGTCGGCACCCTCTTGCTTTCCCTCTATCAATAGATGGAGATGATCAGGCATGAAGCAGTACGCCCAAACATAAAAGTGTTCTCGCTCTGCAGTGGCTTTCAGGACTTCCAGCACCTTGGTCACAAGACCGCCGTCTCTAAAACAGTCTTTCCGGTCAAGACAGCATATGGTTGCGAAATAGCGATAGGCACCCCTATAGGAGAAGTCCTTCAACCTAATCCGTCTTGCGTATTTGGATTTAGTTTCCATCGCTTTGTAGCGCCACCCTTTAGGGTCACCGTCTTTGCGAGGCTGAAGCCTCGCGCTACACTATCTCAATATCGTTTGTAGCGCGACCCTTTAGGGTCGCCCAATTGGCGAGGCTGAAGCCTCGCGTTACATCATCTCAATATCGTTTGTAGCGCGACCCTTTAGGGTCGCCCAATTGGCGAGGCTAAAGCCTCTCGCTACATTATCTCATTAGCTATCGCTGCTCGTCTTCCGGGCCTATGTCCCCCGGCTTTTCACTGGAGAAATGAAACTCGCGCCTTTTTCTTGACTTTATGCCCCTCTCCAGATCTTCTTCCTTGAGGTGGTAACCGAAATGCACGGCATTTATGTTTTCCTCCTTGTACTTAAGGGGAAGAGCCTCGGCCAACTCTTCATCGGAGACCTCCACATTGACCAGGGACATCAACCGCCCCAGAGCTATCATGTTGCCAAAGATCTCTCTGCCGAAGTTCTCCACTCCAAGCTTGCCAAAGGGGATCTCCTCCTCGGTACACAGTCCTGTCTGGCACACTGTCCTTTGGGCGTGAAGCCCCTCTGCCTTGTCCGATAGCTTAAGCAGAATGTCGGCCTCATCAATCACCGGGTTGGCAATAGGCTCCTTGTGGAAAGTGAGATGGGCCAAGCTCATGGCACCTCTCACCGCTGAGTCGTAGTCATATAGCAGGCTCACCTGGTAGCCAAGGTTCGCCAGCAATGTCGCCAGGGTATGAGATATCACCCGCACTCCCTGGCCCCCTTCTCCGGAAATGATGACCTTTCCCATGGCGGACTCTCCTTACTATCCTTTGCGGACTATACCTATTTCGAAGGGTTCCAAGGTCTCAGCATCATCAGGTGCTCTTTTGTACGTCTGGCGAAAGTGCTGCAGCATTTCGTATGCCGAGTTGAACCCCAACCGTCGCCCGTTGTTCTCGATACAATGACATCTTATGTCAACAAAAGCAAACCCCGGCCAGGCAATAGCTTCCTTAATGCACCGGCGAAAGTGTACCTGATGGAAAACGGTGGTTCTGGCATAGAAATACTTGGCACCGGCCTTCATCAGGTTTTGAAGGTCCACCGGGTCATACATGGCACCGGCAGGGGTACTGACCGTTTTAGTGTCCCGCGGTGTTGTTGGCCCTGCCTGACCTCCGGTTAGGCCATATACCTGGTTATTGTTACACAGCACAGTCAAGTCCGGGTTGCGTCTGGCAGCATGAAGCAGATGGTTACCACCAATGCTGGCCAGATCCCCGTCGCCAGAAGCAACGATCACCGTGAGGTCCGGATTCACCAGCTTCACTGCCTCAGCCACAGGCAAAGTGCGGCCATGCAGGGTGTAAACGCCATCCACATTGAAGTAGCCAGCCAGGCGGCCGGTACATCCCACCCCGGAGATGACGGTGGAATTGGTATGACCAAGGCCAAGTTCATCCATAACCGTGGCCAACTGGATCATTATCTGCCCTATTCCACAACCCGGACACCAGGTAGTGGGAAAAAGCTCCAGCTTGAGAAGATCCTTGAACATCACAGCACCTCCCTCCCCAGTCTCTCACTCAGACCTTTCCTGGCAATTTCCAGGCTGATTCTACCGCCCAGAACCGGCACCCGGATAACGTCTCTCTTGACCTCCCGCTCAACCAGACAGGCATACTGGCCGTCATTGGCCTCTATGACGACTATATTTTCGTAGCCTTGAGCGTGCTCCCGAAGCTCATCACCCAGCATGGGGAAAATGCGTATTGGCCGGAACAGGGCAAACTGAGAAGCCAGCGGCTCAATCACCCTCGAGACGATACCATAGGAAACCAGCAGTGTGTCGCTCGCAGTGTTCCCCATGAATTCAAAGTAATTATGGCGAGCCGCCACCTCTTCATGTCGGGCCTTGACTTTGGAGAGCCACTCTCTGTAGGTTACTGCGTCAGCGGTGCGTGGGTTGCCCTCCTCATCGTGGGCCAGGCCGGTGAAAAACCTCTTCCCTGTCCCCAGGGGTGGCCTGCTCCGAGGGACAACTTCTACCTCAATGCTATCGAGGTCCACCACCTCATTCAAATGGCCTACGAATCCGTCGCTGAGCAAAATGACAGGCGAGAGGGACTCCTCGGCGGCATTGAAAGCTGTCACGGCGTAACGGTAGCACTCGTCAACGGAATTGGGGTAAAAGGCCAGTGGGTAGTAGTCGCCGCTGCTGCCGTAGTTTGTCTGCACGATATCCTGCTGGGCCGGCATGGTTGGCATACCGGTGGCCGGGCCAACCCTCTGCACATCAACAAACACCGCCGGTATCTCGACCCCATGGCCATAGCCGACAGCCTCCTGCATCAGCGTGAAGCCGGGCCCTGAGGTGACAGTGAAGGCCTTGGCGCCGGCCAGGGAGGCACCCATGATGGCATTGGCCGCTGCGATCTCATCCTCGCTTTGAATGAACCTGAATCCTGGGTTTCGAGCCGCATGTTCAGAGGCCAGGACCATTATCTCCGTCAAGGGACTGATGGGATAGCCGGCAAAGAAGCTGGCGCCTGCCTTGAGGGCACCAAGAAAGACAGCTTCATTTCCCTGGACCAGCCTTTTCATAGCTGTCCCCCCTTAGTCCTGGGCTCAATCAACTCGATAGCCAGGTCCGGGCAAAGCCTCTGGCAAAGGCCCGTTTGGTCACAGCCCTCCACTTGAACGATAGCATCATCCTTAAGAACCAGCGCCTGCCTGGGACAGGCCTCCACACAGATGTGACATCTTTTGCACCAGTCAGAGTTCCAACGGACCTTGGCGTAATCTATCCATTCGGGTGCTTCAGTAGTCATCGGGCCACATCCTCCTTTCCATCCTGTGTCCGCCTTTGTGGCGAAGCCCGCCATGGGCGCATTTGCCTGGCGCCACGGCTGGCACCCAAGAGGCCAAGCATGTGCCGGGCGCAGTGACGGTCCCATCCCTGAACACCGGCTAGAGCTTCAGTCCCTCGGCTACGCGCCTGCCCATATCGGGGTCAGCCTTGGTGAGGTTCTCAACCATGCGCTGTTGAATCGGCTTGTCCGCCTTACCCAGGGAGTCAACGATGTTGTCAACCAGGTGATCCTGGTCCACCTTGCCGAGGGAACGGTAGCGTCCGCCGGCCTGCTCGAAGTCGTTGGTCAGGCTGATCTTACGGCGCATAGTGTTCCCCTCGACGCGAGTCTGGACGGTTGGATAGGACGGGGCCTCACCGGGCATCCCACCCCCCAGGCTGTTCGGCTCATAATTAACCGTTCCGCCGCCGTAGGGCGCGTACTGCATGGCTCCGTCGCGCTGGTTGTTATCGACCGGCACCCGAGGCCGATTGATGGGGAGTTGGAGGTAGTTAGGGCCCAGCCGGTGCCGCTGGGTATCCGCATAGGAGAAAACCCTACCTTGCAAGAGTTTGTCTGCGGAGAGCTCAATGCCGGGGACGATGGACGCCGGGCAGAAAGCAGCCTGCTCCACTTCGGCGAAGTAGTTTTCTGGATTGCGGTTCAGCACCATCTTGCCCACCGGCATCAGCGGGAATTTATCCTCCGGCCAGGTCTTGGTCGCATCCAGCGGGTCGAAGCTCTGCTTCAACTCGTCAGCGATCTCCATGGTCTGAACGTCCAACTCGTACTCCACCGTCCCGCCGGAGGCGATGGTGTCCCACAGGTCGCGGGTGGCGACATCGGGGTCCTCCCCGGCCAGACGGGTGGCCTCATGGCGGTCGATGGGATGGACTCCTGCTGCCGGCTTCCAGTGGTATTTCACGTAGGCTTCCTTGCCTTTGGCGTTCACCCACTTGTAGGTATTGACACCAAATCCTTCCACAGTCCGGTAGCTCTTGACCGTGCCTCGATCGGAGAAGAGCCAGGTGATCATGTGAGTGGATTCGGGGGTCAAAGAGATAAAGTCCCAAAAACGGCTATTTGCGCTCGAGGCAGTGGGGATGTTTGTATCAGGAGCAGGCTTGAAAGCATGAACCATGTCTGGAAACTTGATGGCGTCCCGGATGAAGAAGACGGGCAGGTTGTTGCCCACCAGATCATAGTTCCCTTCTTCAGTGTAGAACTTAACGGCAAAGCCCCTGGGGTCACGAGCTGTATCCGCCGACCCTCGAGCACCGACCACCGTAGAGAAACGGACGAACACTGGCGTCTTCTTGGCCGGATCCTGGAGGAACTTGGCACAGGTGTACTTGGCCATACTCTTGTAAACCTGGAAGTAGCCGTGGGCTCCGGCGCCCTTGGCGTGGACTACGCGCTCCGGGATTCGCTCCCGGTCGAAGTGCGCCAGCTTCTCAATGAGATGCACGTCTTGCAGCAGCGCCGGTCCACGCTCGCCCACCGTCAGCAAGTTCTGGTTGTCGCTGACTGGCACCCCTTGGTTCGTTGTAAGATACCTCTTTTTTCTCATGGCACCCCCTTATAATATCTGTGATGGTTTCTGTACTCCATACGCATTTCGGTGAAATCATCAGACTCCTTCGGGTCACCATCCCGCCCGGAGTTCTTCTTGATTTTGTCTGACCCTCTCTGCTATTCTTCAGGCCCTTCAGCAATATGACAGCAACCGCACTCACAGGAACTTCCGCCGCTGGCGCAAGGCTGGCAACAATAGGTCACACCCTCTTTCTCATAGCCAGCACCAACAACCGTACAACCGCATACCGGACATAGCTGCTCTGCCATTTGTCTCACCTCCTCTCCACCGGATTTGGTACAGGAAACAGCGGCTTGCCACCAAGCGCTCATTCCACCTTTTCGAACTCATCCTTGCTGGCACCGCAGTCTCGGTGAAATCGATCACCAGAGGGTGCAGGGCAAGCATCGCCATGCGCTGTCCACCAAGGCGGAGAGGCAATATCACCCGGTCAGCACCAGCCCGCCTCAACTTGGACTCCGACCCTTCAGTGCAAGCACGAGCCACAACAGTCAGGTCAGGGCATATCCCCTCGGCTGAAAGGGTTACAAAGATATTGTCGGCTCGCTACCCAGTGCTGCCACCAGTCCCCGCGCCTGCTTGATTCCTGACTCATTCAGGACATCGTCAGCAGTTGACTGGCCTTATTTGAGGCGGCTCTCCGCCGCAACCCAGTTGATGTTCTTGAAGAAGGCTTCTATATAGTCAGCACGCTTCAACCCATAGTCAATCATGAAAGCGTGTTCAAAAACGTCGAGTACCAGTACGGGTATACCGCCGGCTAGATGGCCTGTCTCGTGCTCGTTAATCCATTGGTTGATCAACCTCCCAGTCACACCATCCTGATACAAAATGGCCCAGCCAATACCGCGCATTGCTGCGGTGGCTTTGAAATCTCTGTCCCAATCTTCGTAGCTGTCAAAGTCTTCCCCAAGCTTCTTCCCCAGCTTCCCCGACTTATCCAGAGCCGCCTTCCCACCAAGGTTGTCAAAGTAGCATTCGTGCAGCCGCATACCATTGAACTCAAATCCCATTCGCCTCTTTAGCTCGGCATATTCTGGGGCACCAACCTTGCCCTCCTTCAACATCGAGGCGAGCAGGTCCAGCAGTTTGTTGGTGTTGGCCACGTAGCCTTGGTACAGGGTGAAATGATTGTTGAGCAGCGTTTGGCTGAACCCTTCCATTCCCAGCAGACCACTATAGTCTTTGGCAGCATAAGCCATTGGTCTACCTCCCTTCTTTCGATGCTAGAATACCGGACTGCAGCAAAAGGACAACCATATGATTCTCCGGTCCAACCGACTTTGGTCGCCACGTCAGGAATCTGCTGACATCGGTAGTGGCGCTAACAGGGCCAGAACACCCTGGTATCCACGGAGAAGCCAAGGTTTTTGAGCTCCGCCACCACCTGGCTAGCGTCCTCTTTGTCCAGGTGAACGAGCAAGTCATTCTTTTCAGCCTCCGGGGGGACCACAGTACACATGGCCTTTACCCTCACACCATTTTTGCTCAAGCACTGTGTCACTTTAAGCATCTGCTCAGTCTCGCCAGCCCCGTAGACAATGATGCGAGAGCCACCCTCTCCTATGCCCATTAGGGGATTCAGAATCTTGTAAAAGAAGTCGTTGGTGGTTACTATGCCTACTACTCTATCCTTTTCGACCACCGGCAAGGAGCCAACCCTATTGCTCTGCGCCGTAGCAATGGCACACTCCACGCTGGTGTCTGGACTAATTGTCACCACATCAGTCCTCATGATCTCTTTTACCTGCATCTTGCCCAAGAGGTAACGTAGTTCGAAGCGACTGAGGGAGGTAGCTTCAGAGGGAGCAGCCCTGTCCAGTATATCCTTGGTCAGGATCCCAGCCAATTTCCCCCGGTCAACTACTGGCAAACGCTCGATTCGATGGAACTCCATAATCTTTCCAGCCTCCACCATCAAGGTATCGCTGGATACCGTGACGAGATTGCTCGTCATGATATCACGCACAAGCATATTTAACCTCCTTCTCCCTGTTTTTTGTGGCGCACTATCAACATTACGAACTGATCAGCTCCATGTCCTCCCCACAACAGACCAGTGTTCCACCACCTGCCTTGGTCACCGTCACCTCGTTACCGCAGACGTTGCACCGGTACTTTTCGCCTACATTGTTCACCCCACCTTGATCACCTCCTTCCGCTGGTCAAATCGGCGGGCCTCCAGAGCGCCTTTTGCCACTAACCCTTCAGCATCTCCAGGGACTCCTGCCATCTCTCGATGTGAGCCCTCTCATCCTCGATATTCTTCTCTATCAAAGTTCTGGACTCTTCATCGACGTTGACCTTCTCCAGGAAACCACCGTAATCTTTGACCGCCCGTTTTTCCAGCCGGATATCAGCTTTGAGGATAAACGCCTTCCCCAAAAGGGTCGTGGCAAAACCCAGCACCTTCCCTGCCATCTGGAAGACGAACCCCAGCCATGAAGTGGCACCCCCCAGTTCCTCAATGCGTCCCCTGAGACCGTCAACGTGCTCCTGCTCATTATCCTTCGCTACCTTGAGCTTGCTAGCAATTTCATCCTCTGAGAAAGCCCTAATCTGCCTGGCATAAATTCCCACAGCAAGTCTCTCCAGGTTGTGCATTTTCCTCAGCGCCCTCAGGACTTCGTTCACTGTCCACCTCCGGAATACGTCACTGTTCGGTCACACTCTTCTTTAGTTCTGCGAGCTGCCTCAGGTGAGACCTCTCCTCCCCGATTATCCTGGTTAACACCTGGCGGTCTGATCGGCGCACCAGGTCCCGCATCTCGGAGTAGAACAGGATCGACTCCTTTTCTGCAATGATGCCGATCTGGATAGCCTCAGCATCGCTGCTCACTTTTTGTGCCATTTCCCTGGCAACCTGGTCGTCAGTGAAAACAGAGGAGTCGACCAGCGCCTTCAGGTAAACGTCGTACTCTTCCGTATAGGTCTCTGGGAACGAATACTCGTCTGCCAAACCAAGCATACCCTGGAATATCCCAATGTGTTCCCTCTCCTGGTCAGCCAATAATTGATAGGCGCTCTTAGCCGTCAAATCACTGGTCGATTTGACCAGGGAGTCATAGAAGGCTGCCCCGTTCCTCTCAATTGCAACGGCAATGTCGATAAGCTCTCTATCAGACATAAATATACCCAATTCTGATCTCCTCCCTACTATAGTCTCCGGAGATACCTGTGAGCCGCAAGCGCTGCTTTAGCTCCCTCGCCGGCAGCAACCACTATCTGCTTCTCCGGGACGTCAGTTACATCACCGGCCGCAAATAGCCCCGGTATGCCAGTTTCACAGGCCGAGTTCACCTCAATCTCACCTGCCTTATCGAGTTTGGCAACGCCCCTGACTATGTCGGAGTTGGGGATAAGCCCGATCTCCACAAAGACACCACCAGCTTCAAGCTTCTTGTCCTCACCGGTTTCCAAATCCCTGATTGTGATACCTTCTACGCGGTTTGAGCCCTCTATGTTCAATACCTGGTGTTCCAGGAAAACAGTCAGGTTAGAGGCATCTTTGACTTTGTCAATAAGTATCTGGTCACCAGTCAGAGGAGTGAGAGATACGAGATAAACATGATGTGCTATCTTGACCATATCGTCAACAGCTTCCAGGGCAGAATTGCCGCCGCCAATAACAGCCACCTTCTCCCCGGCAAAAATAGGCCCGTCGCAGATGGCACAGTAGGTCACACCCCGTCCTCTCAACCTCTCCTCCCCGGGAACATTTAGCTGTCGGGGGCGCTTCCCGGTAGCGATTATCACCGCCTTGGCCTGATAAGTGTCTCCCCCTTCTGTCATGACCTCAAAGCCAGCATCTATCGGAGACAGACCCACTGCCCCTTGCCCCATCTTCTGATCCAACGGAAACTGCGTCACCTGCTCTTCGAACTTCTGCATCAGCTCAGGACCCTCGATGTATTGATAGCCCATGTAATTCTCAACACCTGTTGTCCACAGGACTTGACCTCCCAGGTCTTTACTCAGAAGCAGCGCGTTCAACCTCTTTCTGGCAGCATACACCGCTGCCGTCATACCTGCCGGACCACCACCAACGATAATCAGGTCATACATGAGTCTCCCTCCAGTTAGCTGCAAAACTCACTATCCTTCGCTTCCCTGGCGGAAGGGCACGGAGGGGAGAGCCGAAGTCAGTCCCCACCCAACAACGCCACGGCCAGTCGGTCAACAGAGTCGCCGGTGTCTACCTTTGTAAACCTCTCCCTCGAAGGGGGCGGGGTTCAGGCACAATCATGTCTAAGACTCGCCTCTGAGAGCGGACGATGATTAATAGGATTTTCTGGGTCAAGATAGACCCAATTTCTGTTTCAATTGTGTCTGATCAAAGCCGACTACAAGTTCCCCATCAATGTCTATCACCGGCACACTCATCTGCCCTGATTTGGTGATCATCTCGTCCAGAGCCGCCTTGTCCTCACCCACATTCAAGTCCTGGTAACCAATGCCATTATCGTCCAGGAACTTCTTGGTCATCTTGCAGTATGGACATGTAGGCGTCGAATAGACCTTGACTTCCTTGGGGCTCATTTCATCCTCCTTGGCTCAACATTATACCAGACGCTGGAAGGCGGGACAGTATCAATCACGATTTAGACGCAATGTCAATGTGCTGGGTCAAGTGCTGTCATTGTGAGTCCTCCGCTCGCTGTCATTCTGAGGTCGGTGTCGCCTTAGGCGACCCTCTGGCGACCTGAAGCGACCCAGGAGTCTGCCACGCTCAGGACAGGCTGAGCAAAGCAATCCCAATCTCTAGCCTCTCAGGGATCGCTTCGTCGCTACGCTCCTCGCTATGAGAACCGACCAGTCTATGCAGTTCTGTCGGTAACTGTTTCAAAGCACCTTTACATTGATTTTCAGGATTCCTACCTTATCTATCCCCTTCAGTGTTGAGACCAGGCCAGTAAATGTGTTGGCTATAATGTCGTTGGGGAAAGGAGTGATGGGGAGTTCATTCCCATTGACGGTGACCCTGACATCGCCTTCTTGCACATAAAGCTCCAGGTCCTTTATATCTTCAGCCCCTTTCAACGTGCGAACCGCGCCAGTTGCCGTCCGGGCCAGGAACTCTTCTACGAAGGGATTGAGGTCAACAGATGCATTGTTGACCCACAGCTTTGCCTCCAGGCTTTCCTTCATTTACGCCTCCCCTTCCTCTTTCTTCAGCAGATCATTGAACACGTCGATATGGTATAGTTCGTGGTCCCTTATCCGGCCGAGAAGCCTTTTCAAGCCGGGGTCGTCAATCCCCTTGCCAGCCCGGTCGTATTCGGCAGCCACCTGCTTCTCAATTTCGATGTCGGCGCGAAGCATGTCGGCCGTCTTTGTCGACCGGTCTGGCTTGGTGTGCTCTATCCTTGGAGTGCCCCCGCTATCGACCATCTCCTCAGACAGCCACCCAAGATGCTGCATCTCGTTTATGGCCTGGTCCTCCATTTCCCTCTTGACGTCCTCATTGGTGGTCATGTAAGAGTGGAAAAGGTACTGGAGAACGACGGTGTACTCGTGCTCGATGCCCCAGTTGAGAATCTTGGTAGCGTTGTCCTGACGAGGGCCTCTCAAGTCCTTGGCACCTTCCTTTTTGGCCTTATCCACGAAATGCTGGAAGTCTCCTCGATGTGATCTCTCGTCAGAAAGAATTCGCTCCAGCAGCCGTTTGATCTTAGGATCGTCAACGGCCTTGATGTGCCCCTCGTACAGGGCGATGGCATCCTCTTCTTGCAGCACGTCATTCCCCATCCAGTCGGAGACTGAGTCACCACCGGTGCGCATGTCCCCCCGTGTCAAGCTGGGGGCTCCACCGAGACCGACTATGGCCTCGGCCAGCCAATCCAGGTGGCGCATTTCCTCCCTGGCGATGGCCTCGATCTCGCAAGCCATTTCGCCTTCGCCCATAGCATACGCATGGACCAGGTACTGAATGATGGCTCCATGCTCACCCTCAAGGTCCTTGTTGAGCAAAGCAACGATGTTTTCGTTCATTCCATACCTCCAATCTGCAGTGTCTCCCTCACTGCGGGACAAATCGCCTCCAAGAAAATGTTAGACCCACATCACTGCTCTGGTCAACAGCGTAAATTCCCTCATAATAATGTTACCGAGGGGGGGCAGCGATGACACGAGGCGGTATCAGAGAATGCTTGTGGTGGGTGTCAGGCCCCCGAGGTGGCCTGGACACAATATACAACAATTCGTCCCCTTTGCGATAGCCCTCTAGTCCGAATCACCCTTTTGTCACCTTCTTGTGGGATCGTCAGGGCAGCAAAGTAAGTCCATGATATAAGAGGAGCAAATGCAGTTTTTCCATTTAGGTTAAACTCGTGATCCCACCGGTACAAACACTCAGCACGGGCCGTAGCTTAGTCCTGTTATTACCAAGAGACTTCCCTGCAAAGGGTTCACTCTAATGATGATAGTGGGATAGGAATCAAGAAGTCATAAAATGCAGACCCAGAAGATTAAAAAACTATGACATTTTTGGGGCGCTGTTCCGGGCTAAGGCCTTGGACTTCGCCACAGACTTTGAGGAGAGGAATTACTGGAAGCTTTTCAGGAAGAGGGCTGGTCTATATTGGGATTTCCCATTTCAACGAGCGATGAGGGATCAGGACACCTCATCGCTCCTGTCGCCAATAGTATATCCATGGTATCTGGTTGTCAATGTACCTCTCGGAGTCCTGCAGTAGTCTTCGCCACGGCGAGTTGGCCGCCAGGGTCGAGCAACAGAGTCGCTCGGTAGAGTCGCCTGTGGAGACCTCTGGCGACCTCAGGAGACCTATGGAGACCCGACCTGACCCGGCCAGCCTCACCAGGCCTTCCCTCCACTAAAGGTGGGTTACGTTTTACTTCAGCCACGCTCGGAAAGACCAATCCTGCTCCCCGAGCGGTGAGAGCATCCAAGCCTCTTTGGGTGTATAATTCATTAGGCCAGTTTTCAGACACAGGAGGCCCAAGGCGGTCGGCACACATGCTTTGTCGGGGGCGCCTCAAGTTGAGCGATTTGACCTGCGGCGGCACAAGTCTATGGGGTTAGCGCCAATAGACAACTGGGTGCTATCCCCTATTGTTTTGGGGCTGTGTTGGGGATATTATCTTAATCAGCGGGGCTCCAGGGGGCAACGAGCGCAATCTTGCATTACCTCCACTGCTTTGAAGCCTACTATGAGTCCCTTAACCTGAGAAGCCACAACAAGGGGGTTGCTGACCGGAGCGATCTACGTGAGCCAGCCGAAGGTGACGCCGTTGACAGAATGCCGGCTTAGACAGTGGGTTTGCCTAGGCTGCTCCCGAAAGGGGCACCGAAGAACGGTTGATGCCGAGGAGGAGCCATATGAAGGATAAGCGCAACAAGCCAGTGAGGACGCCTGATGAACAACGACAGGGCGAAAGCGAGGAGCGGAAGCGGGCGGAGCAAAAAGAAAGTGAGCGTAGCCGTGACCTCATATTTTTGGCAAGAACGGCAACGAGCCTCGTTCAGCTTTCACCTGAGGAGGATGTCTACCAGTTCATTGGACAACGCTTGCAAGAGATTGCTGGCAACGCTGCGATCTTCGTGGATTCGTTCGATGAGGCATCCCGTACCTTCTGTGTTCGTGCAGTGCTAGGAGTAGGTGAACGGCTGGAGAGAGTCATCAAGATACTGGGAAGACACCCTGTCGGGATGATCACCCCGATAAACGAGGAGGCCAGGCTCGGCCTGACCAGTGGCAAACTGGAGAAGGTGCCCGGGGGTCTCTACGAACTCGCCGTCGGGGCGATACCGAAGTCTGTCTGCACTGCGATTGAGGAGCTTCTCGGCCTGAGCCAGCCATACGGCATGGGTTTTGCCTGGAAAGGAGAGTTGTTTGGCAGCGCCGTTATCTTCACGCGCAAGGGAGCTGAACTGCGAAATCCGGACATTATACAGACATTCGTCATGCAGGCATCAGTAGCGCTGCAACGCCGGCAGGCGGAAGAGGCATTGCGAAAAGCTCACGACGAGTTAGAAACAAGAGTTGAGGAAAGAACCCGAGAACTGGCAGAAGCCAACGCAGAACTTCAGAATGAAATCACCGAACGGAAGCGGGCGGAGGAGGCGTTGAGAGAGAGTGAAAGAAGGCTTAGGGATATCGCAGAGAATGCTTTGTCGTGGATTTGGGAGACCGACGCCAACGGGAAAATCACCCACGCCAGCCCGGTTATTGAGAAGATTCTAGGATATGCACCAGAGGAGGTTCTGGAAAAAGATTTCCGTGAGTTATTCCGTCCTGAAGATCGAGAGGTAATGGTGAAGGCTGTGAATGAAACGTATGCCGACAGACAGCCATTCCGCGAAGTGATACACCGGAGTTGCCACAAAGATGGCAAAACAGTCTGGCTCATGGCAAGCGGAGTCCCCATACTGGATGAGAAAGGAGACCTCCTCGGATACAGGGGCTCAACCAGCGATGTCACCCGGCGCAAGCAGGCGGAAGAGGAGGCAAAGGCAGCCCAGCAATACGCCCAGAGCCTCATTGATAGCTCTCTGGATATGATCATCTCTGTAGACGAGGACCGCAGAATCGTTGAGTTCAACGCAGCTGCCCAGAATGCGTTTGGTTACACTAAGGCGGAAGCCCTGGGCAAGCACGTTGACATACTTTATGCCCATCCAGCCGAAGGGTTGGATGTTTATGAAACCGTCCTGAAAACAGGACAGCTCACTGGCGAAATAGTAAACAAACGGAAGAATGGCGAGACTTTTCCCGCTTTTCTTGCTGCTTCTGCTATGAAAGACGGAAATGGTGGATTCCTGGGGGTCATGGGTATCTCGCGGGATATCACTGAGCGCAAGCAATTGGAGGAGAGGCGAGAACAGCTTTACCAGCAGGAGAGGAAACTGCGTCAGGAGCGAGAAGCGGAACTCAACAGAAGGGTCGACTTTACCAGAGCACTGGTGCATGAGCTAAAGACTCCACTCACCGCCGTGATGGCTTCAAGCGAGTTGCTGATGTCAGAGCTCCCAGAGGGGCCTTTACTAGCGTTGGCCAAAAACATTAACCGAGGCACCGATAATCTTGATAGGAGAATTGATGAACTCCTTGATTTGGCCAGGAGTGAGATGGGCATGCTGCGGTTGAGGTGCGGAGCAGTGCAGCCTCTGCAACTGCTTCAGCGGGTGTTCGATGATATGGCTCCGGTGGTTTCGAGTTATGGACACTCGCTCATCCTCGATCTGCCCTCTTCACTCCCTCCAGTCTGGGCCGATGAAGACCGCTTGCGTCAGGTGGTACTCAATCTAATCAGCAATGCCTCCAAATACATGACTGAGGAAGGGAAGATCACGCTAAGAGCCAGGAAACAGGATGCTCACTTGATAGTGGAGGTGCAGGATACCGGGCTCGGGATAGTTGAAGAGGAGCAACAGCGCCTGTTCGATGCCTACTACAGGCTGCAAGGTGATAGAGAACACCTCAGTGGGCTGGGGCTGGGGCTGGCGCTGAGCAAGACGCTGGTGGAACTCCATGGAGGCCAGATATGGGTGGAAAGCCAAAAGGGCAGAGGCAGCACCTTCGGCTTCTCGGTGCCCTTGAAGCCGCCGTCCACGAGAAACCAGCCATGAAACAGGAGAGGGATTGTGAAAGCTCTTATGATCGACGATGACCGCAATGCCGTAGAGACTGTTTCCCTGGCACTGCAGATACGGCTTCCCGAAGCCGAACTAGTCTCCACCCACCTGGGGCAAACTGGTATAGAGATGGTGAAGCGGGAGGCGCCGGACATTGTGATCCTTGATCTGGGGCTTCCTGACATAGATGGCTTTGAGGTGTTGAAGCAGGTGCGCTCCTTCTCCGACGTCCCTGTCATTGTCCTCACCGTGTGGGGAGAAGAAAACGACATAGTCAGGGGGCTAGCGCTGGGAGCAAATGATTACATCGTCAAGCCCTTCAGCCAGGCGGAGCTTCTGGCACGGATAAGAGTCCTGGCACTGAGGCGTAACGCCACATGAAAAGCAGCCTCCCTGGTTGGCAGGCTGTTGTGCTAAGGAAAAGCCTGGCGGGTGCCAGGCTTTTTGAGGTGTGAAGGAATCACTTCCTTCACCTACTCTAACAGAGGGAATGGATTCCCTCTGGCCTCAAAATCGGCGCAACAGCTATCAGGTAGAGATTGGCTTAACCGAATCACGGCCCAAATCCAAAGGAAAAGCCTGGCGGGTACCAGGCTAACGAGCATGCAACGTTGAGCAGAGGAACTCTATTCCCTCTTAGCCGTGCGCTCCGGTGGAAAGTCCCGCCGCTGCCAGGATGTCCGGAACCACCTCCTCCCTGCCTATGGCCATGATGTGCACCCCATCACAAATCGACTCCCTTTCCAGTGTGGCGATCATCCGCCCGGCGATCTCGATACCCTTGTTGAGCGCCTCACCTTTAGGCGCGCTGGCCAGCTCGTCAATCAGGTCTTGAGGCACAAAGATACCGGGTACGTTCTCATTCATATACTTCGCCATCCTGGCCGACACCAGCAATACTATCCCTGCCAGTATCTTAACGGGAAATTGACGGGCATACTCCATGAACTTGGCGAAGTTGTCCAAATCATAGATTGCTTGAGTCTGGATGAATTCCGCTCCCGCTTCAACCTTCTTCTCAAACTTAATGAGCTGAGGCTCGAGGGGTTGTGCCTCAGGAGTGACTATGGCCCCGGCGCAGAACTCGACCCCTCCGTCGAGATCGTTTCCTCCCAGGTCTTTCCCCGACTCCAGTTGACGAATTGCCCTCAGCAACTGGGTCGAATCAAGCTCAAAGACGTCTGCCGCGTTCTTGTGATCGCCGACGACAATCGAGTCTCCGGTAAGACAAAGTACATTCCTTATGCCCCTGGTGTATGCCAGGAGAAGCTCTGCCTGGAGAGCCATCTGATTGCGGTCACGACAGGTCATCTGCAGTATGGGCTCACCACCTTGCTCCTTGATGTGCAGGCAACCACCGATAGAGGGAAAGCGCATCACCGAACTCTGATGGTCAGTAACGTTGAGGGCATCCACCTTATCCTTCAGGATATCGATATGGTGGATCATCTTCTCAATATTGGTACCCTTTGGTGGGCCAATCTCACTAGTCACCACGAATTTGTCGGAGTTGAGGACCTCCCTGAAGCTCTGCGCCATGGTCTTTTTCCTCCTCACAGGATTCTGGTCATGCGCGGCCTGGGTACCACATGAGAGTCCTTTATAGGATGGTACCTTCTCATCAAATCAAGCCGGCCCTGCTCCTTCAGGCGCCGATAGATGAGAGTCCAGGCACAGTCCTTTTCCTTGTCAACCTCGCACTTGCCGTTGTCAGTGCCGCCACAGGGGCCGTTTAGCAGGTGCTTATGACAGGCCGTTATGGGACAGATGTCGGCGGTATAACCCAGGACACAATGACCGCACTGGGCACAAACCTCGTGAAAATTGCCCGGGCTCTCCTCCAGACCTATGAACAGGGTATCCAGTGCTGGAATGACTGGCTTGTTGATGTACGAGGCCACCCTCTGCACCCCCAGGGCGCAGCACATGGCCAGAATGCAGCTTGCGTTATCAATAGCTCCGTTGTTCTCTGTTAGGGATGCTTCTGTCATCTCATCACAGGCCGTGGGCAGCACTGTCCAGCCGGTGACTATCTTGTCCAGATCTTGAAGACGTTCCTTCACATCCAGGACCTCTTCCCTCCCCCCGGTTCTGGTCATCGTGGCACAGGTACCACATCCAACGATGAAAACCCTGTCCAGCCCTCCCAGTTGTTCCTCAATCTCTTCAAGAGACTTCTGTTTGGTAATGGATTTCATACGCCACCTCCCAATCGAACAATATACCCCTGAAGCGCCCTTACGTTTCCAGATCGCACCTCAGGCATCGCTTGGCCTCCTGCTGAGCCCTTTCCTCCGACAAGCCCAGTTCTATCTCCTGGAAGCTGGTTTTCCTCGCCTCAGGCGAGAGCCTCGGCATTTCCACCCGCGGTTTTGTCTCCCAGGTTTCTTCTTCTCCCTCTGGTTGTGCAGCGACAAGCTCACCAATGTCATGACTCTTCAAATCATAGAGCTCGACGCGGGAAGTATCACCCCTTAGGTACTTGTCTATGGCGGTAGCCGCCCTTCTGCCGCCGGCGACGGCGTCTATAATGAAACCCGGCCCGAAGACAAAGTCCCCTCCAGCAAAGACGCCGGGAACATTGGTGGCCAGAGTGTTGCTGTTGACCGCCAGCCTCTCCCATCGTGTACGCTCCAGCGCACTGTCCCGCGGTAGAAACGAGAGGTCAGGGGCTTGACCTATGGAGACAATGACTGTGTCTGCCTCAACAAAGAACTCGGAGCCGTAGATTGGCACAGACCGCCGCCGCCCGTTATCGTCCAGCTCCCCCAACCTCCTCCTAATACATTGCAGTCCCGTTACCCTCCAGTTGTCGCTGACCACCCGGGTAGGGCTGGTCAGGAAATTGACTTTGACGCCCTCGGCCATGGCCTCCCCGTATTCGGCATCACTGACGAGCACCTGTTCCCGTGCCAACAACTCGTAGGCGTTCACTTCCTCGGCTCCAAGGCGAATGGCGGTAAGGCAAACATCCAGTGCCACATTGCCACCCCCAACGACAGCTACGTGGCGACCCACTTCGACGTGCCTCCCAAGTTTGGCATCCCTCAGGAACCTCAGCCCGTAGTGCAGACCTTCAACGTCCTCCAGTTCGCCTGGTATACCTATGCGCTGGCTTCTCTGAGCACCGGCAGCGATAAACACAGCTTCAAAGCCTTCCCTCCTGAGATCCTCCACAGTGAAATTTACGTTAATCGGTGTATTGTACCTTATTCCTATCCCCCGCTTACCGATATAATCGATTTCCTTCTGAATGACCGCCCGGGGCAATCGAAATTCAGGTACGGCAACGGTCAGCATCCCCCCGCCTATGGGGAGGGCTTCGAAGATCGTGACTGGATAACCCGCCTGAGCCAGGAAGTAGGCACAACTCAGTCCGGTCGGCCCGGCTCCGACCACAGCTACTTTTTGCGCCTGAGTTTGAGGGAAAGGCTTGGGTTCGGGCAATTCAGCCACATGGTCAAAATACCAGTCGGCGGCAAAGCGCTTGAGCGCCCTTATGGCCGTTGGCTCGTCGAGTTCTCCCCGGCGGCAGCGCGACTCACACGGATGATGGCAAATGCGACCACATATGGCAGGGAAGGGGTTCCGTTCCCTGATTGTTTCAACAGCTTCCAAGTATTCGCCGGCGGCGATGTGAGCCACATATTTGGGGATATTGACTCCTACCGGACAGGTGTGCTGACACGGGGATATCATCAAGGCATCGCATACGGCAGCAGGACACTTCTTCTCCTTGATGTGCGATTCGTACTCATCTCGAAAATAATTGATAGTAGACAGGACCGGGTTGGGGCAGGTCTGGCCAAGACCACACAGGGAGCACTCTTTGACAGCCCCAGCTATAGCAAGTAGAGTATCAATGTCCCCGTCACGCCCCTTCCCCTGGGTAATTCTGGTCAAGATCTCCAGCATCTGCTTGGTCCCCAGCCGGCAGGGAGTACACTTCCCGCAGGACTCAGCCTGAGTGAAGCTGAGGAAATAACGGGCTATCTCCACGATACAGGTACTATCATCCAGCACCACCATGCCGCCGGAGCCCATAATGGACCCGAGCTGAGCCAGGGAATCGTACTCCACGGGGACGTCGAGAAACCGGGCTGGAATACATCCACCGGAAGGGCCGCCAGTCTGCACTGCCTTGAACTGCTTGCCGCGGGGGATACCACCCCCGATATCAAAGATGATGGTGGACAGGGGGGTGCCCATGGGCACCTCGACCAGCCCGCTATTGGTAATCTTTCCCGTGAGGGCGAATACGGCTGTTCCCTCGTTTTTCTTGGTGCCCAGGATGGCGAACCAGTCAGCCCCCATATTAATGATCTGGGGGACATAGGCAAAGGTCTTGACGTTGTTCAGCGAGGTTGGTTTGCCATCCAGCCCTTTTTCCACCGAGCGAGGCGGCGTCTGGCGTGGCATACCTCGTTTGCCCTCAATGGAGCGCATTAGCGCCGTGGACTCCCCACAGACGAACGCCCCTGCCCCTTCGCGAATCTCAATGTCGAAGCTGAAGTTAGTGCCCAGGATGTTCCTGCCCAGAAAGCCACGTTGTCTCGCCTGCGAGATTGCTATACCAAGGCGCTCTACCGCCAAGGGGTATTCGGCACGGACATAGACGTAGCCCTCGCTGGTTCCCACAGCGTACCCGGCGATAGTCAACCCTTCAATTACTGCATGGGGGTCGGCCTCCAGGATGGAGCGGTCCATAAAGGCGCCCGGGTCACCCTCATCGGCGTTGCAGATAACATACTTCGGTTCACCGAGGGCATCGCGGCAGCCCTGCCACTTACGCCCGGTCGGGAATCCTGCACCACCCCGCCCTCGCAGCCCGGACTTCGTGATCTCATCAATGACCGCTTGGGGGGTCATGTCCCTGAGGGCTTTCCCCAAGGCTTGGTAACCGCCTTTGGCAATATAATGATCGATTTTCTCAGGGTTTACGTCTACAATGTTTCGCAGGATAATGCGCTGCTGTTTCTTGTAGAAGTCTATGTCTGAGTAGAGCGGTACGGCCTCCCCGGTCACTGGATCGCGATAGAAAAGGCGCTCCACCGGCCTGCCATCCCTAAGCTGCGAACTGACAATCTCTGGGACATCCTCAACCTCGACATGAGTATACAAAACGCCATCGGGCTCGATGAGCACATTAGGCGCGTCGTTGCAAAAATCATCACAGCCGGTGAACTCCACCTTTGCGTCTGTTAGCCCTTCACGCTCCACCTCTGTCTTCAGCGCCTCATAGATGGCATCAGCTCCCCTGGAGATACTCCCTGTCCCTCGCCAAACGAAGGCGCTGCGGTGGTTTACCATGCTATCCCTCACTCTTCCTGTTTGCAAAGACTTGAGCTACCTTCTTGGGATTCATGTTGCCGTGGGTCTCCTTTCCAACGACCATATTGGGTGCCATGGCACACACGCCGATGCAGGCAACGGTCTCCAGCGTATACTCCATGTCAGGTGTGGTCTGCCCCTCTTCGAGACCGAGATTCTGCTTCACCAATTTCAGTATCGTTTTCCCCCCCCGCACATGACAGGCTGTCCCCCGGCATACCCTGACTACCTTCTTTCCCCGCGGGACCGTGTAGAGCTGCTCATAGAAGCTAATGACCCCCTGCACCTGGCAGGGGAACAGGTCGAAGGCCTCAGCTATGAGATCAATGCTCTCGGGGGGAATATAGCCTACCTCATCCTGTATTCTCTGGAGGGCAGGAATCAAGGGCCACTGCTGATCACGGTACTTGGCAATGATCTCGCCAATCCGTGCCGGATCGGGTGTGGCCCTTTGTTTGCGCTTACCCATGAGAACCAATCCTTTCCAGCCTGACGCGACAGGCTTTGAGCGAAGGGGCTTTTGACCGCGGGTCCAGGGAGATGTCAAACAGGGCATTCACCGGGCTCTCTGAGAAGGACACAGGCATGAAGAGCATCCCTTCAGTCACCGTATCGGTAATCCTGGCTTTGGCAGTGACTTCGCTCTGGGGCGAGACAACTTTCACCTCATCGCCATAGCTGATTCCCAAATGCCTGGCATCCGACTCATTGATTTCCACAAATGCTTCGGGCTGCATCTCTTTCAAACGCCACGACCTCGAGCTGCTGGAGCCGGTACCGGCCTGGTATAAAATGGTCCCTGTCAATAGAAGAAGAGGGTACGCCTCTTCTGGTATATCTGGGCGTAAGGTGCCTTCGGCTGGGTAAAAGCGGTCAAAGGCTCTGGGAAACTGACCCTTGTAGAGACGTCTCGTCCCCAGCGGGCCGTCGTACAATTCGGCACGGTACAAGCCCTTCATCTCCGAGTCCGCATAGCCTATCCCCTGGTACAAGGGGACCAGTGCCTCGATCTCATCCATGATCTCCTGAAGCGAAGAGTAAGGCATAGGGCCGTTCATCTTATCGGCGAGTCGGACAATTATCTCCCAGTCGGGCGAACTCTCGCCGTGGGGGCTAATGGCCTCTCGGATGTGTTGCACCCTTCCTTCAAAGTTGGTGAACGTGCCTTCCTTTTCAGCAAAGCTGGCAGCAGGTAGAACTACCTTAGCCAGCTTTGCTGTTTCGGTAAGAAACATGTCCTGCACCACCAGGAAATCGAGGGATGATAAGGCCTCCCTGACGAACGTCGAGTGTGGGAAACTCAGGGCTGGATTCTCTCCCACAATATACATCCCCCTGACCTTTCCCTCTTTTGCCTGCTCAATCATCTCCAGAGCTGTTAGCCCAGGATCAGCAGGCAGGTGATTTCCCCATATTTTTTCGAAGCTTTGTCTGACCTGATCATCCTTTACACTTTGATATCCAGGAAGAAAACCAGGCAAAGCCCCCATGTCACCAGCGCCTTGTCCGTTGTTATCCCTTTGCAGGGCATATATGCCGCCTCCACTGTGCCCCACATTCCCGGTCAGCATGGCCAGATTAGCCAGGGCCATTACGCTGTCCGTTCCAGTGATGTGCTGGGTAATCCCGTTGCCGCAGACAATGGAAGCCCGGCTGGCCCCGGCGAAGAGTCGGGCAGCAAGATAGACGTCTTCACCGGAAATGCCAGTGATCTCCTCGACATATTCAGCAGTATACGGCGCCAGACTCTGGTTGAAAGCTTCAAAGTTATCCGTTCTTCTGGTTACAAACTCCTCATCCAACAGGCCCTCACTGACAATCACCTTTGCCAGGCCGTTCATGAGGACTACATCGGTGCCAACCCTCGGCCTCAGCCATAGGTGAGCAAAAGAAGCAAGCTTTGTTTTTCGGGGGTCCACCAGCAGCAGCTTAGCACCTTTATACTTAACGGCACGCTTTATGGCATAGCCGACGGCAGGAGCTGAGGAGGTGAGATCGGCCCCAATAACCAGTATGACCTCCGATCCTTCCAGCTCATCAAGGGAGCTCGTTGATCCAGGCGTGCCCAGAGTCCAGCCCAGGCCAACACGACTGCTGGAACTGTACAGGCGGCTGCCGTTGTCAATGTTGTTGGTACCCAGTACGCTCCGAGCGAATCTCTGCAGCAGGTAGTTCTCCTCGTTGGTGCACTTGGAGGAGCCCAGGACAGCCAGGCTACTGGGGCCATGAGCTTCGATTATCCGTCCCAGTTCGGCACCTACCATGTCCAATGCCTCTTCCCAGGATACTTCCTCAAAGTCGCCATTCACTTTGACCAGGGGTCGGCTTAACCTTTCTGAGCTATGCACGAAATCATAACCATAGCTTCCCTTGACACACAGCGTCCCATGGTTTATGGCACCCTCTTTGCCCGGCCTGGCCCGCACTATGCGGTCGTCCTTAACTTCCAGGGAAATGGTGCAGCCACATCCACAGAAGGGGCAGATAGTGGAAACAGCCGTTGTGGTGCTCCCCCCGTATGACCTCTTCTTTTCCATCAGCGCGCCGGTAGGGCAAGCTGCCACACACGTACCACAGAAGGTGCACTCAGACTGCTCCAGCGGCGTATCGTTCAGTGTTGCCGGCTTGGACCTGAATCCACGGTCAATGTAGTCGATAACACCTTCGACAACCAGTTCGTGATCTACTCGAATGCACTTAGCACACAGGATGCACTTGCTCAAGTCCCTCTCCATAAACGGGTTGACATCCTGGATGGTCGCCGGCTGGTGGATTTTCTGGAATTCCACCAGGCCGATACCCATGTCTGAGGCAATGCGGCGTAGCTCGCAGCGGTTGCCCTTGTCGCATACCATACAGGAATCAGGATGACTGGCCAGCATAAGCTTGACAATGATCTTGCGGCGATCCAGTACCCGTGGGGAGGCAGTGTTGATCACCATTCCCGACGCTATAGGCGTGACACAAGATGCCAGAAGTGCGCCCGTACGCTCGTCTTCTACCAGGCATACGCGACAGGCACCATACGGGGCGAGGTGAGGATCATAACAGAGGGTCGGAATGTCTACGCCCGACTCTCGAGCCAGTTCCAGCACCGTCGTTCCGGGATAACCGCTTACTTCCCGGCCATTGAGGGTGATGGTAATCGTTTCCAGCTTGTAACCCCCTTGCCTTGGTATGATATGGAATAAGTCTCCTAGGAAGATTTGGACGCGAACAATCTTATCGGATTCTGAGCCATTATTTGACTAAATCCGACCTGCATCTGTTTCGAATCCTGCTCTTCCCTTCGGCTTATGTCCCCGCAGCAAGCTACGAGGTATTTCCCTTATGTGTTAGCAATCTCTCTCGACAGCCAGATGACACACCGCACCCGGCCTGTACTTAGCCGGCAATAGAAGGTATGAACCGCTTCCCTTGGCTGACGGATCTGATGCCGTCCAGAAGATCTGTACTAGCACTTCTCTTGGGGACAAAGCCCAGTGCTCCCACCTGGCTGCTGGCAAGCACGTTTTCCTCGTCATCGTACTGGCTCAACATCAAAACCTTGGCCTGTCCGCCCGTGGTGCCTATCCGTTTGGCAGCCTCTAGTCCGTTCATCACCGGCATGACTATGTCCATCAGCACCACATCAGGAGAAAGCTGGAGCACCTTCTCCAGTGCCTCCTGTCCGTTCACCGCCTCTCCCACCACCTGCATGTCCCTCTGCAAAGCCAGTAATGCCCGTATGCCATCCCTGACTATGGCATGATCATCTACCACCAGCACCCTGATTCTTCTGGTCACTTTGTCCAGCAGTTTCTCTATTCGAGGCACCAGTGAGACTGGCTCGATGGGCTTGGCCAGATAGTCATCAGCTTCGAGACGCATCCCCTCGTCTTTGCTCCACCCGTTCACCAGTTGCCTTTCCGGCATGGCATCAATCACAATAATGGGCAGATCGCTAAACGGTGAAGTGCGCTTCAGCCAGTGGTGTAACAAGAACGCATCTCCTCGGGGCATTAATGTGCCCACTATGACCATGTCAGGCTTCTCTGCCCAGGCCATTTCCTGCGCCTGAGCTCTGGTGCTCGCTATGGTCACCTCATAATTAGCCGCTAACACCGTTCGCAAACCTGTAGTGAACTCGGGTTGGTCATCTGCAATAAGAACCTTCCCTTTGGTTTCCATCTTCTCAACCTCCCTTCGTAAGTGCTCTCCCTCACCAAAACGTTTCGTTATGACCTTTCCATACTACAAAAGGATAAACGAATGCTCGCTGAAAGGGAAAGAGGTATTTACCCCGAATACGGGAGGTAATATCCCTTGGACTTGCCTGGAATGCACCTTGTTTGCCCGGGGGGAAGAAACCCTACCGTTTAGTGTGCGATCTCGTAAACAGGCTGCATTAGCCATTTTCGCTGTTATCTCGGTGCCCGGTGTGATAGATGTTGAGCCTGCCATTGACACAAGATGTTTGATGCGTTTACGATTGTGGCGATCTGCTTCGTAGAACGTAGCACCTGTCAAAGGCCGTGGAACGCCAGGGAAAGCTCCGAAAAAGTAAAGGGCGGAGGTTAATTCATGAGCGTCGATTCAAGATTCAAGAAGTTGTGCCAGCCCAGCCGGATCGGGCAAATGGAGCTCAGGAACCGGATGGTGATGGCCCCTATGGGGACAAACTTTGCCGCTGAGGATGGCCACGTCACCGAGCGCACCAGGAACTACTACGAGGAGCGTGCTAAGGGCGGAGTGGGACTCATAATCGTAGGAGTCGGTTCCGTAGACCATGACACGGGAAGGTGTATGCCTCGCCAGATAGCCGTCTCCGATGACGAATTTGTTCCCGGCTTGACCGAACTGACTCAAGCCGTTCACCAACACGGTGCTAAGATTGCCATACAATTGCAACACGGAGGCAAGCTAAGTACGGAAGACCTGGCCCACGGCGTCGCGCCACTAACCCCGAGCCGAACTCAGAGCGCCATGGAAGAAGTAGTAACAGACTTGACCATGGAAGAGATTACCATGCTCATGACGCGTTTTGCCAACATGCCGCCCGACATGATGACCAGGGAGATAACGCTGGAGGAGATCACGCAACTGGTGACGCGCTTTGCTGAGGCCGCAGAGCGAGCCAGGAAAGCCGGATTTGACGGGGTGGAGATACACGCTGGCCATGGCTATCTCATCAGCGAGTTCCTGTCCCGTTCCTCAAACAAACGCCAGGATGGCTACGGCGGAGAGCTGAAAAACAGGGCCAGGTTTCTGCTGGAAATCATAGGGGCGATCAGAGAGAAGGTGGGGAACGATTATCCGGTGTGGTGCCGGATGGACGGCAGGGAATTCGGGATAGAGGACGGCATCACCACCGAGGATGCCGGGGAGACAGCCCGCATGGCGGAGGAGGCCGGGCTGGATGCCATCCACGTCAGCGGTTATGGTGGCCCTGTTGGGGGCTTCTACGAAGCTCCTCTGGTCTACCCACCGGGTAACCTGGTGCCCTTAGCCGAGGGCATAAAGAAGGTGGCCAAGATACCGGTGATAGCTGTGGGAAGGATCAGCCCTGAACTTGGCGAAAAAATCCTCCGCCAGGGCAAGGCAGACTTCATCGCTATGGGCCGGCCGCTTCTTGCCGACCCGGATCTCCCCAACAAACTTGCCTCAGGAAAACGGGACGATATCATACCATGCATATACTGCTACAACTGCGTCGGCCAGATTTTCAGGGGTGAAAGCATGTACTGTACGGTGAATGCCGCCACCGGCAGGGAGGCTGACCTCAGCATTCAGAAGGCAGAGCGCGCCAAGAAGGTTGTGGTGATAGGCGGCGGCCCGGCGGGCATGGAGACAGCCAGGGTAGCCGCACTGAGAAACCACGAAGTAACGCTGTACGAAAAGGGTCGCCGGCTGGGTGGCACACTGGTTTTTGCCTCTCTGCTTGAGAAGGAAAACGAGGACTTGCTCAAGTACCTGGTAACACAGATCAAGAAGCTGCCTGTAAAGGTCAAGGTTGGAGAAGAGGTCACGCCAGAATTGGTCGAGGCCACGAATGCGGATGCAACCATCCTGGCACCGGGGGCCAGCCTGGCGCCGCCGCAAATTCCCGGGGTTGACGGGCGCAACGTTCTCAGTGTTCCCGAGCTACAACAGATGATCAATGGCCACCTGAAGGAGGCCACCGCCGAAAAGCTCGGCTGGTGGCAGAGGCTGATCTTCTATCTTGGCAGGCCTCTTCTGCGTGGCTTTTTGACGCCGTCCAACATAAGGTCGTTTACCAAATTCTGGATGCCTCTGGGGAAGAGGGTGGTTATTATAGGCGGAGACCTCGTCGGCTGTCAGATGGCCGAGTTTCTGGTGGAGAGAGGCAGAAAGGTGACCATCCTGGAAAGTCAGCCGGGGTTGGCGGCAGACATGTCTATACCGAGCAGGTGGAGGGTGATGGCCGCGCTTCGCCAGAGCGGCGTCAACATGATCACTGAAGTCAAATACGAGGAGATAACTGAAGAAGGGGTAATCATCACCACCAAAGAAGGGGAAAGGCAGACAATGGAAGCGGACACCGTAATCCTTGCTGAAGACCTTCAGCCGAACGTGGAGCTCTTCCAGGCGATAGAAGGTAAGGTTCGGCAAGTCTATCGGGCTGGCGATTCCGCCGAGCCGCGCCTGATAACGGGAGCCATTGCCGACGGTACCAGCATCGGCGTAAAGATATAGCCAGTGCCTCCTACCACCTTATGGTCACTGAGAATTTGTTTGGCCAGGCCCGACAAACAACTAAGGGGTAGGTTGACCGACGTCGGTCAACCTACCCCCTCGACCCAGGAGGTAGCGTTTCCTTCCAGTGACTGTCAGGTCCTCGCCACGGCGAGTCGGTCGCCAGAGTCGCTCGGTAGAGTCGCCTGTGGAGACCTCTGGCGACCTCGGGAGACCTTTGGAGACCTCACCTGACGTCCCGCTCCGCCCTAGACTATCGGGCTTCAGGTTCTATCGTCGTTTCGGCGACGACAAATCTGGTGCCACGGATGTGCATTACCGGCTTTGCCCGGGAGACATCGAACCGCCCTTCCTTGAAGAACTCGTCCCGGCACTCTGCATCGACCACCTTTCCCACCACGAGGACATGATCCCCGGCTTCCTTCTCGAATTCCATCCGGCACTCGATCCAACCAGCACATTCCTTGATCCCGGGCGCCTTGACCGCGGCGGACTTTCTTTCAGTAAGACCTGCTTCACTGATTTCGTTCACGCCCCTGGGGAAGGCCTTGGAGCAAGTCCATAGCTTGTCCAGGAGTTGTTGCGTCACTATGTTGAGCACGAATTCGCCTGTCTCCCTGACATTTGCCAGGGTATGCCGCTGCGGCGCTGCGGCAAAAAGCACCAGGGGTGGGTTGGAGGAAACGGGGGTAACAAAGCTGAACGGCGCAGCATTTGGTCTGCCCTCCTTGTCCGCCGTCGAGATGAGAACCGTACACCTGGGTGACAGGATTTCATAGAAGCCTTCTGTCTTTACTTTCATTCCTCCTCCTTTCAGTGAAGTCTTTTTCTAATCAGGGCGGGCAGAGGGACGCCACCGCCTCGCCAAAAGCGAGTCTCTAACCTCCGGTCGTGTTTCGTCCTCTGCATAAGACCCCCGGCCAGGTTGACAGCGCCGAAAAATCGCGCTATCTTTATCATAGCAGAAATTATCCCTTACGGGAAAGCACCAAGGACGAGCAACACGATGACAAAGGAGTCCGCTCTGTCTGCCATCCCCGCTTCCGTCGTGACGTTGCCACCATACGATAAAGGGTCTGCGATTCATGAGCGACTCAGGTATATGATGAACAGAGAAATAAGACTCAATTTGGGGTGTGGGTCTGTCTATAAGCCTGGTTGCATTAACATAGACAGGCATGATAGCAGTGTAGCCGATAAGATTTGTGACATAGATAATTTGCCTTTCAAGTCAAATAGTATTGCGCTAATAGAAGCTTCTCAACTGATAGAGCATTTTGATTATGTTCATTGCAAGTATGTCCTAAGTGAGTGGTTCAGGGTTCTGGACCCTGGAGGAACCCTGGTAGTGGAGACGCCTGACCTGGAGAAGAGTTCCAAGAAGCTTGTTTCCAGTGATTTGGAAACTCAGAAAACGACGTTGCAGTGGGTCTATGGAATAGATAGTCCTGGATTGCAGCATAAAACAGGATTTACGTTTAATTTACTAAAGGATCTCCTGGAGGACATAGGTTTTGAAAAGATTTCCAGAGAAAATCCCCAGACACATAGATATGAGCACGGAATAAGAACAACATGTAGAAAGCCCGAAAGCTATTTGGAGGAACAACTTTTTGCCTGTTTCAGAAAAAGGCTACAAAGCAAACTAGAGACCGATGACTCTTACGTACTGATCCCCTTAGAAAGTTGGCTCAAAAAAATACCTCCCTGTACAGAACTGAAGGGAACCAAAGAGAGGTGGGCAGATGAAATAATCTCCAAAACAGTTATCTGCCATCCCTATATTCCTTTAGCATTTCTTGAAGAGTGCATGGCTTTTGGTGTTGTAGCAGATTTGCAGGTGACAGACAGAATCAGCTTACTCAGTTGGTTAGCTGAAATGGAATTCCACAAGAGAGTTTTCTCTTTGTGGATGAAAAGCAAAAAGAGTCTTAGTGAAGTAGGACAGGAATCCAAGAATTTCATTGCTCGACTTGAGCTTTCGATGTCAGATATTTTGAGTAGCGGTGCAGAATACCAGGAGAGTCTAGGATACATATTAAACCTGGAACCAACTGATATCGAGATTTTTGATTTCAACCTGGTTTCTCTGGAAGCCAGAAAATTCCTCAACATGGGGATAAGATGTTTTGATAAGGGTGAATTCTCCAGGGCAGTAGATTTCCTCTTAACATCTTCTAAAATGAATCCTGGAGATCCTCTTGTTCACTGGAACATGGCCAGGCTTGGCTGCACTCTGGGACACGAAGAGTACCAGACGATAGGGCACTACGAAAAAGCTCTGAAGTTGTCAAGAGGTGACAAGGACAAGAAAAGCATAGAGACAGAGCTAAAACACATGAAGGAGAGTAAAAGCAATCTGGTTCCCAAGGAGCCTGTTTCAGAAGACTGCCAAATATGTTGAAGCCCTGGGAAGATTCGACTACCTGCAATGAGAGCGTGTGCTTGTTTGGCACCACCAGCGCAGTACGACAAGTCGCCAAACGGGAGGTCTCAGAATGGCCAACAAGAAGCTCCAAGAGATAGGAGGCAAACTGGGTGTTTCAGAAAAAGATATAGCTGACATTCGAAGACAGAGGATTAAGAGAAAGCTGTTGGCTCCTCTAATCGGAGCGATTGTCGTCGCTTGTTCGGCGGGGATAGGCTTCTTGGCCGGAGCAGCCAATCCCACCAGCAGTGGTGGATATCCTTATGCTGCGACTGGTCTCGCTATGGTTGGGGGGGCAAAAGTGAAAAAGGGGGGATTGATCCTGGTTACAATCCTGCTATCAGTAATTGCTGCTGTGGCTGCCTACAGAGCTGGACAGCACTCTTCTTTTCATGGTGTGGAGGAGTACGGCGTTTTCTCGAGGCAGAAGTAAATGCTGACTGTATCCTGTGAACCGAGATGTTTGGTTGCCCCCTGATTGCACTCAGGACACGTCCAGCTCTGGGGGCAATACAGTATCGAATTCACAAACGTGAGGTTTGAAAATGGTCAACAAGAAGCTCCAAGAGATAGGAAATAAGCTGGGTGTTTCAGAAAAAGATATCGCTTACATTCGAAGACAGAGGATTAAGAGGAAGCTGTTGGCTCCTCTCGCCGGAGCAATTATCGTTGCCTGTTCGGCTGGGATAGGTTTCCTGGCCGGAGCAGCCAATCCCACCAGCAGTGGCGGATATCCTTATGCTGCGACTGGTCTTGCTCTGGTTGCGGGGCCAAAAGTCAAAAGGGGGGGATTGATCTTGGTTACAATCCTGCTATCAGTAGTTGCTGCCGTGGCCGCCTACAAAGCCGGACAGCACTCTTTTCATGTCGCAGAGAGGTACGGTGTTTTCTCGAGGCAGAAGTAAATGCTGACTGTATCCTGTGAACCGGGATGTTTGGTTGCCTCCCTAGTTGCACTGAGGACACGTCGTGTTCTGGGGGCAATACAGTATCAAGTTTTCGCCAAACATGAGGGTTGAAAATGGTCAACAAGAAGCTCCAAGAGATAGGAAATGAACTGGGCGTTTCAAAAAAAGATATGGCCAGGATACGAAGACAAAGAATTAAAGGAAAGCTGTTGTATCCCGTCATCGGAGCAGCTATCGTTGCTTGTTCCTCTGGATTGGGCTTCCTAGTTGGGAGAACCGTACACACCAGCGGTGGCGGATATCCTTATGCTGCGACTGGCCTCGCTCTGACGGCAGACCCAAAGATCAAACACGGGGGACTTATCTTGGTGACAGCCCTGCTATCGGTAATTGCTTTTGTATTGGCATATGGAGCCGGGTCCGACGGTTATCATGCCACAGCTCTGTATAATGTTTTCCCGAGGCAGAAATAGACCGCAGTGGGTGACCTATCGACTGAAGTATACAGTGGTGTTCTTACTTGGACTGAGGACACGTCGTGTTCTGGGGGCAATACAGTATCGAATTCACAAACGTGAGGTTTGAAAATGGCCAACAAGAAGCTCCAAGAGATAGGAAATGAGCTAGGCGTTTCAAGAAAAGATATGGCCCGCATACGAAGACAAAGACTCAAAGGAAGGCTGTTGCATCCGTTGCATCCTCTCACCGCAGTTATTATCGTTGCCTGTTGCTCTGGGTTTGGCTTTTGGGCTGGAAAAGCCGAACTTCTGAGCACTGGCGGTTATCCTTATGCTGCAACTGGGCTCGCTCTTACTACAGGTCCAAAAATCTCCAGAGGAGGACGCATCATGATAACAGTCCTTCTGTCTCTGCTCGGTTTCGTGGTGGCATACCGAGCCAGTTACAACATGTACCACGAGCAGACTCTCTATAACGTCTTCTCAAGGCAGAAATAGGCCCGATGGCGACCTATCAGCTAAAGTCTGTGGTATGGGAATTCACCTTAGGGTGTAACTTGAGGTGCTCTCATTGTGGTTCGTCGGCGGGGATTCCGAGGCCCGGCGAATTGACTACAGAGGAATGCTTTAGGCTTTGTGAAGAGTTAGCCGACCTCGGTTGTGAAGACGTTTGCTTGATGGGCGGGGAACCATTTTTGAGAAACGACTGGTTTTCTGTGGCCCGATGTATTAGGGATTTGGGTATGAACCTTAGCTTTGTGTCTAACGGTACTATCTTGGAGGGACATATGAACAAGATTGGCCGGGTTGGACCAAAGGTGGTGGGGATCAGTCTGGATGGCATGGAAGAAAGCCATGACCTAATAAGAGGAAAAGGGAATTTCGCGAAGACTGTTGGGGCCATTGACTTGCTAAGAGGAAGCAGTATACAAACAACCGTAATAACAACCGTAAGTAAGATCAACTTCAGCGATTTGCCGACAATGAAGGACTCGCTGGTCAAGAAAGGTGTGAACTGGCAGATCCAACTTGCCATGCCTTTCGGGAATTTCTTGAAAGAGCAGATGTTGTCAAAAGAGGAATTCTATGCCACCGCGTTATTCATAGCCAAGCAAAGAACCAGCAACCCGTTCCGGGATTTGCCTGTTGTGGGGGCTGATTGCTACGGGTATTACTCCAAATTCCTGCCCGAAGGTGAATGGAAAGGTTGCAGGGCCGGAATAACTGCTATTGGAGTAACGAGCGACGGAGGCGTTGTTGGCTGCTTAGCAATGGGGAATGACAGGCTTATACAAGGAAACGTAAGGGACACGAGTCTGAGACAAATCTGGGAAAACCCAGATAGCTTTGCATATAACAGGAAGTTCGACACAACAAAACTGGGGCCAAACTGTACGGGTTGTAAATACGCAGCCAAATGCAAAGGCGGGTGCAGTGCTGTGTCATACATACTGACGGAGAGATTTCATAATGACCCTTACTGTTTTCGTACTATTGAAAAGGAAATAATTAGCGCATAATCGTATTCAGCGGTCTTGAAGCTTTGGAAATGCCCCGAGACTTATCGTCATTTCCTCTATCTTCTCCCCTCAAAGCAATGGAAGCAAGCTCCGTGCCCGTCATGCCTTTGACAACCCTCTTGAGCACGCAATACAATACGAGCAGTCAAGCTCTGAGGAGGAAAACCATGTCCCCGCAGCGGGGATGCTGCCTTACTCTCATGCTGGAGCGCAAGCCTTTCGCCACGGATACCACCTTAGTGATTATCGGAGAGGGTCTGGGGTTCTGAACGTGGGGAAGTATACATTCATAGCAGATGACGAATTTGAAGCTCTTTTCGGAGTTCAACTGGTTGAAGGCACCAGAATGTTAGAAAGACACGCTGAAAAGTCGTGCCGGGCCTGCGGCGGAGAATGCTGCCAGAGAGTTGAATGCGGATTCTATTCTGGTAAATTTGGTTCCTGCCCCATCTACGAGTACAGACCAGCAAAGTGCAGGCTCTACTACTGTGAGAAGATCTTAGAAAACGGACTCTTGAGCCAGGAAGAACGGAACCTAATTGACGGGCCTGTGGAAAACCTGTTAGAAGTCCTGAAGTATGCTTGGGGCACGGGAACACCTCTCAAACCCCCAGCAACGGCTGGAGAGGAAAGCTGGTTGGCTTCGCTTGGCATTGAGGAAGAAGTAAATAAGACTGTTCAAGCTTTCGAAAATGACGAAATAGAACATAGTCTAGCCAAATCCAGGCTAATAGGTCTGGTCCAACAGTGCAGAAGTCGAGCCTGAGGAATACCCAAGCATGAGTCAAACCCTTGAGGAGTCAGCACTGCTTACGCTGAAGCTGGACGGCATGGGACGTGCGGGGGAGGCTCTGGCAGAGGACAATGGCACGCCAGTCCACGTTTTCGGGGGCATACCCGGCGAAGAGGTGCTGGCTGAGGTGGTGCGGCAGCATCGGAATCATATTGCGGCGCGAGTGGTCCACGTTGTGGCAGCCTCATCCCGGCGAGCCGAAGCTGCCTGTCCCTATTTCGGGCAGTGCACAGGGTGCCAGTGGCAGCACATTGGCTACCAGCACCAGTTGGAGATTAAGCGCGGTGTGGTTCAGGAGGCCATGGAAAGGGCCGGGGGCATATCCGATGTCCCTCTGGCCGCAGTGGTTCCAGCGCCTCAGCCCCGTGGCTACCGCAACCACGCCCGTTTCACTGTGGGGCCGGAGGGCACGCTGGGCTTTGTCAACCGTGACAGTCGACGGTTCGTCCCTGTTGACCAGTGTCTGCTGATGCACCCGTGGATCAACCAGGCGCTTTCCCAACTCCAGGGCCACTGCGGAGAGACTACCCAACTCTCCATCCGCTACGGAATAAATACCGGCCAGTGGCTGCTCCAGCCTGGCCTCGGTGCGTGTGTGCCTGTGACGTCCGGCCAGAAGCACTATGAAGAGGCCCTTCTGGGTAAACGCTTCCGTATCTCCGGGTCCTCCTTCTTTCAGGTGAACACTGCCCAGGCTGAGCGAATGGCGCAGTTGGTGTGCGACCGTCTCGGCTTGACCGGCCGGGAACTGGTGGTCGATGCCTATGCTGGCGTGGGGACCTTCGCCGTGCTTCTGGCTCCTTTTGCCCACAAGGTGGTCGCCATCGAGGATTCGGCCTCCGCGGTTCAGGACGCGGAGGCCAATATCCAGGGACTGCCCAATGTGGAGCTGGCCCGGGCCAGGACGGAAGAGCTACTGGCGTGCCTTTGGCAGGCCCCCGATGCCCTGCTACTGGACCCACCCCGCGTCGGATGTCACCCTTTGGCTCTCCATGCCATCCTGCGTCGCCCGCCACGCCGCATGGTGTATGTCTCGTGTGACCCGTGGGCCCTGGCCCGTGACCTGAAGGTACTGCTTAGCGGGCCCTTCGTCCTGGAAGAGGTGCTGCCCATTGACCTCTTCCCTCAGACCTACCACATCGAGTGCATCGCCACCCTATCCCTCGACCACGGTAAGCAGTGGGCTTTCCAGTCACGCCAGCAGCTTGTCCTGGCCTCCGAGTCTCCCCGGCGACAGGAAATCATGACTGACATGGGACTCACCTTCCGGGTGGTGCCTTCAGAGTTGGATGAGCCTCTGCCTTCCTCGACGGACCCTGTGGCTGTTGCCGAGGAAAGAGCCCTTTACAAAGCGCGGGCAGCGGCATCGGCGCTCAACGAGGGAACGGTTATCGGGGCTGACACTGTCGTTGCGTGTGGGACTGACATCCTGGGGAAACCCACCTCTGGAGAGGAAGCTCATGCTTTCCTCCGCAGGCTGCGGGGCAGGGGACATAGGGTCATCACCGGACTGGCCCTGGTAGATGTGGCCACCGGGGAAGAAGTCACCGGCCACCGCAGGAGCCAGGTGCACATGCGGCAGTACAGCGACGAGGAGATCGAGGCCTACGTGGCCAGCGGTGACCCACTAGATAAAGCAGGGGCCTACGCCATACAGGATGCCCGGTTCCACCCTGTGGACCAGGTAAAGGGCTGTTACTTGAACGTGGTGGGCCTTCCTCCCTGCACTCTGCTGCATCTCATGCACCGGATGGGTATATACCCCGCCATCGACCGGGATTGGTTACCTCCTGGCAACTGCCCGGATTGCCATCGCCTGGCCAGGCAGGCCAGGGGGAAATAAGACGAGCCTGCCCCCTCAAGGCAGAAGGGGCTTGTTTCACACGTCGTCCTTTGATCACTGTGGAGCCTGCAAAGGCTCTCCCACTGACAGCTTAAGGAGGTCTTGAATCCACAGAACAGGGTGCCATCTCAGGGCTTAACATCTGGAGGCGTTCTGGGGACGTGCATCACCCTCAAAGGTATTTCCTTTTTGGTTTCCCCGCCTATGAGGACGGCAAAAACGTAATCCCCTTCAGCCTTGAGTCTTACGTTGGCAAAGGTCATGATTAAGTTCATGTGTACGCGTCTACCTGGGTCGCCTCTTGGAACCTTGACGCTGCGGCCTACATCAATAATGGGATTCGCATCGGCATCCAGGAGTTTAACCCGAATGTCCTTTTGCGTGTCCCATTCTGCCGCGCCAGCCTCCAACTGCAAAACGAGTTGCATTTGAGGGTGAACCCAGGGAAGGGCAGGGGCGTTTATGATGGTAAAAAGACCCATCACATTGAGTTTCCCCTCTCTGGTCACATTGGCGTAATCGGCTAACAGAGCTAGGCCAACTTCCATAATGCGCGATCATATCACGGTGGCCGCAATGATGCAAGAAGTAAGATGAGACCCAGAATCAGCGATTGAAATGTCCCACGCATAGGGCAGGGGCTCTGTCCCCTGCCAAGCAGGGCGGGTGACGGAGCGCCCGCCTATGATAAGGGCGCTAATCGCTGATCTGGGGATGGGAAGGCGCTAGCACTGACTGGCTGGAGAGTGACACACAACGGTTAGGAAGCGGCGGCTCATGTAACGCTGCCTGGCATACGTCACGGCACACACGTTGCCTGCCCGCAAGCGCCCAGCTATACTTTGAGGTATGGGTTGTGTCGGGCTCTTCGTACTCCTCTTGATCCTCCTCCCGATCTTGCTGCTGCTCCTTTTCTTCGAGGTGGTCACCATTTCTTTCTCCAAGCTAGGCCTGTCCCCGGAGGCGGCTGTAGTGCTGTTGTTGCTTTGCCTGGTGGGCAGCGTGATCAACATTCCCTTAACGCGGCGCAAGATAGTCTTCCAGGAGCCGCGCCGCTTTCCTTTCCCATTCTCATTCTTGTTCCACACCCGGCCGCGGGTAAGGGAGCAAATCATTGCCATAAACCTCGGCGGCGCCATAATACCCATTGGCTTTTCCTTATACCTGCTGGTCATCAAAGCTCCCCTGGTGCAGACAGCCATTGCCACGGCAGTAGTGGCCGTGGTGACCAGAGTCATTGCCCGTCCCAGACCTGGGATAGGGATCGTGATGCCCCTGTGGATTCCGCCCCTGCTTTCCGTGGGGCTGGCCTTCCTACTTGCCCCACAAAATGGCGCTCCCGTGGCCTACATCTCTGGAGCCATGGGCACCCTCATCGGAGCGGACCTGCTCAACTTCCCCTCCTTCCGCAAGCTGGGAGGCCGCATGCTGAGCATCGGTGGCGCCGGCGTTTTCGACGGCATTTTCCTGGTGGGGATAGGGGCTGCACTGCTGGCAGCATGAAGAGAGCTTGAAGATAGTCAATTTGGACGATGTCTGCGTAATACAGATTCGAGGTCACTGCCATGCGTCAAGCCACAGTCCATAGATGTTGTGATTGAGCAGACTTTGTAAGCCCGCTGTACCTCAGACCATTACTATCCCAGCCTTTATCTCGTCGTCGATGGTCAACAGTCCAAAGGAGTCCCTGGCCCGGCCTGGGTTGAACATAAGGCTTCCCTGGACGTACTGTGTACTAGGTTCATGAGAATGGCCATAGATGATAAGGTCTACATCGGCGAACATCCTTCTTATCCGGCCCTCTATTCCCCAGGGCGATCCCCAACCGTGTGTCAGCCCAATCCTTTTGCCATTAAGTACAAACAGATCCTTCTGTGGTAGCATTGCCTTGAGCTTGCCCGAGTCCATGTTGCCACACACAGCTTTCACCTCTGCCAACGTCCTGAGTCCGTCAAGCACAGCCTTTTCGGTGAAATCGCCGGCATGGACGATGAGGTCTACCCCGGCCAGAGCTTTGAGAACCGGGGCTGGCATTTCGTTGAGCGCCCTGACGTGAGTATCAGATATCACACCGACTCTCATCTCAATGGAAGCCCTGTTGTCCGGTCTGATGGTTCTCACCCCGCCGCCCGACGGATGTCGCCAGAACAATCTTAACGGTAATCACGTTGTATGGCCATATTATACCCATCTTGACGGTCATGCTCTAGCCCGCGGGGGCCTAGTCCTCGACAGCCCCGCAACGAGGGAACATAATCTTCTCCAGGTCGGAGAGTAAAGGTACTCTGTCATTTGATAGAGGGGCCACATACTGGAACTCGGCAAGGGAACTGAAGTGGGTGGTAGGGGGCGAACTCGGTGTCGCCCCAAAAAAGGGGGGGGCGGACAGAGACGTCCGCCCCTACATGTCATTGCCAGGAGCCAAGCGAAGAAGCAATCTCCGAAACGCCCATGCCATTGCGAGCCCTTCGCTTCGCTAGCGCTGAGTAGGCAGGACTCCAACCCACGGATCGAGCCCCTTTTGGAGTCTCGGTCAGGCATATCCACCTCGCCATCCTGTCTCCTTTGCTACGCCAAAGGTCAGCGTGTGGAATGTCCGGCTGCCCATCAATCCGACCCCACCAAACTGCTCCGACAGGCAGGCCAAAGGCGAAATCCTGCAAAGAATCGGATTACGCGCCCTTCGGTAGGGAAACGGTGGCATGGGCCTCACGTGGATGTGAGCCAAAAGGCTCAACTGGATGAGCCCTTGGGCTCGATGACGTGAGCCAAACGATCCTTGTCCTGAGCCAAACGATCATGTCACCATAAGGAAGCGATCTTCCTCTTCCGCGTTGTCTACCGTTAGCTGGTTACTGGCGCGCTTTCTGGTTGACATAGGGGACTGCGTCTGGTTGGGGACAGGGTGTTAGAACTAGGGGAAAAAGGAGAGGTTTTGACTGAGTGGGCGCTCGGCGTATGCCAGGGAGAGAGAACCATTGAAGGAGGCCCGACAGATCAACAAAGCGAAAAGGGCAAAGAGGGCGCCGAAACAGGGGGAAGTGGTGAAAGTCCTTATGATAGAGGACGACCCGGAAATCATAGAGAGTGTGTCCCTTGCCTTCCAGATGCGCTGGCCTGAAGCTAACATAGTCTCCACCTACCTGGGAAGGGAAGGAATAGAACTGGCGAACAGGGAAGCTCCTGACATCATAATCCTTGATCTCGGCCTTCCTGATGTGAGCGGCTTTGAGGTATTGAGGGAGATCCGCCTTTTCTCCACTGTTCCCATCATTATCCTCACCGCAACGTCGGATAAGTCCTACATGGTCAGAGCGCTGGAGTGGGGGGCGGACGATTACGTTGTCAAGCCTTTCAAACACCTGAAGTTCCTGGCGCGGGTAAAGTCGCTGGCAGGTAGGGAAAGCCAGCCTCCAAGGAGTAGTCGACTAGCAGTGCCCGATGACCGAAAGCCATGGACCCGAAGACCTGGATGACTCCCGGCAGGTGGGTCTGTTGAAAATGTGTAAAGACGCATTAGAGAGGTCTGGGCGTTGTTGATTTGCACTGGCCAGCGCCACGAGTACGCCGGCCTAATGGAACTTGCCCCGCTCATCCCTCCGCCCGCTGGCTGCGCTGCAGTTATGAGGCCGTTCTATGCCGTATCTACCTCGCTGGATATGTCGAGCGTTTGGCGCAATCTCTTCTTCTCAGATTGCCGTCTCTTTCGTTCCAGCCGTTGCTGAAGAGCACTCACAGGTGGCTTTGTTCTAATTCGCCGCTTTCTGGGCCGGTTCAGTCTGGCCAGCTTCGCCCGAAGCCTGTTGAAAGCAATTTCGAGATTGGTTGCCTGGGAACGGCGCTCTGAGGCAACAACCGTAACACCGGAAGGAAGGTGCCTCAAACGAACGGCCGTTTCCTTCTTGTCCCTCCTTTGCCCTCCCGGCCCAGAGGGCCTGAAGGTCTCAATGACTACCTCATTTCGCAAAGTCTCCAAATCTGTGGCGAAACGTCTTCTTGGCGTGTCATCCCGATTTGCGCCACTGCCGGTTTCCACAGCCTTACTCCTTGTGTACTCACCTCTTGTTGAAACACCGAGGGCTGGACAAGAGCACCGAAACGTATGTTACATGTTTCTCGGTTGCTCAGCAACAGGGGAAAGCGCTTCTGGCCTGAAAGATTTCGATCTTCACACCTGACCACAAACACCCCATAGGCATGCCTCCGGGCCGGGACAGTTCCGAAGCCACGATATGTCAAAAGCGAATTTTGGTGACAAATCAGTCCCTTTTGAGACCTATTTGTGACATTGTCTTGGTAGGATGGCTCTTAAGAGGGAGGAATCTTCTCATAGTGGTTTCCCTACCGACCCCTCAAAATCGGACCCTGGCCAAGAGCAGAATCCCTCTTTGGGCAAAATGCCCTTAGTTTTTGGAAAATCTCTGGTGCGTTGCTCTGCGCCTACCTACAGATGCCGGTTACATGTTGCCATTGGAGATCGGAGGCCTCGTCCTGGTGAGCCGCGCTCATATAGGTGTCTACCCTTACAGCTCTATGGGTGCTGACTACCAAGGACAACTGGGAGGAGCCCCTCATTGTGGCCGCGGCGTATTTGCGATGTTATCCCATTCAAGGGAAAAGGAGCTGCTGAACCACCACAGCTTAGTTACCAGCCCGGACAGAGCAATTATGAAAGGAGGTATATAAGACAATGAAAGCGGATGCAAAAACGGAAGCGGCAGTAATGGCTACTGTGAATAACAGCTTCGAAGCCTATGCAAAGCGGGATGTGGAGGGTGTCCTGGCAACACTTGTGCCGGAGCCTGACGTAGTCACTATTGGCACGGGAGCGGACGAGAAGTGCATTGGGCTGAGGGAAACGAGGCAGCAACTCGAACGTGACTTTGCCCAGTCTGAAGCTGGCTCCTGGGAATGGGGCTGGCACTCGGTGTCAGCCGCAGGCCCAGTGGCCTGGGTAGCGGCTGATGTTACCATACACGCCAGGGTTGAAGGGAAGGAACTGAGCTTTCCTCTACGATTCAGTGCGGTGCTGGTGCAACACGGCGATAGGTGGCTTTTCGCCCAGCAACACATATCCATGGCGGCTGCCGGGCAGCAGGCGGGCCAATCGTTCCCGGCATAGTCACCTCGGCGTCACGCCGGTAGCATTGAAACGGGAGCAACGTCACCCATCATATCTTCAGTGCGTGAGCAGAGGTTGGAAGGCCCCGCCTTTCGGGTGACTTGTTATCTGCAAATAACTATGAGGAGACGCCACCGTAGGTCGAAGGGTAGGCTGACCGACGTCGGTCAGCCTACCCTTTAGGCTTTGCTCGGCCTGTCCAAAAATGAACAGTTCGTGACCATAAGCGTCGCGCCACATTGGGTGTACATACGGGAGGTGAGGTTACTAAAAGGGCTCAAGCGTATCGGTTGACAATGGCAAGGACAGTGCCGAAAATTGATACCGCAGGCCCCTGACCGCTTCGACAGAACAGATAGGGAGGAAACATGCCTTCTTATGCCACTTACTACGTAGCTGATAAAGTGGGTGTCAGGTGCCCCACCTGACCTCTACAAGAGGAAAAGGGCTACACATGGGTACGGAAGAAAGGTACGACATTGTTATTGTAGGTGCCGGCCACAATGGCACCACGGCAGCAGCATATCTGGCCAGGTGCGGACTGAGCGTCTGCTTGCTGGAGGAGAGGCCGGAGGGCGGCGGAGCGCAGGAGAACGCCGAACCCATAGCTGGGGTGCGTATCAGTCCGCATGCTATCGCCAACTGCGCCGGACCGGCCCCCGGCTGGGAGCAACTGGAGTTGTGGAAATACGGCTTCCGCATGCAGTGGCCCACCACCACACTGTTCCAAGGAAAACCGCCGCCATATGTGATGACCACGGATGGCTGGGTGCGGACCACCGAGAAGGACATGCAGGGGTGGACCAAGCTAAGCGGCGTTCTCGCCCAGCCTCCGTTTACCAGAGACCTGGCGCGCGCCGTCTTCTGGTGCCCGCCACATCCCCCCGAGATCGAGGTAACAGCCGAAAACATCCCCTTCATGCAGGTTTATAAGGAGCGACAGCCAGACGTGTGGACCGAAGAGCTGCTCGAGATGACCATGTTTGACCTTATGGACGAGTATTTGGAGACCGAGCCCCTCAAGGTACATGCCGCATACCTGGCGGCGCTGGAAACAGCCCACGGTCACTTTCAGGGGATGGGTATCCCGGCTTTCTGCGGCGTGGTAGCCTTCGGGTATTTCGATAGAGCTGTCGGACCCCGCGGCAACATGCACGGCTATTATCATGCCATCTTGCGCTGCGCCATAGCCCATGGCGCCGTAATGCGCACCTGTTGTCCTGTAGAGGAGATCATCGTCAGCAACGGGAGAGCAGTAGGAGTGCGCCTCAGGGACGATGCCGCCCGGGGGGAAAAGAAGATCTGGGCGAATAAGGCGGTCATTAGTGCCACTGACATCAAGCAAACCTTCCTCAAGCTCGTCGGGCCACGCCACCTGGACGCTGGCTTCGTGCAGCGAATAGAGGACGTCAGCCTCAAGGGAGGAGGCCTCTACCACTCCCAGTTCCTCACCCGTGAGCCCTTTCGCTATCGCCCCAAGTTCCGGGAAGCTGGCTGGGCTCGCTCGGGAACTTTCTATGGCGGAGTGTACCCCTGCGATTCGCGCCAGATTTACTTCGAGAACATAGCAGACGAACTTGGTCGGCGAGGTAGACCCACCGTGCCACCGCACAGGGTGATGTGGCTGATCGTTGGGAGCGGGCAATACAACCCCACTGACCCACAATGCACCATCCCCAGCCACTACATTGAAGGTCCTATGGACATTGTGGTCCCGACTCCGGAGCCCCACATGAAAGAGCCTGATGGCATAAATGCCATCAGGGAAGAAATAAACGGTTACATGCGGCTAGCCCTCAGCGAGGTGGTGGAGAACGTCGACTCGGACAACGTGGTTAACCAGTGGGCTGGTACTCCCTATGACTCCGAGTTTCGCAATGCGGGGCTGATGGGTGGTTCATGGTATGGCATCCGCCCCTGCAAGGACCAGTGGTGGACCCAGCGTCCTCTGCCCGAACTGGCTCGCTACCGCACCCCCGTAGATGGGCTCTACCTCTGCCACCAGACATCTGGCCACCCTGGAGGCTTGTGCCTGATGGCCATTCCCTATAACCTGATGCACATCCTGATCGAGGATGGCATTGCTGAGCCCGGTGACTGGTGGTACCCGTCGCCGTGGTACATTCCGCAGCAAGGAAAGAGATCAGCCATACCCCGCCAAAAAAGGGCAGGATAGTATAATGGGGTGGTCTTGATCAAGCCCGATCACCGGAGGAGTTTGCCTGATAAGGAGGCGAAGTAATGACAACCAAGGATGTCTACGAACAACTGGCAGATATGTTCGATCAAATTCCCCCCGGCATTTCCTCTACCCCTTCAATTATGGAAGTTTTTCGCCTGCAATACACGCCGGAGGAGGCCGATCTGGCAGTCAAGGTGGGTCTCAGGGGAATCAAGCTCGATCAGGTCCAGGAGCGTACCGGCATCGAGAGAGAAAAGCTGAGGAAGATGCTCGACACTATGGCGGACAAGGGCACAATGTGGATCACGCCTGGAGGAGAAAACCCAAATTACCGGGCGGTAGGGATCGGTGGTCCGGGGCTCATCGAGACCGGCGCCTGGGGCAATGTGAGGTTTCCGTATTCGGTGCAACTGTTGAAAGCGATGCAAAAGTTTCAGTACGAGTGGGCGACGAATGGGCTACCAGCATTGGGGTTCCCTACCAATCGCGTATGGCCTGACCCGGCTGCATTGCCCCATGACGCCCAGCCGTCTGAGAACGTTGCCGAGATGATGAAGCAGGCTGGTTACTGGAGTGTCTCCACCTGCTCGTGCCGCCTCCCGCACTGGGTCGCTGACCCCGGTAATCACTGCCACCATCTGTTGGAAACGTGTCTCATCTTGGGTAAGATGGGCCGGTGGTGCGTTGAGCACGGCATGGCCCGTGAGATCACCTATGACCAGGCTGTGGAGCTGCTGCGGAAGTGCAACCAGGACGGCCTGGTGCACACCTACGACCCTAACTGGGCCATCTGCAATTGCTGTGCTGATTGCTGTGTGTTCTTCGTAGGCTTGAGGGAGACGGGCGCAAATGTACTTCAGCGCTCCGATTTCGTTGCCAGGGTCAACGAGGAAACATGCGCGGCATGTAGAACATGCGCTGATCGCTGCCCGGTGGACGCAATACAGGTTGACGAGTGGGCCACCGTTGACGAGGGCCGATGCCTGGGGTGTGGGGTGTGTTTTCCCACCTGCAAGACAGAATCAGTGAGCCTGGTGAGACGTCCGAAACTTGCACAGGCCCAGGCCACGGCCCCGCCTTGATGTTACCAGACGAAATGTAGGGACAGGTCTTCAGACCTGTCCGAGACAAGGATGAGCTCTGAAACTCACCGGGGCAGGTGAGGCGCCTGACACTCAAAAGTATGTTGCTGCCTTTAGCCAAACTCTGCGGAAATCAGGCATATGACACGCTGGGGGAGGGAAGGGCCAGTCGAAGACTCGACTCTGGATCGCCTAGGCCGACCTCTCTTCAGAGGCGACAGTGAAAGCGCCCATTGCTACGCCTGCCACGCTGGCCAAGCGAGGGGTCGGGGGAGCGGAAGCTACGCCGAAAGAGAGGGAAGGGTTGCTTAAACAGGGATTGTTTGAATAAGCTGTTGATCAATAGTGAACTATATGGTAGCCTGTGCGTAAAGTCTTATAAAGGAGGTGGGAATGCAGGCGTATTGTGTGAAATGCCGAAAGAAGGTTGAGATCAGGAATCCAAAGCAGGTCACCTTGAAGAACAAACGTCCTGCGACTCAGGGTGTTTGCCCGGCATGCGGAACGAAGGTATTCCGCATAGGTAAAGCCTGAAGTCAAAAAGGTCGAAAAAGGGGCCACCTCAGGTGGCCCCTTTTTCCATGTTGCTGTTCACCGTCGTGAGTTCAAGGTGTCGCCGCTACGGGGCGCATAATGGCTTTTCGTCGAGTGGGCATGTGTTGTGGATCCCACTCGGCTCACCAAATTTGGAACGATGTCGAATTTGACGTCGGTCCAGTGCCCCGCACTCCTCGCAAAACTCCAGGCCGGACCTTTGTCGGCCACTCCGGAATTCCCTCCCACAGTCGTCGCGTTGTATATTGTGAAGGGCGCCCTGCCCTGAAGTACACCCCAAGCTTCACCGCGTAGAGATCGTTTAATACTCCTAGCCTGTTATTCTGAGGCCGGGTGTTGCCTGAGGCAACCTCAGGGTGACAGCTAGACACCTCCGGCGCATTTCCACCATTGTTGAGCTTCTCAAAGAGAACTTTGCAAGAACAGTAGCACTACTTGAGACCCAAATGTGATATTATCGGCATAGACTGTATTAACGGGCCTGAAGGGGATTTCCTTTCCCACAATACGGGGGAATATAGGCATGCAGACGGTCTTGGGAAAAGCACGGCTAGAGGTGGCCAGTTGAAGCGCACCAGGAGAAGGCAAGGAGCAGAGGAAGCCTGAGGAAGACGCTGTCCTTTCAAACGGACAATATCGAGTTCCTGGCATACGCCGACACACTCTGACATTACCTGGAATTCTGCCTACTCAGGGATACAAGCGGGATGGAAGAGGAAAAGGTAGCCAAACAGCGATTCACAAGGCTATGGAGCATGACATAGAAACGGTGACCACTTTCCGCGTTGAGACGCCCAAAATGGGAATCAGGTACTTCGAGGATAACGGCAGGGCGCTCCGAGATGATGAAGGCCAGGCCATTGGTGTCAGTGGCCTGCTCAGAGACGTCACTGAACGCCAGCAAGCGGAGGAGGCTTTACACGAGAGTGAGGCCCACTACCGTCTACTTGCTGATAACGTGACAGATGTCATCTGGACCATGGACTTGAACCTCCGGTTTACCTATGTCAGCCCTTCGGTATTCCGCCTGCTGGGTTACACGGTCGAAGAATACATGGGCCTGAACGTAGAGGATGTCCTAACTCCAACCTTTCTTGAAATCGCGGCGCAGACCCTGGCGGACGAACTCAACGCGGAGAGAAGCACCGACCACGCAGATTTAGCCAGGTCCCGCAGGGTGGAGTTCGAGAGTATGCGCAAAGACGGGTCCATTATTCAGACGGAGGCGACGGCAATCTTCCTCCGCGACGCGGACAGTCGGCCAGTCGGGATCCTGGGGGTGTCGCGGGACATCACCGAGCGCAAGCGGGCAGAGGAAGCGTTGCAAGAAGCTCATGATGAGTTGGAAAGCCGCGTAGAACAGCGCACCGCTGAGCTGGCCAAAGCGAACGAACAACTGAGACAAGAAATCGCCGAACGCAGGCGGGCGGAAGAGGGACTTCGACAGCTCTACGAGCAGGAACGGAAACTGCGGCATGAACTGCAAACGGAGATCACCAGAAGAATCGATTTCACCAGAGCACTGGTGCACGAGCTAAAGACCCCGCTTACTGCCGTGATGGCTTCAGGCGATCTACTAGCCACTGAACTAACTGAGGGACATCTGGTCAGAATAGTCAGGAACCTTAACCGGACGGCCTTGAACCTGAATAACAGGATTGATGAGCTCCTCGATCTGGCCAAGGGTGAGCTGGGCATTCTCCGAATAAGGCCCGGGCCGGTGGACCTGCTGCAACTGCTTCGTGAGGTGGTCGAAGATATGGCTCCAGCGGCTTCGAGTCAGGGGCAATCCATAGTCCTGGATCTGCCTTCTACTCTCGCCCCGGTGCGCGCCGACGGGGACCGCCTCAGGCAAGTTGTGATGAACCTACTCAACAATGCCTTCAAGTTCACCCCTGAGGGAGGAGCGACCACCTTGAGAGCCCGTCAGCAGGATTCCGCTCTGTTGGTGGAGGTTCAGAATCCAGGTAAGGAGATAACCAAGGAAGAAGAGGAGAGGCTGTTTGAGCCCTATTACCGGGCAGAACAGGACAGGCAGCGCCTCAGTGGGCTGGGCCTGGGGCTAGCCCTCTGCAAGACAGTAGTAGAGCTTCACGGAGGACTCATATGGGTGGAAAGCAAGTATGGTGAAGGGAACACCTTCGGGTTCTCGGTGCCTTTGCCAGGCAATGTCGCAGGGAAAACAAGCGTGGCAACAAAAGAGGAACGATGAAGATCCTTATGATCGACGACGACCCCAACATCGTAGAGATTGTGGCCCTGGGGCTCCAGATGCGGTGGCCGGAAGCCGAACTAGTCTCGACTCACCTGGGGAAAAAGGGTATTGAGATGGTAAAGAGCGAGGCGCCGGACATCGTGATTCTTGACCTGGGGCTTCCTGACATAGGTGGCCTGAAGGTGCTGGAGCAGGTGCGATCCTTCTCCAACGTGCCTGTGATTATCCTCACTGTGCGGGGAGAGGAGAGCGAGATAGCCAAGGCGCTGGAGTCGGGAGCGGACGATTACATAGTGAAGCCCTTCAGGCAGGTGGAGCTTATGGCACGGATGAGAGCCCTGATGCGGAGGCAAAGCTCGGCATGATAAGTGCAGGAGCCAAGCTTATGGGCATTGAGCAAGCACTGGCGGAACGACCTGAAGTCTCCGAAGGCTCGTTCCGCAAAGGACTGGAGACGTAGACATCTCTTCAGCTAGCGCTCTGGCGATTCGAAAGACTTACCCTCAAAGCCTTGCATGAGGGCATCCACAAGTCTATCTGGTTGTATATCATCATAGTAGTGACCGAGAACCTTCAGATACTCGATGTGCAACCTGCCATCTCGATCATGCGAGAGAAGCATGGCGTCGCTCTTGCCATCGAACACCACTGGAACAAACCGGTTCTCTTCGCACATGCTCAGGTCAAAGGCGGGGGTGGCCTTGACCCACTTTCCTTCCAGATACAGTACGGCATAGCCATGCAGTCTAATTACGTTGGTCCCGAGCAATTCGACTACTTTCTCTGGGAGAAGGTGATTTCTGATATCTGCAAATCCTAGAGCAGCCGGTATGCCGGCTGCTCGTGCCAGAGCGACAAGAAGAATCGCTTTTGGAATACAGAAGCCCTCCCCTACAGACAGGGTATTGCTGGCACGAAACAGTTCCTCAGGCGGGGATGATGATGGATAGAAGTTGTATCTTATCTCATCCCTCACAAAATAGAAGAGACACTTGGCCTTCTCGGTAGTGTCGTCCTGCCCTCTAGTTAAGTGTTGGCTCTTCTCTCGTATAGAAGGATGGTCGCAATCAATTACGGGTGTAGGTCTCAAGTAATTTTCCATGTCAGGATTCATAGCTACCTCTTTTGAGCTGGCCGGAAATTGCTGAAGGCCAGCAAATTTGTTCCCTGCGGCGATCATGGACAGGATATGGCTAATAACGGGCTAGCCCGTCGTCGCCTTTCTTCTTGACCGGACGTCTAATCAGAAACAGACATATCAGGGATAAGATACACAGGATGGCACAGATAGTAAAGGCCTGATCATAGTTGCCAGTGCGATCATAGATTGTCCCAAAAAGCCAGGGGCCAAGGGCACCCACGGATGCACTCTCCAGCCCAACAAGACCCAGGAGGACGGGCAGGCTCATTACACCGTAAAGATCGCCCAGGAAAGTAGGGAACACTCCGACGCCACTGCCGTAGCTTAAGCCCAGCAGGGCAGCGAATAAGGCCACCGTAACCCGGCTGTCAACTTCCCTACCAAGAAAGGCGCACGCCGTTACTCCCAAAATGCAGAGGTATAGAATCGGTTTACGGCCAAAACGATCCATAAGACGATCAGAGACAATTCCCCCGCAGAGCCTGCCTAACACTGCCGTCCCACCCATAAGGGAAACCATGGCCACAGCATAGCCCTCCTCAAGCCCCAGGTCGTCATCGGCCCACATCTTGAGATGAGCCAGCATGGCTATCACCATAACCATGTATCCAGCTTGAGCCACCATATAGAACCAGATCGTGCTGGTCCTCAGTGCCTCCTTCGGTGACCACACCTCGGTCCTGGCAGCAAGGTCAGCTCGCTTCTCCCTGGCAGCATCATCTATGGGGATGCCGTCGGGATATGTCCCTACCGACTCAGGGTCCCTTTTAAGCAGGAAGGCGCAAGCGATGACGCCCACGGCCAGAACCAGCGCAGAGACCCGATACGCATTCTCCCATCCGAGGCTGTTTACCAGGGCTTGAGCAAAGGGAGGTCCGGCAACAAGCCCCATCCCCGACCCTGTCAACGCCAGTGACACCGCCAAACCAGCCCTTCGAGAGAACCACCTTCGCACTGTGGTTACGGTGGGAATGAAGAAGGCCATGGCAATGCCAAAAGGGAGAAGGAAGCCATAGGTGAGGTAGAAATGCCATTGCTCTCTGGTTAGACTGACAAGAGCTATGGCTATGCCGGCGATAAGAGCCCCAACAATCACCGTCCGCTTCGGCCCGATCCGGTTCATCGTCAGCCCGGCTACAGGCCCAAAGACTGCCATGAACATGTTGTTGAAGGTGAAACCCAGAGCGACCAATCCTCTGCTCCCCCCAAAAACATCGTCCAGCAACTCATCGAAGAATACCGGGAAGCCGCCTATTTGAATACCGGTGCAAAAGAACATGATCATCCAGGCGGCAAAGACGATCACCCAGCCATAGAACACGCGGCCAAATAGAAACCCTTTCCGTCCTTCACCAGTCGTTGTCATCTCGCTCTCGCCAAGGTCTTGCTGGCGTATGCCTCGTTTGGCCGGCGGCTGGATGTCGGGGTGTGGACAGTCACGGGCAAGCACGAGCGGGTCCTAGGAGAAGTCCGGCGGGCATAGCTGGCAAAACCCCACGAAGGACACTTTATGCGGCGCGGGTTGCAGGAGGACTTACGGGTGGAGGAATGGTACTCCATATAAGGGAAAGGTGGGCCGCCCTGATCAGCCTCTAGCATTTTTCCTGCGGGCCTTTCCCGTCCTCGTCCGTGGTGGCGATTATGACTCAGACCTCCTGTGGGGCTACGGTGGCACTGCCAGCAGGAAGGAGAAGAGCTCGTTTGGTAGTCATTCCGGCTGGGGTTGGTCGATCTCCTGTCCTCCTCTTCACGGTGCTACAGCATACCTCACTTCAAGGGCGATGAGCAAGCACGAGCTGGTCAGAGGGGGAATTCCCGCCTGCACAACAACAGGGTTTTCACTCAAGTAGCCCTATTCCACCTGCCTTGCCCAAAATAAGCGCCAGTTGTAGAATGACGTTAATACCGAGAAGCTGGGATTCTCGCCACGGAATGCCTGGCCTTACCCGAAGCCGCGCAGATGAAAAGGAGTTTGTCATGGCAGAAGTTATTGACTTCAAAAATCTTTTCCAACCCATAAGCATAGGCCCCATGCAGCTCAGGAATCGCATTGTGATGCTGCCCATGCACCTTCGCCTGGACCCCACAACGGAACAGGGGAAGGCTTTCTACGTCGCCCGGGCTAAAGGAGGGGTCGCGGCCATAGTGAGCTGGGCCACTGCTGTGGACCTTCTGGTGTCCGACAGTGCCTGGGGGGAGCCTGGAGGGGTTGCGGCTTTCGTCAAATCCCTGCGCCCACTTATTCAAGGCGTGCATGAGGCCGGTGCCAAGATAGGCATGCAGTTGGGGCACTATAATTTCTATCCCGCGGTACTTCCCTACTCAACAAACTGGCTCAGGCCTATCACTGGAAAGGAAGTGGTCGAATTCGTGGCTCCTTCAGCCAGGGTTGAGCCGACGGGTGATATCCACGGTGGAGCGCCGCCGGGACTAGGCCTGCGCCAGCTTACCGTTCCAGAGATAGAAGACATCATCGACAAGTTTTCAAAGGCGGCAGCCAAGGCTAAGGAGATCGGCTTTGACTTTGTTGAGATTCATGCTGCCCACGGCACGCTGCCGTGCCAGTTCTTTTCGCCCCTGGATAACCGCCGCAGCGACAGATATGGCGGAGACCTGGCCAGAAGGATGACGTTTGGCCTGGAGTGCGTTAAGGGCATGAAGAGCAGCGCGGGAAAAGACTATCCCGTTTTCTTTCGCATAGCGGCTCAGGATTTTGATTGTCCTGGCGGCATAACCCTGGCCGACAGCACTGCCTATGCGGCCGAACTTGAAAGGGCTGGCGCCGACTGTTTCGATGTTTCCGTAGGCATCAAGGGCGGTACTCCCTACTGGCAGCACGTCGCTCCTGGACCGAAGATGCCCACGGGCACCTTTGCTCCCCTGGCAGAGGCCATAAAACGGAAGGTGCGGGTACCGGTCATAGCGGTTGGCAAGATCAACACGCCCGACGTGGCCGAAAGCATCCTCGCCCAGGGAAGAGCTGACCTCATAGGCATCGCAAGGCAACTTATCACTGATCCCCTCTGGCCGAGGAAGGCGATGGAGAAACGAACCGCGGAAATCGTTGCCTGCACTTCGTGCAATCGCAATTGCTGGGCTGGTCCGGGTGTGGACTTGCCACTGGATGAACCTTTGTGTAACGAGAATCCCGAGGCTGGCAGGGAAAGATAAAATAGGGGGCGTGCAGCACAGTTGGTCTACACTAGCTGCGAGGAGGTCTCAGAAATGGACGAGGGAAATGTGAAGGTTAGGGTTGCCGGTGTACAGATGGAGCCCAAGATATTAGAGAAGGACCGAAACCTGGCAAGATGCCTGGAGTTGATCCGGGCCACTGCCAAGGAGGGCGCTCGGCTGATCGTCTTCCCTGAATGCGCCTTGACTGGCTATATATTCACCAGCCTTGAGGAGGCCTTGCCCGTTTCTGAACCCATCCCTGGCCCAAGCACTGAGGAAATCCTCGGTGTGTGCCGGGAGTTGAATGTGTACGTGGTGATCGGCTTACTGGAGATCGATAAGGGCAACTGCTACAATGCGGCAGCCCTTCTAGGTCCTGGGGGCGTAGTGGCCAAGCACCGTAAGCTTCATCTTCCCTATGTGGGGGTTGACCGGTTCGTCAGCCACGGCAACCTGCCTCCAACTGTGTGCGAGACTGAGATTGGGAGGATAGGGATGGGTATCTGTTACGATGGCAATTTCCCGGAGTACGTACGCATTCTGGCGCTGGAGGGGGCGGATATTTTTGTTCTCCCGGCGAATTGGCCTGAGCTTGGGGAGTGCATTCCAGAGATTATCATTCCGGCCAGAGCACTTGAGAACCTGGTCTTCGTTGTGGCCGTTAACCGTGTTGGCGAGGAGCGGGGGATAAAGTTTTTTGGTGGCAGCAAGATCGCCCACTTCGCTGAAGGGATGGCTTTGGCTGAAGGGAAGCCCTATGAGGAAGATATTCTTTACGCTGATATCGAACCAGCGACGGCCAGGGAGAAGCACGTGGTGATCACTCCTGGGGAGTTTGAGTTGGACCTCTTTGGAGACCGAAGGCCAGAGCTATATGGCAGTCTCTGCAAGCCCCCTGCCGACCCCCGCCGATGAAGAAAACGACATCGCGCCTGCAGCCTGGCGCATCACCCTCAGGGCTTTCCAGCACCTGCTTGTCAAATAGTGATGTGCTGCACGTGTACAGCGATTTGACATTCGGAGAGTGTCCTATTACTATCTGATGCAGGTTCATATCCGAAGCGGGAATAGACGCTGCAAACAGCCTCACGGCTAGCTAATATGAGGAATCCAGTCAAAACCGGGGCCACAGTTCCTCACCGAAACAGCTTTTGGGAGACGTCGGAAAGGGACGCAAGGAGTTTTCTCCGCACACTCCCAAATGCAAACAACGGGGGGTAATCATGCTGACAAAATACGACGAGTTCCTGTGCCATCAGATCGTCTCCACCTTTGACCACGTCGAGACCAGCGCCCGAGAATGGACGGAAAGGATATGGCTCAACATCCACGATACGTCAGGGAAATTCCATCTCCTCGCCGGATTCGGCAAGTATCCCAACCGTAATGTCATGGATGCCTTTGGCACCATCGCCGTGGAGGGCAAGACACAGTACGCAGTGAGGGCCTCGCAAGAACTCCATCCTCAAACCGATGAGGTCAAGGTTGGGCCCTTCTCTTACGAGGTGATCGAGCCACTGAAGAAGGTGCGGTGTGCCCTGGGTGAGAACGAGCACGGCCTCAGCTACGACCTGGAATTTGAGGCGACCATGCCCGCCGTTGAGGAGCCGCCCCAGTATGCCCGGGTTAAGGGCAGGGAGGCAGAGAACATACGGCGCTTCGTCCAGGTGGGGAAGCCCAGCGGCTGGATAAACACCGAGGGCAAGACCCACCAAGTCGACAAACAGAGCTGGCTGGCAATGAGAGACCGTTCGTGGGGTGTCAGAAGGGGTGGCGGTGCAACGGAAACAGGGGTGGAGCCCCCTGAGGTGCCCATAGGGTTCCTGTACAACTGGATCCTGGTGCAGTTCCCCCAATGGGGGGCTACTTATCACTTAAGGGAGACCTGGGATGGCACCCCCATTACCTTCGGCGGGGAAGTGTTTTACCCCTACAAAAGCCGGAAAGAGCCGCTCAAGCTGGCCAGCATCGAGCACGATTTCCAGTTGCGTCCCGACATCCGGCAGATAACGTCGGGCCGGGTCGTCCTCAATGCTGTCGATGGCTCCAAGATAGAGTTGTCGCTGCGCCCCATCAGTATCTGCTACGTGAAGCCCGGCGGCTACGGGGAGTATCGGGGATTCGTCCACGGTCTGTGGATGGGCCCCAGCTTCATCGACGGCTTCAAGCTGGACATTACCGACCCGAAGGTGGTAAGCGAAGTAGCCTTCATTGGTGACTTGAACTGCGAATTTCGCTGTGGCGACGAGGTGGGCTACGGCGTCACCGAGCTCCTCATCCTGGGAAGGTATCCCAAGTACGGATACGAGGGATACTAAGGGGGAGGCAAGCGACGCCGGTTTAATAAACAACCCGGCAGACAGCCAGACAAGGAGGGCATATTGTGATGGGAAAGCCGAGGCGGAAGGTCTGCTGGGGATCACCGACTGGCTGCCTCCAGTATCAAAATAGAGAGAGGAAGCCATGTTTCAGGAGCAGAAAGGGGGTAGAAAGATGAACCGTAACTGGAAAAGGGCAATGGCTGCTTTCTTGGTATTAGCCCTCGTAGCTATACCTTGCGTGAGTTGCGGCGATGAGGAAGAAGAAGGGGTGACTATCAGAATAGGCGAAATGACGGACCTTACCGGGCCAGCCTCACCAGCGATTATCCCCCTTCATTGGGCGCTGGATGACATTGTCAGCTACTACAATGAGAAAGGCCTTATCCCTGGGGTGAAATTTGACATAGTCTCCTGGGATACCAGGTACGATCCTGCCAGGGATATACCTGGCTATGACTGGGTTAGAGGGCACGGGGCAGACCTAATTGTTTCTGTTATCCCCCCAACTGGAGTGGCATTGAAATCTTTCGCCGACAGAGACGAGTTTCCCCTAGTTAGCCTGAGCACGAACGTGCCGATGTTGGAGCCTCCAGGATGGGTGTTTTGTATGTCTAATTCTCACTATTCGATGATGAAGACCTTCCTGAAATGGATCAGCGAAGAAGACCCGGACTTCCCCACAGATAGACCAGCCAAGATTGGCCTGGTTGGTTGGAGCGAGACCGCCACCATGGAAGACCACAAAGCCATAAGCGAATATTGCCAGGACCATCCGGATAAGTTTTACTACGCCGGCCATCATATAGTCCCTATGGGCACAATGACCTGGGGTGGTGAAGTAGAGGCGCTGAAAGGCTGCGATTACATAGAAGCCAAGGGCTTCCCGACGGGTGGTGTTATTAACGAGTTCATTGACAGGGGGTATCGTACCAATAGTAAAGGGTTTTTTGATGTGGGTACCGCAGCTTCCTACCGGGGTTTCCTGGTGGACCAGTGCGGCTGGGAACGGCTCGACGGGCTGTTGACACCGAATATGTCTCTGCTGTGGAATGAACCGACCCCTTTGGTCGAACTGGCCAAGGAGCTTGTCTACAAATACCATCCCGGGGAAGCTGAGGAAATAATCTATGCCGGTTTAGCTTACGTAGGTGGAATCCTCAATTTGGCGGCTACCTTCCAGATTCTGGAGCAGGCCATAGCAGAGGTGGGGGCTGAGAACTTTGACGGTCAAGCCTTCTATGATGCGGCCATAGAGTATAAGACAGGCGGTCCTCTGTGGGAAGGCTACCCCGAGGGATGGGGTTTCACCGAGACTAAACGGTACCTGGGAGATCACATAGCCACATATGAATTCGATGCCGAGGCCGAGGACCTGGTGTGGATTGGTGGTTGGGTGCCTCTGGTATTAGAGTAAGGAGAGGAAGCTCCGTCTCGGGAGCAGAAAGGGGGTGGAACGTGAACCGTAACTGGAAAAGGGCAGTGGCTTCTTTTCTGGCCCTAGTCCTGGTGCTTCCGCTTTGCTTGGGGTGCGGCGAGGAAGAAGAAGGAGTGACTATCACCATAGGCGAAATCACCGACCTTACCGGACCAGCCTCACCAGCGATTATCCCCCTTCATTACGCGCTGGAGGACATGGTCAGCTACTACAATGAAAAAGGCCTTATCCCCGGGGTGAAATTTGATATAGTCTCCTGGGACAATAAGTACGATCCTGCCAGGGATGTACCTGGCTATGACTGGGTTAGAGATCACGGGGCACAGCTAATCATTTCTGTTATTCCCCAAAGTGCGGTCATATTAAAAACTTTCGCCGATAGAGACGAGTTCCCCATAGTTAGTCTGAGCACGAACGAGGCGGCGTTGGAGCCTCCGGGATGGGTATTTTGCATGTCCAATTCCCTCTACTCGGAGATGAAGACACTCCTGAAATGGCTCAGCGAAGAAGACTGGGATGATGACCAGAGAATCCCCAAGATTGGCCTGGTGGGTTGGAGTGAGCCGGCCACCATAAGCGTGGCCAAGGCCATGAAGGAATATAGCCAGGCCCATCCGGAGCAGTTTGCGTGGGTCGGCGACTTTATAGCTCCCTTTGGCGTAGTGATGTGGGGTGGTGAAATAGGGAAGCTGGAGGACTGCGATTACATAGCTACCATAGGCTTTCCAATGGGTGGTTTTATTAACCAGTTCCTTGACAGGGGGTGTAGTACTAAAAGGTTTATCGATGTGTGTACCGCATCTTCTTACCGGGGTTTCCTGGTGGACCAGTGTGGCTATGAACGCCTCGACGGGGCCTTAGCGACGAATATGGGGCTAATGTGGAATGAACAAAACCCTATGGTCGATCTGGCCAAAGAGCTTCTTTATGGATACCACCCTGAGGAAGCTGAGGATATAATTTATGCCGGTTTTGCTTATGTAGGTGGATTTAACCAGTTGACTGCCACCTTCCACATTTTGGAGGAGGCAATAGACCAGGTGGGGGCGGAAAACTTCAGTGGTCAAGCCTTCTATGATGCGGCCGTAAATTACAAGACGAACTGGGAAGGCTACCCGGAATGGGGTTTCAGCGAGACTAAGCGCTACCTGGCAGATCACATAGCCATATATGAGTTTAATGCCGAGGCCGAGGACCTGGTCTGGATTGGTGGTTGGCTGCCCCTGGTGTTAGAGTAGAGAGTCTGGCTCATACCTGGGCCGGAAGGCGCGGATGGTCGTGCTGCACAACCTGACCGATCTGACGGCAGCAGTGCCAACGGAAACATCTTTGCAAGCTACGCCAACTGTCATTGCGAGGGGCCCTTCGCTCCCTGTGATTCTGAGGTCGGTGTCGCCTTAGGCGACCCTCTGGCGACCTCGGGCGAGCGAATAATCTGGCACCGCTCAGGGCAGGCTCCACGACGTGGCAATCTCAGGGCGGAGGGCAAATGCCATCCCTGCCGCCTATCGTCAACGTACTATGGGGACACGACAGCAGAAAGTACAAATCCAGAGTGAAAAAGAACGGAGGACCATCATGGCAAGCGAGGAATATGATGTGATCGTGGTTGGGGCCGGGTTCGGGGGCAGCACCTGCGCCGCCCTGCTGGCAAAGCGGGGTCTCAAGGTGTTGCTCCTGGAGAAGAACGCCCGCGCCGGCGGCAAAGCAACAGCCCTCTCCAAGGAAGGGTTCACTTACACCGCCTGGATGGTTCACTCTGCCCCAGCCCAGGGTAATCTGTTTGAGGTTGTCCTGAAGGAATTGGGGATGGAAGACAGGTCACCGCTGATAATAGCTCAGGGCAACGGCAGTAGATACAAGACCTCCTCTGGGCAGTACGTACGGGGTCCCCAGGATACAACTCCCGATCCCGACAAAACCTTCCGGTGGCTGGAGGTAAAGGAAGAGGAAAAAGAAGACGCTCTGAAGGTTTTGGCCGACTTGACGCTGATGAGCCCCCAGGATATCGACACCCTGGACGATATCAGCTTCCAAGAATGGCTCAGTCGCTACAAGGTGCCCAGGGGAATCTACAGCTTCCTCCACTTCATCTCTGACGGTTGCTTTATGGTTCCACTGGACGTAGTGGCTGCCTCAGAGGCAGTGAGAACGATCCAAGCTGTGTTCCTCGGTGGTGGCGGAGTTTTCGGCAAGGGCGGCATCGGCCGGGCCGCCGAGGCCTTTGCTCAGGCAGTGGAAGAGAACAGTGGCAAGGCCATTATGCGTGCCAGAGTGGAGAAGATCACCGTTGACCAGGGCCGAGTCACCGGCGTTGTCACCGACAAGGGTAGTTTCCAGGCACCCATCGTGGTGAGCAACGCCGGCATTCAGCCTACCGTGCTTAAGCTGGTGGGCGAAGAGCACTTCGACCGGGCTTACGTCAACTACGTCAAGGACCTGGTGCCCTCCTGGGGGATGATGGGCGTCCGCTACTTTCTGGACAAGAAGGTGATCGATGATCCGGCTGGCTGCCTGTTCTCGGATGAGAGTGGCTGGACTATGGAGCGCTGGGCCAAGGCCAAGTCAGGCGATATCCCCAAGGAGATTTCTGTCTGGATCGAGGTTCCCTCCAATTACGACCCCGACGCTGCCCCACCAGGTAAGCAGATCATTTTGACGGGGATATGGTGCCCTGCCGACCCCCAGATGACGGACAAGGATAAACAGATGTGGTGGGACAAGGTGGATGAAATGATGTTCAAAGTCTTCCCCGACCTGCCTGCCCACATCGAGTCCAAGGAGGGCTATTCCACTCACGATGTCTCTGCCCTTACCCGGGATCAGGTGCTGCCAGGGATAGGCGGAGAATGCATCGGCCTGGGACAGATAGTGGGCCAGTGCGGTGGCTATAAGCCATCAACCAAAGCCCCGCTGCGGGGGCTGTTCTACGTTGGTTGTGATGCAGGTGGCCGTGGCATCGGCGTGCAACAGGCAATAGACTCTGGAATGAACGTTGCCCATACAGTGCTCCAGTACCACTGCATGCGCCAGGCGGTTCAGTAGACAACAGAGAGACTTCCCGCTTAACGAAAGGAGGAGACCATGCACCACGACACAACCAGGGCACTCTATGACTTCTACCCTTTAGAGGACAAGAATGACTTTTTCGCCGCCTACCTCTATATGAAGTACATACAACATTTCTTGTACTATGCGGTCCAGTCAATGGGCCTCCCCGTCAGGGAGCCCTCAGAGAAGCTGGACGAAGGTGTAGCCGAGATGATGAAGGCCTACATGCAGCAGCTCACCGATACCACCCCGAGCACCGACACCAACATCTACCATGCAAAAGTGGTGAAGTTGCAGGACGCTGTAAAGCTGGTTACCCAGAGACAGGATTTGACTTTACCGGTGTCCGAGACAGTTGTGCCCTACAAGATAGCCAGAGACATAGTTCTCAAGAACCCTGATTCAATTGCGGTGGGGACCTGTCCTTGCCGGGGAGTTTCGGAGAACCCGTGTATTCCTCCCCCCATGGAGGTCTGCCTTTTTATCGGGGATCCCCACGCTTCCTTCATAGCGGACCAGAACCCCAAGTATCGGCGGAGTTCCCAGGAGGAGGCCGTGAAGATACTTGAGGAAGCGCATAAGCGGGGCGAGGTTCACTGTGCCTATTTTAAGAAAGACATGGGTAACAGGTTCTATGCCATCTGCAATTGCTGTAGTTGCTGCTGTATGGGGGTCAAGATGTGGAACATGTTGCAGGGGGCACTGCCTATGATTGCCCCTTCAGGCTACGTTTCTGAGGTAAACGATGATTGTAATGCCTGTGGAGCCTGTGCCGAGGATACCTGTCCCTTCAATGCCATCAGCATGGACGACCAAGTGCAGAAGGCTGTTATTGATTTAACCAAGTGTATGGGCTGCGGTGTTTGCGAAGATGTGTGCCCGATTGGAGCTATAAGCCTCCGCAGGGAGCCATCCAAAGGCGAGCCTCTGGATATAGAGGAATTGAAGAGTCAAAGGGCATCTTGACTTGTCAACCGCAACAGGCATATTATTGCTGCCAGCAGCCATGAGGGGACACCTTACGTCAATCCTGATAGCGGTGCTGGTGTTGACACTAGGGTTGCTGGCGGCCTGCGGCAGCAGCACCGAACCACCAACAGCCGACTTTGGCGCCCACCCAACCAGCGGCGTAGTCCCCCTCACTGTCCAGTTCACCGATCAGTCCACGGGTGAAATTACTTCCTGGGCATGGGATTTCGGCGATGGAAACACGAGCACCGTGCAGAATCCTTCCCATACCTACGCGACTCTAGGGAACTACACCGTTTCCCTCACAGTGACCAACAGCGGTGGTTCGGATACCGAGACCAGGACAGACTACATCAGGATCAACCGTATCGCTACCATAGAGACCAGCATGGGCACCATCAAGTTTGAGCTTTACGAGCAGAGGGCGCCCATAACTACAGCAAATTTCATCAAGCTCGCCGAGAGCGGCTTCTACGACGGCCTCATATTCCACCGGGTGGTCGATGACTTCGTCATCCAGACAGGTGACCCCACAGGCACTGGGACAGGCGGATCGGGTGAAACCATTGTCCTGGAGATAGACGAGGAATTGACCCACGAAGACGGAGCTGTAGGCATGGCGAGGACCGCAGACCCCAACAGCGCCACATCACAGTTCTATATCTGCGATGGTGCTCAGCACGGTTTGGATGACAACTACGCCGTCTTTGGCCAGGTCTTCGAGGGAATGGATGTCGTCCGGGCCATCGCAGGGGTGCCGGTTGATGCACAGCACAAGCCGCTGGAGGACGTGGTGATGACACGGGTCACCATCGAACCGGCTTGACGGCCTTTGACCGTCATTGGAGGAAAGGAGCCGATGAGTATGGACAAACTCCATGAACAATCGGAGACAGGCTGTTGTCCCAGATTTGATCCACAGCCCTGGGATGGCAGAGAAGTGACTTTTCAGGATAAGTTGTTCCTTAAGGATCATGCCAGAGCTTTTCTGCACATCCCGCTATGCTTCGGGAAAGTGATGGTGAGGAACATGGAGAGAATCAAGGACTCGGGCGCCCTGGCTCACCAGCCGCTCATGCTCTGTGACGAAAAATCTCTGTGGCGAACTGACGTTTATATTGCCGTGGACAAAGAGGTGCCGGGAGCAGAAATGGAAAGGATATCCGGAACCTTTCTCAGCAAGGTTTTCGAAGGGCCGTACAAGGATGCCGGCAAGTGGCACAAAGAGATGAAACATTATGTAGCCTCAAAAGGCCAGGAAATCAAGAGAATGTATTCTTTCTATACCACCTGTCCTGCCTGCGCCAAGGTCTATGGCAAGAACTACATTGTCCTCCTGGCAATGGTCTAGGAAAGGATTCCACTGTTGTGCCCACCGCGGTTGACATGGAAGTGCTACCCAAACCTCTGGCTTCGACCTGTGAAAAATTGAAGGGGCTAATACAGGCGATCAGCCAGCCGGAGAACTCTTAGGTCAGACCCGCAAAGCGATCATCCTTTTCATGAAAGGCGTGCCTGGCTCCTTTTTCCCTTCTCTCCCGGAAGAAGTTGAACTCACCCGGCTCATGGCGCAGATTGGTGAACAGCGTGTGGGTGATATAGCCGAAAGTGAAGGCGTCATTCAGCCCCATCCGGTCGTAGAACAGGTGACGGGTGGCTTTGCCAATGGCAATACCGTCCCGGGGCAGGAGACACAGGTCCTTGGCTAGCCCGTTTACCTCTTCCTCCAACTTGTCAGCAGGTACTGACTTAGTGGCTAACCCTATTTGCTCTGCCTCTTTTCCGTCAATCTGCCTGCCGGTGATGTAGAGGTCCAGGGCCCGCCTCATACCTACCGTCATCATCAGATGGCCGAAAGTGTGCTCGCCACCCCCAGCAAACCCTATCCTTTGGCCGGGGAAACCGACCATAGCATCATCGGCAACTATAAAAAAGTCGCACATCATAGCTATCATCAGCCCAGCCTCAAGAGCGTAGCCATGCACCTGGGCTATGGTCAGCTTCGGACAAAGAAAGATGCTCTTGAAGCCGTCAGCAATCCCGTCTCTGTCCATCTTCAGTCTTATCCTCTGGCTGGGACGTTTGGTCCCCTTTCCCTCGCTAAAACCATAAACAAAACCTACCCTGCTGAGGTTCTGCCCCGCAGAGAAGCAACGCCCCGCTCCCTTGAGAATGATCACCTTCACCTCGTCATCGTTCTCCGCCTCCCTAAACCCGTGCAATATTTCGGCAAAGTCCTCCCCCACCGAGATGAAGGTATAAGAGTTCAACTTATCTGGTTTGTTCAACGTAATCTTGGCAATCTCGCCCTCTTTCTCATAGATGATGTACTTGTAGCTCATAACTTCCTCCCTGCCGAAAAATCGTTTTCATGCCAGATTCATTATCCTTTTCCTTCGGCCTTTGTCAAAGAATACACTCCCAAATCAGCAATTGCGGCCCTTATCATAGGCGGGTGCTCCGTCACCCGCCCCCCGGTAGGGGACAGAGCCCCTACCCTATGCCTGGAGAATTCCAATCGCTAATTTCCGATCCCTGTGGTTTTCCCATCAGCATGAATTGTATTCTCACCCGCAAATATTCTAGTCTCACCAACGGCCCGGAGTCAAAGCGGCCTCACACCCGGCAGCTTCTTAACGCCAGCCCTTTCACCCATGCTATAATATCGGCGACCAGGCCGATGAAGCTTCCGTTCCAGCACCGGGCCAGAGGTGGAAAATCCCTGGTGCGTCAGGGCATAGGGCTCACAGCTCAATACTTCGCCTGGGTGGAATGCCCATGTCCTTGCCACGACCTGGCAGGTTGCACACGAGGAGAAGAAGTGGTGAAACAAGACCGATTGCAGGAGGACTTGAAATGGCGCTTTTGTATGAGAAGCGTGGGAAAATCGCTTATGTCACCATAAACCGCCCCCAGGCTTTGAACGCCATCGACTTGCAGACGTACCAAGAACTCAGCCAGGCAATGTTGGACTTCAGAGATGACGACAACTGTTGGGTGGCTATTATCACCGGAAGTGGCACCAAAGCGTTTTGTGCCGGGGCTGATATAAAAGACATATTGCCGGTGCTGTGGGGCATTCGCAATGAGTGGTGGCGTCTGCCGCCTGCCATAGTGCGGGGTCTGGAATTGTGGAAGCCTATCATCGCTGCTGTCAACGGGATCGCTGTAGGCGGAGGACTGGAGATATCCCTGGCTTGCGACCTGAGGATCGCCGCCGAAAACGCTACCTTTGGAGTTCCGGAAGTTAACCTGGGGGTGATTCCGGGCTGGGGAGGTACGCAGAGGCTGCCCCGGGCTATCCCGGCAGCCAAGGCAGCGGAGTTGCTTTTCTTCGGGCACAGCATCGATGCACAAGAGGCGTACCGCATAGGGCTGGTCAACAAGGTTGTCCCCCTTGATGAGCTACTCCCTACGGCTGAGGAGTGGGCCCAAAGGCTTTGTGAGATACCCCCTCTGGCGGTGAGGGCAGCAAAAGAGGCCATGACAAAAGGGGCTGAAATGAACCTGGAAGATGGTTTGAGGCTGGAGACAAAGCTGATCGATTTCCTCTTTACCACTGAAGACCACAAGGAGGCCAGGCAGGCCTTTATAGAGAAAAGGAAACCGGAACTGAAGGGGAGGTAGTATTCAGGATACTGCCGAGGGAGTGACAACGAGGCGAAAGCCCTGAATCATGCCATATTCATCGTGTTGGGGAGTTGCCCGTTGGAGGATGGCGGCAGAGTGGCCGGATAGGGTTGAGAAGGAGGGCTAGACAAGTGGACGCCTTAAAAGACAGGGCTGCCATTGCAGGTATTGGTTGGACCAGTTTTTCCAGGGACTCCGGCGTCAGCGTGCTCAGCCTGGCCGCGGAAGCTTGCAAAAAGGCCATAGATGACGCCGGGTTGAGCGTCCAGGAAATTGACGGCGTAGTAACACACAACATGGGCGATTCTGTGATGCCACAGGAGGTGGCCACCTGCCTCGGTCTGCCAAGCCTGGGCTATCACCTGGAGTACTGGGGGGGTGGCCCGGCCGGTTGCCAAACAGTGATGAATGCCGCTATGGCGGTAGTGACGGGGATGGCCCGCCACGTGGTCTGTTTCCGAGCCTTGAATGGCCGCTCCGGTCGGCGCCTGAGCGGCACTGGCGAAAGACCACCCACAACGGGGGAGGCGCAGTTCCTGGTCCCCTATGGGTGGACGAGTTTCGTTCATGCTTTTGCCCACTGCGCCAGAAGGCACATGATCGAATATGGGACAACACAGCGACAATTGGGTCTGGTGGCGGTAACCGAGCGGCAGCATGCTTCCATGAACGAAAGGGCGATGATGCGCACCCCTATAACGATTGACGACTACCTTGATTCCAGGATGATCGCCGACCCGTTTCGCTTGCTGGATATCTGCGTGGAGACCGACGGTGGATGCGCTGTAGTAGTCACCTCAGCAGAGCGGGCCAGGGATCTCAGGCACCGCCCGGTTTACATTATGGGCGCTGCCGTCGGAGGCGGTCCCGATCCTACCCCTTACGGTATGCACACCTTTGGGTGGCTCAGGGGGAGCCATACCGAACTATATGGTAAATACATCTCACCACGGCTTTACAGGATGGCCGGTATCACTCCCAGGGACATCGATGTAGCGGAGCTTTACGATGAAATGACCATCGCCGTGCTGATTCAGTTGGAGGACTTCGGCTTTTGCCACAAGGGGGAGGGTGGTCCCTTCGTTGAGGAAGGCCGCATCGAGATAGGGAAGGAGCTTCCCGTCAACACCCATGGTGGTTTTCTCTCCGAGGGATATCTGCACGGCTTGAATCATATAGCCGAGGCAGTAAGCCAGCTCAGAGGTGATGCCGGCCCACGGCAGGTCAAGGACGCCGAGATTGCCCTCTGCACCAGCCTCGGCATGCAGATAGGTAGCGCCCTCATATTGCGGAGGTAACGCCCTTTGGTGGGTGTCAGGTCCTCGCCACGGCGAGTCGCCTATGGAGACCCGACCTGACCCGGTACCCTCATATTGCGGAGGTAGCAAGCTATGAACAAGTATAAGAAACCGCTGCCTACTCCCGACATAGATACCCGTGAATACTGGCAGGGATGCAAGAGACATGAGTTTCTAATGCAGCGATGTAAGGATTGTGGTACGTATTGCTTCCCACCTATGCCCATGTGCCACAGGTGCAACTCCATGAACAGGGAATGGGCCAGGGTCAGCGGAAAGGGGAAGGTCTACTCCTGGTTTGTGGTCCACCATGCCACCCACCCGGACTTTGTGGATGAGGTCCCCTATGCAGTCGTACTGGTTGAGCTGGACGAGCAGGCCGATCTCCGCATACCGAGCAACGTGGTTGATTGCAGAATCGAAGATATACAGGCAGGGATGCCGGTAGAGGTAGTCTTCGAAGACGTCACCGACGACATCTCACTGCCGAAGTTCCGACCGGTGAGGTGATACCATGGCAGTAGAGAGAGTGCTGGAAGTGGGCATAGCGGTAAGGGACCTGGACGAAGCAATCAAGCTCTTTACAGAGGTTTTGGGGCTGACGCCGGGAAAGACGGACACGTATGAACGCTATGGGATGCGATACAATCTGTGTTCCCTGGGGGACGTCTACTTTGAGCTCATAGAACCGACCAGCCCGGAAGGACGGATAGCCGAGTCTATTGAGAGACGCGGCGAGGGCGTACACCACATTGCTTTGAAGGTATCAAATCTTGAGGAAACCATGGCCCGGTTTAGGGAGCAAGGCGTCCAATTCATAGAGGAAACCCCGCTGTACCTCGACGTCAGCTACGGGAGAGTAAAGTTCACCTTTGCCCGCCCCAGCTCACTTCATGGCGTACTGCTGGAGTTGATTGAGGTATTGTAGCCTATCCTGCGTTATTGTGGGCGCATAATACCCGTTTTCACGACCTAGAGTACAAGTCGGGCAACCCTTTGAAGGAGAGGAACCGATCCCCAGCGCCAAGAGGTTAATGCTCCACCCTTCCCAGAGATTGCTTCGGTTCCCTCGCAATGACAGATGCTAGAAGGTGTGCTTGCCTTCGTCGGCGTCTTCTTATGTCATTGCGAGGAGCACAAGCGACGTGGCAATCCCAGGGTGGTGGGGGTCTTCCTTGCACATAGTGAAGACGGGTACTCATCCCCCTTTCTCTCTCCACGATATTTTCATTCGCCGTGCTGCCCCACCAGGGCATCAAAAGCAGCGCTCCTCGTAATGACATGGGAGCTCTAGATTCGCCTGAGAAAGCACCCCTCCACTGCCAATTGAACTCCGCATTCACCCAGCCCCCGTAGCTTAGGCCCTGCGGGCACCTACACAGGGGGGCCTAGGTTGACCGATCTCGCCAGGGCGAGACAGGTGAGGGGGACAACGGGGGTGGCTTTCCCCACGCTGCACCCCCGCGCACATGCCGATTTGTGACCGTCAACCCGCCTGTGCTAAACTGCGCCATGATTCCTCGTTCACCTCAAGATGGAACGCCTCCAGGGCACGGCGCCACAATCAGGGCTTATCAAAGGAATCCCTTGTAACCGGGGTTGCACATGACCGATGTGGGTGCGCCAGCAGCAGAGAGAGGCTTTGAGTCCAAGTGGTTGATTCTAGCCGCGGTAATGCTGGGCAGCATTATGGGGCCTCTCGATGCCAGCATAGTCAACACCGTCCTCCCTTCCATCACCAACTCTTTCCACACTGAGATATCGATAGCTCAATGGGTGCCGACAGTCTACCTCCTGACCATTAGCTGCCTCATCCTGCTGTATGGCCGCCTGGGGGACATGCTGGGCTATAAGAGGGTTTTCGTTTGTGGCCTGGCTGCTTTCACCGCGGCCTCCGTTCTATGCGCTTTCTCGCAGAGCATCTGGATGCTAATTTCCTTTAGGGCCGTGCAGGGGCTCGCCGCGGGCATGATGATGGCGGTAAGCTTTGCCATTATTACCGCCGCCTTCCCTCCAAACGAGCGGGGCAAGGCCCTGGGCATCAGTGCTGTTGGCATTTCCGTGGGCCTGGCCGCCGGGCCAACTCTGGGTGGCGTAATTACCGAACACACTAGCTGGCGCTACATCTTCTTGATCAACGTCCCCATCGGTATCGCCGCTCTGATATGGGCTCTCCGCGTCATACCCGAAAGCGGCAAGAAGGCCGGACAGCGCCTTGACTTGCCAGGGGCTTTGACTGCCTTCGTCTTCCTGCTCAGCTTGCTTCTCTATGCCAATAGAGGTGAGGCCTGGGGATGGCTATCGACTAGGTCCCTTATCCTGCTGGTCGTGGCGCTCCTGTCCGGCGCATGGTTTCTCAGGATAGAGAGGAAATCGGCGCAGCCCATGCTTAACCTGGCGCTATTTGCCAACCGCGTGTTCAGCTTTGCCAATTTCAGTGCCCTTCTCAGCTTTACGGCAGCCTACGGGATGATCTTCCTGACACCTTTCTATCTGATGTTCGTGCTGCATTACAACATAGGAAAAGTGGGCTGGATAATGGCCAGTTCCCCATTAGCTACGCTGTTTGTGGCGCCTCTCAGCGGCGCAGTTTCCGACCGTATCGGCACCAGGGGCCTGGCGTTTTGCGGCATGATTATCTCCGGCTTGGGCTTGTTTCTCATGAGCGGCTTGAAGGCGTCCGCCGACAGCTCTGACGTCATCTGGCGAATGACCGTTTTCGGCCTGGGAATGGGTATGTTTCAAAGCCCGAACAATAGCACCGTTATGGGAAACGTTCCCCGGGTCCACCTGGGTGTTGCCTCGGGGATACTGGCCGCCATGCGCAATGTAGGCATGGTGGTGGGAATAGCCGTGGCCGGTGCCGTACTCTACAATGTGGCTCCCATCGCCGTGTCCGGGCATCCGGGTTCCTTTAGCAGCAGTGAAATTGAGGAGTTTCTGTCCGGCTTGCGCTGGGCCTACATAGCGGGGGCGGGACTGGCCGGGGTCGCGGCCCTAACCTCTCTTGGAGCAGTAGGCCGGCGGAGGCAAGCTCAGACCAAAGGCTCGCCCGGTGATACTTGAGGGCCGCGGACTATGCCTTTCAGTGTCAGTCGCCTGAGGCGACTGACACCCCACTGGTGGATTCCCTCTGGCCTCAGAATTGTCCGCCCTTTTTTCGGATCGAGCTGAAGCTCGATCCCTACATTGTTCTATGTGCCCCTGGCAGCTTGGGCCATTTCATTCCAAGTAGGGAACGACCTCGCCACGGCGAGTCGGCCGCCAGGGTCGCCTCAGGAGACCTCTAGAGACTTCAGGTCGTTCCGCCAAAGGTGGCTGAATCCTACTGAGCATCAGCCGCGGGAGACCTGGCACTACATTGTCATGCAGGGGAGGACGTCCCTGTCCGCCGTCCTTTCGGGGCGACACGGAGGTCGCCCCCTACTTTGCCACGCCTCAAGGCAACGTGAAAAGGCAATCTGTAATAACGTAAACACACCTCGCGTCAAATAGGGAGGGGGGTTATTGTCACCCTGAGGTCGCCTCAGGCGACCGAAGGGTCTCGGTTCTTCAGAGGACCGCGCCTTGAGGCAATTGGCATCAGTCAGCTCTGAAGCCAATCTGAAAAACGGGTTATAATAGGGCAACCAGAGTCTGTCTGCCAGAAGGAGGCTTAGGAGCTTGCCTGTTGCATTGAGACGCCCCTATTATGGCTGGATAATCTTGGCCGCATGCTTTCTTGTCACCACTTTCGCCTACGGGGTGCAGTACTCCTTTGGAGTATTTCTCAACCCGCTCAAGGAGGATTTCGAATGGACTCCGGCCATGATCGCCTGGGTGCCAGGCCTTTTCATGTTCTTTATATGTGTTTTCGGACTGTTTGCCGGTTGGTTTACCGACAGGTTCGGTCCAAGGCTAATAGTGGGCATCGGCGGCTTCTTCATCGGCCTGGGACTGGTGCTTACCAGCCTTCTCACTACGCCCTGGCAGATATACGTATACTACAGCTTAATGGTGGGTTTCGGGACGGGCTGTGCCGGCCCCCCCATATTCACCACGGCATCCAGGTGGTTTGTAAAGCGGAGGGGTTTAGCCCTGGGCATCGTGGCCACCGGCATTGGCCTGGGAACCGTCATTATCGCTCCAGCAGCCAGGTGGCTTATCTCAGAATATGACGACGACTGGCGCTTCCCCTGCCGGGTTATAGGTTTTGCCGCCTGGGCGATTATCGCCGCCGCCCTGCTCCTCAAGAAGGAGCCCGGAGAGGCACCGCCCCACGGCGGAACCAACGACCAGACCAGGGATACCTCGCCCGGTGCAATGGAGGGGCTTACCCTGGCACAGGCAGTTCGAACCAATACCTTATGGTTGCTCGTCCTCCTGCATATCTTTGCCTACACGGGTCTGCTGATGGTAATGTATCACGTGGTTGCCTATGCCGAAGACATGGGCATTGAAGAAATTACCGCGGCAACCCTTCTCAGCGTCATAGGTGGCGTTGGCATCGCTGGCAGGATAGGAGGGGGCATCGCTTCCGATAAATTGGGCAGGAAACCCATCTTCATCTTCGCTCTGCTCCTGCAAGCGGCGATGATGGTCTGGCTAGCCAAATCAACTTCCGTCTGGATGTTCTATGTAGTTGCAGCATTCTGGGGCTTGGGCTATGGGGCTTGGGCACCCCTGATGCCGGCACTAACCGCGGAACTGTTCGGGCTGCGCCATATGGGGAGTATCCTGGGAGTGGTAAGCACCAGCTTCGGCATCGGGGGTATACTCGGGCCAGCCATAGCCGGGAATACATATACCGATACCGACAGTTATTCCACAGCCTTCCTGATAGGAGGTGTAGTAATGTTTCTGGGAGCGATGATTATCCCGCTCCTCAAGCAGCCGAAGGTAGCTGAAGCGTACTGAGCATCAGTGTCGGTGGCGTACCGTGAGTAGGGCGAGCGATGCCTACGGAAGTGCAGGGTAAGCAGGGTGCTATAACGGTGGCTCGATCTCTACCGGCTCATTGTAGTCATAGAATTCGGTGACACCAGTCACTGTCATTTTAGGTTCAGTGCCAGGAGGACCTTCTTCAACCTGTGCAACACAAGAATAGGGGTTTTGCAAATCCTCTCTGATCTCTCGTATGAGGTAGTCATCCTCCCCTATCAAAAGCTCTATTGTTGTGTCCGTGTGTCTTTGATACTCCCTCGACATCTCGATGGACTTGTTTGCCTCCTCGTCATCCTCCAGCCAGGGCCACGGCTTTTTGTCAACAAACGCATCCATGTCAACCTTTCCCCTGTAACGGAGACAGTTTACTCCATCTGCCTTTTCATCAGAGAGCTGCTTCACATCAACCAGACATTCCAATTGTAGCCAGAAATCGCTATGCTCCCCAAACCTCCGAGGAAACTCACCTTCGTCCACTACCCATGCCTCGCCAGGCTCCCTCCAATAGCGTTTGTTGCCGACCTGGATTTCCTCAAACACAAGCTCAAATACGGGTTCACCATCTGGTCCAAGCACCACCGTTCGGTGCTTCCACCATGACCTATCCGGAGACAAATATGCCCCTTCCACCTCCAACCTCATCACGTCCTCCCGAGGCTGATACAATGGCTCATCTAAAGGACCTTCATCCACTTCAACCACTTCGGGATATTGAACCTGTTCCCCAGCATGTTGATACCTGTAAGACTGGACTTGGCTATAGGCAAGGCGCATCCTTTCCAACACAGTCTCAAAATCGACACCTTTTCGTGAAGCCATTGCTGGTATCACCAGCCACAAGCCGGTGATTAGTGCCACCGTGAGCGCACTTACAAGTGCTTTCTGCCAAACAGGGCGTGATCCCAGCCTCTCCATGCCGTCTCTTATCCTTGATTTCGCCAGGTCCAAGAGGGGAATTCTGCTCCGCTTCTGTGTCTCCAGCCGCCCCTTGATAGCTGCCCAGGCATGAGGCGAGGGGGAGGCCCCGGCGGCAATCAAGTTAAGACCTTGGCGAAGTCCTCGTTGAGTACTGGCAAGGGCCTCCAACTCCTCTCTGCAACTGGCACAACCGGAGAGGTGGGTGTGAATGGCATCTCGCTCCTTGGCGCTGGCCTCGTTATCGAGATAAGTGAGAAGTAGCTGTTTAGTTTCCTTACAGTTCATGACGTGACTCCCTTTTACGTTAGTTCCTGGCGTAAAGCTCTGATAGCTGCATTAATCCTGGATTTGGCTGTTCCCAGAGGGATTTTCAGTACGTGCGCTATTTCATGGTAAGAAAGGTCGTCGAAATACCTGAGTACAATTACCGCACGATGCTTTTCATCCAAGGACTTCATTGCCCGTTGCATCCTTTTGCTTTCCTCCTGCCTTATTAGAAGCTCTTCAGGAAGCTGGGAAACAGTGTCGGCCGGGTCAAAACCTTGCTCTTTCAGAGTCTCGAGAGAGGAAGATGGCGAACGTCTCTTACGGCGCTGAGAGATACACTGATTAACGGTGACGCGATGGAGCCAGGTCTGGAATCCGCCTTTTTGAGGATTATACGTATGCCAGAACCTGTGGACTTTGAGAAAGACTTCCTGCAAAACATCGTTAGCCTCGTCAGGGTCACCCAATATCAGGTAAGCGGTATTGAAAACCATATCCTTATGGCGCCGAAAAATATCCTCAAACTCATCCACCGCGACTTGCTTCGCCAAGGTGTAATCTCCTCATACCCTTTCACAATATAATATACGCCAAACCGGTGGGAAAAGTTCATTTTGGAGTTGAACAAAGCGGCGTTTTTTCAGCCCAGGGGATAGGAGACCGAGCTAAAGCTCGATCCCTACATTGTTCTATGTCTTCCTGGCGGCTTAGGCCATTTCGTTCCAGGTAGGGAACGACCTCGCCACGGCGAGTCGGCCGCCAGGGTCGCCTCAGGAGACCTCTGGTGACTTGAGGTCGTTCCGCCAAAGGTGGCTGAAGCTTACCGAGCATGAGTGCTGGTGGCGCACCAAAGGTGTCAGGCGACGCCTATGGTAGTACAGGGTAAGCAGGGAACTATGACGGCGGTTCGATTTCTACTGGCTGATCGTAGTCATAGAATTCGGTCACCTCTGTGCTCGTATGTCTGGGTTCGGAGCCCGGAGGAGTTGAGAGTTCTTTAGTGCCGGCCACCCCATAGGGATTTCGCTCGTCCCGCCTGCATTTTCTAATGAGGTAGTCTTCCTCCCCTATCCAAAGCTCCATTGTCCTGTCCGTGTATCCGAGCCACTCTCTATATCGCTCATCGGGGTAGAGGTAATCCGGTAGTTTGTCAACGTACGCATCCATGTCGACCTTTCCCTTGTAATGGAGACAGTCTATTCCTCTTATCGTTTCGTTAGGGAGCCGTTCCAGATCGGTCAGCGAGTCAATATCCAGCAGCAAAGTGCTGTTTTCCCCAAACCATCCCTCCGGTTCACCCCAGTCATCGTCCACTGTCCAATGCGTCTCGCCATCCTTCCTTTGATAACATCTGCTGCCGATATGAACGCTCTCGGATGTAAGGGTGTCTATTGGCCAGCCATCCGTCGTGGCTGTGACTGTGTGCTTTCCCCATAGCCTGTGAGGAGATACATACGCTCCTTCCTCGCTCCATTCAATGGTTGTTGTGCTTTCTCCAAACGGGGCAGTTGTAGTGCTGTTGGTTATTCCCGTTAGGTAATAGCGGTAAGAACTAGCTTTGCTGCTCGTAGAGCGCGCTTTTTTCAATACACCTTCGAAATCGGTTGGGCTCGGAGCAGAGTCCGTACCGCAGCCAACGAGGAGAAGCAAAGAGAGCAACAATATAAAACCTAGCAGTATTGTGAGAAGCTTTCCAGATTTCATTTTGCACCTCCCTGCTAGCATCCTTTGTCGTGAGCCAGATTAATACAGGAACTTGCAGTGACCGGTAAAGGGTTTTGTATGGGCACACCCGTAAACGTTTTCACCAGCTACCCAAGCCAGCCGGCACAACCACCAGACCCAGTAGCATTATCCCTTTTTCATTTTTCTGCCGCGCCAGTCGTTTACGTTTGTGTCTTCTATACTAGACCCCTAGTAAATGCTACCACCCGGCTGGTCACCTGTCAATAATCTGCGGCAGCAGGTTGGGGCGACGGTTTGGCAGTGCTTGACTCTGATTCCCACAATGCAGCGCCACCCTTACGGTCATCAGCCAAATGAATTGGCCTTTCGTTGAAGTGTCAAGGAATGGCTTCCTTCACTTGCTCTAACCGGGTCAGTCGCCTGAGGCGACTGACACCCCACTGGTGGATTCCCTCTGGCCTGAGAATTGTCCGCCCTTTTCGGATCGAGCTAAAGCTCGATCCCTACATTGTTCTATGTGCCGCTGGCAGCTTGAGCCATTTCATTGCCAAGGGTAGTGCGCCCGACGTCGGGCGCACTACCCAACGAGATTGGTTTCTCCTCTTCGCCAAAGGTGGCTGAAGCTTACTGAGCGTGAGTGCAGCGGGCTTGACTGGCTGTCCTCACTTCAACAAGCGCCGCCTCATAAGGACCAGGGACAGGGGGAAGAATACGGCAATGATGCCCGCTATGATGGCCAGTCCCCACCAGGCCCCCTCCCCAGGCTCGCCGCTGATCACGGCCCGCATCAGGTTGGCTACCGGCGTCAGCGGAGCAATCCAACTCAGGTCCTGCACTATGGGATCGAAGTTGTCCAGGGGAAAGAAGATGCCGCTAAAGAAGAACATCGGAGTGAGGAAAAGAGTGAAATAGTAGTTAAATGTATGGATGGCCGGCGCTATCGAGGTGAAGACCATGGCTATTGAGGCGAACATCAGCCCTGCCAGCAGCGCCAGGGGAAGGGCCAGGAGGGCCCAGGCAGAACTCACCAGACCGAAGGCAGCGGTGACGGCCAGGATGATGCAGGCAGTCATCAAGGAGCGGGTAGCGCCCCAGAATACCTCGCCGGCCACCACGTCCTCTATGTTCAAGGGGGTGGCGATGATGGCATCGTAGGTCTTCTGGTATGTCATGCGGAAGTAGCTGCCATAGGTGCATTCGAAGCTGGCGCTGAACATAGCGTAGGCCGCCACGATGCCCGGGGCAATGTACTCGATGTACCTGGGGCCATCCTCCAGTACCACGTAGGTCCCCAGGCCAAGCCCCATAGCCAGCAGGACCAGGAGAGGCTCGGCAAGGGAGCCCGGCACCTCGCTCCGCCACAGCCTGAAGAAGACGTCTCGGTTGCGCTGCCACACCCGCACGGAACGGTATGAGAAGCTTCTCACTCCTGAATCGACCTCCCCGTCAGCCTGAGAAAGACGTCCTCCAGAGTGGGGACATGCTGATTCTGGATGGCCAGCGCCTGTCTCAGTTCCTCCTCCAGCAACTGGCCATCGCCCTGAAAGATGTACAGCGTGTCCTCTATCTCCTGCCACTCGAAGCCATTCTCCTTCAGCTTGGTCAGAACCAGGCTCCTGCTCTGCGGGGAGGGGCGGGCCTCCAGGACCTGACTGCCTCCGTGCCTGCTGACGAGTTCCTGGGGAGAGCCCAGGGTGATAATCTTGCCCTCGTTCATAATGGCCAGACGGTCGCAGAGACGCCCGGCCTCCTCCATGTTCTGAGTGCATAACAGCAACGTCATCCCCTGCTCCCGCAGAGAGACAAGCCTCTGCCACACCAGGTGCTTCGTCTGGGGGTCCAGCCCGACTGTGGGCTCATCAAGAATGAGGAGCTTTGGCCGATTGATGAGAGCCCTGGCTATGAGCAGCCGCCGCTTCATGCCACCGGATAGCTCATCAATCTTGGCCTTCTGCCTCTCGTGGAGCTCAAAGAACCGCAGGTTGGCCAGGGCCCGTTCCCGGGCCTCTGCCTGGGATATGTCGAAATAGCGAGCGAAGGTGATCAAGTTCTGCAGCACGCTCAGGTCGGGGTCCAGGTTGTCCTCCTGAGGCACCACGCCCAGGTCCGCCTTGATCTGCCGACACTCTCGGCCGATGTCCTTACCGTCCACCCAGATATTGCCTTCGGTGAGGGGGGAGGCAGCTATAATCATGCGCACCAGGGAAGTCTTGCCAGCGCCATTGGGACCCAGCAGGCCGAAGCATTCCCCCTCGGCTACGTCCAGGTCCAGGCCAGCCACAGCAGTGATTGGCCCGAACGTCTTGACAGCATTTCTGACCTTTATGATGGACATGGATATTCAATTTTAGCACGGTTCATCGGAGGCTTCTAACCTGCTCCCTGAGCCGGATCTGAAAACAGCCATTGAAATCCCTCCAAGCATAGGGTAGGTCTCCACAGGTCTCCTGAGGCGACCCTGGCGGCCGACTCGCCTCTGGCGAGGGCTCTGTCCCCTACCAATGCAGGCGGGTGATCGAAGATCGGCCTCTGGCGGGCAGAGCACCCGCCCTATGAAAAGAGGGCAATCGCTCATTTTGCGCCGGATGCCGCTGTTGGCAGTTTAACTTACGCCCTTTATAATCTTGAATGCGGCACTTATCCAAGAGCATAAAAACGAGGAGCAAACACCATGGATCCAAAAGAGGTAAACGAAGCACTTAATCTGTATATCAGGCCCCAGTCTTTCCCTGTGGCCATCAAAATGCTTCAATCGGGTGACGAACTCCCTGACAAGGCCCGAATTCCCAGGCGAGACCTGGGTATCTCCGTGACGGCGTGTCAGGGGATGGCCATGGCGCGGCGCTACGGGTGGACCATAGCTATAGGCAAAGAAGACCAGTGCTGCCCCCACGCCGCCGTTGTCTTGGGCTTCGTGCCAGGCAAGGGCTATCTCGATGGAAGCTACGCAGAGTCCGTGGGGCTGGCCCCCAAGGAACGATTCGCCAAGATGGCTCAGGCTTTGAGTAGGCTGGAATACGGCAAATACAGTTACCTGGTTGCCGCCCCCCTCCATGCGGCTCCTTTCGAGCCCCACCTTATCCTGGTCTATGGCAACCCGGCCCAGATAGCCAGATTAGTGCAGGGCGCTACTGTCATGAGCGGCGATGCCCTCACTTCCGCCTTTGGCGAAGGTATAGCTTGTTCGGGACTGATTGCCCGGACTATGCTTACCGACGAATGCCAGGTCATTCTGTCCGGCGCTGGGGACCGGTATTACGCCTTGACCCAGGATCATGAGCTGGCCTTTACCATGCCCCTGAGCAAAGTGGAGTCGACCATACAGGGTCTGGAGATGGGCCACAAGTTTGTGGGGCACAGGTACCCCACACCGTCATTTCTCAGGTTCGAGGGACAACTCCCCCCAGCCTACTACCAGCTCCTTGATCTGCTCAACAGGGAAGAGTAGAGGAACGCTGGCGAGAATCTGATACCTTGCTTGAAGGAAAGGATTCCTCCAGCCCCCAATTCCCTTTGCGATGTGAGGGCAGGGGGAATCCCTTCCCTCTGATACCTAGCTGTCCTTCATCTCAATTAGCTCGAACATGATGCCCCCGATCTTGTCGGTGTTCAGATAGGCGAAGGATATTCCAACGTCGGGGTAACGGTGCTGCCATATAGGCTCGATGCCCTCCTTGGCCAGCTCAGCCAGCATGCCGTCAATATCATCTACACGGAAGCGCAGATGGTGGAGTCCTTCCCCCTTTTCCCGGAGAAACTCCGTGTGCGGCGTTTCGCCCTCCAGGACCTGGATCAGTTCGATCTCAATGGGGCCTGAGCGAGCGAAGGCCAGCTTCAATCGGCAATCGCCTTTCTGCCCCCGATAGGTCATCCCCTTCGTCTCGTACTCGACAACCTGGAAGGGTCCCCAGCCAAAGACGGAGCTGTAGTGCTCCACTGCCTTGTCGATATCCGCCACTACAATGCCTATCTGCTCCACCGGGGGCAGTTTCACTCTGGGTCCTTGTTGTTTTGCCATCTCTCTGTGCCTCCTTTCTGGCAGTATAGCACGAGGGGCCTGGTCTTTGCCTTGAAGGCGGTCGAGGCCTCTGGAGCTTATCGGCGTAGGCAAGGTCCGCCGCCTGCTGCGGGGCGCTCAGAGCAGCTTCCTCCCCGTGGCCTTCTCGTAGACCTCTTCCCGAGCATGTCATTCCTGCGAAAGCAGGAATCTAGAGTAGATCAGAGTAGAGGTCCCTCCAGTCAGGATTCGTACTCTCGATCAGGTCTATCTTCCATGCGCGTTTCCACTTTTTCAGCCGCTTCTCCTTGGTGATGGCCTCATTGACATCGCTTGTCATTTCGTAATACACCAGACGGTGCACGTGGTACCTCTTGGTGAACCCGTCTACCAGACCGCTCTTGTGCTCGTAGACCCGCCTCACCAGGTCCGAGGTTATACCGATATACAGTGTCCCGTTTCTCTTGCTGGCCAAGATGTAGACGCAGTACTGCTCTGCCTTCTTCCATTTCATGATGGCTGCCCTTGTGCCCTCTCCCATCTGCACCGCCTCCGGTACCCCTGGATTCCCGCTTTCGCGGGAATGACATGGTGAGAGTGTATCCTGATGCCCTGGTTCAGAGCAGCTTCCTGCCGGTGGCCTTCTCGTAGACCTCGATGATGAACCTCTTGGCATCGGGGGTGAGGTCCGCTCCCCTCAAGCGGTTGCCGAACTTGTACTCCGGGTCTGACAGGACACACTGAAAAGCCCACTCCAGGTGCTCGGCATCGCTCATCACCGCCTCCGGCTCATCCAGAAATCCGGCTACCTCCAGCACGTCCTTCACCGGGACGCCGTACGCCGGAGCCAGCTTCCGCAGTATCTCGGCGCTGGGATGCCTCTCTGAAGTCTCAATCTGAGACAGATAAGAACCGGAAACCCCTACCTTCTCCCCCACCTCCCGCAACGACAGCCTCTTTTTGTTCCTCAAGTCTCGCAGGTAATCACCCAGGACGTTCGAAGCCATACCAACTCCCTCCCTTCTGTTAACTATTGTAACACATCTGTACAACTTTTGCAACCGTTTTTCGCCACAGCAGAAAAAAGTATTGACAACGGTGCGCCATCATGATAAGATTTATTAACAACAGCAACTAATGTTCGCTAGAGGTAAAGGAATGGTTAAGGTTAAGGTATGCGTGAAAGACATGGCACTGTATGACTTCATGATGAAGAACAACCTATCTCAGAAGGAGCTGGCCCAGAAGCTGGGCATAACCCAGGGTTACACTTCACAGCTTATCTGTGGAACCAGGCACCCGTCCCCAGGATTGCGGCGCAGAATGCTGCAAGTCCTGACCCCGCTCACCTTTGACGACCTGTTCAGCGTAGAAAATCAAAATTGAAAAACCTTAAGTTTTCGACTTTTGCAGGAGGAAAAGGGAATGCCGATTAAAGGTCTATCCGATCAGGTCCGCCTGGCCCGCCTGGACAAGATAAGGCTGGGGATCAAGGTAGCCGGGGGCAGGAATTCCTATCCCAGGCCGGTGGACCACTTTGTGTGTCCCGAGCCGGTGAAGAAAGTCTACGGCGAGCAGCCCAGGGAGCTGCGCATCCTCTTCCCCAATGAGGACGACTCCAAATGGGCATCGCAATTCTACCGCTGCTACTCTCAGGCGAAGGGGCTTATCTGCAAGGGCGACGGCGAGAGGGCCACTGCCCTCATCGATGAGCAGACCGATTCTCTGGCCACTAGAAACTCCACCAAGACCTCTTTCCGGGAGATAGACTGCAACCCAGGGGCCTGTGCCCGCTATGGTAAACGGTGCCGCCGGGTGATGAACCTCCAATTCCTTCTCCCCGACGTCCCCGGGCTGGGAGTGTGGCAGGTCGATACCTCGTCTTACTGGAGCATCACCAATATCAACAACGGAATACATCTCATCCGCCAGGCTTGCGGTCGGGTATCCATGATTCCGCTGCTGTTGAAGCTTGTGCCCCAGGAAGCGCAGCCAAACGGGCTGAAGAAGACCATTTATGTCCTCGCCCTGGACACTCCTCTCACCCTGGTTGAGATGCTGAGGTATGCCCAGTTGCCACCGAGCAAGGTGCTTCTGCCCGCCCCCGACACCGAACCACCCGACGACCTCTTCCCAGCAGAAGCTGTGGAGAAAGCCGGAGCAACCCGCGGTGATCCCCCCTCTGACATAACTCCTGAGATAAGAAACCTCGGCGACCTCTTCCAGGCCTGCTACCGCCACTACGGCATGACGCAGTCCCAGGTGCTTGAGGTACTGGGCCTGTCCAAGAAGCAGCAGATCACCGACCCGCAGCAGGTCTGGCGCACAATAGTAGAGACACTGGGGGACACCCCCAGACCCCCCGGAAAGGAGGGCGCATGAACACACCAACCCTGAGGTCAGCCATCGAGCAGCAGAGATGGGACGTCGTGGCCCACATGCTGGTCTATGGGCTGATCAAAGCGCAGACGAACCGCAACAATGGGACTGTGACTAATCGGGAGGAGTTGGACTGTGGCAAAAAAAAGCGCACCACCAGGCAATCAAAAGGCTCGTAGGCACGGCTTTTATTCCGAAGCACTGACCGAGGCCGAGCAGCTCGAACTTGCCGAGGCGGCCAGCATCGAGGGCCTGGATGACGAGATCGCTGTGTTGCGTCTCAAGTTGCGCCAGCTCCTGGAGGACCATCCCGAAAGAATCGACCTGCAGCTGAAGCTGGCCAACACCCTGGCCAGGCTGATCCGCACCAGGTACAACATCACCCCCGAACAGAAGAACACCCTCAAGGAGGCTATCGCCACCGTACTCAAAGACGTTGCCGTCCCCCTGGGGATCAAATTCATACCCAAATAATGTACGAGACCCCTTCTGGGGTCGATAGGTTCCCCTGTCATTGCGAGAAGCGATAGCGACGAAGCAATCCCAGGGAGGGGATCACCCCGATAGGGAAATAGAGAAACAGGAAGGAATGATTAAACTGAGACCGTATCAACAGGAAATCGCCAGAGCCATTCTGCAGAGCATCGAAAGCCGGCAGGGGCTGACCTTCTCTGTGGAGATCGCCCGCCAGGGAGGCAAGAACGAGCTTTCTGCCATCCTCGAGGTCACCCTGTTGACCCTTCACCTGGCCCGGGGCGGCACCATCATCAAGGCCTCCCCCACCTTCAAACCCCAGACCATCATCTCCATGGAGCGCCTGAAGCAGAGACTGGACGATTTCGGCTTCGCCGGAATGTGGCGCTCCGAGATGGGCTACATCATCAGCCTTGGCGCCGCCCGCTGCGCTTTTCTGTCCGCTGACGAGTCCTCCCGGGTGGTGGGGCACACCGCCGATATTCTACTGGAGATGGATGAGGCCCAGGACATCAGCAAGGACAAGTACAGCAAGGAGTTCCGGCCCATGGGATCGGCTGCCAACTGCACCGCGGTGCTCTATGGTACCACCTGGGACGACACTACCTTGCTTGAAGAGGTGAGGCATATCAACCTGGAGCTGGAAAAGAGAGACGGGATCAAGCGTCACTTCAGCTTCGACTGGCGGCAGGTAGCCAAATACAACGAGGACTACGGCCGCTATGTCGAAGCTGAAAGGGGAAGACTGGGAGACAACCACCCTCTCTTTCTCACCCAGTACGAACTTCTACCCATCCACGGCGGCGGCGGATTGCTCACCCGGGTCCAGCTTGCCCAGGTCCAGGGACAGCATGCCAGGCAGCGTCAAAGAGACCCAGGCAAAGCTTACGTTGCCGGAATCGACCTGGCCGGCGAGGACGCCTCGGACAAGCTCACCTCGCCACGGCGAGTCGCCTGTGGCGATCCCCACTCCTCCCGCGATGCCACCGCCATCGCCATCGCTGAAGTCACCACGCAGGAGAATGAGACCCACCTCGACGTCGTGGAGCTCTACGCCTGGACAGGCCGGAAACACCACGAGCTCTATCCCCAAATGGTCGATATCCTGAAAAACGTCTGGAGCTGCCGGCGCGTCGTCGTGGACGCCACCGGCATCGGAGAGCCCGTTGCCAGCTTCCTGGCCAAAGCGCTGGGCAGCAAGGTTCGCCCTTTCAAGTTCACCCAGCAGTCCAAGTCAGAGTTGGGTTTCAACTTCCTGGCAGCCATCAACTCAGGACGTCTCAAGGTGTTCCAAGGCGACGGATCCGCCGAGTATCAGGACACCACGCACCAGCTCGAAAAAGCCCGGGTAAACTATCGCCCCAACCAGACCATGAACTTCCACGTCGACCCCTCAGACGGCCATGACGACCTGCTTATGAGCCTTGCCCTGGTGGTAGAAGCTGCCAGGGACTATACCCCCAAAGTTGCGAAAGGAGGCATCCGGAATGGTTGAAAATCCGCCGTGGAGGACTGACACATTCTCCGGCGGCTGCCCAAATACGAATGTAGGGGACGAACTCTGTGTCGTCCCGCGAGGAGGGCGGACGGAGCAATCGCCCCACCGCCCGGAGATTGCCACGTCGCTAGCGCTCCTCGCAATGACATCCGGGGACGTCGGTTTACCTGTCATTGCGAGGTCGCCTGAGGCGACCGTGGCAATCCCAGGGTGGGGCGGAACAGCATGTCACGCAGAGGCCCATCGATGGAAGCCCTATCTCCAAAGGAGGCATCCGGAATGACTGACACTCTTCCCAACATTCTCAACAAAATGGACCGAGACCGCTTGAACCGCTACCGGCAATATCTCGATTTCTACGGCGGCCAGCACTGGCCCGCCGGCGGATCCAGCCAGGCCAACCAGCGCCGCCTCACCTTCAACTATGCCAAGGTGTTTATCGACAAGCTCACGTCCTACATCATGTCAGGCATCACCCCTGTGGTTCACCCCGTCGACGATTCCGACGCCGAAAAGACCAGGGCCAGGGAGGCTGAGGACGCCCTCCAGGAGGTGTACGACAACAACCACCTCACCCTCCTCGATTTCGACACCGAAGTCGATTGCTCCATCCTCGGCGACGCCGCCTACAAGGTGATCTGGGATCCCGACGAGAAACGGATCCGCGTCACCGCCCCCGATGTCCAAGGGCTTTTCGCCTGGTGGCGAGGAGACGATATCTCCAACGTCTACCGGGTCGCTTCCCGCTACACCTTGACCAGCGACCAGGTCCAGGACCTGTACAACGTCACACCCCAAAAAGACAGCGCTACCATCATCGAGGACTGGACGCCAGACACCTTCGCCCTGTGGATCGACGGCATGATCCACACCATGACCCCCAACCCCTACAGGTTTATCCCCTTCGTCATCTATCCCAACCTTCGCGAGCCCAAGCAGTTCTGGGGGATTTCAGACCTGCCCGTCATCATGGAGCCGCAGCGTGAATTGAACCGCGCTTTGTCGCAGCTCTCGCGGATCCTGGAACTCTCAGGTAATCCCATCGCCGTCCTGGAGAACGTCGAGGAGTCCGAGGATATCGCCGTTGCCCCTGGGGCAGTGTGGAACATACCCGAAGGTACAAGGGCCTACCTTCTCGACCTTCTTAGGGGCGGCGGCGTAAAGCTGCACATCGACTACGTCAACCTTCTCTACCGCGTCATGCACGACGTCTCAGAATCGCCTCGGGCAGCTTTCGGAGGTACCGACAGGGATCTGTCCGGGATCGCCCTCCAGGTAGAGCTGCAATCCCTGGTTCAGAAGGCGCACCGCAAACGCTTGATTAGGACCGTCGCCTACCGCAACAGAGACGACATGATCCTGCGCATACTGCAACAGAAGACAGGCGCCAACTACAACGGCCTTACCACCGACATCGTTTGGTCCGCCCTCCTGCCCCAGGACATCCTCACCCTGGCCCGCACCGAGCAGCTGCTGGTTAACGCCAACCTTCACTCAAGATACCGGGCCATGACCGAGCTGGGGATCCTCAACCCCGACGCCGAGCTCCAGAAGATTGCCGATGAACAACACCGGCTCACTCCGCCCGATGGCAACGCACCCGCTGCTGGCGACGGGGATGACCACACCTCCCAACCCCCAGCCGAAGCGCGGTCAGTCGCGCCAGCGCCGGACTCAAACCAACCATCGCCAGGAGGTGAACAATGAGTACGAGCGATGAGGGTTATTATTCACAGGTTAAGGAGTAAAGCATGTTCCAGACCAACGCCGTTTCGTTGTCCCTGCCTCTCCGCCACAGGCGGACCGCAGGCGGACCGCAGGGGGAAAGGGTAAGGACCAGGAGCGGCCGGCGGCTGAGAGATAAAAACGACACAAGGAGGAAGCAAACATGGATAACATTCACACCGACCCCGTCCTTCACCAGGCGTCAGTCCTGGACGAAGTCAACCACGTAGTCGAGGTGACTATCATCAGACCCGGGGAGGCCAAAGTCACCATCGACGGCGCCCCGGTGTCCTACACCGAGGACGCCCTCAAAAACAGCCTCTCCTTGTGGGAAGGCACCGCCTGCTTTTGCGACCACTTCAACAAGAGCGTCCGCAACATAGCAGGCGTGTTCTTTTCCCCCTGGTACGACGAGGGGGTAAAGGCCAAGCTGCGCTTCATCGACGATACCCTGTATAACATGGTGAGCCGCATTGTCGCCGATCGGGAGAACAGCTTGCCGGTGCCCGACATCGGGATCTCCGCTGACATCGCTATAAACGGCGAATCGTCCGACGACACCTTCGAGGTGCGGGAGATCTCCAGAGTCATATCAGCCGATATCGTTTTCTCCCCCGCAGCCGGAGGGTCCTTTGACCGGATCCTCAACAGCGTCATGCAGGAGCTGGCAATTGGGGACGATCAGGACGATCAGCTCCTCGCTCGCCACGGCGAGTCAGTCGACAGGGTTGCCTCAGGCGACCCTCTGGACACCCCGGGCGCTACCCCGCCAGGCGGTGAGCCACTCGTCTCGCCCAAGCGAGTCGCCTCAGGAGACCCTGAAAAGAGAGTCCGCGATCTTCAGAGCGCTGCTGACAGGCTGAGGAACCAGGTCAAGAACCAGGAAGCCACCATACAGGAACTGCAAGGCAATCTGGCCGAAGCCGTCGCCAGGCACCGCGAGTCTCTGCTAGCCCAGCATCCCGAGATCCCGGCGGACCTGTTGAAGGGTTCCACAATTGCCGAGCTGGACGCTTCCCTGGAAAACGCCCAGGCCGTGGTTGATAACGTCAAGCAGCACTTGGCCGAGAAGGTACCGGCCGGAGCTCCGGCGCGTCAGGGCATCAACATCAGTTCGATGTCCCCAGGCGAGAAGATCAGCTACGGCCTCAAGCAGCGCGGGATAACTCGATAGGATTACCTTTTCCAAAAAACTTACGGAGGTGAAACATCATGGCAATGACCCTAGCAGAAGCGGCCAAACTGTCCGAGGACGTCCTCAAAGCCGGCGTCATCGAGACGATAGTCAAGGGCTCGCCCATCCTCCAGTTGCTTCCCTTTCAGGACATCACAGGCAACTCCCTGAAGTACACCCAGGAAAACACCCTGCCTTCAGTTGCCTTCTATGCCGTAGGGGACACCTGGGCCGAGTCCACGCCCACCTTCACCCAGAAGACCGCCACCCTGAGCATCATGGGAGGCGATGCCGATGTGGACCATTACCTTCAGCAGACCCGATCCAACTTCAACGACATCCAGCAGGAGGTCATTGCGCTGAAGGGCAAGGCCATGCGGCACAAGTTCGAGGACACCTTCGTCAACGGTGACACGAATAGCGACGCCAACGCCTTTGATGGCGTCGACAAGCTCGCCGTCGCCGGCCAGACGGTGTCCATGGGGACCAACGGAGGCACCCTTACCCTGGCCAAGCTGGACGAGCTCATCGACAAGGTCCTGGGCGCCAAGCCCGACTTGCTCCTGATGAGCCGGCGCAGCCGGCGGAAGCTCAAGGCCCTCATGCTTGCCGCCAGCATCGTTGAGCAGTCTCAAGACCAGTTCGGCAACGTGGTGCAGCTCTACAACGGCATCCCGGTGGCCGTAAACGACTGGATTTCCGACGCCCAGACCGTGGGTACCTCGACCGACTGCAGCACCATCTACGCCGTATCACTGGCCGCAGATGGCGTCTGTGGCCTTCACAACGGAGGCATCCAAGCCGAGGTCATCGGCGCCGTCTCCAACAAGAACGCCACCCGGACCAGGCTAAGGTGGTACTGCTCCATTGCCCTCTACAGCACGGTGAAGCTGGCCAAGCTCATCGGCGTGAGGGATTAACCCGGGCCGAAGACACGCCTCTGGCGAGTGGGGGAGTGGGTTCCTTCCCCACCCCCCACCGCTTCCCCCTGGTCAAAAGGGACGACTAGTCAACTAAAGAATGAAAGGAGGCCAAAGTGCAGACAGACAAGACCCTATTCGACGAGCAAGGCAGACCCGTACAAAGAATTCTCGATCTCAAGGTCCAAGACCTTGAGGACCGCCTGGTCAGCGGCGACCTCACTGACGACGGCGTCCAGTGGAGCCAGCCGTATACCACACAAAGCGTTGGCGAGCTGGAGGAAGCCTTTACCAAGACCATCGACCCCGGTGTCGACGGTGATCTCCTGTGGCTTGAGCTGGGTTTGACCATACGCCTGCATGCCAGCGCCGACAACACCGCTGGCAAGTGGAAATGGCAGGCCAGGAACAAGGACGGCACCTGGACAGACCTTCATCCCCTGGTAACCGAGTCCGACATCGACACCGAGGGAACGGGCGCCATACAACGCACTCGCCAGGGCTTCGCAAATGTGAGCGGTAATCTCAGTGCGGTCCCCTTCCAGCTACGGCTCATGGTGCAGTGTGACACTGCCGACCGCACGGTAACAGCCAAGGTCAAGTCCTCCAGCTACGCCAGAGCTGTGTACAAAGCCGCATACTGAGGAGGTGAAACACCATGACAACTACATATCAGGTTCAAGTCTCAAAACCCTACCCTCGGAGCGTCCAGGTTGAACCCAACCACTATGCCGAGCGTCAGTTTGTCGACGTTACCGTCCCCGAGATAGGCTTCACCGCCACCGTGGAGTACACCACCGACGCCAAGCTCAAGGCTGCCCTCAAACCATTGCTGCAACAGTTCATGGAAAAACACACCACCCGCATCCTTGAGGTGACCGTATGAGAGCCGCTGGCCTAAAGCGAAGCAAAGGAGGCGGCGCCCGGGTCGGCTGTATCCTCGACGTTCCCTTCAGGTACGTTGAGGCAGCCGACGGTGGCCACTTCATGAGCCGCGACGTCTACGGGCATCGGTGCCAGGTTAACGGGGCTGTCTGGAATCTGGGCGGAAGGAACTTTGACGGCACGGATGATTCTGTCAATTGTGGCAATAATGCCGTTTTTGACTTGACAACAGCCTTTGCGTTATCCGCGTCTATTTCGCCTAAAGATATAACAACCTACAGACGTATAGGAAGCAAATTTGGAGGGCCTAGTTTGCCGTGGATTTTCGGGGTGTCCGCGGCTCGTAGCTTGGACATTCAGGTTAGGCCCGGCCCAGCTACAAGATCAAGTGCCACCACATTAGCAACTGGCGACCACACCAAACCGATTTTTGTGGCTTGCGCCTACGAAGGTTCAGCAGGTAGATTAGATGTCAGCATCAATGGCAATCCTGATAACGGGGAGCTTGATGGTTCAATCCCTGCATCGCTCAACGTTGATAATACCGATGTCTTAATCGGCTCTGCTGTAACTTCGCCATACCCAATGCACGGTCTCATCCTCGAAGTCAGAATTTACAGTCGGGCTGAATACGCCGCCAAAATCCTTCAGCGGGCAATCCGCTCCAGGACAAACTAGACCAAAGGAGGCGCATCCGGTGAGTGTCAGGTCCTCGCCAAGGCGAGTCGCCTGTGGAGACCCGACCTGACCTGCCCATGACCGCTAAACAACGTAGGGGCAATTCACGAATTGCCCCCCAAGGAGGACCAATGAACCTAACCGAAATGAGATCCCGGGTAAGGCGTGACCTCAAGGATGAGGTCCCCACCACCCGGGTCCCTACCACCATCGATGACTGCGATGCCATGTGGACACCCGCCGGCGTGGGCAACAGCGTCACGCTCGACACCTCCAACAAGCAGCAGGGTACTGCCTCCATGAAAGTGGACATCGCCCAGAGCCACACCACGGGTCTGGTCTGCTATCACAATATCACCACCCTCGACCTCACAGGCTACGACTTCGTCCGGTTCTGGGTCAGGTCCCTCTCCGACGTTGATGCCGCCGACCTCCAGCTCAAGCTAGACGACTCCCAGGGATGCGCTTCACCAGTCAAGTCCATCGACATCCCTGCCCTCGTCTCCGGAGTGTGGCACGAGCACCAGGTGGTGCTTGGCGATACCTCAGGTCTCAATGCCATCGCCAGCGTCGGGCTCTCCGTAGCCGTCGACCAGGACGCTATCAGCGTCTGGCTCGATCACATCCGAGCCTTCAAGAACTCGTACAAGTGGTCCGACGACGAGCTGGAGCGCCACATCGCCCGTGCACTGAAGGAACTCAGCTACTACATCCCCTACGAGATGAACGCTGAGATCGCCACCACCAGCGGCAGCCGTGAGGTCAGCATCGCCACGTTGAGCGATCGCATCGCTGTCTTTGCCGTGGAGTACCCCATCGGCAGCTACCCACCACGCTACCAGCGGTTTTCTCTGTGGCAGGACACCCTAACCCTGCTGGGCAGCGTGGTACCCGACGGATCCGATTGCAAGATGTACTACGGCAAGCTTCATACCCTTGATGATGAGAGCTGCACGGTCCCGAGCTACCTGGAGGACCTTCTATCGCTCGGCGCCCAGGGCTACGCTTTACAGGCTTACGCTTCCTATGGCGTCGATCGCAGCCAGTCCGACTATCGCTACGCCCAGGAGCGGGCCGCCCACGACGCCAAGGCGCTACTTCAGGGCTTCCGCTCACAGCTCAAACGTTTGGGCCGCCACGGTCGCCTCAGACCTTCAAGTATCTACGTCCCCCAAACCACCCCCGTAGACAAAAGTACCGTCGTCGGCCCCTAAGAACGCGCCAAGGGGGGGGGCACTACCGGTCACCAAAACCGTTAGGCCCCCCTGAAATCGGGTGCAGTGAGGGCGCGGGTGCCGCCCACAAGCGCAAGCTTGTGGGTGTGTTGTCAGACGGGAAACGACTCTCTATCGATCCTTATCGGGCCACTTGACCCCGATATCCAATCCCCGGCACTTGACCAGTACCACTCCCCAGGCTTGTTAGCCAAACCTCTCCGAACTGGATTGTTGTGTATGTACTCAACCTGTCTCATGATTTCGCCTTCTGACCAGCAGTTCCTGTCATACCCACCACCATCCTGCCAGAAACGGTGTTCGGGGCGAGCCAAGCCCGTTTCCAAGCACTTCAATGCGTCAGCGTTGCGCTTCCTGAGTTCGCTTATCATTCTCCTGGAAACGGGCTGCTTGATTGACTTGAGGATCTCTGAAATCGAGTAATGTTCGTCTAAAGGCAATATCAGAATGTGCACATGCTCAGGCATAAGCACATAGGCCCACAAGTGGAATCGGTGCTTCTCCCTGGCGCGTTCAATGGCAGCTGCAGTGACTTCCCTGGCCAGCTCACTATCGAGAAGAGGCCTCCTCCTGTAACACGAGAACGTAAGCCCGTGAGCATGGCCGGGGATATTGTACCGCCGCGGTCTCGAACCTGATACGTAATGAGACAATGCCACTGCGATATTATAACGTGGTCCCGTATCACCCACAAGCTGAGCGCTTGTGGGCGGCACCCCGGCGCAGGGCTGAAAGGCTGGGTATGAGCCAACCGCTCTTCACTCAACGACCGGCAGCCATTCAGAGACTGTTACCATATCCTCAGCGTCTGCGTCCCATTCAGTTACCACAAGGTGGGTCACCAGGCACCGTTCGGTCTCGGTGAAAGCCCAGTCTGGGTAGCCTTCCCAGGTCACCTTGAACTCGGAAGCAGCGTCATAGAAGGCTTGACCGTCGAAGTTCTCGGCGCCCACATCTTCTATGGCCCTCTGCAAGATTTCGAAGATGGCGTACGCGTTGTGAAATCCGCCCAGGTAACCTGACCCAGCATGAATGATATCCTCAGCTTGCCCAGAGCGGTATCGATCAAGAAGCTGTTTAGCCAGATCGACCACCGGGGATGGCTCGTTCCACCACGGACACACGCTGGTGGTCAGCGCTCCGTCAACGGCCTCCCAGCCACACATATCCACCACGAATCCTTGGAAGGAAGCCATGGCGCTCCCGCCGAGAAAGGTTGCAGAATATCCCTTGGCTTCAAACGCCTTAATGAAAGAGCCTATCGCTGGACCACCAGAGCCTCTGACTATATAGTCACAATCCTTCAGCTTATCTACCTCGCCGCCCCAGGTCATCGTGCCTATGGGGGGCAGGTAGGCGCCAACCCACTGAAACTGATCGGGGTGGGCCTGGCAGTACTCCTCCGCCGCACCCTCCAGCTCTACTGCGTACGATCCTCTCCAGTCCACTAAGCCAATCTTGGGGATTCTGGTGTCATCATCCCAGTGTTCCTCGTTGATCCATTTCAGCAGGGTCTTTATCTCATAATAAGGAGGACAATTGAAAGAGAATACCCATCCGGGGGAGTCCAACAGGCTCATGCTGGTACCTAGAGCAGCTAACGGAACCCTGTCCTTCTCCGCAAAAGGTTTTATCGTTTCCGCGGTCTCGAGAAAATGGGTGATAACTACCTTTGCCCCCCGCTCTTTAACCCAGTCATAACCAGGTAAATTCCTGGCAAAGTCTGTCTTCATATCATAGGTGATCACCTTTATCTTCACCCCGGGGACAAGGCCCTCTTCATTGTAATAGCTGGCTGCGTCCTCTACCGCATAGCACAAAGGAATAAGCGCCGGCGAGCCTGCTCCGGTGAGATCGGAGATTTGGCCTATGGTGATAACCACACCTTCTTCAGACTTGCTGGCGCAACCGAAGCAAAGCGTAGCTACCAGGGCCAAGGCCAACATAGAAACAGTCGCCGTTTTCCAGATGTGATTCATTTTCCCCCCTTGCTGGTTACGAATATAACGCCTTTTGCTGGCTCCAATGCCCGAGGCGCCCCTGCGTCGATTCACCACGGGTCACCGACCCAGGCATGGAATCCAGCTAGTATTGCCATGCCGACTGCTTTGTCTACCCTGGATCGAATTGTGTCACCGCCCTCTGACCCCCAAGCCAACAAACGCCCCACGCATGACAGCGGTGAACAAGCCAACTCAGGCGCAAAGGGAAAGCCCGCAACTACGCACCAATACCACCAATCCAATTGCGCCGAAAGCCCGCATGTTCCCGCGTTAGTCGGTTGGCTCGGACAACCACGCCCCCTGCGCCATTATACTCAAGATCAAGCTTGGATGCACAAGGCAGGCCTGGCGTTGCACTGGTGATCGACTTGCATTGCGCCATTGGCGCGTATCGACCGAACTCCAGACTAAGCATATACGCCTAGTCACCCAGCGCTTTGCTGCTGGGTATAAACACCCGCCCTTTGCTCATCGCGATGGAGTATTTCGGTAGGCACAAACAAGTATTACGGCGGAAGTCAGGTTCGTCAGTAAGGAGTTAAGCTAATGGTGGAAAACAAAAAAGCCGTGAGGCCATAGAAAGGAGGGTCCGAGATGGAATGGCAGGTCATACTGGCTGTGGTGCTGGCCGTACCCATCATCCTCTTCCCGGTGGCCTTTGTATGGTACCTGAACATCGGCGGAATCGTGGCTGCTGCCAAGGAAGCCCGCAAGAGGAAGGCTACCATCAGGGAGGAGGCCAGGGCAAGAGAGGGAGCACGGTAGCATAAAAGCCGACAAGAACCAGGGGCACAATTTGAGGGAGCCGGGACTTAGTCCTTGCTCCCTCAGCTTCATAGACGACAGGCTGCCTCAGTGCCCACAGGTCTCCAAGGCAAACTGAAGCATATCAACATGCTCCGCCACCGGGCACCGATTTCGAAAGGGATCAATCATCGTATGGTGTGTCCTCCACCGCGCTAATCCACACTCGGAACATAAGGGGCTAGCTTTGGCTGAACAAGGCGGCCTCAGTGACGCCTTCGGGCGCCATTCGCCAGTTGACAAAAGGGCGAGGCCAGCCTATCGTTTGTGAAGCAGCCAAAAAGGGGAGCCGTTTGCAGCCGCAGAGTTATCGAAAATGACATTGGATCAAAGCGTCTATTGCGTAACAGAAAGGGGGCCTAGATGTCCGACGACTTGATCACGTCCCTTGTGGAGCTGGAGAGGGATGAGGTGGTAGAGGCGGTGAGAAGCAGGGTCGAGAAAGGCGAGGATCCAGTCCAGATACTTGAGGAGTGCCGTCAGGGCATGACCATTGTGGGCGACCGTTTCCAGAAAGGCGATTACTTTCTGGCCGAATTGCTACTGTCTGCCCAAATCTTTAAGGGAGCGGTAGCCATCCTTCAACCCTACCTGGCCAGGTCACGCCCCGCCAAGTCTCTGGGCAAGGTGGTGCTGGCCACACCGAAAGGCGACATCCATGACCTGGGCAAGAACATCGTCGCCACCCTGTTGCAGGCCCATGGCTTTGAAGTCTACGACCTGGGAGTAGACGTGCCTCCATCTGTCGTAGTTGAGAAGGTCAGGGAAACCAGGCCCGAATTTGTCGGCTTCTCGGCGCTCATTACCACTGCCTATGACAGCATGAAGGAGGCTGCGGAGATGCTGGTGAAGGCCGGCCTGAGGGACCAACTCAGGCTCATGGTGGGAGGGGGCGTGACCACCCCTATGGTCAAAGAGTACGTTGGGGCCGACTTCCAAACCCTGGACGCCATGGAGGGTGTGGCATACTGCATAGAAGTGATAGGAGGGAAGCAAGAATGGCCAGGGAAACCATGAGCCCCGACGAGAGATTGTGGGCAGCCATCCGACTGGAGAAGCCCGACCGCGTCCCAGTGGTGCCCCAACTGCTCCCGGAGCCCGCGGCACACCTCACCGGCTTGACCATGGCGCAGGTCGCTAGCGACAACCAGGTGGCGCTGGAGGCCATGTTCAAGGTCTTTGATGAATACGGTGGATGGGATAGCTGCTACCCGGGTGCCTACATGCCCATCCAAATGCAGGCAGCCAATCTGTATCCGATGAGGATGCGTATACCAGGCAAGGACCTGCCAGATGACCACATATTCCAGCTCGCCGAGGAGGAGGTCCTCAGGGTCGAGGACTACGACAAGATATGCGACATGGGCATCGACAGGTTCTACTACGAGGATTACCTTTGGCGCATAACCGATCTCAAGCCAGAGGACTTGCCCAAGGCGATAGAAGGCCTGCAGGCAAGTTTTGCCCAGTTCATGACGGAGTGTGGCAAGAGGGGTATCCAACCGTTCTTCCTGGGCTACGCCATCCACCCGTTCTTCGCCCTGTCGTTGATGCGCTCCATGGTTCCATTCACGCAAGATCTGTATTTCAACCCCGAGCCAGTGGAGAGAGCCTTGAAGCACATGACAGCCGAACTGATCCCGAAGCAGCTCAGCATCGTCAAGCAATCCGGCATCAACATGTGGCTATTAGTTGAGGAGCGGGCCTCTGCCTTCTACTACCCTCCGTCCGTCTTCGAGCGGTTCTGGTGGCCCTACACCATGGAAATCGTGGACGCGTTTTGGTCCGAGGGAATCGTCACCGTCTTCCACCTCGATACGTGCTGGGACAAGAACATCCCATATTTCAAGAAGCTGCCTAAGGGCTCGGCTGTCCTGGAGCTGGACAGCACCACAGATATCTTCCGCGCCAAGGAGATCTTGCACGGTCACTTGGGCTTCCACGGGGACGTCTCGGCGACACTGTTGTCTATCGGCCAGCCGGAAGACGTGGAGGGCTACTGCAAGAAACTGATCGACGAGGTCGGCGGGGATGGCGGGTTAATCCTGAGCAGCGGCTGCAGTGTACCGTCCAACGTCAAGCCAGAGAACTTCAGGGCCATGATCGAGACGGGCAAGAATTACGAGTTCTCCAAGAGATGAGGAGGCCACGAGGCTCATTGAAATGCTGAGCAAAGAGGCGGCGGGGAGGTAAGAGCAACCCGAAGAATGTGTGAAGGAGGCTTAGCGCCATGGCACCACTTAGACAGGACAGGATGACAAAGGATGAGAGGATGATAGCGCTGCTGAAAAGGCAGCCTCTAGATCGGGTTCCTGTATGGGGGCTTGCCGTCGGGTTTGCCGGTCTCAACGTCGGTTACACTATAGCCGACATGTACAGTGATGCGCAGAAGGCCTTTGATGCCGTGGCGTGGACGGCGGACCAGTATGGCTTTCAGGATATCCCGTGGGTACATTCAGTCCCGGGGAAGGTGGGGAGCTTCGAAATGCCAAGTGGTGAATTCTCCCAGGCGCCGATGACCACTAGCTATCTGGTGAACACAGAGGAAGAGGCTTCGAAGCTGGAGTTGCCTGATCTCAGAAGAGGGGGCGGCGGGGCCGACATAGAGTGCGGCAAGCTGGTGGAGAAGAGTGGAGGGCCCTTGGTCGGCCTCAATGCCTTGACGCTCACTTATGCAGGCGTCCTCTGCGGCGTAGAGCGGTTGTGCAAATGGATGATAAAGAAGCCTGAATTGGCTCATAGACTACTGCGGCTGGCTACCGACACATCCGTGGAACGGGCGAGTTACTGGGCGGACACCTTTGCCCCGGAGCGCCTCTTGCCCCTCGTCAGTGAGCCCACAGCGTCAAACCAGATAATCTCACCCAGGCAATTTGAAGAGTTTGTCCTCCCCTACGTTAAGGACCTCCACGAGAAGATGCTGGCCATGGGAGTCAAGCACGTCCTTTGCCACATCTGCGGTGAGCAGAATCTGAATCTGCCACAGTGGGCGCAGGTGCCCATGGGAGACCCGGGTATTGTAAGCTTTGGCCATGAAGTCGATCTTGAGGATGCCAGCAAGTACTTCCCCAAGGACATCATCATGGGCAATGTCGAGCCGGTGGTTATTCAGACCGGAACACCGGAGCAGGTCTATGAACTCACTAGGATATGTATCGAAAAAGGCAGAAAACATCCGGGCGGCTTTATGCTGGCACCGGGCTGTGAGATGCCACCCGTGGCGCCCTCATACAACGTATGGACAATGATGAAGGCAGTGAGCGACTTCGGCTGGTATGAGTAGCTGTTATTAGCATGCCCGAGTACGGAGGCGGTAACTATTCTGGGTATTCACACACGACTCTCATGCCGGCATGAAAAGTCTGAGGGTTCCAGGGAACCCTCAGACTTTGAAAGCTATCCTATTGGCAACCCTATCCGGGCCCTGCGCTATCCTGCTAACGAGGGAGGGGTATACCACTCATCAGTAATGGGGAGCCACTTGTCAGTGGCTGGATTGTACTCAAACAGTCTCACTGTGCGAGCAAAGCAATTCACGTTCGTAAGCTTCCAGTCATTGCCCCAACCTTGACTGATCATCTCCATATCGGTCTCTGCCAAGGCATCTCGCATAGCCGGCCCGTCCACGTTCTCAGCACCCACCTTGTTTACTGCTCTTTTCACCGCATCATAGAGAATCATGCCCCCAGCCCATCCACTGATACGGCCGGTAGCCATCATGCTGGACTCGATCTCAGCCGGAGACAGAAATTCCTCCATGTGCTGGCTGAGCTTGGTGATATAGGGTACGTCTTCATCCCACCAGGGCTCATAGTATGCCGAAATACACCCATAGAGGTCCTCTTGTGGACTAGCACCCTTTATCAGCTCCCAAAAGGCCCAAAAACTTTCCATAGGACCGATGAGACTGTTCTCATATCCCCTGGCTCTTGCATCTCTTACAAAGCTAGCCAGTGGCGGGCCAGACATGCCAGCGAAAATGAAGTCGCTATCCTTCAGCTTGCTAACCTCTGAGGCCCACATCGTGGTTGTGGTAGGGGCCATTTGTGCTCCTAACCAGTCAAATTTTTCCGGGTAGTCGGAAACCCACTTTTCAACTGTGTCACGCTGCCCCTCGTAGTAGGGAATGCCGGCCAGACCGGCGAAACCAATCATGGGCTCGCCCAGACTATCATAATCCCAGGTATCCATAATCCACTGCATCTCGACCTCTATCTGACTTTCAGGGGGTCCATATACATGAAAGAACCACTCAGATTTGAGCCCTCCCAACACGCTGGAGACGCCAAAGTAGGGCATTTCATCTTCCTCGAACCGACTCATCAACGCTTCGCCATCATGGGGTGCAGCAGAGACTAGTGTTATCCCTTTACCCTTCAACCATACGTATCCTGGAGTGATCCTGGAGCTATCACTTCTGGTATCGTACGTAATGAACTTGATTTCCACGCCCTCTATGGGGTCTTCCCGTTCTGCCACAGTGATGTAGTCCCGAAAGCCCTCATACATTTGAATTACTGCACTCGAAGCCCGCCCAGTCAGGTCCCACAACCATCCAACGATGACCTGGTTCTTCCCCTTGTCCTCATCTTCGCCACACGCAGCCAGCCCGGGCAGGCTGGTCAGCAGCACACCCAAAAGCAGCAAAGCCACTACCTTTGTTAACCGTCGACCCATCTTACACCCCCTTTTCTTCTTAGTTGCATCTCAGGACTCTTTCTTCAGACAACCAGGAGGACAGCACGTCCTCGGTTGATCGTGCCCGACGCTCGCATACGATCATTGATGAGATAATATACGACCGTTAACATGCCTTGTCAATACCTCGCGGGCTCGCCTATTCCGTGGGCACAGATTCAAAACAGCCACCGTCGGGTAGACGCCCAGGTCTTCGAGTCCACGCAGTGCCGTCTCGCTTGATGGGAGAGATCCCCAGAGTCGCCCGCAAGGATCGCCTCTCCTGAGTCGACTCGCCGTGGCGAGGCCCTGGCACCCACCGAAGGAAAGAGTTCCTTCAGGCCTTCCGCCATGCCATCGGGTTGCACCGTTGCAGTGAACCTCGTTACTTGACCATCATCTCAGGTCACCGGGCTTCCTGGGATGCGGGTAGGGATGCTCAAATCTGACATCAGAGACCGGCAACTGCCGGAGCCGTTGCCGCAGTTGTTCACCATCGGTGCAGTACATGTCGATAAGTCTGTCCTCCGCCTCATAGTTAAAGGGGTCACCCAGGAGCAGTTCTACGTCCCCGCCAGGTGGCAGCGGGTTCTGTGAAAACCACCTCACCGTTAGCTCTATGCCCTTTTCCACAGGCACTACGTCTCGATATCCAAGCTGCTGCTTGATTTTGGTGAGGTCCATTACCTGGTGATATGGGAAAAGCGTCGGTGGAGGGGCATCGGCAAAGGCCGGCGGAAGCATGTCAAAAGGGATTTCTATGAACTCGAACTCGTGGTCCATCACCTGGGCCACCAGCCTTATCCACTCGCCATTGGTGAGGGTCAAGCTTTCGTCAGCTATGTTGTATATCTGCCCGGCAGATGCCTCGGGACTATCGACAGCCAGCAGCACACCGTGGGCTACATTCTGGGCGAATCCTCTGGATACCAGGGTTGTTCCGCCACCCGGGACGATGATTTGCTTTCTTCCATCCCGTATCCGCCGTATGATGCTCCACTCTTGAGGAGAGACATTGCGAGGACCGTAGACCGTAGGGTAGCGGAAATGGGTAGCGTTGTAGTGACCCGCCTCATGGGCCTGCATTACCGTCCGCTCTGCTTCTCTTGCCCGCTCATTGAAGCGATCAACGCCGGGCGCCGTGGCCAGAGGATGGTCCTCTTTGATAGGGACTGGGGACACTTCGAACCATTGCTGTGGGTGACGCTCGGTAATCCTCATCCATCCCTTGTATATAGCCACTGCTCCTCCCACCGAGATCAGCCGGGAGGTGTGCCCCTTCATCGCCTCGGCTGTTATCCTCAGCCTTCCGTAAACACCCAATACCACATCGAAGGTCCTCCCTTCCAGGGCCCCCGAAAGGCTTTCCAGCCAGTGAGGGCCGGCATGGACATGCTCCACCTCGGGCGGTAGGTCTACCTCATGCACTCCGCGATGAAGCATGGTTACCTCGTATCCCCTTTCTAGAAGCCCATCTATTATGAGTGGCCCTGTAGCGCCTGTTCCGCCCACTACGAGTGCCTTCACTGCTAGCCTCCTTCCCGTTTTCCCCGTCTAACTTGCAAGTCTATCATCTGTTCTACCAGGGGTCTCTCATTTCCACCGACAATGACGCAATCCTGATGTCTCATGGCTGCTGGCACAGATAATATTCTCGCCGCATCTGGCTGTCAACAACGCTGCGGCATCCCTAAATCAGCGGCTGAATGAAATGCTTGAAAAGAAGGCAGCGCCAGTATACAATCCGATGCAGGGGAGGTTTTACCGCAGCCGATTTTGTCGGCCCAGGCAATTGCCTTTTGCCACTGCGACTCTACCATGAAAGGAGGCACGAAAGAAAGTGACCAAGAACCCTATTCATACCAAGCTATGTGATATGCTGGACATCGAATACCCTATTATCCTGGCCGGCATGGGTGGATATGCTGGCCCCACCCTGGCTGCCGCAGTATCCAACGCCGGCGGACTAGGTGTCATGGGCTGCACAGGGTTCCCAATAGACACATTGGTGGACATGATCAGAAAGACCAGGAGCCTGACAAGCAAGCCTTTTGGCGTGGATATCCTGATGCCTTTGCCGGTTGGTGACCTGGGCAGTGAGTCCGCCATGACAATCGAGCTGCCTGCAAAGCAGGTTGAGTTTGTAAACCAGTTGAAGAGAGAATTCGGGGTTCCAGAGCCGGAGCAATCGAGGTCAGCAGACTTCTTCAACGTGGAGCACGCCAAGAGGGAAATCGAGATATGTATTGAAGAGCGTGTCCCCGTTTTCGTCTCAGGACTGGGCAATCCGGCCTCGATAGTGCCACAGGCTCATGCCCAGGGGATGAAGGTCATCGCCTGCGTTGGCAATGTGAGGAATGCCCGTCGCGTAGCAGAGGGTGGGGTGGATATTGTGGTAGCAGCGGGACATGAAGGGGGAGGCCATACCGGCAGGATCGGCACTCTGGCCTTAATTCCTCAGGTAGTGGACGCTGTCTACCCTACCCCTGTGGTGGCTGCCGGAGGTATAGCCGACGGCAGGGGACTTGCCGCTGCCCTGGCCTTGGGAGCCTGCGGCGTGTGGGTCGGCACTGCCTTCTTAGTTTGCCCTGAAGCCCATGTCGACGCTATTGAAATGGGCCTTATGGCTCAGTGGGAGACTGACTACTGGAAGCAGAAGATTATCGAGGGCACTGAGGAAGACACAGTGGTAACCAAGTCATACACTGGCAAGACAATGCGTAACCTGAAGAACAAGTGGATTGACGCCTGGGGGAGGCCAGATGCCCCTCCTACCCTCCCTATGCCGTTGCAGACGCTGCTGTGCTGGGGTGCAATGGAAGGCGCCAGGGAAGCTGTCGTTAAAGATATTCTGCTCTCGCCCACCGGGCAGATAGCGGGGATGATCAAGGAAACCAAGACTGCCAAGCAGGTTGTCGACGATATGGTACAGGGGGCTCTTCGAGTTCTGGAAGGAATGCTGTAGAAGAAGCCCACGTGCTTCCAAGCTAAAACGGGGGGCTTTCAAAATCGAACCGCCTCTGCACGCAAAAGAAGGTAAACCTGTGACGGAATTCGATATGAGAGGATGGTCGGGGAAGGACTTTGCCTACAGGTATCTGGAAGAGGCCGACATCATAATTGTGGACCGGAGAAGACTGCTGGAAATCTTGAAGTCCTTCTATGAACACTTTCTGGGGGGCAAAAGGCGAAACAAGGTTTTGGATCTTGGATGCGGCGATGGCATCCTGATCCACGAGCTTTTGAAGACCGATGATTCCATTTCAGCCACCTTGATCGATGGCTCCGAGGACATGCTGAACAAAGCCAGAGAAAGGTTAGCTGGGCTTGAGAACACCCACTTCCTCAGGGCAAGCTTTCAAGAGCTGTTAAATATAGATATTGAGCTTCCTGATTTTGATCTCATTGTTTCTTCGCTGGCCATTCACCATCTAACAAGTAGCCAGAAGAAATCGCTCTTCGGCCACATTTTCTCCCACCTGGTCAACGGAGGGTATTTTGTCAATATCGATTGTATCCTTTCCCCAACAGAAGCTCTCGAGAAATGGTATCTACAGTTATGGAAGGAATGGATGATGGAGAAGCAGGCTGCTTTGAAGCTGGAAACCGACCATGAGGACATTCTCCAAAGACACGCAGAAAATGAGCATCACAGCAAGCTTGATACGTTAACTGATCAGTTAAATGCTTTGAGAGATGTTGGATTTGAGGACGTGGATTGTTTCTACAAACATGGAATATTTGCCATGTATGGTGGCAGGAAGTAATATAGGGGATAGCGCGCTTATCAACGGCTTTGCGCCCTGGGCTGGGGCCAAATTCGATTGCACAGGTCTGAGTTAGGTCAACCAGCTAGGTGCACTTGTATCGTCTGTGAAAGCCTGATGCGTTACTTCAACAAGAAGGGAGGTTCTTTTGATGGCATACGAGACGATTAAATACGAGAAGGAAGAAGGGTTTTGTGTCATAACCCTGAATCGACCTGAAGCCCTGAATGCGTTAAGTGTGAAGATGTGGCAGGAGTTGGAGAGTGCCACGGACGAAATTAATGGGGATGACGAAATAAGGGCATTCATTTTCACCGGTGCACCGAGACGAGATGGCAGGCCCTGCTTTTGTGCCGGCGCCGATCTCAAGGAAATGGCCGGGCTCCAGGCAGACGGGACCATGGCCGCTGTCTTTAAGTGGTCACCTGTATCAGCATTCTGGGCTGAGAGACAGCCCAAACTGGCAAACGCGTCGGCTTTGGAGAAAACTGCCTGGTCACCAAAGATATCCATAGCTGCCATTGACGGGGTATGTACCGCCGGTGGCATTGAATTAGCTCTTAGCTGCGATATCATTCTGGCCTCAGAAACCGCCCAGATCAGCGACATGCATGTAAAGAATCTGGGGTGGATTGGTGGAGCGGGAGCAACGCCAAACATGGCCTGGAGAGTAGGGGTGTCCAAAGCCCTGGAGCTTTGCCTGACAGGGGATGTCATCGATGGTAAGGAGGCTCATCGCATCGGTCTGGCCAATCAAGTCTTCCCCCCTGATAAGCTTGTGGATGGGGCCAAGGAGCTGGCCAGGAAGATCGGCAGCATGAGACTTGGCGCCGTCACCATGACCAAAGCAACGTGCCGGGCGGTACAGGATATGGACCGTATCTCCTCATGGCATTACTGTGATGCCGCTTTTGCTACTCTGCTAAATGAGCCTGGTGGCGATGAGTGGGGACCGGGACGCTGGGTAAGCCAGCGGTAGACGCCATCTCCGGTAGCCGGACTGCAATACTGGCGTTGCCTTGATTAAGGAAGGCCGCGAGAAACAATCGTAGGGGATGGACTCAAGCAAAGCCATACGGAACGTTAGAAGCCATGAACCCCCTTGACAGCTTCTCAAGGCTATTGCTTGGCAAGTACAAAAGCCCGTGGGCGATCCGTCCGGAGGTGATGGCCGGTGAATGGATAACACACAGCGGGCTGTCGGCCCTGCCTTCCCTATCAGAAATCCACCGCCAACTGGAGTCCTACGGCCTCGCCCTGAAGGGGACGAGCATCCCCGGTCTCAGGGGACACCACTACTGCTACCGGGGTGGAGACCCCACCGTATTCTATGAGGGTGACGAATGGAGAGGGGCAGTGGAGTTTACCCTGCTCCATGAATTCTACGAGATCGTCCTTGACAGGCTGGAGAGTCTTCGGCGTCATTATGAAGCACCGTCCGGGGCTGAGGCCTGCTGGCGGGCCAACAAATTCGCTGCTGCGGTGCTGATGCAGAAGGACATCTTCCTGCGGGCCCTTTACGAAAGCAATTTCGACATCGTCTGGTTGCACCGGCATTTCTACCGCTCCTACTCCGCCATAGCCATCAGAGCGGTGGAGCTCCTCAATGAGGTTAGAGATTCTCGGAGAAGAGAGCTGGTTTGTGCCATCTACCACGGCACCGGGGGCCCCCGGCAATGGGAGGTTGCACAGCAGTTCGAAGACTCCACCCAGAGAGCCGAGTTCCACGTTGGATGTGCGGTATACACCTCCGGCCTGAGGCTGGGAAAGAAGGGATACCCGGCTCATCTCATGCCCAAAAAGAAGGATAGGGTCGTGCCGGGCTCTATTGTAGAGCTGGCGCTGCACACCGGCAGACCGGTCCTGCTAAAGAGGGCCACTGGCTTTAATGCCGCCGGGGACAAGGACCTGACTTTCCTGGCACGACCGATATCCTGGTTCAGCAAGCCAGCCAAGGTCATCCTGGAGGGGATGAGGCTGGAGGACAGCCACATCCTGGAGGCCCAGGCCCAACCCCTCCACCCTCAGGTGGTACAGCAGTCGCACCAAGTTATTTAGGTGGCAGCCACAACTGGATCGCTTCCGGCTACAGTTCCTTGGCTTTGTAAACCCGGCACAGGAGGCCCCGGAAGTAGTTATCCCCCGTATAGTCGCAAACCTCGGGGTCATCAGGCAGGATAGAGTTGATGTTGGCGTCCCAGACCCCGAAGAGCCCCGGGTCCGCCTCCGGCTGCTCCGGAAACCACCAGTAGGCATCGGCGTGCACTACTTGAGGGTGCATGCCCTCCAAGAGCTTCGCCTTCTGCCTCACCGTTCCCAGGGGGGTCTCAATGCATACCGTATCCCCGTCTACAATACCCAGGCCGGCGGCTGTTTCAGGATTGATCTGAAGCAGGGGAGCCGGATATCTGTCCCGCAACTTGACGAACTGCCTGTGTGATGAGTGATGATAGGTCCGGACCCGCGAGCCGCTGATCAAAATCAATGGGTACTCTCTGGCCAGGTCGGGAGCAGAGACGGGGCTCCACGGTGGTTCCTCATACCCCACCAGGGGGTCGTACCCCAGCCGGGTGAAGATGCTGGGAACCAGCTCTACCTTGCCGGAGAAGGTGCCAAACCCTTTTTCCTCATACCTCTTGTACTGCGGAGGCGCCGAATAACCCGGCCCTGTGGCAAAATCCTTGAAGGTCACGCCCGCAGGTGCCAGAAGCCTGTCAAGCCATCCCTCAAGGGTCTCCGGCCAGTGCTCCGCCTGCCCCAACCGTTTGCCCAGGTCACACCACAGCTGATAGTCATCCTGGCGCTCATACTGGGGCTCGATGGCCGCCTCCCTGGCAGACCAAGAGTTTGACATACCCCACAGGTTATTCATCTGAGGTCTCTCCAGGGCGTCCGTCGCTGGCAGAACATAGTCCGCCAGGGCGCCAGTGGGGGTCAGAAAGTGGTCCATAGACACATGCAGGTCCAGATTGTGACTCTTGAGAGCCCTGTACACATGCCTGCCATTGCCCATGGAGCACATGGGGTTGGTCCCCTGGTCAAATACGGCCTTGATGGGATAAGGCTTTTGCTCCAGTATGGCAGTCAAGACGGCGTGGGGGCCGGGATAGATGAAGTACTGCGCCGCTCCCCAACCTTTGGGATAGACCTTCTTCATGGCCTCCTTGTACAGGGCCAAGGCTTTCACCGAGGCGATGGGCCAGCGGTCAGCGCTCACATTGTCCCTTTTCCTTAGCGGATGATTGATCTGGTAGTCCCAGTTCACCTCATCGAGGAAGGCCGTGTATTCCGGCCCGTCGCTGAACCGGTTGCCACCCTCTTTGTCCAGATTGCCGGTTATGGCCCGCAGCCAGCACTTGCCGAGCACGCCACTCATCCCTGCACCGCTGCCCAGATGGCAGTTGGCCACCCCAAAGCTAAGAATGGCGGCAGAACTGGCGGCATAGAGCCTGGCTACCTCGGTGATTTGCTCTGCCGGCACCCAGGTGATTTCGGCAGCCCTCTGCGGCGGATATCGCTGTACCAGAGCCTTTAAGTCCTCAAAACCCAGGCACCACTTCTCCACAAACTCCTTATCATAGAGGTTCTCGTTAATGATTACGTTTAGCATGCCCAGCGCCAGAGCCCCGTCCGTTCCTGGCCGGAGTTGCAGCCAGATGTCCGCCTCTGCGGCACACCTTGTCGGCCTGGGATCTACTACCACTATCTTCGTCCCTCCACCCCTGGCACGAGTCCACCGTCGCCATACCCCCGGGGTCGATTCCCTCAGGTTAGCCCCCCAGAGTATGGCTGCCCCCGTTATCTCTGGATTCGGTCCCTCGATCCATCCGGCCCCGGTATCGTAGCCGTACATAGCGCATTCAGCATGAAACTCAGCTTCTCCACAGTTCTTCCCCAGGTGAAAGAAGTTGGGTGTACCCCAAAGGTTGCACCATTTCCACGCCGCTGGATCGGCGGGACCATGAGGTGAACCCCCAAGAACCAACACCGCCTCCGGCCCATACCGGTCACGGATGCCATCCAGGCTGCCGGCGATCTCGTCCATCGCCTGTTCCCAGGTTATTCGCTCCCACTTGGCCGCTCCCCTGTCGCCTGCTCTCTTGAGCGGGTAGTTCAGGCGCTTCGGGCCATCGTGGTATTCCACTGCAATCACCGCCCTCTCGCATAGACTGCGGTTCATAGTACTCTCAGGATCTGGCTCGATCTTCGTTATCTTGCCGTTGGTGACATGCGCGTTAACGTTACATCCCGCACCGCAAACCGGGCATGTCCCCTTCTTGACTATTGTGCCGCGATCAACTGACATGCTGCTCCTTTCTGGCGGCCCGTGGCCCCCCTGCAACAAGACGTCAAAGGGGAAGTCTGTCGACTTCCCCGGACTCTGGCAAAAGAGCGGGGTACGCCCTAGGCTTTCCCCAGCCTAAATACCTTTGTCCCACACACGGGGAATGTGCCGCTCGTAGCAGGCCGCTTGTTCTTTAGAGTGACCTGCTTTGGGTTCTTTGTCTCAACCTTCTTTCTACATTTCGTGCAGTAGGCCTGGGTCATTGTCCTGCTCCTTCTTGCGATCACGGGCGTGTCGGCCAGAACTACACCGCGTCTTACCGGGTACGCTGTGTGGAATATTATGGGTAGGGCAGGCAAGATGTCAAGTTGCCACGCCAATGATGCCTCACCCTGGCACTGGTCTCTGGCGGACGCACTGTCACCGGCGCTGCCACATTCTGATATGACCTTGGATTGACCTTCCACATTCCATACGTAGTCACAGGCCGTCCTTACTCCGTTGAAGAATGCTGGTGGCTAGAGCAGAGGTGAGCCACCTGGTGAGGGTTGTTGGTCGGCTGCCCGTACTAGGTCAAAGAGAGCCTGGCCCATACCTAGCCCAGAAGATGATGGGATTGGTTGTGCCAGGCAATTTGGCAGGCAAAAGCACCTTATGCTGGACAAACGACGGGAAAGAATGAGATACTTCATGAAAAGGAGGGTGTCATGAAAGCTGCTGTACTATATGAGGCCAATAGCCCTTTCCAGGTGGAAGAGGTCAGTCTGGATGAGCCACAGGAGCACGAAGTACTGGTCAAGATGATCGCCACCGGCGTATGTCACAGCGATCTTCACTTCATGAGAGGTGACATGCCTGCTCCTATGCCCGTGGTAATGGGACACGAGGGCGCTGGTATCGTGGAAAAGGTCGGCCCGGGCGTAACCACGCTGAAGCCTGGTGACCACGTGGTGACGATGGTATCCTTTTCGTGCGGGCAATGCCGTTACTGCACTGAGGGTCGGCCCACCATGTGCACGGCGGGTCAGATGGTCATGGCTACGGCGACCCTGCCGATTAGTGGCGGAATGCGTTTGCACAAGGGCGGTCAAGACCTGCACCATCTTTTTGGGCTGGCGTGTTTTGGTGAGTACGCCGTGGTGCATGAGCGTTCGTGTGTGAAGATGCGAGACGATGCCCCCTTCGAAGTGGTGTGTCTCTTGGGCTGCGGTGTCAGCACGGGGATCGGCGCCGCCATCAATGCCACAGGGCTAAGGCCCGGCGAAAGCATAGTTATCTACGGCTGCGGCGGTGTGGGACTAAGTGCCGTGATGGGGGCCAAGCTGGCTGGAGCCGGGAAGATCATAGCTGTTTCCAGGTCCGAACGAAAACTGGCTATGGCCAAGGAGCTCGGGGCTGACCATGTGGTCAGCGCGTCCCAGGAGAACCCCGTAATGAAGGTCATGGAACTCACTGGGGGAGGGGCAGACTACTCCGTTGAGTGTGCGGGCAAGGCGGAGGTCATAATGCAGGCCTTTGGCTCCATTCACCCCGGCGGCAAGTGCGTTGTGGCCGGGATGGCTCCCATAACCGCCGTGGTTAGTATTGCTTCCTATGAATTCCTCCTGGGAAAGACCCTTACCGGAACGGTCCAGGGCGACGTAAGGCACTCTGTCGACATACCAAGGTACATTGATTTGTACATGGAGGGGAAACTACCCATCGATAAGCTGATTACCAGGAGCTATAGCCTCGACGAAGTCAACGAGGCTTTCGAGGCGCTCGAAAAAGGTGAGGTAATACGCAGCGTAATTCGGTTTTGAGGCTAGTTTTCCAGAAAACCATGTAACAATTAGCATAACGAGAGCAAAATGATTGAGAAAAAAATTGATGAAATGTGGGCGAAGACAAAGGAATTCATCGAAAAAGGTACCTTCGAAGAGCACTTAGCGGAGCAGCTAGAAATTTTCTCAACGGAGATCTTACCACCTCTTTCAGTGAGAGCGTTTTTCAAAGGCGTTGGTGAACTCGATCAAGAGGCGGCGGATATTGTTTTGAAGGAAGTCGGTAAAGCCTGTGGCGATTTCGCTTTAGGGCATGTGGGACTACTGGGCTTGAAAATCCCCACTACAGACATAGACGCGTTTCTTGAAGCTCATGAGAAGGGTGAAAACACCGCCAGTGGGGGACAATCGAAGTTGACCAGAGAGGACAATACCGCCACACTTGTGATCAAGGGAGGCTGTGTATGTCCGCTGGTTAAAGCCTTAAGAATTGAGCCAACCCGCAACCACTGTCTATGCACGCTTAACCATTTGAAACATCTCTATGAGACTGGCCTTAGCAGGCCAGTCGAAGTGGAGCTCATCGAGACTTATCTTCGTGGTGGCAACTCCTGCACCATTAGGATGTCATGGTAATAGTGAATGTAATGTGGAGTAAAGAATTACCACTTAAATAAAGGAGGCTATGATGCCTGATGCGACATTTGATGCGGTGATAGTTGGAGGTGGGAACAAGGCGCTGTTTCTTGCCATGTATCTGATCAAATACGGTGGCATGAGCGTTGGTATATTTGAGAGAAGACACGAAATCGGCGGCTGCCTGTGTACGGAGGAGATCGCAGCCCCTGGTTTCCGGGGCAACGACCACGCCAACATAATCCTGCCCTTCTACTATGTGCCAGTCTGGCGTGATTTCCCTGAATTCTGGGAGTACGGTGCCCAGTGGGAGCAGCATCTCTGCAGCGATGGCTTCGTTTTCAGAGACAATGAGACCTGCATCGCTATCTATAGCGACAAGCATGACCCAACCCAGGAGCGCTCTGCCAAGGAGATTGCCCGGTTCTCGGAAAAGGATGCTGAGAAGTGGCTCAAGATTTCGACATTAGAACGAAGCGATGAGTACCAGAGAGTGCAGATAGATACGCTGTTCAATCCAGCGGAGTTCAGGCTGGCTCCTGAGATACTGAATAGGCAAGTGGCTTTATATCCGAAACTTGTGGAGGCCGGTTTCGCCCCAGACGGGTTAATCCTCGCTGGCAGCTCTCTGCGTAACGCGCGGGAATGGTTTGAAAGCCAGGAACTTCAGTCCTGCGTTCTGAGATTCGCTGTTTCATCAGTTGATGATATTAATATGCCGGGAGGGGGAGTCAACATAATTGGTTTTGCGGCAACGCTGCCAACTATAGGCTTTGTGAGAGGGGGTACCCATCAGGTAGCTCACGCTGCCCACCAGATCCTGGTGCAGAACGGATGCAAGTTCTTCACCCATGCTGAGGTAGATAAGGCCGTTATAGAGGACGGAACTGCCACAGGTATCCGCCTCAGCGATGGCACTGAGATCAGGGCGAGAAAGCTGGTGATAAGCACTTTGGCCCCGCATCAACTCATCTTCGATTTGATAGGCAGAGAGCATGTTGACGACCGGACGGCGAAGCGTGTAGAACTATTGGAAAGGTCTTTCGGCTGCCTGATGTGGTACACCTTTGCCGTTCATGAGGCCCCCAAGTATAAAGCTGAAGCGTTTAATCCCGACATACACGATTGCTTGTGGCTCGGATTGCAGCCCGATCCCGACCCCGAACATATCGCCAGAGAGTGCAAGTATGAAAAGATGCTGCAATGGCCTCCCCTGGAGGACTACTGCCCCACTGTTACCTGCCACAGCCTGGTGGACCCGTCCTATGCACCCCCAGGGAAGCATGTTGTCCAGAACGAGCAGCTTGCACCGCCTGCGGTTCGCCATACCGAGAAGGAATGGCTGGAAATAAAGAGGCGGTATGCTAATGAGTTGATCACCCTCTGGCAGCAATATGCTCCCAACATGACGTGGGATAACGTCATCGGCGTCGACACTAACAGTCCCTACGATAACCTGCGTATGAAGAACCTGGCGCCCAGTGGCACCATGGCAACCATCGACCGTCCCTTCTACCAGACTAATGAAAATAGGCCCACTCCTGAGCTGGCCAACCACAGGACGCCAATAAAGAATCTCTATGCCACGGGGGGAGGCTGGCATCCGGGATCGAATGCCGGGGCAGCCGAGTCTTACAACTGCTACAAAATCATCGCTGCGGACCTGGGCCTGGCTAAGCCCTGGGAGGAGCCGGGCAAAGAGGAGCCGGATTCCCTAGTCGAGCAGTTGTGGAAGATAAGAAAGAGAGTACAAGACTCGGCCAAGGCGAAGGCATAATGTGTCCAGAGTTATCCTCGTTGTATCCCATGAAAACCTAACTTAAGGAGGGCGAGATGGCACAAAACTATGACGTAATAATCATCGGCTCCGGTCCTAACGGGCTGGAGATTGGGGCGTATCTCAGCAAAGCAGGGCAGAAGGTGTTGCTGCTGGAGAAGAGGTACGAGGCCGGAGGAGGTCTGGCCACCGAAGAGGTAACCCTGCCTGATTACTTCCACAATACACATGCAGTATTCCATATGATGGTGGACTATGCTCCCCTCTATCAGGACTTCAAGCTCGAGGAGGAGTATGATGTCAGGCATATTCACCCTGAGCTTCAGTGGGCCATGCCTCTCAGCGATGGCAGGTGCCTGTGCATTTACCGGGACGTGGACAAGACCTGCGCCTCCATAGCCCAGTTTTCCCAGAAGGATGCCGATAGCTATCGCCAGATGTTTCATAAGTACGACGAGATGATGAAGCACATTGCCGGTCCGATGACCTTCATCAGGCCGGAGCCGGCTCCGCTTATGGCCGCCAAGGCGGAGGAGACAGAGCTGGGCCGGGAGATGGCCGCCTTATCAGAGAAGACCCCTGATGAAGTCATATGTGAGCTTTATGAAAACGACCACGTCAGGACCCTTATGCTATATATGTGCTGTCACTGGGGCCTGGACTACAGCCAGTCGGGAGTCAGCTATCTCATTCCCCTCTACCTGAACCGGCATGCGAACTATCGACTCGTAGCGGGAGGGTCTCACCGGGTTTCCAATGCCCTGCTCAAATCGATCTTCGAGAATAAGGGGCAGATCAGGACCAGCGCCCAGATCAACAGGATCATAGTGGAGAACGGGACGGCCAAGGGGGTGGAACTGGAAGACGGTACTCAGTATATGGCGGAGAAGGCAGTGGTCAGCACCATAGATACACATCAGACGTTCCTGAAGTATGTCGGCGAGAACAACCTGAGTAAGGACTTCGTAGACATGATCAATAGCTGGCAGTGGGAGAAGTGGAGCCTGTGTGACCTGCACCTGGCTCTGGAGGAACCTCCCAATTTCAAGGCGGCTGAGTCCAATCCGGATATCAACAAGGCCTTTGTCTATGTCCTGGGATATGAAAGCTCGGACGAGCTGAGAAATCAATGGGATGCTATGCTAACCGGGGAAGTGCCGGCGAAGGCGGGCTACATTGCCTCCTTCCCCAGCGTTCATGATCCTTACCAGGCCCCTCCGGGAAGAGCTTCTGGCCTCCTGTCTCAAATGGCCCCCTTCGAGCGTAAAGATGGCGGGTCTGAGAGATGGCTGAATCGCCAGGTGAGGGAGGAGCAGGCCGAGAGAATGCTGGCCATACTGGAGAGGTATGCTCCCAATATGACCAGGGACAAGGTGCTGTGGACGTACATAACTACCCCGGCCGATATTCAGAATAAGTTCGCCAACATGGTGAAGGGGTCGTATAAGCAGGGGATGTATCATCCCCTGCAGATGGGATTCCTCAGGCCTAACCAGGAGTGTTCCCATTGTACAACGCCGGTAAAGAACCTCTATCTGGGAGGGGCCAGCGTTTTCCCTGGTGGATGTGTAATCTGGGGGCCGGGGTATAACTGTGCCAACGCCGTAGCCGAGGAATGTGGCATAGAGAAATGGTGGCAAGAGCCTCAGATGGTGACCGATGCCCGCGAGAAGGGATATATATAGTATGCCGAAAGACCCTGGTGGTGGGTGTCAGGTCCCTGACCTGACCCAGGACGCAGGCCAAAAGGGGTTCATATAATGCGCGGAAAGGAGCTAGCACAGCATGCTATTCAGATCGACAGGACTGGGGAAGACGGAGCTGGTAGCGCAAATCGCCGATGTAACCCGTCAGGGCGATTATCTTATCCTGCACGTGGACACTCTCGAGCCGGTACGCTGGCGGATTCGAGCCGGCATAAATCTCAGGGATTTGAGGACGCTCATAAGGCTTATCGTTAAACTTTCCATTCTTGCCTTCCTGGTGGTTCCGACTCACTGGTTCAAGAAGGCAGAGCACCCCGGCGACTTCTAAACATAAAGTTCGCCAGGTGAAGCAAAGTGGCGTGAGATAGAGCTGATAGAGTAGGCGAAGGAAGTGATTCCTTCATCCTTCAGGAAAACGTCAATTTACTTTGTTAATGACCTCTACGTTTCTCTAGCGACAGTTTCGGACCGAGCTAAAGCTCGGTCCCTACATTCTTACTTCGCCACAGCCGTCGAACCCGATGGAGATCGAGCGTACGCTGCTGTCCATATCTCTATCTGGAGACCGGGATGCTTTTCCATCAGAGACCGCTTGATGCTCTTGCGAGTCTCTTCATCTTGGATGATTTCTATTTCCGAGACTTGCGGTGAGCCGTTCCCACCACGGATGTGTCTCCTGACCACGAACCCCGGGACTACCACGTAGCCCCAACTACCGCTGCCACATCACGAGGCCTCGAGACATGCGTGCCCTAATATATAGATGACCTCTTGGCCCTTATAGGGCAATATGTTCTCCTCAAGTAGAACGTAATAACCAGCGCGGGCTGTCACCTCCTCGCCTAGATTGGGATGGACAAACTCTATTTTCATGCACCGCCTCTCAGAACAATTTCCTCCCGTAATTCCTATGCTACATCATTCTAGGGTTTTCCACTGTGCCATATGGCACATTTCCGTTTTCTGCTTCTGCAAAGGCAGCCTTGCTAGGTCTAGCATGCCTCACCCTATTATAGCATCCAATCGCCAGTATTATCTGGCTGACCTTGCGTCCTCTGCCGGAGGGTTTGTAACGGAGTTTTTACCCTTTTTTACCCAAGATTTACCTGATTTCTACCTTGTCATTTACCTTGTTAACCTGGATTTTTACCTTTACTTGATAAGATACAGTTAGACCTTGTTGCGAAAGAAATCGAAGCGGCAAGCGACAAAGGTGAGACACTGGACAAGAGAATAGGCCCGGAAGGGGACGAATGGACGTATCGAGAAGAGCAACAGTACAAACGACGAGTCTCGGCGAGATGCTGGTTGAGGCGAAGCTGATTACCGATGAGCAACTCCAGGCCATCTCGAAGCTATCTGGCAAGATTGGCTGTGGGGTTGGGTGTACCCTGGTAGGGTTGGGGTTGTTTACGTCACAACAACTGGCAATGCTTATCGGCTTTGAGTTGAACATACCCTTCGTCAACGTAAGAAAACAACCTGTCGATCCTGAGGCATTGGAGCTGATTCCTGAGTCGTTGGCCAGGGACTACGGTGTTTTACCTTTGGGCATTGTCGATGGGGCAATCTTGACGGCTATGGAGGATCCTGGAGATGCCCAGGCCGTTGCAGCATTGGAGTCTCATACAGGGCGAAGGATTGAGCCGGTAGTCGGCACGGCCGAAGATATTCGTGAGGCAATTGATCGGAACTATCAAGCTTGCAGATGGGGATAAGCAAGTCTGGAGAGTTCCCAGATAGGTTTTCTTGCGTCCACATAATGCTAGGGCTAAACCGCCCTGACCTCCTTGCTTAGTAGTCAACGAGCAAACCCGCTGAATTATGGGTGGCAAAGTGTCGCTGCTTTCTGGGGATACATGTACCCAAGGCTTTGTGATGGTGAGATGGGAAGTCCATCCACATTGGCCGAAATGAAAGCACAGCGCTTTTGCATCCTGCTGTAACCAGTCGCTGCCACAACCTCACCAGACGGCATCGGGACAGGTACCTTCGCGTACCACAACTAGACACCAGGTGGGCGATGTGATAGAATGACGCCAAGAATCGAGCCACGGGTTGAGAATTATACCAAGGAGGGCAGCGGGCAGTCTAAAGTACCAAGAACTATATACGGTTTGGGAGTTTCCTATCTGTCCTTTTCACTGCAGATAGACAGAGATCCACTTTTCTCCAAGTAATACTGCACTAACCTGATTGGTTACTCCGTTTTCCCCCACTTAGAAATCCCCCTTTGTTTCTTCAAGAATCTCCTTCTCCTGGAACACTCTCCCTAAAACAACCTCCTGCAGTGGACAGCTATCGGTTTGAGACAGTTGTTATATAGGGGAAGAGCAGTCGAGTATTCGTGGTGTCTAGAATAGAAGGGCGGTGAGAGCGAGATGCTGGTTACTGGCAAGCCGATTGATATTGACATCGACAGGAGGCGGGTGTGGACGAACATAGGATACTGTGCCGAATGTGAGCCGCCGGCGCGGATCTCGTATTTGGTTGACGAATACATAGAGAATGCTCACCAGCTCATTGAACCTTCACATTCATATGTCATCAAGAACGTAGACTCGGTTCACGGCTCCGTTGCCATCATTGACGATTCTATTGTTTTTGAAAGCGAGGTCATTGCCCGGTTGCTGGAACGGTGCTGTATGGTTGCAGTGTTGTTAGTAACCATCGGCAGGCACCTGGAGGAAACAGTCGGCAGGCTAGCCGAGGATGGACTCATCCTTCAGGCCTCTGTGCTGGATTCCATAGGGTCAGAAGCTGTCGAGAGGGTAGCCGATTATGTTCAAGACATGTCAAGGGAGATGGCTCGTGCGGATGGATTCGTTATCAGCAACCGTTTCAGCCCCGGCTATTGTGACTGGGACGTAAGCCAGCAGAAGATGGTCTTTCGGGCTGTGGACGCTGATTCGATAGGGGTTCACTTAACTGAGCAGTGTCTGATGATGCCGCGAAAGTCAATTTCGGGCATCATTGGTATAGGGCCCTCCCAGGGCAACGTAGAGAGTTACAATCCCTGCATAACCTGTGACGAAGACGATTGCCTGGGAAGGAGATAAGCCTCAGGGGTATGGTTCGTAGAGGACTAGCCGGCGGCAGCTTCAAGCCACTCACCCAAGAAGCTATACGTATGGTTCACCAGACCGCAATGCGGATAGTCGAGGAAGTTGGCTTTGAGGTGAATTCAGAGACTGGGCTGGAGCTTTTCAAGGGAGCGGGAGCTTGGGTGGATGAGGAAAAGCACCTGGTACGCCTGCCTCAGGAAAGGGCCATGGAACTCATTGACATGGCACCGTCCGAGATCAGGCTTTGTGGGCGGGATGAGAAGCACGATGCTGTGCTGGGGGGAAACCGCGTTTACACCGGGACCGGGGGCACTGCTCTTTACGTCTACCACCAGGCCACCGGAGAAAAGACATTGGCCACCCTGGATGACTTGAAGCGCATCGCCAAGCTGGTGGATCAACTGGACAATATTCACCTCTTTCTGCTGCCCACCTACCCTAACGATTTACCCATAGATCAGGTGGATGTCAACCGCTTCTTTGCTGGTCTGGACAATACCAGCAAGCATATCATGGGGGGCCTTTACACCATAGACGGGTTGAAACAGGTGCTAAAGATGGCAGAGACCATCGCTGGTTCCAGCGAGAGACTTCGCCAGCGTCCTATCATATCCATGATAGCCTGCACCATAAGCCCGTTAAAGATAGATAAGGAATACGGGGACTTTATGATAGCCATTGCCAGGAGTGGCATACCTGTGGTCTGCCCCGCTGAGCCGCTGTGCGGAGCTACCTCACCGGTGACGCTCGCTGGGAACGTGGCGATCCAGACTGTAGACTCCTTGATGGGCGTAATGCTGACGCAGCTTGTTAATCCAGGGACACCGGTTATTTTTGGTTCGGTAGCCAGCACTACAGACCTCAGAGACCTCAAGTATCTGGCTGGCTCTGTTGAGATGGGCCTCATCAATGCCGCCGGGGCCCAGATGGCCCAGTTCTACAAGCTCCCTTTCTACGCCACTGGCGGCATGACCGACTCCAAGGTATTGGATGCGCAGAGCGGCTATGAATCGGCCATTACCAGCTTGCTGTGTGCTCTGGCAGGAGCTAATTTCATCCACGATGCTGCGGGGCTAATGGAATTCGCTCTGACTGCCTGCTACGAGAAATATGTTGTAGATAACGAAATACTCGGGATGGTGATGAGAGCTGTCGAGGGCATAAAGGTGAGTGAGGAGACCCTGGCCTTTGACCTCATCAAGGAGGTGGGACCCGGGGGGAATTTTGTTACTGCCAAGCATACCAGGCGGTTCATGCGGGGTGAGCACTATCAACCCTCCCTCAGCAACAGAGATAGCCGGGAGGATTGGGAGGCTAGGGGAGGAAAGACCACCTGGGAGAGGGCAGCGGGAAAAGTAGAGGAGCTTATGGCCAAAGATGGCTACAGCTTGCCTGCCGACGTAAGGGGTCGGGTGCTGTCGGAGATAGCAGGCATCGTTGAGTAAGGCGAGGTAGCATGCTGGTAGTTGGTGAAAACCTTAATGCGTCAAACAAGTCTGTAGGCGAAGCCATTTCTGGCAAAGATCGGGAGTTCCTGGAAAACCTTGCCAGAGCCGAAGCTGCTGCTGGGGCCGATTTCATCGATGTTAACGTTGGCCTTGGCCGGGGTGCCTGGGCGCATGCAGAGGTCATCATGGAGTGGTTGGTGGAGGTGGTCCAGGCAGTCACGGATAAGCCGCTGTCTATTGACAGCGACGTCCCCAGTGTTGTAGAGGCTGCCCTGGGCAAATACCGTGGTGATCAGGTAATGATTAACTCGGTCAATGCTGAGCCCGAGAAGCTAGAATCCCTTGGTCCTTTGGCAGTAGAGCACCAGGCTATGTTGGTGGCCCTGGCTATGGGAACGGGGGGGATACCTAACAGCGTTGAGGAGCGACTGGCTGCCTGTGAGCTGATAATGACGCACTTGACCCGGCTGGGTTTGAGGCAGGAGCAGATATTCTTTGATCCCCTGGTGCTCCCCATTGCGGTGGATTCCACCCAGGGACTGGTCACGCTGAAGACCATCGAGCAGATCAAGTCCCGCTATCCGTCCGCCAAGACGGTGATGGGACTTAGCAATATTTCCTATGGGCTACCTCACCGGGATATGGTAAACCGAGCCTTTCTGTTGATGGCAGCGTCTGCGGGCCTCGATGCCGCCATCCTGAACCCTCTTGATGCTAAGATCATGAGCTTTGTCAAGGTGGCCGAAGTTCTCACTGGAAAAGACCCCGCATGCAGAGGGTATATCAGGGCCCACAGAAAAGGCATTCTGGTAGATTAGAAAGAGTGTGGTGGCGTGGGGAGGAGGGCCATATATGGGGTATTGTGGTGGGGGTGCATTCCTTGAGCGAGTCTAGTGAATTGGAGAGTAATGGTAATGGTTGAGGATATACTTGGCCTAATCAAAGAGAACGTTATCCAGGGAAGAGTAAGTTCCGAGGACGAAGGGCTGGAGGAGGGGAAGGAAGGCCAGCCTGGAGTTACTGAGCTTGCCGAGGAAGCCATTGCCAGGGGCATAAGTGCGGAGGATATAATCGACAAAGGGCTTACCGCAGGCATGCTCATTGTGGGGCAGAAATTTGAGGCTAAGGAATACTATATCCCAGACATGCTGGCCTCTGCTGAAGCCGTGGGGGCAGCCATGGGGATATTGGAACCCTACCTTATTAAGAGCGGCATCAAGCCTAAGGGCAAGATAATTGTGGCTACGGTAAGAGGTGACCTCCACGATATCGGGAAGAACATAGTCTCTATATTGCTTCGAGGGGCTGGTTATACCGTCCAGGATTTGGGAAACGACATCGATGCTCAAACTATCGTGAATGCCGTGAGAGAGGAGAGACCCCAATTCTTGGGTCTATCGGCATTGCTAACCAGCACTATGATGCACATGGGGGATATCATCAAGGCACTTACGGAGAGTGGACTCAGGGACAGCGTGAAGGTTATCGTTGGCGGAGCCCCGGTCTCAGAGGAATTCTCGAGAAGTATAGGTGCTGATGGTTATGGGGCGGACGGTTTTGACGCACTACGGGTAGTGGAATATCTATCCTCTGCTGGGAAGAAATAAGGTGTGAGGCAATGTGTGAGATTGATGCCTGCGGTTGGCTTGCCCAGTAGCGCGACCCTTTAGGGTCGCTTCGGGCGAGGCTAAAGCCTCGCGCTACAATCACTTAGGATTCAAAGGTAAATACGGAGGTTTTTGGCAAGTGGGATGTCAATCTAAGCGAAACTGAGAATCTGACGAGGAGGAATGAAGTGCCCAGAGAAGGAATCCTAATTGATACCCCTTATGAAAGGATAACCAAGGAACAGATAACGCTAATTCACCAGGCTTCTATGGAGATCTTGAGGGATCCTGGCTTGATATGTTTCAATCGGGAGGCTGCTGAGATATTCGATAGCAAAGGCGCAGAGGTTGCCTCAGTTTCCTCCAGCGAACATCCGTGCTGGCTGGTTAAGATTCCAGAGAGGCTTGTTCTCGATGCTCTCGATAGCGCACCTAAGACAGTCAAGCTGGGTGCCAGGAACAAGGATAATACTCTGATAATGAACGGTGAAGAGCCAAGGGTACACTGGATTTCTGGCTCTGAGACCAATATCTGGCTGGATGTTGATTTTCCAACCTATGTAAAGAAATCTGACCCCACTACCGAGATTCAGGTGCCCGAATTTCACCCGCGACGCGGTACTGTTGCGGACCTTTGCCAGTCAGCACATGTCTGCGAGCATCTGGAGACCCTGGATGGCTACATCCGTACTGTAAACATCCAGGATAAAGACATTACCGAAGATAATAAGGATGTTAACAAGTACTTTGCCTCCTTAAATAACACCACCAAGCACGTTATGTCGGGGCTAACCAGCCTGAAACAACTGGATAACGTGGTGAACATGGCAAAGCTAATAGTGGGAGGGGAGGAGGAGCTGAAGGAAAACCCCATCATTTCCTTTATCACCTGTTTGGTCAAGAGCCCTCTGCAATTTGTTGAGGATACCACACAGACCTTCATCGAGATTTGCAGGAGAGGCCTACCCGTAGTGGTTTCCTCAGCACCTCAGGCTGGAAGCACTGCTCCTATGAAGGAAGACGGCATTGTGGCTCAAATAAATGCCGAAGTCCTGGCAGCGATAACATTGGGCCAGTTGGTAAATCCGGGAACACCGCTGATCTACGGGAGTGTGCCCGTAAGGGCCAGGCTGGATAACCTTGCCGATTCCTATGGTGCTCCTGAAACCAGCCAGTACAACGTTGACTGCGTTCAAATGGCGCGGTTTTACAAGTTGCCCTGCTACGCTACTTCAGGTGTCTGCGACACAAAGCAACCGGGAGCGCAAACCTCGGTAGAAAGATTATTCTCAGACATATTAGTCACTTTGAGTGGGCCGCAGTACTTGCATTGTGCCTTCGGTCTCCTCGACTGTAATTCTATTTTCTGTTTACTCCAGGCTGTTTTGGACGACGCCCACTTCAAGATGATCAAGTTCTTTCTAAGGCCACCGCGAATCGACGAAACAGAGATTGCAGAGACGCTGAAACAGCTTAGAGAAGTGGTGGCGACGCCACAGAAGCTATACATTCGCTATATTCGCTCCATGATGCGTAGTGGGCAACTCTCAATGCCTTATCCCTTTGAAGGGGACGGTGAGACGGATAATGTATTTGCATTAGCCTACGAAAGAATGAATCAACTTCTGGCACAACCTGTAGAGCACATAGATCGAGCTACTACTAGTCGGATATTCCAGGAGATTCCTGGCCTGTTGCCAAGGCTAAACGTGTATGAAGAGGGGAGAGATTAATGAGCGATGATATCATTGCCCTGATCAAGGAAAACGTTATCCAGGGAAGAACGACCAAAGATGACGAAGGAATAGATGAGGATATGACCGGGAAGCCCGGGGTGCTGGAGCTGACGCAGTCAGCGCTGGAGAAGAACGTCTCTCTGGATGTCATAATAACGCAGGGTCTGACGGCAGGAATGCAGGTTGTGGGAGAGAAGTTTTCCACCAAGGAATACTTTATCCCGGACATGCTGGCTTCTGCTGAGGCAGTAGGCGCAGCTATGGATGTTCTCAAGCCATATCTTGATGCTTCAGACGTTGAAACCAAGGGGAAATTTGCCATAGCTACGGTGAAGGGGGATGTCCACGATATCGGCAAGAATATCGTGGCTATCTTACTTAAAGGGTCAGGCTACGAGGTAAACGACCTGGGCATAGACGTGTCCGCCGAAAAGATCATCGAGGTTGTCAAGAAAGAAGACCCCGATTATCTGGGTCTTTCCGCTTTGCTGACTACTACGATGGTGGAGATGGGCAATATAATTGAGGCGCTTAAGGAGAATGGTCTTAGGGACAAGGTCAAGGTGCTGATCGGGGGAGCGGCAGTCTCTGAGGAGTATGCCCAGGAAATAGGCGCAGATGCCTATTGCGTCGATGGCTTCGAAGCCATCAGGGTGCTCGACGCTTTCCAGGAAGCGAAAGCGTAGTCCAGAGATGGTGATATTCAAGAAAGGAGAGTGAGTATATGGCAGGGATTGCCGGAATTCAAGGCGTTGACAATGGTGAGTTGGGTCGTATGCTTGAGGCGATCAAACACAGAGGTCCGCACGAGACCTGGACGAGCCGAGAGAACAAGGTGAATATCGGGTGTAACGAGCTGAATATGGGGGCAGACTGCAAGGATGGGTCACATCATGCCTCCGATGGTGAGAGAGCAGTTGTTCTTGACGGACGCGTGTACAATCCAGACAAAGGTAACAAGACCGATGCCGAAGCAGTGCTGGCCCTCTACGAGAAGTACGGCAGCCACTTTGCCAACAAGATAGACGGCGACTTTGCCTGTGCCATATCTGACAACGGCCACATGATACTGGCTCGTGATTGGGTGGGCATAAAGCCTCTCTGTTATGGGCACAACGAGGGGAGACTATGCTTTGCCTCTGAGGCAAAAGGTCTGGTAGGCATAGCTAATGATGTCAAGGAGTTTCCGCCTGGTTATGTCTATTCCCGGGAATTGGGGTTCCGGAAGTTTCCTACCGACGAGGCGGTGGAGACCCCTGAGTTTGTGAATTTCGAGCAGGCCAAGCAGGTGGTACGTCAGCTCCTGATGGAGGCCACAGAGAGAAGGATGAAGGACAATGCGGTGACAGGGGTTCTCCTCAGTGGAGGGCTGGATAGCAGCCTTATAACCTACATGGCCAAGGAGATAAAGCCGGATATCGAATGTTTTACCGCGAGCATGGAGGAAGGACAGGACCTACCGCTGGCTAAAGATGTAACCGCATACCTGGGCCTTAAGCATCACATTTTGATGTTCGGCGAAGAGGAGATAAACGAAATACTGCCCCTGGCTATCCATCACCAGGAGATGTATGAGGAAAGCTGTGTGCATGGGGCGATTGCCAATTTCCTGGCCGGGCGGTATGTTACTCAGTACGCCAAGTGCGTTTTCACCGGGGAGGGCGCAGACGAGCTTTTGGCCGGCTATGATGGCCAGTTCAGAAAGGGGAGTAACCCGGAGGAAGTTGCCAGTATAGTCGATAATCTTTTGAACGTTGCCCATAATACAGCCTTGCAGAGGCTGGATAGACTGAACGCCGCCAATGGCTATGAGAGCCGCACCCCTTTCCTTGATGCCAAGGTCATGGATTTCAGCCTTAAGATTCCTATAGAACATAAGATTCACGGTGAGGAGCAGATTGGGAAGTGGGTTGTGCGCCAAGCCTTCGAGGGTTGCCTCCCCGATCACATCATATACCAGACGAAGCGGTTCTTTGCCCAGGGTTCAGGTGTAGCATATATCATGCGCGCACAGGCTGAGGAGGCAATATCAGAAAGCGAACTGGCGGAGTTCAACAGGGTAGAAGGTAATCCTTTCTTGTCCTCTGTGGAGGAGCTGTATTACTATCGGATCTTCAAGAGGACGTTGCCAGATCCTTGCTTCGACCGGCTGGTAGGCAGATGGGACCCCTTGAGGCCAGCCTTCTTCCGCAGTCTGGAGAAGGCTTTCTAATAGCTTCAGTTCGTGAACATAGCTCGCCCTGTTGTTCCTGCGTCTGACTGTTGGTATGTTGGGTGGCTTTTCAGCCATAGTGCTGAAAGAACAACTGGCTGAAGTTGAGCTTGCAGAGCACAACAGCGTGGAGATCAAACGAGTATGGTGACGTAAGGTCGACTCTCGCGTGTCATGAAATGGACTATCTTGGGCTCTGGGGGGTGCATGGTCATCCCCAAACCCCTTTGCCGGTGCCGGGTGTGCCAGGAAGCCAGGAAGAAGGGCGTTCCTTATGCCAGAGCAGGCCCCTCTGCTTTCCTTCATGACATAAATCTGCTGATCGACACACCGGCGGAGATCATAAGTCTGCTGAACCGTTCGCCTATCCGCCGTGTGGATTATCTGCTCTTCAGTCATCTGGACCCTGACCACGTGGAAGGATTCCGGGCGGTGGAGCAGATCGCCCTGGATTTTCGCACCTGGCGGGCCTATCCGGAAAAGCAGATTTGCTTGCTCCTCCCCGAAGAGCTAAGCCAACGAGTAAGGGCGATCCAATCCCAGTATGGTCCCGTGGTCGATTTCTACCAGGAAAGCGGCTTTGTGCGCCTCATGCCGTTTCGGGACGAGCTGCAGATCGGAGACGTTCGCATCACCGCCATCCCGGTGGACCGAGGTTCCCAGTTGTCCTTCGTTCTCGTTTTTGAACAGTCAGGGCGCAAGGTGGTCTATGCTCCCTGCGATATGAAGCCCTTCCCCGAGCATCGCAAAGAGGTTCAAGAAGCCGATCTGTTGATCATCCAGCCGGGGATATTTGAGGAAGGGTTGAAACATGGTTTCAAGTACCCGGCCGACCATGTCTCCAGGACCACCCTCTATACCTTTGAGCAAACCGTTGATCTGGTGACCCGCCTCAGGGCCAAAAGGGTCCTGTTTGTTCATTTGGAGGAATACTGGAACCGGAGCTATGACGACTACCGTGCCCTGGAGTCGAGGGATCAAAGGATCCGCTTTGCCTATGATGGCATGCAGCTAACCGTGTGAAGAAAATGCAGATTGTTGCCTAGACTGAACGCAGTGCCTGTTACCAGGCACTGCGACTGACCAAGTCACACGTTGTTTCCGTCGTACCTGGCCACCGCCTTCGTCCTCAATCCGCCTCTCTCCTTGTAGTCCACCTCTACTGCCATTGAGACTGGCTCTAGCAGTTGCACCAGATCACGCAGGATGCGGTTTACAGCGTGCTCTTGCAGTATGCCTACATTGCGGTATGAAGTCAGATAGTATTTCAATGATTTGAGCTCTACCAGGTGGCGGCGGGGAACATATCGTACCTGCAGTCGACCCAAGTCCGGTAACCCGGTCCACGGGCAGACCGCGGTAAACTCATCGGTTTCATATACCACTTCCGTAGCCGAGCCTGGGTAGTCAAAGGCGATCGCTTCGAGAACGTCAACGTCGATAGCATCCTCTGGCTTGATGTCAAATCTTCTTGAATCGTACTTGTCGATGACCGTCTGCTCCTCCGTATCCACCTGCTCTACCTCGCCTCTGAACCGGCATCGCTTCCACGGGCTGGGTCAGGTCGCGGACCTGACACCCACAGACTGGTAAATCATCCTTATCTTACTCCCGGGGACCGGAGCAGGGCAAGTGGAAGAAAACCACCCGAAATCGGCGGTTACCGCCTTTGCCATGGGCGGGTGCTCCGCCCGCCAGAGGCCGATCTTCGATCACCCGCCCCCGCTTGGCAGGGGACAGAGCCCCGGCCTATGTCTGGAGGATTTCGATTGCCGAGCTGGGGGCGTGTGTGGCCTCTTGACAAGAATGGGGAGCTTGTTATAATGACAAGTGAAAAACGTTTTCATTTAGCCATCGCTATGACACTTACAGAGAAGAAGATAGTGGCCATACTAAGGCAGCGGGGTTATAAGCTCACCCCGCAGCGGCGGGCGGTGCTGAATGTAATTGCCCGTAGCCAGGACCACCTTACTCCTGCCGAGATATATCAAGGGGTGCATCAAGAGCACCCTGGCATCGGGCTGGTTACCATCTATCGCACACTTGACATACTCGCCGGGTTAGGGCTGATCTGTGAGGTGCACGCCGGAGGTAGCTGCCGCAGTTACTTGCTCAGAAGACCTTCAGAGCATCACCATCACCTCATCTGCTCTGATTGTGGCAAAGTCCTTGACTTCACGGACTGTGATCTCAGTGAACTGGAGCAGAGGCTGTCTCAGGAGACCGGCTTTAAGACCGAGGGGCACCTTCTGGAGTTCTTCGGTCGCTGTCCAGATTGCCAGAAGGTAGCTGTAGACTAGATGATTCCCGGACATTGGTGCTGCCACGCGTACAATTAGGAGATTAAATGAAAATCATTTGCAACTACACCCAGAAGGTGGAGTGATTGACGATAGAGAAGGCAGAATTGCAACCCAACGACTCTTGAGGGAAACGGAGAAAAGGGTAACAGTAGATAGGGGCAAACGGTGAGAACTAGGTGGTTTCGTGCATCTCTGCTGGCGGTTGCGGTGGGGCTGGCCGTTCCGGTTGGCTGTGGAAAAGCGGCGAACCCAGCCGGCGAGATAGGGGTAGTGGTGACCATACTACCGCAGGTTGAATTTGTGGAGAATGTGGGTGGGGAGAAGGTGGATGTCACCGTAATGGTGCCACTGGGAGCGGGCCCTCACACTTATGAGCCGCTTCCCAGCCAGATGAAAGCTCTGGCCAGGGCCGAAATGTATGCCAAGGTAGGCTCGGGCGTAGAGTTCGAGTTGGTCTGGTTAGAGAAGCTGGTGTCCACAAACAAAGAAATTGTAGTTGTTGATTGCTCAACAGGAGTCCATCTCATACAAATGGCAGGAAACGACAATCACGAGGACGAGGAACCCGAAGAAGAGCATGACAATTCTGGTGCCATGGATCCCCATATATGGATGTCTCCGCTGAACGCCAAAATCATGGTGCAGAACATCTGCGATGGGCTGGTGCAGGTTGACCCGGGGAATAGGGCCTTCTATGAAGAAAACCGGGATGCCTATCTCCAGGAGTTAACAGAGCTTGACCAGGATATTAGGGAAGGTTTGTCCGGCGTGACAAACCGGAGGTTCATGGTCTATCATCCCTCCTTCGGCTATTTTGCCAAAGAGTACAATCTCACCATGCTACCTGTCGAAGAGGAGGGCAAAGAGCCAACGCCGGCCGGTATCGTCCACTTGATAGAGCAGGCGAAGGAGGATAACATAAAGGCGATCTTTGCTTCACCTCAGTTCAATCCGCGTAGCGCCGAGGTTATCGCCGACGAAATAGGGGGAAGCGTGGTGCTTATCGACTCCTTGGCCGGGGACTATATTGCCAACCTGCGCACCGTGCTGGGCGAACTGGTTCAAGCGATGGAGTAGACATGGGTCATCAAGAAGTCGTTAGCCTGGAAGATGTATGGGTGCATCACGACGGTGTACCTGTACTAGAGGAAATCAGCCTGTCGATAGAACAGGATGACTTCCTTGGCATCATAGGACCGAATGGAGGCGGGAAGACTACGCTCCTCAAGGTCATCCTGGGGCTGATTACCCCCAGCCACGGGAAGGTTTTGGTTCTGGGCAAACCGCCTGGGAGAAGTCGACATAACATGGGCTATGTTCCGCAACACAATCTCTTTGACCGTGACTTCCCGATAAGTGTCTGGGACACGGTGTTGATGGGTCGATTTGGCAGAGCGGGACTCCTCAGGCGGTATGGCAAGAAAGATGCCAGGGCGGTGGAAAACGCCCTGCAAACGGTGGGCATGCTGGATTGTAAGGACCGACAGATAGGGAAACTCTCCGGTGGGGAGCAGCAAAGGGTATTCATAGCTCGGGCGCTGGTATCCGAGCCCAGGCTGCTGCTTCTTGATGAGCCCACCGCCAGCGTTGATCCCACATTGCAGACCGAGTTCTATGAGCTGCTGGAACGTTTGAAACAAGGGATGGCAATAGTGTTGGTATCGCACGACATCAGCGCCGTTTCCGTTTATGTAGACAAGATAGCCTGTCTTAATCGCCAGTTGTACTTCCACGGCTCCGGGGAAATCGGGCCCGAGATACTGGAAGCCACCTATAAATGCCCGGTACAGATGATAGCCCACGGTACCATTCCTCACCGGGTATTGAGGGAGCATTAAGGGATGCTGGAAGCGCTCCTGGAGTACGAATTCATGCGCTATGCCCTCATCGCCGGGCTCCTGGGTGCTGTAGCCTGCGGCATTGTCGGGGTCTATGTGGTAGTCAAGAGGATCGTATTCATCAGCGGCGGCATTGCCCATGCTTCCTTTGGCGGCATCGGGCTGGGATACCTGGTGGGAGGAATAAGTCCCGTTCTTGGAGCCACGTTGTTCGCCCTGGCTTCGGCGCTGGGGATGGGGTTGGTTACCAGAAGAACAAGGTTGCCTGAGGATACCACCATCGGAATAATGTGGGCTTCGGGCATGGCAATGGGAGTAATCTTCATTGGTCTGACCTCGGGTTACACTGCGGACCCGATCAGCTATCTCTTCGGCAACATTTTGGCAGTGACCTTTTCCGATCTGATCCTGATGTTGGTCCTGGACGCTATCATAGTCTCGATAGTCATAGCTCTCTACAAGGAGTTAATGGCGCTTTCCTTTGACGAGGAGTTTGGCACAGTGGTCGGGGTGCCGGTCCAAACATTGTACCTTCTCCTGCTGTGCATGATCGCGCTGACGGTTGTTGTATTGATAAGGGTGGTGGGCGTTATCCTGGTCATAGCCTGGCTCACTATCCCCGTCGCTCTGGCAAGACAATTTACCTATGACCTCCGAAAGATGATGCTTCTTTCCATCCTCTTCGGTGCAGTCCTTACCTTCGGCGGTTTGTGGATTTCCTACGAATCCGATGTGGCATCTGGGGCGACCATTGTTCTCCTCAGTCTAGCCGTCTTGCTTGCCTACTTTGGGTTTTCTAAGCTACGTGGCAAGCGGAGAGAGATACCGGTAGCCCCGTCCCAGGAACTCAGGGAGTAAGAAAGCAGCCGGCAATCGTCTGCTGCAAGAGGTTCGCCAAGTCTGAGTTTGCCTGGTTGGGGAGGTGCTACGCTTTGGTTGTCACTTGCTTGCCGTGCGTTTTTCTGGCAACTTCGAGTACCTGCGGCTACTTCTTGTTCCTGAAGTAGTCTATATAGCCAGACAGGGTTAACTGAAATCCGCTGATTTCTGCCTTCGACGAATATCCTTTCACATATTCTGAGAGACGTTCCAGAATTCGCTGGTCGTCTTCCCCAGCTTCAACAGCTTTACTGATGATTTCGCCAAAAGCAATGCTGTTTTTCTTTACTCCTTCAATACGTTTGTCTGCATCGCTCCTTGCTCCAATGTGGGAATAGAAGAGCAGTTCGGGCGAGAGTTTCTCCAGTTTGTATATGCTTTCCACGTAGAGCTCGGGGTCAAAGGGAGGGACTCCGGCAGGCAAGAGAATGTCGGACATACTGTCTAGAGGAAACCCAAGTGCCTCGCCGCAAAACAGCCCGTTGGTTAGGCTATCAAGGATTGAAATATGATGTGAGGCATGTCCTGGCGAGAAGGATATTCTCAGATCCCTTTTCCCAAGGGGGATCACCTCACCGTCCTTGGCCGTGTGTATCTGATCCTGGGGAACTGGTAGAATAGGCCCGAAGGCTTCCAGGCAGTTTTCCCCAAAGATGAGCCGGGTGCTCTCGATAAGCCTTGAAGGCTCCACCATATGTGCTGCTCCCTTGGGATGAAGTACCACCTTTGCCTGGGGGAGGTTCTGGGCCAGGTAGCCTGCTCCTCCTCCGTGGTCCACGTGGATGTGAGTGGGGATGATATATGATAGCTTTTCCAGATCAATGCCGAGCTTGCTCGATTCGCTGAGCAGTCTTGACGCTGCTGCTGTGCAGCCGGGCTCAATCAGAACAGACACGTCGTCGAGTAACAGGTAGGCCACCTGGGGCATCAGAAAGACAGGGATCTCTCCGCAATCAAGGAGATATGTGCTCTGAGCTACTTCCCTCACGTGAACCATAACGCCTGAACCTTGTCATACAGCTTGCCAGGGCTAATAATAGCATAAGTCGGAATATCACCCCTAATCACCTAAGTAACAGGAGACACAGAAAGGGCAAAAGGGAAACTAATTAGCAGACTCACTGAGGAGGCAAAAGACATGGGTAGTATAGGTGCTCTCAAAGGAGTAAGAATAGTAGACCTGTCGATAGCTGTTGCTGGCCCTTCGGGCAGCCAGCTTTTAGGAGACTTGGGAGCTGAGGTCATCAAGATTGAGACGCCAGGAATAGGTGACATAACGAGAGATGCTGCTCCCAAACTTAGAGGAGAGAGCTTCTACCAGCTCGCTATTAACAGAAACAAGAAAAGCGTAACCCTCGATCTTTACACCGAGACAGGGAAGGAGGCTCTACACGACCTGGTCAAAGTATCGGATGTAGTTTTTGACAACTTCAGGCCAGGGGTTCTTGAGAGGTTGGCGGCTGATTTCGAAACGCTGCGGAAGATCAATCCCCACATCATCTCCTGCTCCATTAGTGGTTATGGGCCCTCAGGCCCGTACCGCGACTACCCTTCTTTCGATGACATGGCTGAAGGCCTGAGCGGCGCATACAGCCTTTGTGGCGAGCCAGGTGGTAGGCCGGTGAGACTGCCTATTCCTATTGCTGATCTGGCCGCTGGCTTCTTCGCTGTCACGGGCATCATAGCAGCGCTTTATGAGAGAGAGCATACCGGGGTGGGACGCCGGGACGTATTCAAAGCATAGCCGTAGTGAGCTTGACAGCCACCGTGGCAAGCGTTAGTATCTACTGTGGTTGAATCCCTGTGAGCGCAGTCTGAGTTCCCCATTTCCCTCTTAAACGCGTACGCCGACATCTGTAGCGCTGTCTGCTCCGCTGGGGAGGGGAGACCAAGCGATCCTTTTTGGATTGTTTTCTTGTGTTTGCCAGGTAACCCTCGCATGCTTTGAAGCTTGACCATTTCCCTTGTATACGCCTAAAATATTACAGGGTTGGGGAAAGGTGAGAAGGGATGAAGAGAAAAGCGTTTACCATAGCCGCGAGTTTGCTGCTCATAGTGGCAACTGTCCCCATGTTCGGTGAGACAGGGTTGGTTGACAGCGTCGTTGCCTCTGAGCCCCCTACCCTGGTGGTTAGCGTCTCTCCGTCCAGCATTGACTTCGGCTCTGTTCTGCCCGGTAACTCTTCGTCGGTGCCTGAAGGGGACAGGACCATCACCGTGCAAAACAGTGGAAACTGCGACGCGTTAGTAACCACCGACATAATGGGTGAGGAGCGAGTACTGTCGAGTGAAGCCCTGGGCCACGGCGACGGTGTACAGGCGGTATTTGGCCCTTCAGACTACAGACCCATCGGGGAGGGCACGGAGACAGTAAGGCTGAACGGCGTGGCGCAGGGTCCAGCTAGTTACACAATGGACTACGTGGCTGGTACTGTAACCTTCACGGATCCGCCCGCAGGCGGGGCTCTGGTGTCCATGGATTACGAGGCGTCTTCGACCTGCTACAGTGCCAACATGACGCTGAATGACCCGGCGGTACCGCCCGAAGTACTGGCTGTAACTTACAGCAGAGTGCTGGCGGATGGCCAAACAGCCTACCCGGTGGCGCAGATCCACATGCCTGAGGGTTATCCCGCTGGCATGGAGACAGCCCAAATCATCTTCTGGGCTGAGGCGGTAGTAGGAGAATTTACTTTTACCGGAAGCCTCCCGAGAAAAGAAGAGACAGAGTCAAGGTATACAGTTAGCATATTATCGCCCGGAGCAGCAAGTATGTATGTTAAACTAACTTGGAGCACTAAGGGTGATCTCAGGCTAAGGGTTTATGACCCTAGCGGGGAAATGGTTGCAGAAGTTGATGAGAGTTCCTTGGCAAACAAGGTTGAGGAGATAACAATTGAAGGCTTAGAAGCAGGTGATTGGCAAGTAGCAGCTTATTTAGAGAGTATGGGGCATTCAATAGACTACGCAATAGAAGGAGTAGTTGATTATTAGGCCTTGAGTAAGCAAGGTAAGAAAGTCGGGCAACTGCGTTGATGTTGCCCCTCCAAAGAATGAAGACACTTCGCAGCAGACCGGGTGGCTCGTTTGTGTCATATGGCTAGGCGAGGAATTGTCCCGGCAGAAAGCAGAGTCTATCTTCCTGGTTGAGCCATAGTCAGCCGTCTACCCTCATCAAGCCCTTTGGCGTGCCCCGCTATTAGTAGATGATCCTTCTGGTCATGTCAGGATCTGTGCTGACTTTATAGGTAGGGGATGAGGCCCATTCTGCTGAATCCCATTGCTCGCTCCGCAGAAGATTCTGGCGGCGCTTTCCTCATGAGGGGAGAAGCCCATGGGTCTAGTTCGCCTTCTCACCTCTGGGAAGTCACGATAGGCCCACGATATACCCAAACAAATCCCCTTTGAAATCGCTGTCTAGTCATTGACAGGCAATCACCTGTGTGATAGTCTCTGCATAAGTCCTACAAACGAGGAGGTAGAAAACTATGGCACAGGCTTATTGCGTAAAATGCAGGAACAAGGTTGAAATTAAGAATCCCCAGAAGGTTACTCTAAAGAACAAGCGCCCTGCCACAAGTGGCACATGCCCCAAGTGCGGAACCAAGGTATTCCGCATAGGTAAAGCCTGACCCCGGGAATTTGGCAGGTTCGCTACGGATATCGATTATCTGCTCCGGTTGGCCATGTGGCTTTCTCAACTACAAAGGGGGTTTTTGGAATCCGGCCCGAGAGGGCAGTAGGAGGTGTTTATGGAAACCGAAGAGTTTCTTGGCAAAGTGGAACTTTTCAAGGACCTCGATAGAGCAAGCCTGTCTCACTTAGCGACAAAGGTGCAACTTGTCTCGTTGCCTGAAGGACCGCTGGTAAGGAAAGGAGACCCCGGCGATGCTCTATACATTATCAAGTCTGGGCTGGCCAGTGTAACTACGTCCTCTGGATCAGACGAGATTGGCATAGTCCTTGCCGAGCTGAAAAGCGGTGATTGTTTCGGTGAGGTGGCACTCATTGACGGCAGGCCCCGCACTGCTGATGTAACTGTTACACAGCCGATGGAGTGCTACAAGCTGCCACGAGATGCGTTCCTGGTTGCGGTGCGGGAGCATCCTGAGATAGCCATAGGCCTCTTACCGCGTCTTGCCACTATGGTGCGCGCCTCTGATGAGTGGCTCGCTGACCTTCTTAACAGGTTGACCGGTCGCCTTCTTTGAGGTTTTCTCCTGGCCATCACTGCGATTGGCCGTGAGCACAGGTACGTGGGCACGTAGGACGACAGTGGAGCTTTGAAGTTCCACACTGTCGATTTATGTGCAGGCATGAATCTACTAGTTCTTCCACTTGGTCTCTCCACTCTGGCGCTCACCTTTTCTCCACTTTCTCCGGTTTGTTCCACAGGTTTTTCCAGGTTTTCCCCAAGTTTTCCACTTAGCTCTCCCTCTCCCCGGGGAAAACCTTAAGTGACAAGAAGGACATCTTCCAGGGGTGGTGTGTGGCATCATGCTTATCAAGCCCGGTCTCCCAAACTCTCTCCACGGCGTCCGAGGCCTGGCGCAACCGCACCCAAGTCTTCAAGGCGTCGTCGGTAAGCTCCCCCAGTCATACATTGTGATGCTCCTTATACTCCAGACTAAACCCCTACAGTACTAAGTCCTACCAGAGATTATACCACGGCAGGTCGGTTTGGATGTGCTTTCAAGACGCAATATTCAGTCTCCCATCCACCCCAGCCTGGCCAAGTAGACGCCGGTTCATCTTCCCAAAAGCGGGGTGTGTAGTCAGACAAAGCTGTGATGGCCAATGGGAAGAAAGACGGGTTCGCAAGTGGGTATGAATGTGGGTTATGAACCGCTGCCGAAGCTTTCGAATAATTTGAGGGCTTAGTTATGGGAGACCCATTCTCGTGTAGCAGGTCATCTTTCAGGGAATAGGGAGGAGAAGTCGCCGCCGAAACCCTTCAAGAACATATGCATGTCTATCACATCATCTGAGCTGATTGGTGCAGAAAACCTACTCTTCTCCGCTTCGGCTATCTCAGCATCAACGTCAGGCCATTCAGTTTTTCCAGTAGCAGCAATTAGTAAGCCTTGGCTCTTACAAGAAGGGCAATATACAGAAAGGAACCACAAATCCTGTCGGTATGCCAGCAAATCAGTATTGCCTGGCTCATAGGGCAGGCCACAACGCCTACACTTCACATTGGAAACTAGGTTTTTGACAAACTCATCGTCCATCGCCTTTGCCCTCGACAACAGGTTACCACGCCAAGGTAAACATCCAGGTAAACAAAGTAAACGACGGGGTAAGAATTCAGTAAATATTCGGTCAACTGTGGTCAAAAAAAGAGGTTTTCATGCCAACTGATTGCACAAATCTTGAAGCCGTAGCCCAGCCTTGTGGGCTTGTTTTGGCAAGGCTGAATGGGAGAGTGAGGCGCACAGGACTCGAACCTGTAACCGGCTGATTAAAGGCACGAAATTCCTTGTCATCGTACTTGTTACCATCATCTCTTGTCTCCTGCCTTTTTCAATCTAGTGTAGTCTAGGTCCAATACTGCCTGACTGTGCCCCAGCCTGGGTCGCCTGATGACTAGAACCCCCATCTTCCTCACGCGATTGTGAGGCCAAGATCGATTACCAAGGCTGATCCGATCACAGATGATGAATCATCAGATGCCAGGTAGAGGGCAGCTCGAGCGACTTCCTCTGGCTGTATCCACCTCCCCCCAGGCAGTGCCTGTGCAAAGGTTTCTTGAGCTTTCGGATCATCCACTATCTTGCGTTCCACTCCTGGCGTTTGAGTCGCACCGGGGCAAATACAGTTTACCCGAATGTTCTGCGCAACATATTCCAAAGCCATTGCTCTAGTTAGCTGGATGACTCCTCCCTTGGAAGCAGCATAAGCCACGTAATTGGGGGCTCCTATTATGCCCGCAGCAGAAGCAGTATTGATGATGACACCCCCACCCTGATTTAGCATCATTGGTATGGCATACTTTGAACCCAGAAAGACACCCTTCAGGTTAGTGTTGATGACACGGTCCCAATCCTCCTCATTGAGGTCTGCTGAGGGAGTGAATTCATGCCGAGTACCGGCGTTATTATGAAGGATGTCTATTCGCCCATATGTGTCCACCACTGTTTTGATCATCCTCTCCGCATCGGCTGCTTTAGAGACATCAACCTCAATAAAAATAGCCTCGTCCCCTGCCTCTTTGATCATCTTGACCGTTTCTTCACCTCCTGCCGGGACGCAATCGGCCACTGCCACCTTAGCACCTTCCTTGGCAAAGAGAAGGGCAGTGGCTCGCCCGATTCCAGACCCAGCCCCGGTAATCAGGGCTATCTTTCCATCTAGCGTACCCATCTTTGATAGCCTCCTTGTTCATATTCGCACTGATAGCCGCAACGCTGCCTTCAGCTCTTCCCTATTCTAAACATCTTGGTGCCGCACGTTGGGCACCCACCTTGGGTTGCCAGCCTGCCATTCTTCATAGGTGATCTGCTCCCCGAAAACTGGTCCAGCGAAAATGTTAGTTTTGTGGGATGATCTAATATTGTGAGAGAGGAGGATCGTCCCATGAAGAGATCCCGGTACACTGCGGAGCAGGTTGCCTTCGCCTTGAGGCAGGCCGAATCGGGGACTCAGGTTCCTGAGGTCTGCCGGAAGATGGGCATCAGCGAGCAGACCTTCTACCGCTGGAAGAAGAGGTTTGCCGGCATGGGGGTGGCAGAGGTGAGGAGGCTAAGGGTGCTTGAGGAGGAGAACAAAAAGCTGAAGCAACTGGTGGCCGATCTGAGCCTGGATAAACAGATGCTGCAGGACGTGCTGCGAAAAAAGCCCTGAAGCCTGCTCAACTGCGGGAACACGTTGAGGTGCTAGAGATGGCGTACGGTGCGAGCCAGCGGAGGGTATGTGAGTTTGTGAGCCTCCACCGGTCTAGCTGTCGGTACGAGAGCGTGGCAGATGGGCAGGCTGCCCTGAGGATCAGACTGAGGGACCTGGCACAGGCACGGGTAAGCTACGGTTACAGGCGACTCCACGTCCTGTTGCAGAGGGAAGGCTGGAAGGTGAACCACAAGCGAGTCTACAGGCTTTATCGGCAAGAGGGGCTTCAGATGAGGCCGAAAAAGCCCCGGAGGCATGTGACGGCGTCAAGGCGCCTGGAGCGGATAGTGGCCACAGAGCCTAATGAGGGTTGGTCTATGGACTTCATGAGCGACGAACTCTTTGATGGCCGGCGGATCCGGCTGTTAACGATAGTGGATGACTTTACTCGTGAGAGTCTGGCGATAGAGGTAGGAGAGCGGATAGGAGGGCAGAGGGTGGTCGAGATTCTGATGCAGCTGGGAAAGGAGCGAGGGCTGCCCCAGACTATAAGGGTGGACAATGGTCCAGAGTTCACCTCGAAGAGGTTGGACCAGTGGGCCTACTTGAACGGTGTGGAGTTGGACTTCTCCAGGCCAGGGAGGCCCATGGATAACGGCCTTATCGAGGCCTTCAATGGACGGCTGCGCCAGGAGTGCCTGAACGAAAGCTGGTTTCTGTCGTTGGAAGATGCCCGCGACAAGGTCGAAGCCTGGAGACAGGAGTATAATAGGGAACGCCCCCATGGAGCGCTGGGGAACCTGGCGCCCCTGAGGTATGCGTCATCCGTCGGATGAACCACAAGACTAACATTATGACTGGTACAGAAAATGGGGCAAGAACCCTATGGGCAATTCTAACTCACAAGGTGGTACAATAATTGGGGGCAGGTCGGCACCCCAATGGCCAAGCTACGCACTACAATGCCTCCAAGGATGGGGTGATCATGCTCACCAAGGCCCTGGCCCTGGAGTTGGCCCCGCACAAGATTTTAGTCAATTCTGTAGCACCGGTTAGTATCAGGACACCGGGCACTAAGGCGACGATGATAGCCCACATGGAGAAAGGTCTGGACCCGGCAGAACTGGCTAAGAACGTAGATACCCACGGGCAGAGCCCGTGGCACTTCTCAAAAACAAGCTTTGCTTGACGCACCATGGGCGAATTCTCATTCACCCACGGGCAAAGCCCGTGTAACTCTGCCCTTCGGGTTATTTTGAGGGACGATTGCCGTTGGGCAAACCAGGCAGGCCTGATGACATCGCCAAGGTGGTGCTCTTCCTGGTCAGCGCCGCGGCCGACTACATGACCGGCAGTCTGCTGGCGGTGGACGGCGGATACCTACTCACCTAGGGCATGCGGGGGCGAGGGTGAAACTGCCGGTCCCAACCATTTGTACCTGGCTTGAGGGAGCGATTCAGCCTCACCTAACCTGGCCACGGTCGCCAGAGTCGCTCTCCAGGGTCGCCGTAGGAGACCTTATGAGGTCTCTCCCTTCCAGGGAGAGGCGGAAAAGGTGCTAGCCTCTGGGCAGCCCCAGTCCCCTGGTGGCAATGATATTCCTCTGGATCTCCGCAGTGCCCGCCCCCACAGTGGCCGCCAAAGACCAAAGGTATTCTCGGCGGAAGTCCTCCAACGGAGCGTACTTGGAGCTGGGGTCAAGCTGCCCATAGGGCCCCAGTATATCCATAGCCGCCGCGGCCACATGCTGCTGGAATAGACTGCCGGATAGTCGGCCTATCGAAACCTCGTAGCTTATGTCTCTTTCCTTAGCCGTGCTGTGCAGCCAGACGATTCGGTAGGTAAGTAGTCTCACCGCCTGGGCCTCGACATGCAGATGGGCCAACTTGTTGCGAATCTGGGGGTCCTGGAACAAAGGGGCTCCGTTTCGCTTTGTCCGCATGGCGAACTCTGTTATCCGGTCCAGATTTCGCCATGTTGCCGCGATTCGATGTACCCCTGATCTTTCAAAGCCCAGGACAGTATTGGCCACCTTCCAGCCGTTATTCACCCCTCCTATGACGTTCTCCTTAGGGATGCGCACACTATCCAGGAATATCTCGCAATAGGTGCCGACTATGTTAGGCAAGAGGCGCGCCGTGACACCCGGTGATTTCATGTCCATCAGGAAGAAGCTTATCCCCTTGCGCTTGGGGACGTTGGGATCGGTCCTAGCCAGCACGTAGCCCCAATCAGCGCGGTCGGCATTCGTGCTCCACACCTTCTGCCCGTCGAGAATGAAGCAGTCGTCCTTCTCCACGGCCCGTGTGGAGAGGGAAGCCAAGTCCGAGCCGGCCCCCGGCTCGCTGTATCCCTGGCACCAGACGATGTCGCCGCGGGCGATCTTGGGCAGGTGCTCTTTCTTCTGTTCCTCGGTTCCGTGCTGGATAATGGCCGGGGCGCACATGAGGGCGCCAACCAGATCGACTCCCGGCAATTCGTTGTAATACATCTCCTCGCTGAAGATGAACTGCTTGGCCGGGGAGTCCTGCCCGCCGAGATCCTGCGGCCAGGCCAGCGAATGCCACCCCTTGGCTCCTACCTTGCGCATCATTTCGCGGGAAAACTGCCACTCATCCTCGCCTTCGGCCTCTGAAAGCAGGCCTGTCCCCTTCCAGTCTGGTGGAAGTTCCTGCTTTATGAATTCACGTACTTCTTGCCTGAACCTTTCCTCTTCTTCAGTGAAGCGCAGGTCCATGGTTCCTCCCAGTTCTAGTCATCAGGGATGGCAATTGGAATAGCCAGTGCGCCGTTAGCAATTATAGTGGCACTGGCGGGGTAATCCAAAGTCAGGTTAGCTTTGCACTACGATAGTCAGATACGGCTACGTGACGATAGCATTCGAGGTTGTGATTTGTCAAATTTGAGAGCCTCCCACGCCTTGGGCTCGGGGACCTCGCAGGAGCTACGGTGGCCTAGTCGAAAACCCCCTCATTCAGCAGTTGCACGAACTCCTCGTCGCTCATGCCTAGAACCTGGCGATAGACATACTCGTTGTGCTGGCCCAAGCAGGGAGCGGGCGAGTGGGGCTCGCCAGGGGTTTTCGACAACTTGAAGGGAGGCCCGGGGTAGTGGTGAGGGCCTATCTCAGCGTGGTTGAGTTCCTTGTAGAAGCCCCGGGCAGCCAATTGACGGTCCTCGTACAGGTCCTTACCATTCGCCACCACCCCCGCAGGCACACCGGCCTCCTGGAGCTTCGACATCACTTCTTCAGCCCAGTGTCTCATCGTCCACTCTTCCACCAATCGGTCGATTTCCTCAGCGTGTTCAATACGCCCCATAAGTGTGGCGTACATTGGGTCCTTGGCCAACGCCGGGTCGTCCATAAGCTGGCAGAGGCTTTCCCACTCCTCGTCGGTAAAGACGGCTATGGCACACCATCTTTCCTCGCCTTGGCAGCGGTAGACGCCGTGAGGGACGGCATGGTCGCAGCGGTTGCCCTTTCGGATAGGCTCCCGACCGTTCACCGTCCAGTCCATAATAACCGGCGCCATGAAGTTAAGGCCTGCCTCGTATTGGGACAGTTCTATATACTGGCCTTTGCCGGTGCGGCGCCTGTAGTCGAGGGCGGCCATGAGGACGGAGATGGCATAATGGGGACTGATAAAGTCGGTATAGGCTCCAGGCGGCGTGTTTGGCTCCCGATCCGGCCAACCAGTGACGTTGCCGAATCCAATTAAGTCTGACAACTGGACACCCAACCCCGGATGGGTGGCCAGGGGGCCAGTGCGCCCCAGCATTGGCAGGCTGAGCATTATAATGTCAGACTTCATCTTCCGAAGGTCTTCATAGCCCAGGCCGAGTCTTTCCATGGCTCCCGGCGTGAAGTTCTCCAGAACGATGTCGGCCCAGGCGACAATGCGCTTGGCCACTTCCACCCCTTTGGGATGTCTCAGGTTGAGGCTTACCCCATACTTGCCGGCGTTGTAGCGGGCAAACGTGGGGGAGCGATCTATGCCGGCTATGCCGTCCTTCATTGGCCATACGCTCCTCAGAACGTCAGGGCTGGTTGAGGACTCTATTCGAGTTACCTCAGCCCCGAAGTCGGCCAAGAACTTCCCAGTCAACGGACCAGCTATGATCCAGGAGAAATCAGCAACCTTGATCCCTTGCAATGCGTTCACGCTTTTCCCACCTATATCGCTCCTGTCTCTTTCAGAAGCACGATCTCCTTTTTGGACAAGCCCAGCTCAGTATAGACCTCCCAGTTGTGCTCGCCGATGAGAGGGGCCCTACGCATTTGTACGGGCGGAGCTTCCGATGCCCTGATGCAGTGACCGGGATAGGTGATGGTGTCGCCGAGCTCGGGGTGCTCCAATTTCACCCAGTAGTCTCTGACGGCAAGTTGTTCACTTTCCGCCACCTCGCTGGGCGAAGCTACAGGGTAGACAACACAGCGCCGCTTTACTCCTACTTCCCAGAGTTCTGTCTTGGTATGGGTCAGGAAGAAACGCGCCACAGCCTCACTGATGCGATCTACCTCATCCCTGGTCGCAGCGGAATAATCAAACTGTGTCCAGTCTATCTCGCGGAGAAAATCCGGAGCCATCCCCTCTTCCTCCATCCAGGCTACCAGGGGAATTGTGAAGGCTCTGGCCAGGGCGCCTCCGTAGAGCTCGAAGTTGACGTAGCCGTCTTTGCATCGCCAGACCCGCCTCAGTTGGACCCCGGTTTCAGGTCTCAACCGGACAGTTCCATGCCGCTCCTCCAGCAGATGGCTTATCTCCCAGAAATTGTAGGAATCGGGCGGTATCCAGGCACAGGCTTCCAGAATGGACACATCAACCCACTGTCCCTTGCCGGTCAGCTCGCGGTGATAGTGGGCGATCATCGTCCCCGATGCGGCCGCCATTCCCCCATGGAGATAGGCCTGGGGAAAGCCTATTCGAACGGGGGGCCGGTCGGGCTCGCCCGTCAAATACACGTAGCCGCCCAGCGACATGCTTACTAGGTCTGAGGTCTTGTAGTCGCGGTACGGGCCGCTCTGCCCGAAGGGGGTTATGGAGGTGAGGATAATCCGGGGGTTTATTTCGCTGAGCGTAGTGTAACCCAGACCAAGGCTGTCCAGGTATCCAGGGGCGAAGGACTCCATGACGAAGTCGGCTCTCTCCACCAACCGTTTGAAGATCTCTTTTCCATCGGTGCTCTCTATATCGAGGGTTATGCCTCGCTTGCTGGTGTTGTAGGCAAACCAGTACAGGCTCTTCTCCGGGTCGGGGATGTCGTGATAGAAAGGGCCGGTTTTCCTAGTAGGGTCGCCCGTGGGCGGCTCGACCTTTATGACTTTAGCGCCGAGGTCGGCCAGCGTCTTGCCGCACAGGAATCCCTTCTCGTCAGTCAGGTCCAAAGCTCTATAGGGGCTAAGCATTCGGCTCTTTCTTTCCTACTCCTTCATGTTCAATGTGGGTGTCAGATCCCTGACCTGACCCAGCGCACTATTTAAGGAATAAATCCTAAATCCTAAGCAATAGCAAAATCCAAAGGACGAAACGGTTTTGAGTTTTGGGCTTCGGTCATTTGAACTTGTTTAGAGTTTACTATTTACGGCTTCTCGCCTCCCATGGTCTTCTCCTTGACCCAACCTTTGTCGTAGGGGGTGCGGAAGAACCAGGTCATGACCTTCTCCTTGATTTTCCACCCTTCATCAGTTTTGGCGAACTTGTCCTCATAGTACCCTGAGCTCCAGACCGCCTCGTTGGTGGCCACCCAGTTTAGCGCCGCCAGCCAGTAGAACCTGCCCCGGGCCCTATCACCGTCGACCACGATATGGGGGTTGTGGAGGTAGTGCACCGAGAAGGCGACCTTCTCGGGCGATGCCTCACGAAACCTCCTGATGGCCTCCCGACCTACAATCCGCTCTCCATAGGGGCGTAGGTCGATCACCCCCTCCTCAGTGAACAGATCGACATAGAGGTCTACCTGGCGGGTGTCGGCGGCGAAAGCATACTGGGACTCTAGGTTCATAATCTCCTGTATCGCCTCCAGCTTCTGAAGCCTGGTTTCCACATCATTATCCTGGCTCATTTTTGCCCTCCTTAATCACAGCCTGCCGCGGTAGCCAAAGGCCAATAGCCGTCGCAGGAAGTTCTGGTTTGTATGGGACTCTGGGTTAGAGGAAACGCCGACAACGGCGATAGATTCGGGGGAAAACAAGAACTCCAGGTGTTGCATAGGCTAATTGTTGCAGACGGTTTGGGGCGCGGTCAACCCTGGGCGAAACCCAGCCCAGTTTGGCGTCGGTAGCTACAAATTCGCGGAATCTTCAAGTGGTGCGAGCATGACTCGCCCAGCCGCAGGATAGGGACCAGCATACCACCTATGGGCTCATTCCTGGCGGAGGCAGATCGCAGAGGTTACCCCGGCTGATCGGCCTGAGGAAAGCAAAGGAAGCTGTTTCCGTACAGTCTCACCTTGGCCGGTTCGGAGAGTTGACAGCCCCGAGAGCTATCTCATATTATATATGCAGTCGTATCTGGCTATCGTAATCCGGCGGTGCCACGGAGTGGGAGGAACCAGGTCTGTTGCTTCTTGGGTGTGCGATTGGCTACACTGCCCGGGCCGGTTACGGAAATCCCCTCTCTGTCGAAGGAAGGATGCTTACCGCTGTCGAATCTAAGAGATGAGAGCAAAAGGAGGCTGTGTTGGGAGACTACAAATATGTTCTGTATGAGGCAAAGGATGGGATTGCTACGATTACGCTGAACAGGCCGGAAAAGCTGAATGTTCTCAATATGATGGGGACGGAAGAAGGTGTTTTCACCGATATGCTGGACGCCATGACTGAGGCCGAGGATGACGACGCAGTCAAAGTGATCCTAATCAAGGGAGCTGGCAGTTCGTTCTGCGCCGGTGAGGACCTGTCGCAGGCCGGTTTCGTCTATGGTTTCGGAACAGGCCAGTCGGGTGAGCGCCGCCCCAGTCAGCGGATAAAGCTGAAGTACGATAAGAAATTCATGCAGGACTGGTGCCGGATTCTCTACTGTCCCAAGCTCACCATCGGCCAGGGTCACGGCTACTGCCTGGGCGCGGGCACAATGATCCTAAACTTCTGTGACTTCGCCATCGTTACCGAAGATGCTGAACTGGGCTTTATCGAGGAGAGGATCGGCACTGTGGGAAGTGCCAATCCCTTTGTCATGTCTTTGATTCTGACGGTGGGGCTAAAGAGGGCCAGGGACCTCATCTTCACCGGCCGCAGGTTCAGTGGAAAAGAAGCCGAGGATATGCACCTGGTAACCAAGGCCGTGCCGGCCGACAGGATCGAGCAAGAGGTCGGAGAGCTGGCCGAGGATCTAGCTATATTGCCGAGGGATGGAATAGCCATTGGCAAGGCCAGCCTGGAGTTGTGGATGAACATAATGGGGATGCATACCTGCAGCGTCAGTGCTGCCTACATGTCCCACACCCTGTTCACCAACCTGCGCTGGGAGCCCGATGAGTACAACTTCTTCAGGGAACGCCGTGATCAGGGGTTGCGAGATTCGCTGCACGGCATGCAGGACCGGTACAAGAAGAACCCGCCAAAGTACTACGACAAGAAATAGGACTGGGATAGCGCAGGCAGTTTTGCAACTGGAGGCTAGCATATGAGCGGACCACTTGACGGGGTCAGGTTGCTGGAGTGGGCGTCCTTTATCAATGGAGCGGGCGCTGGCTATATGCTCGGCGATCTTGGAGCCGAGGTGATAAAGATAGAGGAGCCGGGAAAGGGTGACCCCTCCCGGGGCTCTGAGAGGCTCTGGGACCGCCAGATGATGTTGCCTGGTGGCCTGAACCTGGTTTTTGAGACATTCAACCGCAACAAGAGGGGTATCACCCTAAACCTGAGAACGGAGAAGGGGCTGGAGGTTTTCCGTCGCCTGGTCGGGACATCGGACGTCTTCTACACCAACTATCGTGAAGAACTGCGCCAGAGGGTGGGCGTGGACTATGAAAGCCTTAGCAAGATCAATCCTGGCCTTGTGTACGTGGTTGCCTCTGGCTACGGTCCAAAGGGAGAGGAGGTCGACAAGCGGGCCTTTGACGTTCTGATTCAGGCCCGATCAGGATTGATGATGGCCTGCGGCGATCGAGACAGCGCCGAGCCCTACGAGATAGTCGGGGCTGTGGTTGACCAGTTGGCGGCCACAATGACCGCCTACGCCATTCTGGTGGGCCTTGTGGCCAAAGAGAGGACCGGGATTGGTCAGGAGATACAGACCTCCATGCTGGGGTCGGCAATACATTTGCAGGCGTTGAACATTCAGACCTCTCTCTGGCGGGGTCGGCAGCAACCCAGGCATTCCAGGAAGAGGTCAGGGAATGCTTTTACCAACTGCTACCAGTGCGCCGACGGCAAGTGGATAGAGCTGTCCGACATGCAGTATGACCGTTTCTGGGACAACGTGCGTCAGACCCTGGGTGGTCTTCCAGAAAAGGAGGTGGAGGAGTTGTTTGCCACCCCACAGATGAGGAGGGACAACAAGGAGCAATTCATCGCGACTCTCGACGCGGTGTTCGCCACCAAGCCCAGGGATGAATGGGTGAAGCTCTTCAAAGAAAAGGCCCTGTTTGCCTGGGACATCGTCAATCAGGTTTCTGAGGCTGCCGTCGATCCTCAGGTGCTGGCCAACGACTATGTCACTGATTTCCATCATCCGGTACTGGGCGATGTCAAGGTGCCCGGCCTGCCCTTCAGCTTGAGCAAGATGGAAGCCGGTCCCAGGGCGAAGGCCCCAGAGATAGGCGAGCATACGGAAGAGGTGCTGTTGGAATTGGGGTACGACTGGGGTGATATCGTCGGGATGAAAGACGAAGGGGTCATTTGACAAAGGCACGATCAAAATTCGAAAATATCCAGGGCGTGTCTCACGAGTTGTGTTTGTTGCATATTGACCTTTCCTCAGTTGGGAGGGCCCACCCAACGTGAGCAAGCCATGCGATTCTTGAGGAGGCGTGTAGCATGATAGGAATTACGTCTTTCGGGGCCTACGTACCTCGATATCGGATGAGCCGAAAAACGATCACCGCCGCCATAGGTTGGTTCAATGCCGCGGCTGTTCCTGGAGAGAAAGCGGTGGCCAACTATGATGAGGACAGCGTCACTATGGCGGTGGCTGCTGGCACGGACTGCCTGGACGGCGTGAGCCGAGATACGCTGGAGGGATTGTACCTGGCCACAGTTACCCCTCCATACAAGGAGCGGCAGGACGCCGGCATAGTTGCCGCTGCTCTCGATCTGAATGCCGGCATCAGGACTGCTGATTTCACCAACTCTACCAAAGCAGGGACGGCCGCCCTTCTGGCGGGCGGCGATGCGGTCAAGGCCGGGTCGGCCAAGAGTCTGCTTGTCTGCGCCGCTGACTGCCGCGTCGGCAAACCGGGCAGCTTTGAGGAGGCGAGCTACGGAGACGGCGCTGCTGCCTTCGTCTTGGGAGACAGTGGGGTGATCGCCAGCCTGGAAGGTTCCTACTCCGTTTCCTATGATTTCACGGACCGCTGGAGGGCGGAGGACGAGAAGTTCGTACATGCCTCCGAGGAGCGATGGATTCGCGACGAGGGTTACACTAAGTTCATAGCGGAGGCGATTTCAGGCCTGCTCGAGAAGTACGGACTCAGTGCCGGTGACTTTGCCAAGGTAATCTATCCCTGCCTCTATCCCAGAGAGTATACGGCCATCGGCAAGAGCCTGAAGCTCGAGCCCAGTCAAATCCAGCAGGAGATTCTCAGCACCGTCGGTGATTCGGGCACAGCTCATCCTTTGATGATGCTGGTGGCTGCCCTGGAAGAAGCCAAGCCGGGGGACAGTATTCTTGTCGCCAGCTATGGATATGGCGGTGATGCCCTGTTCTTTGTGGTGACCGATGAGATTGAGAAAGCCAGGGACAGAAGAGGCATGGCCAAGCACCTGGCCTGGAAGGCGGAGTTGACCAGCTATGAGAAATACTTGAGCTTCCGCAACGTCCTGCCAACGGAGAGAGGGCTCCGCGGCGAGACTGGACCCACTCAGATGACGCTGATGTGGAGAGATCGCAAGCAGCTATACGCTCTATACGGATCGAAGTGCAAGGTGTGTGGAACACCGCAGTATCCTGTCCAGAGGGTGTGCGTGAAGCCGGACTGCGGCGCTATCGATCAGATGGAAGACTACCGCTTCGCTGATAAGAAGGGCAAATTGTTCAGCTACACCGGCGACAGCCTAGCTTTCAGTGTGAGCCCTCCGGAGATGTATGGCCTGATAGATTGGGACGGCGGTGGCAGATATATCATGGACGTTACTGATACCGAACCTGAGTCCCTGGCAGTGGACATGCCAGTGGAGATGACCTTCCGCAGAAGATACACGGATGAACCACACGGGATTCTCGGATACTTCTGGAAGGCTACACCAGTAAGAGCATAGCTACCTGAGCAAATTCGAAGCAGGGGGTTTCAAAATGAGCCAAGGCCAGAGGCCCGAAGTCGCCGAAAAGCTGAACATAACTCAAAGACTCATGTGGCGGATCATCGCCAGGATGGTAAGGGTTATCGACGAGAAGTACGGCGAGGAAGGGTTGCAGACAATCTACGAAGGCATAAGGGACTGGGACTGGTGGCAGGTGCCGGTGAAGAAAGCTGGATTGACTCCGGGAGAAGTCAGCCTCGAAGATACGCTTTACAAGGTATTGGAGGCTGGGGACGAGGTGCTCTTTACTATGAAGGAACGCCCGCTGATACAGAAGGTGGGCGAGAACAAGTATCTGTACAAAGTGCGTGACTGCAATGTCGCTGACGTCATCAGCCGGGAAAGCTGGAAGGCATGCCCCATTGTGTCGAGAGCTATTGAAGAGGGGGCGGCAAAAGCGGCGAACCCGAACATAAAGCTGACGGGAGACCAGTTTTTGGTAGCTGGGGCTGACGGCTGCTACTCATACTATGAGATGACCGAGGCCCCGAAGTCATAACCTCTAGGTATCCGGTACCAAACTAAAAGTACTAAGGGAGGGAGAGACCATGGCACGAGCACACGACGTAGTGGTGATCGGTGGAGGCCATAACGGGCTTATCGTTGCTGCCTACTTTGCCAAGGCGGGACTGGATGTCTGTGTCTGTGAGAGGTCGGACATCGTTGGCGGTAGCGCTGCCAGCAGGGAACTGACTCTTCCAGGATTTATCCATGACCCCGGGGCTACAGTGCACATGACCATGCAGGCCAATCCCATGGTCCACCGGGACGAGTTGGGGCTGGTGTCGAAGTATGGACTCAAGTACATAACGCCGGACCCACAGCTTGCCATCGTCTTTCCGGATGACAGCGCACTGATTTTCTACCGAGACCTGGACAAGACATGTGAGTCCATAGCCCAGTTCTCGCAGCGAGACGCCGAGATGTACCCCAAATTCGCTAAGGGCGCAGGGGAGCTGCTCAAGGCGGGAGGCGTAGCCACGTTTTCTCCCGCAGCACCCTTTGGTCGCCTGGTATCGGTGATGGACCAGAGCGACATGGGCCGCGAGTACTTGAGGGTGATTTTGTCCAGCACTACAGATCTGGCTGCCGAGTGGTTTGAGAGCGAGCAAATGAGGATCGCCCTCAACAGGTGGGCCTCGGAGGTCATGTTCGCTCCCCAGGAGATCGGGACGGGCTACTACATGTTCGGGCTGCCTCACCTCCATGCCTGGGGAATCGCCTGGCCAGAAGGTGGATCCGGCGCTTTGACCGAGAAGCTGGCTGCTTGCATCAAGGACAACGGTGGCACTATCAGGGTGTCAAGCCCGGTGAAGGCTGTCAAGGTGGAGGGCGGTGAGGTGAAAGGGGTGATCCTGGAGGACGGCGAGGAGATTTTGGCGAAAAGGGCTGTCGTCAACAACGCCAATGTGAAGCAGCTCTTCCTTGATTTCTTGAAGACCGAAGACCTGCCTGATGGTTTCCAGGACAAGGTCAGGCATATCAAACACAGTCCCTTCTCCGCCATGAACCAGTCCGTGGCCTTCAAGGAGGCTCCAAAATACAAGGCTGGCGGAGATGTCGACAAAGCTGTTATGGTCGAGTTGTCTCCAGGCACCATGGACGAGTTCCTGGCCTTGTTTGACCAGTACAAATATGGGGTTCCAAATACCACGATGCCTCTGTTGATCGTGGCTACCCATTGTGATCCTACCCGTGCCCCTGACGGCAACCACACCGGCTATCTGTATCACTATGAGCCTTACAACTTGAAGCCGGGTGGTGCGGCCAGATGGGATGAAGTCAAGCAGGAGATAGCTGACGGCATTCTGGAAACCGTGCGGAGGCACACGACGAATATGGGTCCGGAGAATATCCTGGGCAGGTACATAATGAGCCCCTTGGACCTGGAGAGGTACAACCCGGCCATGATACAGGGAGACGTTATGCAGATAGGCGTCTACCTGTCCCAATTCCTCACCAACAGGCCTCTCCCGGGTTGGGGTCAGTACAGGACACCTGTGAAGAAGCTCTACATGTGTGGCGCCAGCACTCACCCCGGAGGAGGGGTGTCCGGTGGCGGTAGGGCGGTCGTACAGGTGATGATGGAAGATATGGACATCGACTTTAAGAAGGTGATAGGCAGGCAGTAGTCATAGGTGGATCGGGTTGGGAACGAAAACAAATCGGAACGATTTCCTACGGTGGTGCTGATGAAAGACGGTGTAAAGGTGTTTAACGAAGACGGGGAACCTATTGCCGTATTCTACTCAGTGAGACGTGAGGGTGACAAGCTGGTGGTGGATGGGAAGGCCCTGGATGTGATGCGGATGGATATGATCTTCACCTCGGACGAGATTTTCAAGGCCATTAGAATGGCGCTCTGCTGGAGCGTCATTTCTTTTGCTTCGCTCCTGCCGTATTTCGGCGTGAGGCGGCTATTCCGCAGGTCAGCGAAGCAGCCTTCAGAGTAGATTGGTAGTATTCCAGAAAGGCGACAACAGCCTTGGGGTGAACAAGAGTTCCTCAGGAGAGGAGGGAGGAATGGCTTTTAAGGAGTTCAGTCTGGACGGTCGGGTGGCTATCGTTACCGGCGCCGGCCGTGGCATTGGCAAGAGCATTGCCTTGACCCTGGCTGAGGCGGGAGCGGACATTGTGGCAGCGGCCAGGACGGAGAAAGAGATCAGTGAGGTGGCGGAAGAGGTCCGCCAGATGGGGAGGAAAGCCCTAGCCGTTCCCACTGATCTGACTAAAGCCGAAGACCTCGAAAGGATGGTGGAGAAGACCATCCAGGAGTTTGGGAGGATTGACATACTGGTCAACAACGCCGGTGCCGTGCTGATCAAGCCCGTTGTACCTGCCCCTGGCCAGAGAGTGGTAGGCGCGGACGCCACCACAAACCTCACTACCCCCATCAGCGAAGAAGAATGGCATCGGGTGATTGACCTCAACCTAACGGCGCTTTTCCTGTGTGCCAGAGCGGTAGGGCCGCACATGATTCAGCAGGGCAAAGGTAAGATCGTCAATATCACCTCGGGATATGCTGCGAAGGTAGCTCCTCATCGCGGGCCTTATGCCGCCAGTAAGGCGGCCGTGGCCATGTTCACCAGGACATTAGCCCTGGAGTGGGCTAGATATAACATAAATGTCAATGCAATTGGACCAGGTCTGATCCACACCGGTCAGTCGCAGGGGTTCTTTGAGGACGAGGACCTTCTACAGGCAGCCTTGAAGAGCTTGCCGCTTAGAAGGGTAGGCAATGCCAGGGATGTAGGTCTTCTGACCGTCTATTTGGCATCCGATGCTTCGGACAACATGACGGGGCAGAATATCTATATTGATCAGGGACTGTCTATTTCGTAGAGGTGCACGGCAACTCATGAGGAAGATTCTCGAAGAAAGTCCTCTTGAGGCTTAGGCTGGAAAGAGTACCTGGAGAAGAAACAACGGAGGCAAAGTGGCAGAAGGCATAAGGGATAAGGTTGCGATTATTGGGATGGGCTGCACCAAGTTCGGGGAACTGTGGGACAAAAGCCCTGAGGACCTAATGGTGGAATCGTTCAAGGAAGCCCTGGAGGACGCTGGAATTGAGAAGAAGGACATTCAAGCGGCCTGGCAGGGTGGTCCTGAGATGACCGAGGTTAGCATGGGACACAGCGCCATATCATTGTCCACGACGCTGAAGCTGCCATTCATCGCCGTAACCAGGGTGGAGAACATGTGCGCCAGCGGCTCTGAGGCTCTGAGAGGGGCTGCTTATGCGGTAGCCTCAGGAGCCTACGATATCTGCTTGGCGCTGGGGATCGAGAAGCTCAAGGATACTGGCTATGGCGGCCTGCCAGAGTTTTCTCATGTGATAGCTGTGGGCACGAAGCTCAGGATTATTATGGGCAACACCACCACGCCCGGACTATTCGGCATGATGGCCACCAAGTACTTTGCCAAATATGGCCTCAGCCCTCAGGAGGGCAAAGAGGCCCTAGCCAAGATCTCGGTGAAAAGCCATCACAACGGTGCAATGTGTGAGAAAGCCCACTTGAGACGAGAGATCACCGTGGAACAGGCGGTGAACGCTCCCATAATCGCCTGGCCGCTGGGACTTTTTGACTGCTGCGGAGTGAGCGACGGCTCTGCGGCGGCCATTGTATGCCGAGCCGACATGGCCAAGAATTTTAGGGACGATCCGGTACTTATCAAGTCTTTGCAGATTGCTGCCTCGTCAGGGGAAGAAATGATGTACACGGACTATGATTACGCCCACGTTGAGTCAACCTGCCGGGCCGCGCCCCGCGCCTACAAGGAAGCGGGCATAACGAACCCGCGTGAGGAGATCAGCATGATGGAGGTCCATGACTGTTTCTCCATCACCGAGCTTGTTACCTACGAGGACCTGGGAATATCACCCAGAGGAAGGGCCAAGGAAGACATTGACTCTGGGCTCTTCGAGTTGGGTGGGCAGATTCCCTGTCAGCCGGATGGCGGCTTGAAGTGCTTTGGGCATCCCATAGGTGCCTCCGGGCTGCGAATGATGTACGAGATGTACAAGCAACTCCAGGGCAAGGCTGGACCCAGGCAAGTGAAGAATCCGAAGTTCGGACTCACGCACAATCTCGGCGGTGTTCCTCCCAGGAATGTCGTCAGCATCAACATAGTTGGGCGCTAGGCGAAGCGTAGAAGAGGGATAGCAACCCAACACCGATTCCCGCGGGACTTTTTGAGCTTACGAGTCGAGGAAAGGAGGGCGTAGCTGCCTTCTCAGGAATCCTGTTTCAACGCGGAGTAGGCCCCAACGACTTGGGCTTTCAGGAGCTTTATCAATGCCATGGCCCCTCTCGGAGGTGGTGAAGACACATTCGACAAGCGGGGAGGTGATATGTCCAGAAGAGACAAAGTAATCAACCAGAACAAAGTAGGAAAGCTGACCGAGATCGACAAGATGATCAAGGACGGAGATAAACTGGCCATCGGTGGTGCCTGGTTGAGCAGTCATCCCATGGCGATTATTCGCCAGATTATTCGCTGTGGAATAAAGAACCTGTACGCTATGACCATTGTGGGAAGCGTAGATATTGACCTGATGGTAGGGGCCGGCTGCCTAGACAGCTTGATGTTCTCCTTTGTGAGCATGGAGGCCTACGGACTGCCGCCCAATTTCCGCCGGGCCGTGGAGAAGGACGGGCTCAAGTACGATGAGATCACCGGCCTGGCCATAATCCTGGGCTTCGAGGCAGCAGGAAGGGGCATTCCCTTCATTCCCTATCGCGGCCCCTTCGGCTCCGACTGCGTAAAGCAGAGGCCGGAATTCTATAAGACTGTGACCTGTCCCTTCACCGGCGAGGAGATGGTAGCGGTGCCCGCCCTCAAGCCGGATGTGGCCATAATCCATGCCGAGCGAGCTGATCCTGCCGGCAATATCCAGATTGAGGGGACCGGTGGATCCGATCTGGAACTGGCCAAGGCAGCGGAAAGGGTCATCGTGTCGGTAGAGGAGATAGTTCCGACCGAAGTATTGAGACAGAACCCTTACAAGACCAAGATACCGAGATTCTACGTGGATATGGTCATCGAACAACCCTTTGGGGCTCATCCCACCTCTTCGATACCCAGCTATGTGGGCGATCCGTGGCACATGATGAAATACATGGAAATGGCCGCCACAGCGGAGGGCTTCAAAGAGTACCTAGACCAGTATGTGATGAAATCCGAGGATAAGTACTTGGAAGCTGTAGGTGGCCTGAAGCAGATGGGCTTATTGCAGAAGCTGGCACGGGAGGTGAAGTTACTATGAGCAAGTATGCTGAGGACTATTCCACAGCCGAACTGGTATGTGTGGCCGTGGCGAGGGAAGTCGAGGACGGGGACGTCCTGATCCTGGGTTCCTTTACTCCGCTCGCCTTCGTGAGCTACATCCTGGCCAAGATAACACATGCTCCCAATATCATGTATATGGCTTACTCGTCAGTTGACGCCAGGCCCTTCCAACTGACCTTCGGCAGCTATGAAGCGGCGGCCACGGCTGGTGGGGTTGCTCGCTGGAACATGACGGAATGCATAAACTCCCTTTACCTGGGAATAGGCGTAGACGTTGAGCCCATCTCCAGCATTCAAGCCGACCAATACGGCAATATCAATATCTCGGTTGTTGGTGATTACGAGAAACCCCTTCTGCGTGGGCCTGGAGGGGCAGGAGCACCCGAGGTGGTCAAGATGCACCGCAAGATGCTAGGGTACTTCCCGAATCATAACAAGAGAACCTTGGTCCCCAAGGTTGACTTCATAACCGGCACCAGGTGGAAGATCGGCAACCAGGAGCGAATAAAGGCGGGGCTCAGGCCTGGCCCCATAAGATTCATTACCAACCTCTGCATCCTCCAGAAGGAAGAGGAAGATAGGCCTTTCAAGATAGTCTCCGTACACCCCGGTGTAACGGTGGAGGACGTGGTCAACAACACCGGTTTTGAACTGGAGGTCCCCAAGGATGTGCCGGAGACCGAAAAGCCAACCAAAGAGCAAATCCGAATTCTCAGGGAAGAGGTCGACCCCTACGGTATGGTAGCCTTCGACTTCATAGCGGGCAAGGAAAGGCCTGCCTATCTCAGGCAGATTCTGGACCGAGAGATCCAAGCTCTAGGATATTGAAGCCTCCAACAGGGGCCGTCTTCAGTACATAGCAAGGAGAGCACATGCAGTACGAGACAATAAAGCTGGAAATAGAAGATAGAGTGGCCACCATCACGTTCGACCGGATGGAGAAGAAGAACGCTGCAAATCACACCGTATTCAAGGAACTAGACCTTGCCCTAACCGATATAGAGGAAGATGAGAACATGAGGGTGGTAGTTCTAACCGGTCAAGAGGACGTCTTCTCGGCCGGGGCTGACGTGTCGGGTTTTGACTTTCAGAAGATTAGCGCCGGCATGTATTTCATGGAACTCGTGGCCAAAGTGTTCAACCATTTCGAATACATACCAAAACCCGTTGTCATGGCGGTTAATGGAATTGCCTATGGGTTTGGCACAGGGATTACCCTTACCGGTGATATCGTCATTGCTTCCGATAAGGCGAAGTTTAGCATTAGAGAGATAAATCATGGAGCCATCCCGATAGAGACGCTGACTCGTGGCCTTGAGATAATGGGCAAGCATAATATCTCCTACCTTTCTCTTATGGCAAACGATATCACTGCTGAGGAAGCGAGGGCTATGGGGCTTGTGAATAGGGTGGTTCCTCATGACCAGCTCAGGGCAGAGGTCAAGAAGGTGTGCGACAAGCTGAAGGAGGGCGCACCCTTCGCGCAAGCTGCAATAAAGAGGATACTGAACCGCAAATCCCACGAGGACTGGGACTTTGCCCTGGGAGTAATGCCAGCGGTTTTTGCCACGGAGGATGTGGCTGAAGCCAGGAAGGCGTTTCTGGAGAAGCGAAACCCCCAATTCAAAGGGAAGTAGAAAAGGAAACTTACCCCCTTGAAAGTCTGGGTGATTTGCAAAGTCGAGCCAAGCCGTGTCGGTGAAGAAGCATCTTGGTGCCTGCGCTCCCTGGCAGGTGTTGGCCCCGGCGGCCGAGGAAACTTTAACCTGCCTCATAGGGAAAACGCGGAAGACCTCCATTGTCTTATAGTGAGGGATAGCATCCTTGTGGCCCCGAGAGCATAGGACGGTGGGAGAGCCATCGTCTGGCTATTAGTGATAACCGTGCCCGATTGACTGTTCAACATTGATCCATAGAAAGGAGGGCAAAATGGATATAAATAAGGTGTGCGTGGTGGGTGCTGGAACCATGGGGAATGGCATAGCGCAGGTGGTAGCGCAATCTGGCTATGAAACCGCCATGGTGGACGTGAAGCAGGAGTTTCTTGATCGAGCGATGGGCACGATACAAGGGAGCCTGGCCAGACTGGTCAAGAAGGAGACGATGGAACAGAGCGAGGCGGACAAGGTCATAGCCAGGATCAAGCCGACCACCGATATGAAAGCAGCGGCCAAGGATGCCGACTACGTTATCGAGGCGGTATTTGAGAAGACTGAGGTTAAGCAGCCGGTATTAAAGCAGCTTGACGGGATTTGCCCTGAGCATACCGTCCTGGCCACCAACACATCCTCAATACCCATAAGCCTGCTCTCCTCGGCGGTCAATCGCCCTGAGAAGTTGATCGGCATGCATTTCTTCAACCCTGTGCCGGTGATGAAATTGATAGAGGTAGTTAGGTCTTTGACCACCTCTGATGAAACCGTAAACATAAGTGTCGATTTCGGCAAATCTCTGGGCAAAGAGCCGGTGGTAGTTAAGGACTCTCCTGGATTTGTGGCCAACAGGATAGCCAACGTAGCAGCCAATGAGGCGCTGAAGATATTGGAAGATGGTCTGGCAAGCGCGCAGGATATAGACAAGATCTGTAAGTTGGCCTTTAACTGGCCTATGGGTTTCCTGGAGATGATAGATCTTGTTGGTGCAGACGTCGTTTTGGACCTGGCGGAAACGATTTACGACCAAACCGGCTGGGAGAGGTATAAGGCTGCACCAATACTGAGAAGGATGGTGGAAAGCGGTTATATGGGAAGAAAGGTTGGCAAAGGGTTCTACACCCTGTTTGCCGAAGAATAACTTCTTCAAGAAGGAGTGAGACATGTCGCAGAAAGAGTATGAGCTTATTCTATATGAGAAGAAGGACAGGTTTGCCACCATAACCATTAATCGGCCAAAGGCGATGAATGCCTTGAACACTCCGCTGGCCGACGAAATGCGGGATGCCCTGCGGGATGCGGAGGCTGACGAGAGCGTTCAGGTGATCATCATAACCGGTGCCGGTGACCGGGCCTTCTGTGCAGGGGCGGATATTGGCGAACTGGCGACGCTGGGTCCCATAGGGGCGAGGGATTTCTGCCTGTATGCGCAGTCGCTCACCAGCCAGATCGAGAGGATGAGGAAGCCCGTGATAGCCAGAATCAATGGATTCTGTCTGGGCGGCGGGAATGAAGTTGCCATGTCCTGTGATTTCAGGATTGCCTCTGAGAAAGCCGCCTTCGGGCAGCCGGAGATCAGCCTGGGCATCATCCCCGGTATGGGCGGGACACAGAGGCTTACCAGGCTCATAGGCAGGACGAAGGCCATAGAACTGAATATGCTGGGTGAGCCGATCACCGCTGCCGAAGCATACCGGCTTGGTCTGGTAAACAAGGTTGTCCCTGCTGAGGATCTGGACGCAGCCGTGGACGAGTTTGTGCAGAAGCTGTGTTCTAAGGGCCTTGTGGCTCTGGGACAGGTCAAGCTGGCGGTAAACAATGGAATGGATATGGATCTGGATCGCGCCCTGTACTATGAGGCTGAGTGCTTCGGCGCTGCTGTGGGCACGGAGGATGCCAAAGAAGGGATGCAGGCCTTCATAGAGAAGAGGAAGCCGGAGTTCAAAAATAAGTAGCCGTCGGGTTTGTCGGGTTGACTGCCCCATACGTCATTGCGAGGAGCGAAGCGACGTGGCAATCCCAGGGTGGGGCGAAGTCCTCGACATCGTAGATGCTTCGCTGCGCTCAGAATGACGCAGTGTGATGGGTTCTGAGCTTTGGGATTAGGGCTGTGTCAGGTCGGGGACCTGACACAGCCACTAGAGAATTTGAAGTGCCAAAGTGATAGCTCAAAACTTCATGAACTTTGGATTTGGGATTTACAGAAGGGAAGGGGCATGGATTTTGAACTGAGCGAACTCCACAGGATGCTGGCGGAGGCTGTCTACGATTTTATGCTGAAGGAAATTGAGCCCATCGCCGAGCAGATCGACAGGGAGGACAGGATTCCCGACTGGGTGTGGATGAGATTGGGTGAGCTGGGGTGGATGGGGGTCACCGTTCCTGAAGACTATGGTGGTTCCGGCATGGACTACCTGGCCCAATGCATTTGCCTGGAGCAGATGAGCAGGATTTGCCCAGCCCTGAGTCTGTCCTGCCATGCTCATTCCAATCTGTGTTGTGACAACCTCTACCGAAATGGCACCGAGGAGCAGCGTCAGAAATACCTGCCGCCCTTATGCAGCGGCGAGAAGCTGGGTGCTCTCGCCATTACGGAGCCCAATGCTGGCTCCGATGCGGTCGGGATTCAAATGAGGGCGAGAAGGGAGGGCGCATACTACGTCCTCAATGGGACGAAGACTTTTATCACCAATGGTCCCGTGGCTGGTGCCATGATCGTTTATGCGAAGACGGAGCCCGAGAAGGGCGCCAAAGGCATAACCGCCTTTATCGTGGAGCCGGGCTATGAGGGAACCTTCACCGCCAAGCATCTGGACAAGATGGGAGAGAGGGGGTCTCCTACCGGCGAGCTGGTTTTCGATGACTACCGCGTTCCCGAGAAAAACATATTGGGTGAATTGAACCAGGGCATCAAGGTGATGATGGGAGGCCTCGACATGGAGAGGGTTGCCGGTACGGGTTGGACGCTAGGAATGGCAGAGAGGGCCCTTGAACTATCCTTGAAATACGCCAAGGAGAGGGTACAGTTCGGGCAACCTATAGGAGAGTTCCAGTTGATTCAGGAGAAGTTGGTCGAGATGTACGTGGGAATAGAATCGGCCAAGCTCCTCATGTACAAGGCAGCCAGCCTGGCGGAGACGGCCGAAAGGGGAGGAAAGGGCTCTGAAATCACCAAGGTAGCTGCGGCTGCTCTTCTTCTCGCCGGTCAGGTGGCTACCAATGCTGCCCTGCATGCCGTCCAAATCCACGGTGGATATAGCTACATGTTGGACTACCCTGTGAACCGCTTGCTCAGGGACGTAAAGCTGGGCGAGATCGGGGCTGGCACCACGGAAATAAGGAAAATCATAATAGCCCGGGAGTTGCTCCGGGATTAAGAATCTGGGGAGGTAGCATGGCTGGATATCTGGGATATACGGTTGGCAAGCTATACGATTGGGCTGTAGACCACTACGCCGACAGGATCGCCGCCGTGAAGGGCGATCAGAGGCTCACCTATCGTGAGTTGAGGGACAAGGCCAACCAGTTGGGCAATGCCTTACTCGGTATGGGAGTTCAAAAGGGGGAGCGAGTAGCTACCCTCACCCCTAACTGCCTCGAGAGCATCCTTTTAGACTACGGCTTGGCCAAAGCCGGGCTGACGCAGGTCATCTTGCATGAGGGGATTGTCGTTCCTGCCGATAACGCTTACATGGCAAACGATTCGGAGTCCAGCGTTCTTATATACCACGCCAACTATGCTGACCACGTGGAGGATATGCGTCCTCAGCTTAAGACTGTAAAGCACCTTTTCTGTATTTCGGAGGGAGCCGATATCCCTTCCTACAGCAGAGACTTTTATCAGTCGATCTCTTCCCAGCCAACCACCGATCCTCCAGTGGACGTTAGTGAAGATGATGTACTTTCAATCTACTATACCGGAGGGACGACCGGGGTGCCTAAGGGTTGTGTCCATGCCTCCAGGAACCGTGTGTATACGTATCTAACGGCGCTGGCAGAGCTAGATCTAGGGGTCAGGCATACCTTTCTTCACTTGGCTCCCATGTCTCATGCCTCCAACGTGTTCATGATTCCAGTTTGCTTGCGCGGGGGGACCCAGGTCATCCTCGATTCTTTTAACCCTGAGCTTTTCCTTCAGATGGTGGAGAAGGAAAAGGTGACGGCTACCTTTATCGTGCCCACCATACTGTACCGAATACTGGACTTTCCTGAACTCAAAAAGTACGACACCAGCGGCCTTAACACGGTGCTCTATGGCGCTTCTCCCATAGGTCCTGAGAGGCTCAGAGAGGCGATCAGCGCCCTTGGTCCCATTTTTGTTCAAAACTTTGGCCAGACGGAAGCGCCTATGTTCATCACCGTGCTTGGCAAGGAAGACCATATTGTTGCGGCGGGGGAAGAGCAGAGGTTAACCTCCTGTGGAAAGCCAACTCTGATGTGTCAGTTGAGGCTGGTGGACGATGAAGACCATGACGTCCCCCCAGGGGGGGAGGGGGAAATCGCTGTCAGGACCCCTAACATGATGATTGAATACCTGAACAAGCCGGAGGAGACGGCTGAAACAATGAGGAACGGGTGGTTACACACTGGCGATGTGGGTCGTCGGGATGAGGAGGGCTATGTCTACATACTCGACCGGAAAAAAGACATGCTCATAAGCGGCGGTTGGAATATCTATCCCAAGGAGATTGAGGCTACCCTTCATGAGCATGAGGCAGTCGCTGATGTTGCTGTCATTGGCGTGCCCGACCCAAATTGGGGAGAAGCGGTGAAGGCAATTGTGGTTCTCCATTCGGGCAAGACGGCTACTGCTGAGGAGATCACTAAGTTTTGCAAGGAAAGAAAAGGCTCCATAAAGGTGCCCAAATCGGTAGAGTTTGTCGATAGCATCCCACTTACCTCTGTGGGGAAGCATGATAAAAAGGCTCTTCGCGATAGATACTGGGGGGATGAAAAGCGAAGGGTTCACTAAGCCATAATCTACTCCAGCAATTGGTGGACAGAAGGCTGAAATGCACTACTTTGAGGATTTCCAGGTTGGCGACAAGATTGTTACCAGGGGAAGAACAATTACTGAGGCAGACATCGTGTTCTTCTCCGCCTTTAGTGGAGACTGGCATCCACTTCATACAGACATAGAATATGCCAGGCAGGGTCCCTTCAAGGAGAGGGTAGCTCACGGATTCCTGGTGTTATCCGTGGCATCCGGGCTACTTCCTCTCTCCGAAATGGCCATTATTGCCTTCTACGGGATGGACAAAGTGAGGTTTATCTCGCCGGTTAAGCTTGGTGACACCATTCATGTGGAATTCGAGACAGTGGAAAAGCAAGACAGGGATGAGCGTGGCGGCGTCATCACTTTCAAGCAGACGGTCAAAAACCAGAAGGGAGAGGACGTGGTGGTAGGCACAATGAGGACCTTCATTGCCAAGCGTGAGTGAGGTCAGGAGATACGGTCTCGGAGTCGCCAGCCTTTGCCCCGGTAACGCTAGCTTGGGAGGACAGTGGCATGGATAATGAAACCATGTTTGAGGTGGAGGAGAGGGATGGCTTGCTGATCCATCAGGGAGTGATCAGGGTTCCCTATCGGTGGGCGGCGGGTGAGGTGGCCAGCAGATTTTATGTTGGCCTGAGGAACAAGAGAATCTACGGCTTGCGCTGCCCCAGTTGCAGGCTAGTTTTTGTTCCCCCCAAAAAGGTGTGCCACCAGTGCTTCAGTGACCTCAGCCAATGGGTAGAGGTAAGCGATGAGGGCACGCTGGAGACCTTCACCGTAGTACACTACAGTGAGCCTGATCTGCATCCTATGAAAGCACCTTTTGCCTACGGGATAATTAAACTGGACGGTGCTGATACTGGTATGACTCATCTCATTGGTGAGGCAAAGCTTGATAGCCTGAAGGAGGGCATGAGGCTAAAGGCGGTTTTCAAGGAGAAGCGGAAAGGAAGCTACCTGGATATCAAATACTTCAAGCCGACCGAGGGGGCAAGTGGTGGATAAGGCAGCTATTATTGGGGTTGGTCAAACCAAGTACGAGAGGGGGAAGACCAAGAATTTTGCCGAGTTGGTCTACGAAGCTGCAAGAAAAGCCCTGGATGACGCCGGAATGGGGCTGGACGACATTGGGAATGTGGTAACCACTACCAATGATTTCTGGGACGGGCGCACCATCGCTTGCATGGCGGTAGCTGAGGCAGCGGGCTCCTATGGCAGAGACGCCACGAATGTAGAGGGCGACGGCACCTTGAGTGCCTTCTATGGGCTTATGAGGACCCTCTCGGGAGTCTACCGCACTACTCTGGTGACAACGCACTGCAAAGTTTCAGAGGGCTCCCCTCGAAAGCTCTTCAACCAGGCCTTTGACCCCGTCTATGACCGCCTTCTGGGCCTTGATGCTATCTCTTCTTCGGCATTACAAGCCAGGGCTTATATGAATAGATTCGGGATTACTGAGGAGCAGTGTGCCAGGGTTTCGGTCAAGAATCACCGCAATGCCAGGAATAACCCCTATGCCCATGTGCCTCTGGACATCACGGTTCAAGATGTTATGAGCTCCCCCATGCTAGCCGAACCCATCAAGCGCCTGGATACCTCGCCCATCTCCGACGGGGCTTGCGCCATCATTATTGCCACAGAGGAAGAGGCGAAAAGGCTGGTCAAGAAGCCAGTCTGGGTTAAAGGGGTGGCTCATTGCACAGACGCCTATCGTCTGGGTGAGAGAGACCTGGCATATTCAAAGGCGCTGGAAAGCGCAGCCAAGAAGGCTTACCAGATGGCAAGCATCTCTGATCCTTTCAGCCAGATCGACGTGGCCGAAATTTCCGAACCTTTCTCCTACATGGAGCTCATGTGGTATGAGGGCCTGGGGTTCTGTGGCCAGGGAGAGGGCGGGAAGCTGATCGACAGCGGCCGGACGGAGATAGGCGGAGAGTTACCCGTCAATCCTTCCGGTGGTGTTCTGTCAGCCCATGCCGTTCAGGTTGCTGGCATGGTCAGGATTGCTGAGGCGGTACTGCAATTAAGGGGTGAGGCCGGCGAGCGGCAGGTTCCTGGGGCAAAGACCGCCTTGGCACACGGCGTCAACGGCATATGTGGCCAGACCCACTGCGTTTGGGTCCTGAGTAATGAGGAGGCATAGAGATGGGCAAGAAAGTAGGTATTGTAGGGGTAGGTCAGACTCATCATACCTCCAAGAGGAAAGACGTCAACGGTCAGGAGTTGATAAATGAGGCGGTGAAAGCTGCCCTGGCGGATGCCGCGCTTACCATAAAGGATGTTGATGCCATCATCATCGGTAACATGGACCACTTCGAGGCCATCAACTATGTGGACGGGTGGAGCGTAGACGGCTCGGGCGCTTTTATGAAGCCGATCATGAAAGTGACCACCGGAGGCAGCACCGGCGGCACCTTGGGATCGGCTGCCTACTACCATGTTGCCTCTGGTCTTTTTGATGTCGTGATGGCTATCGGCTGGGAGAAGAACTCCGAGTCGGACACCCAGGCAGCCATCAGCACCTGCGCTGATCCCATTTTGGAGAGGGACTTCTTCGGCGGGGCTATCGGCCCCAACGCTGCCGAGTATGCTCAGTATATGGAAGAATACGGGGCTACCCAGGAGGACGCGGCCAGGGTTGCCGTCAGGGACCACAACAACGCCCTGAACAACCCTTATGCCCATCTGCGGAAGTTCATCACGATAGAGGATGTGATGAAATCCCCCATGCTCTGCTGGCCCATAAAGCTTCTGGATAGCTGTCCCAGGTCGGACGGCGCCTGCGCCGTCATCTATGCTTCTGAGGACAGGTCCCCGAAGATCGCCCCCAAGCCGGCGTGGGTGCATGCCACCGCCGTGTCTCACGATTACGTGTACTTCGGTGACTTCGACTGGCAGGCCATGCCCACATTGGAAGCGACGACGACCAGGGTCTACAAGAGGGCGGGCATCACCAACCCGCTCAAAGAGATAGATGTGATGGAGCTTTATGTGCCCTTTTCCACCTGCGGCGTGATATGGATGGAGCACATGTGGGTCTGTGGTCGAGGTGAGTCCCCCAGTCTGATCAGAAAAGGCGTTTTCGATATGGATGGAGAGCTGCCGGTGAATCCTTCCGGGGGTGTGCTGTCGACTAACCCTATCGGGGCTACGGCGCTGATCAGGATAGGAGAGGCGGCCCTCCAGGTCATGGGCAAGGCTGGCGACAGGCAGGTGCCCAACGTACAGACGGCCATGGCCACGGCCTTTGGCTCCTGCTACTGGTTCGAAGCCACGATACTGAGGGACACCAAGCCATAGCTTGGTGGGAAACTCTAAGCACTAATACCCAAATTCTAAACAAATTCAAATGACCGAAAATGAAAATTCAAAACGCAAAAAGGAGTATTCAAAGATAAATTTGAACTTTGCAGTTTGAATTTTGGATTCTTTGGTTTAGAGCTTAGGATTTAGAATTTCATCCCTTGTAGGAGGTTGAATAATGAGTACTCAAGCTGACAGCCCACAGGAGCTCCTGGAGATAACCTCCGGTAAAGCTGAACACGTTTATTACTGGCATTGCGGCCACTACATGAGCAGGTTCTTAATGGGGCTTAGGGACAAGAAGACGATTCTGGGTATCAAGTGCTCCCACTGCGGCAGAGTCTACGTGCCGCCGAGGGAGATCTGTGGTCGCTGCTTCAAGACGATGGACGAGTGGGTGGACCTGGGAGTGGAGGGGCATATCTATGCCTTTACCGTGGTGAGGCTCGCCTACATAGATCCCAATACTGGTGAGCCGATAAAGGTGCCCCGCACCGACATATACGTCAAGATAGACGGGGCGGATACCTGCCTGATGCACTGGCTTGACGAGAGCGATGAGACGAAGATAACCGTGGGCGCCAGGGTCAAGGCGGTATTCAAAGAGCAGCGCCGAGGCACCATCCACGACATCGAGTGCTTTACGCAGGTATAGTCAGTTCCGCAACCGACTAGCGCCTAGCGAAAGACCTGGACTAGTTTTCGGGGGGGCAGGTCATTTCAGTTTTGATGTATAATCTAACCATTACTTGAGTTAGCGTTAGGATATAATGCAGAGCAAAGTTGAAGTCGTAGATATCTTCTGTGGCGTGGGTGGGTTAACTTATGGTTTACATCAGGCAGGATTAGAAGTAATAGCAGGAATTGATTCTGACCAAACCTGCAAATACGCTTATGAACACAACAATGAAGGTAAGTTTATTCATGCCGATATAAGAGAACTTCGACCTGAGAATATTCAAGATTTGTTTTATGATAAAGGCATCAGAATTATCGCAGGCTGCGCTCCTTGTCAACCTTTTTCTACGCACACTCAGAAGTATAAATCTAGCAGTATGGATATCAGATGGAGTCTTCTAGGTGTTTTCAAAAATATAGTTTTGCATGTGCAACCTGATATAGTAACTATGGAGAATGTCCCGAGGCTAAGCAAACAATCCGTGTTCGTGGAGTTTGAAGCTGCTTTACATGCACAAGGATATAGTATTTGGTGGGGCTACGTTAATTGCGCTGAATATGGAGTTCCTCAGACACGAACTCGCCTAGTCCTTCTGGCCTCGAAGCTTGGCGAAATCTCCATATTGCCACCGACACACCAATCTAACGAATATGTCAAAGTAAGTGACGTAATAGCTGGTCTAACACCTATTCATCCCGGTGAGGTTCACCAAACCGATTCTCTTCATAGATCTGCAGGTTTATCCGAATTGAACCTAAGACGAATACGTCAATCTGTTCCCGGCGGTTCTTGGAAGACTTGGGATGAAGAAATAATATTGCCGTGTCATAAGAAGGCTAGTGGGCGGAGTTATCCTTCGGTATATGGGCGTATGAGATGGGATGAACCAGCGCCTACGATAACCACTCAATTCTATAACATTGGTACTGGTCGTTTCGGTCATCCGGAACAAGATAGGGCTCTCTCTTTGAGGGAAGGAGCTTTATTGCAGACCTTCCCCAGAGATTATGAATTCTATAGTCCCGAAACACCGCTTCCCCTATCTGTTACAGCTAGACACATCGGAAATGCAGTACCGGCCAGATTAGGATATATTATCGGAAAAAGTATTGTTGAGCATTTTAACGAAATAAACATGCCGGCTACTATTGATAGCCATTCTGATCAAATTTAGTACTTAAGTCGAATTAGAATTCCACAATTCTTGAAGTGGGATTGCTTTGGATTATCCAGTCCTCTAATTTTTGTATAGTAGTCTCCGTTTTCTCTCTATAATCAAGCGAGCATTGCCATACGACGGCCACACGCCAACCCATTTTTCTTAATTCGTCTATCTTTCTCAAGTCTCTTTGCTTATTATCCTCAATTTTAGGCAGCCAATAATCGGTTCTGGTTTTGGGCCTTCCCCCTTTTCTACAACTGTCATGCCCATGCCAAAAACATCCGTGAACGAATATCGCTACTTTATATTTCGGAAGTACAATATCTGGACTGCCAGGTAACCTGCTGCTATTCTTGCGAAATCTGAAGCCCAATCTATGAAGTCTTGAACGAAGTAAGACCTCTATTCGTGTATCCTTTTGTTTTACCCTAGACATAATATAGGTTCTTTTAGGGTCTACGTTGATATTTTCTGCCATCGGATACGCCTTAAATCAATATATCTCGGCTTTTACTTTCCGCCCACAACCAGGGGTTCTACATACGTAATATAATTCGGCCCCGTCATACTCCAGGTCCATAGTATTACCGCACTTTGGATTACTACATAACGGATGTCCTTGATACTTCCTTCGAGGATAGAATAATCCTGTGTCTAGCGTATCCCGGAATTCCTCCACAGCTTTTTCAATAGCCTCGCAGACTTTGTCGTCAGATGGTATAGCAAAACCAGTGTCATTTAAAACAGTCTTTATAAACTTTGCTACCTCTTCCTTATCCAAATCCTCTAGATTCCTTATTCTGAATCCTTGCTTAGCATTATCTATAGGTTTATCAATATCGTCGTAACCAATATCAATGATGACGTTGCTGTGATTACGATTTGTTGCCCATGCTGCTCCTGTTTCAGCAACGCAAACATTCGAATCGTAAAAATGTCTTGAGAATAAGAATATTACGTAAATATCTTCACGAAAACATGATTTTAGGTAATCGTAGATATTCTGGCCGTGCGGGACTCCTGTTAGAGAATAACTCGTAAATATAAAAGTATCCTCAATATTCACGCCGAGCAAATGGAACATTCTCATAATGAAGAAGCCGTATTTCTCATGTTCTTTATTATGACTAATAAATATTCTTTTTGTGTTATGCGATAGCCTCGTAGCACGCACAAACTGAAAATGCTCGTTTTCAACTATTCTTAGTTCATCTTCTTCTAATTTTTCTCTTAATATAGTTTGTGTCTCCCCGGCAAATTCCTCCTTTATTTTTTTTGCTTCTTCCTCTTCTGCATCTTGACGTCGTATCCTCATAATCTCATCTTTAGATCCGACCACGAAATTGACTAATAATTTTAAATCATTTATCAGTGCTTTATACCTTTCGTCGGTTTCTTCATAACCTCTTCTATTGCTAATAGCCATATCAATGAGTTTATCGTCTTCAAATACGTCCACATATATCTCACCTATTACGTAAGCATCGTTTATTCTCGTGGTTTGCACCCTCGGTAGTACGTTGTACTCGCCGATTCTCCTTCTCGAAAAAATAGTTACCCTATTGTCGTTTATTGATATGCTTTCTTCTTCTTCGTCAGTCGCACCCTCGTTAATTACCAGCCCATTGAGTTCATCTTTGTTTCTAATAGTTCCTACCCATCCTTCAAAGGTAAAGACGATTTCCTGTCGTTCTCCCTTTTTATTCATTCCTTCGATATTTCTAGGAATTTGGGGGAATCTCCCTCTTCGGCTCTCTCTATTTTTCAAATCCTCTTCATAACTATATACCCTTTTATATCTTTCGATTATTTCATTCTTTCTAACTAGTTCGCCCTTTTCCTTAAAAGCACTACCGATTGTTACTATGGCGTCCATTTTGTTGAAGAAATCTAGTGTTGCATAATTAATAGTCTTGGGCTCTTCGTCATTCTTAATCATATGGATCTTGAACTTTTCAAAATCTATATTGAAATTACGGACTATTCTGTTAATCAAATGATAGTAAGTGGTGTTTATATTCTTTTGGATTCCTGCCAATATTATCCTTGTACCAGTCCCATTCTCTGACAACTTATTAGGTTCAAATACTATCTCTTCATTCGGTATCGCTTCTGGCTCTTTTCCTTCCTTTGTTATCTTATCGTAATCAAGTATACACCCCGCCTTCTGACCATCTTTCAATGAATAAAGCTCAATATACTTCGCTAGTGAAAAAGCAGCGAGTTTACCTATACCTTTCCGCCCAAATACCACTCTCCCCTTCGGGGTAGTTGGACGTTCATCGCGCCTGTCGTATCCTATATCTAGAAAGTATTTATTGACTCCCTCCGGAGTCATCCCGATGCCATCATCTTCAATGATTATCTTAGGCGATGTTCCCGTTCTTATCGTAACCCAACAATTATCCGCATCGGCATCGTAGCAATTCGACACAAGTTCAGCCACTATGCTTGCTGTATCTCCGTATAAATGTGGACCTAGAATAGCAATTACTTTTTTATCAATATTGATTTTGTATTCGAACATCATTACCTCCTCTTACTGAGGATTATTATGTTGACCAGCCCCCAATTATGATACCACTTGTTAAGTTAGAGCCGCTACCACAAGGGCTGGCTGGATTGCCTCTGGAGCTGGAGGTTGATACCTTCCCTGTATTGTTGGAAGTCCTAGGCAGGGAGTATACTGGCAACTGGCCGATGGATGCCTCTCCTCTAGCTCACGGCAAGAAAGATGGCAAGCGCTGGCAAGCCAGCGCGGCACATAGAGAGAGGTTACCTCGACCGTGCTAATACGGATCTGCATATAGGGAGGTTTATGATGACCAACAGAGTGTTCAGTGACGAGGAACTTGAGGAGATGAGGACTCCTACTATCGATCTTCTGACTCGAGCCATAGACACGGCTGACGGAGAGAAGGCCAAGAGCCTGGCCAAGCGGATGTACGAAGAGTTCCTGGCTATGCACGACGTTTACATGAACTGGACTGTAGTCTTAATGGACTACATCTACCGGAACGATGGAGAGGAAGTGCTGTACCAGGCAATGAGACAGGTTTTCGGAGCACCCAGAGGAAAGAAGAAGGCCAGTACGCAGAAGCCCGTAACGCCACAGGCGAATACCAAGGAGGCCGCATTCCGGAGTCGCGTATTGGGATTTGTTAATGCTCTGAGAGGTCATCTCCAGCCCCTGAAGGTAGAGGAGGATGAGGAGAAGGTAAGCATAACGATGGAGCCCTGCGGCAGCGGCCAGAGGTTGTTGGAACAAGGGGCCTATGAGCCACCCCGCAACCTCACCATGATTCAGAAGCCACATGCTATGACCTGGGGACTGACCGACTTCCCCATCTATTGCACCCATGCCCCGATCTTGGAGATCCTCAGCATCGAGGGGCTGGGCTACCCTAGCATGGTGGCCATCCCGGCTGAGAAGGTGGCAACAAAAGGGTGCACGTGGCGCATCTACAAGAGTGCTGAAGATATTCCAGAAGGGTTCTATACCAGAGTGGGAAAACAAAAGCCTAAAGAGACATAAGAAGTGCCTCATAAGTCATGTACTCCCTCTGAGGAAGCTAACTTCACACCAATGAATCGATTGTGAAAAAACAGAGGGAAGATAGAAGAAGACTGCGCAAGGAGATGTTCATTTGATAAGAACAAGAGTTTGCAATCTATTGGGCATTGAGTATCCGATAATCCAGGCACCTATGGTTTGGATTACAGTCGCTGACCTAGCAGCTGCTGTTTCCAATGCTGGAGCACTTGGAACCATTGGCATGAATGCAGGGGCAACAACTGTGACCGATGATGTAAACCTTACCGGATAGCGACTGCGGGCCCAAATCAGGAGGGCAAAGGAGCTCACCAACAAGCCCTTCGCAGTGAATATCGCCGGTCCTGAGCAGCCCTTCAGCGACCGCTGTGTCGAGGTGGCCTTGGAGGAGGGGATAGCGGCGGTCATACTGGTGGGGGATTTCCCAAGTTCCTATACTGGGCGCTTACAGGAGGCCGGGGTGAAGGTGCTGTACCGTCCCCTGACCACGATAGCGGTGGAGGCCGCCAAGAGGGCGGAGGAGGTGGGGGTTGACGCGGTCATCGTAGTCGGCTACGAGAGCGGAGGTCACAGCGGCGTCGATCAGCTACCGACGCTGGTCTTGGTTCCCCAGGTAGTCGACGCAGTGGGGATTCCCGTGATCGCAGGCGGAGGTATCGCTGATGGCAGGGGGGCTGCCTCAGTCCTGGCCCTGGGCGCGGAGGGTGTTTATCTGGGGACGGCTTTCATGGCCACCCACGAGTGTGATGCCCACCCGAAGGTGAAAGAGGCGTTGGTCAATGCGGTTGATACCAGTACGACAGCCTGGATTGGCCCGCTGGGCTCGGTCAGAGCGCTGAAGAACGAATTCACCGATGAGGTTCTTAGAATGAAGTCCGAGGGCCTCTCTATTAAAGAGATAGGCCAGTTTTGTTATGGTGCAGACAAGTTTCGCCCCGCGCTTGTAGAGGGCGAGGTAAACGAGTTCTTTGTGCCGGTTGGCGCGGCAGCCGCAATGATAGAAGAGGTTGTTAGCGCTGGGGAGCTAGTCCGACGTATCGTGGAGGGCTTATCAGCCGTGCTGGCTGATTTACAGCTAAGGCTTTCGATGATCGACTAGCCCAGCTTGTCTGGGCTAGCCAAGCCCACATCCTGCAAGGAAGGGCCGAGAAGAAGGAGGAAGCACTCACGAGAAAAGCATACGTGGGCATCGACGTCGCCAAGGGGAGGATCGACATTGCGGTGTACTCCTCCGACCAATGCTGGACTTTTGCCAACAACGATAGCGGGATCGCGGAGGCTGTTTCTTGCCTTGAGGAGCTGGCGCCCATGTTGGTGGTCCTGGAGGCCAGCGGAGGCATTGAATCGCCTTTGGTCGCCGCCCTGGCAATGGCCGGCATTCCGGTGGCGGTAGTGAACCCCCGCCAGGCAAGGGATTTCGCCCGGGCCATGGGATGTTTGGCTAAGACCGATGCCATCGATGTCAGGGTACTGGCCCATTTCGCGGCTGCCATCCATCCGGACCCTCGCCCGTTTCCAGAGGCCCAGGCCCAGGAGTTGAGCGCCCTCCTGGCCCGCAGGCGGCAGTTGTTGGGGATGCTGACAGCAGAAAGAAACTGTTTGAGCCCGGTGCCCAGCAAGCCTGTCCAGGCCCGGATCCGCGCCCATATCACCTGGCTGGAAAAGGAGTTGGCCACTATCGACGAGGACTTGCATCGCAGCATTCGGGAAAGCCCTGTCTGGCAGGAGAAAGACAATCTGCTCAAGGGCGTGCCCGGAGTGGGCCCTGTGCTTTCCGTTACCCTCCTGGCTAACCTCCCCGAACTGGGCACCTTGAACCGGAGACAGATCGCTGCACTGGTGGGAGTTGCTCCCCTGAAGCGGGACAGCGGGAGTTTCCGGGGCAAGCGTACCATTTGGGGCGGGAGGACTGCTGTGCGAGCCGCCCTCTACATGGCCACCCTGGTGGCCACACGCCATAACCCTGTCATTCGCGCCTTTTTCCAGCGCCTCTGTGTCGTTGTCCAGGGAAAATGTCAGGTGCAAGTGTTCAGCGATTTTGTCAGTGGCATGGCAAGGACATTGTTGCAGGCCTCCGGATCGCCGCGAGTTGCGACGGCGGCAAGTGCTAACATTTCTCCTGCGCTCTCATCCGATACTTGTAGGCGGGCGTCAAGCAGACGCTTAAGGGTTGCATAGCCGATAGCCAGTTCCCTGGCGGCCTGGCGTCGGGAGATACCTCCCGGCTCAATGCGCTCCACCACCGCCTCGAAGCGTTGGGAGAACCCCTCCCGCTCGGTCACCGACGGCCTTCCGATGCGCTTACCCAGAAGCAGCGCCCGCTCCATGCCTGCCAGCACCAGTTCCCTATGGGTGCGCTTCTTGGCGTCGTCCTGATACCAGTCCCCATCCCAGCCCTGGCCGATGCGCCGCTTGGGAGCCTCTGCAGGCTCCTCAGAGGCAGTCATGTCCATATCCCACGCTGCCAGGTGTCCATCCGCAGGACGCGCCTCGGCGAGGGCGCGGAGTGTGGCGGCAAGAGGAGGTGCTTCCTCCGGCGTGAGGAGCGTTCCCCTGTGGCAAACCAGCAGACGGCCGTCCAAACGCTCCTGCACCTCGACCCGGGCCCCGGCGTAGCTGGCCCTCTCGGCTCCGGGGTAGAGTTGTAGGGTGTGTCCATGGTACCGCACCGTGTTATCCTTCGCCACGCGCCGTAATTCCTTGATACAGAGCACGCCCTCTATGTCCAGTCCCTCCGGCACCTCGAAATAGGCGGCACCGCGCCAATGCCATATCGGTTCCTCACTCTGTCCACAGCTTCCGTGATAACCGCCAAAGGATACGTGCCCGTACCTGCGGCGGGGTCAAGGAATACGACTTTATCATCGGCGTAGGCCATGGGTTGGCCGAAGCGCTCCACGAGAAGTTCGGCCACTAAACGTGCTTGGCAGCGAACGACCTGAACCGGGGTATAGTAAACGCCACGCTCCTCACGCATTCTGGGATCGTATGCCGCCAGGAAGTCCTCATAGAAATAGAGCCACGGGTCCGGGTCGCGCTCTCCATAAGCCTCACCGGATCCACAGCGCCGATTACCCTTACCAGGATATCCACGCCGGTGCCGATGTCCTGCCGGGTCTGCGGATCGGTCAACAGTTTGAGGACGTGGCCAAGCAACTTGTGTTTATGGCTCAGAGTTTCCGCAGCCCAATTCGGGCGCAGGTCGCTGGCACCGTCGAAACGGGCAAGGAGCAGCGCGTATGTGAGTGTCTGGGCGTAGGCATCAGCAAACCCTTCATCCGTCGCGTCGGGGAAAAGGGTGGCGCGCCAGTCGGATGCGAGTTGGGCCAGCGCAGAATCGGTGTTCCTAGTAGATTGGAGTACCTCGTCGCGTAGAAAACGGCACAGCGGTGCTAGTAATGCAACCTCCGGTCAATACACGATAACAGTCACTGCATACCAAAGCGATGGCTTAAATAGCACAGCAACTATACAAATTTCATTATAGGCAAAGGTTTGGCTTTCTTGTTCCCGTGTGCCCCTTTACAAAGGAAGAAACCTCAATAAGTGAGCTGCTGATAGGTTCGGGGATAATTGACTTGTGCTGGGGAAAAGGCTTATTACTTGGCCAGTGTTCCCGAATATATATGTTGGCATTGCAGCAGGCTTCGGTCGAAGCTTTCTCAACTGAAGCTAGGTGGTGTCAGTTGTGTTTAGGCCCGTTCTAGCATCAAACATAGCGCAGTAGCTCGCGGGCGATGATCCTCTGATGGAAGGCAGTATCCCCTAAGGTAAGGCCACCTGCTCTCACCCTCCGATGGAAGAGATGCATATCGTGGTCTTCACAGAAACTGATACCGCCATGAATCTGATGTCCTAGAAGGGTAACCCTCTGGCAAGCTTCGTTAACCCAGGCCTTGGCCATGGAGACCAACATGGTGCTGGAAAGGCCCTGGCTAAGCCTCCAAGCTGCTTCATAGGTGATGAAAGCGGAGCCATCTATGTCCACGACCATATTGGCACAGTGATGTTGGATTGCCTGAAAGCTGCCGATAGGGCGACCGAATTGAATCCTTTCTTTGGCGTAGCTGACACTCAGATCAAAGGCACTTCTGGCACTACCCACCATGTCCGCGCATCTGGCCACTGCCGCCTGCTGTAAGGTCCTCTCCACTATGCGCCAGCCCTGATTCACTTTCCCTAGAATGTTCTTCTTCTCTACCTTCACATTGTTGAACACTACCTCAAATTGCTTATCAAAAGCTAGGGTCTTAAGCGGAGTACATTCGATCCCCGGGCTTCGCGTGCTCACCAGGAACAGCGTGATTCCCTCCTCAGGTTTGCCGGTCTTCTTGCTCCTGGCTGCACATAGGACGTAATCAGCGATATGGGCATCGTTGACGAACAGCTTCGTGCCGTTGATAACATAGCCATCGTGTTCAGGCACAGCACGGGTGGCAATTGCCGAAGCCTCATACCGAGCGCTGGGTTCCGTCAAAGCAAAGGCTAAAATCAGCTTCCCCTCAGCTATCTTGGTCAGGAATTCTTGCTTCTGCTCCTCGCTCCCTTCAGCCAAGATCGTAAGTCCACAAAGAACCACCGTTGAAAAGAACGGGCCGGGAAGACAGGCGCGCCCCATCTCCTCGAGCAGAAGAGCCAAGTCGAGGAAATCAGCGCCAGCGCCCCCGTATTCAGTGGGGAAGACCAACCCCATCCACCCCAGCTCTGCCATCTTGTGCCACAGATCTGGAGAATAGCCCTTCTCATCCTCTGCCATTTCCCTCACCAGTGACTTCGGACATTCTTTCTGAAAGAAATCGCGAGCCGTCTTCCTCAGCATTTCTTGCTGTTCACTCAAACTAAGATCCATGAGAATACCTCTTCTAGCCTATCCCCTGGGCAAACCCAACCCCAAGAGAGCGATGACAGTTCTTTGAATCTCATTAGTTCCACCGGCAATGCCCAGAACAAGAGTCGACAGATAAAGGACTTCAATCGCGCCCCTCAAGGGTGCTCGCTTGGAATCTCTGGTTAGCTGACCATAAAGCCCCAAGATTTCTCCCCCCGACTTGGCAATGCGCCTGGCCAGTTCAGAAGCAAACACCATCGATACGGAAGCCTCGTAGGTGGGAATCCCACCTCTGCTTTCCAGGTCAGCTACGCGATAGCATAGTAGGCGCGACACCTCGACGTCGGTAGCCATTGCCGCCAGCTTTTGCTGAACTAGCGGGTCATCAGATAGTGCTCTGCCATCGCTCGTTGTCTCCTTGGCATACTTTACCAAGTCCCCTATGAGTGTGTGCATGAAGGCTGGACCAGTAATACCAGAGCGTTCGTAGCTGAGGGCCGTCATTGCATAATGCCAGCCTCGATTCTTCTCTCCCACCAAGGCCGTCTTGGGGACACGCACATTGTCAAAGAAAACCTCGTTGAACTCGTGGGAGCCAACGATGTTCATCAGGGGACGCACGGCGATGCCGGGGGTCTTCATATCCACAATGAGCATGCTGATCCCTTTATGTTTTGGGACATCGAGATCGGTCTTGACAGCCAACCAGCAGTAGTCAGCACGATGGGCAAGGGTAGTGAATATCTTCTGACCGTTGATAACCAGATCGTCGCCATCCTCCATGGCTCGGGTCTGAAGTGCAGCAAGATCGGATCCGGACGTCGGTTCGCTATAGCCCAAACAGAAAACAAGCTCCGCCGTTCCTATTCCCCTTAGGTATTTCTTCTTTTGCTCTTCACTCCCATAAAGCATGAGGGTCGGTCCGACGATTCCAACAGCAAACAACTGACTCATCGTGGTAGGTGCACCCAACAGAGCCTTCTCCTCGGAGAGAATGCACTGCTGCATGAAGGTAGCGTTCACGCCGCCATATTCTGTGGGATATGATGGCGCGTACCAGCCGTTATCAGCCAGTCTCTGTTCAAACTGGCGAGCGATATCCCAGGTCTCCTCATTCTCCTCAAACAGTCCAGGACTGAGCTCATACCACCTTGTCGGGATCTCTTTCTTTAGCCATTCCTTAACCTCTTGTCGAAAAGCCTCCTCCTCTTCGGTGAACGCAAAGTCCATTCTCCTCCTTTGTGATCTGCGACGCTCTCTTGTCACAACCCAAACACTGCTATGGCGACGGCTTTTGGCACGGACTCCTGCAACATTCTCATCGTAGACGCCAAAACATGGACAAAGACGTCATTGTCACGGTTCAGCGCAGTGACTACAAGCGTGCCTGGCTATAATGTGATGCACTGAACCCAATCTTGTAACAAGACGCGCCTAATCTCGAGAGGGAAGAATTAGTGTTGCCTTGCAGGGGGTAGTAACCCCTTGCGTGTCAGTCTCACACCAGACTTCTGCTTCCACATAATGCTCCTCGTCCCGGACGTACTTGTCGGTCACCTTCCCGTTGACTGTCATGGTATCTCCGAGAAGGTTCATCCTTCTCATTTCCATCCTGAACTTGCGGAGACACCCCTCCGGGCCGATCCAGTCCGTTAACAGTCTCCCCCCAGAGCTGCACTGATGAAGCCCGTGTTAAAGAAGGGATCCGGAACGCCCTGGGCATGGGCAAAGTCCCTATCATGGTGTACCTGATAGTAATCCTGGGTGCCACTTACCTGTAGGGCCATTCGTGTTGCATCGAGCTTCAGAGAGTAGCTGGTGGGTATTTCCTGCCCCAGCTTTACATCTTCCCAGTAGAGTTGCTTGCGCTCCACCTGTTAACCTCCTTTGTGCGGCTGATCTGCCGCTACTTCTTCCGGGGACCTGTGCAGAAGCAGGACGTTTCGCACAGTGCACACCGTCTCTCCCCTCTGGTTGCCTATTATCATCTCAATGACTACCCAAAACGCTTTCGGATCTAAACGAACTGGCTTGATGTACACATCGGCTAGCCTGGCTTTACTGGTCAATCGGTCGCCTACCATTACCGTCTTGGACCACTCCCACTCCTGAGCCATATTAACAAGGAATTTGCCCGGGGTTGGAGGCATGATCGGCGTCTCTGCCGCATCAAACAACGTAGCCATAGCCGCGGGGGAGCCCCCGCTCATGATTCCAAAAGTCGCAAAAGGCGGGAGGATGACACCGCCGTGCTTGGTCTTCTTGGCGTATTCAGGATCCAGAAACATGGGGTTATCATCATCAACCATGATGCAGTACCGTCGGATGGGCTCGTACTCCACCGGATATTGATTGGCAACCGGCTTCGTCTCGTTGCCTATTATCCGCTGAGCCTCCTGGAGTATCTCCTCCGGGGTTTTCTTCTTCTCCTGTGTCATTCCATGTCCTCCTTTGATTGGGATGGTCATTCAACTCACAATGGTTTGAAGTACTTGATATCCAGAATGCTGCTACTCACCTGCCCAGCCCCGTGAACACGGCCCCGTGCTTCCCTGGAACAATGCCACCAGCCGCTTCTGACAGAGCCTCCAGGTCTTGCCATACTCCAGGTACTTACCCTGAAGACAGTGGACACCTGACCTCATAGGCCTACAATGGTACAGTTGATGACAGCCCCAGGCGGCCGTCCCCCCATGTTATGAGTCAGCCCCAGACGCGGATTCTTTATCTGGCGGCGGTCAGCCTTTCCCTGAAGCTGCTTGTACATTTCATATATCATCCTCAGCCCCGAGGCCCCAATCGGGTGTCCAAAGCACTTGAGACCACCATCGGGCTGCACAGGCAGTTCCCCGTTGAGTTCAAAGGTCCCGGCATCGATATCCTCTTTTGCCTTTCCCCTGGGACTGAACTGGAGGTCCTCCATTATAATGGCCTCGGTAATGGAGAAGCAGTCGTGCACCTCAGCCATGCTGATCTCTTTGCGGGGGTTGGATATCCCTGCCTCGGCGTAGGCGGCCAGGCCGGCACGGTAGGTCTCCTCGACATGGGTGTAGTCGTAGTCCGTATTCACCAGGCCATCGGCAGGGCCGGCGCAGATTTGCAGCGCCTTGATATAGACAGGATCGGGCCTGAATGTCCTGGCCATTTCAGCAGGCACCACGATAGCCGCGGCTGCCCCATCGCTCACACCACAGCAATCGAACAGCCCCAGAGGCCAGGCGATGATGGGAGCGTTTACCACCTGCTCCATAGTCAGTTCCCTCTGGAAGTGCGCCTTCGGGTTCAGGGATCCATTGTGGTGGCTCTTGACCGAGATTCTGGCCAGCATCCTCTTGCCTTCTTCGGGGGAAATGCCATAGCGAGCAAAATAGGTGGTAGCCATCATGGCAAACTGAGCCGGCGCTGTCGTCGCAGGCATCACATTCGAGGTAGCATAGCCACCAAAAGTGAGACCGCCTGCGCCCTGATCCTTTATTTTCTCCACCCCAAGGGCCAATACCATGTCATAGATTCCTGCGGCCACAGCGTAGCAGGCGTTTCTCAAGGCATCTGATCCCGTGCAGCACATATTCTCCACTCTGGTTACCGGCTTATACTGGAGCCTCAGTGGGGCAGAAAGGGCCAGCCCTGCCTGCCCCGAGTATTCATAGAAGGTCCCTATCCAGGCAGCCTGGATATCGTTGGGGCCGACACCGGCATCTTCAAAGGCTTCATAGGCGGCATCGACCACAAGATCGCCGACACTCTTGTCCCAGAACTCTCCAAACTTGGTGCAGCCCATACCGATGATACAAACCCTGTCCCTGATACTCCGTACCATCCATTTCCCCTTTCTCTGCTACCTTGTGGGTCTCGTCTTCCAGTAATAATTGTGTATCCCACCCTCGACGGAGACTTTCCTGAAGGCCATCTCCACGGGCATCCCGACTACGATCTCATTGGGGTCTCGGTCCGTCATCTCAAATAGGGCTCTGCCCCCTCCATCAAAGTCAACCACCGTCAACGTGACCGGAGGATCAGGATAAGCAGCCAAATTGTCCTGGGTGAAGCTAAAGATCTTCGCCTTTCTGTCGGCGAACCTGTAGTCCTCGAACTGGTCCTTGGCCTGACATCTTACGCATATCCTCGTAGGTGTGGTGCTGCGCTCCTGGTTGTATTGGGGAGTGCCACAGACCCTGCATTTGGCCCCCATAAGGCCGAGTATTATCTTGTGCTCCCGCCGCTGTGCTGATACTGAGGTAGGCCCATGGAAGCCCGCACCGCGGGACTGGTCCATTTGGACCAGTTTGCGCCACTTGACGAAGCTAGCATAATTGTCGATCATCCTCTTGGAGGCCAGGTGTTGTTTTATTCCCCGCCGATTCCTGAGCTTCTCTATCTCCGGGGTCACCCGGAGCAAGAAGGCATCGGCCCCGTTGCCATAGCTGGCAAAGATGATCCTATCGCCTCCCTTGGCCTCCTCCAGAGCAGCCACCAGCATCATCATTGCCAGGGCACAACCGGCATTGCCCACGTTCAAGAAAAGCGGATCCTGAACCTGGGCAGCGTCAAGCTTCAGTGTTGAGGCCACCTTGAGATGCCTTCTCAGATCGTGAGGCCCATCGTAGACTACCTTGCTGACATCTGAGGGGGCTAGCTCATACTTGTTCATCAGCCCGGAGATGGCTTGCGGCAGGATCTCGGAATAGCCTCGGTCCCAAACCATCCGCTCTTCCCAGGAGCGAAGATACTGGTCTCCGTCCGCCCGCCACATGCCAGCGAAGTCGTCAGAGATGTGACAGCTACCCTCAATGATGGCAATAGCCCCCTCGCTTCCGAGGAGAAGAGCCGCCCCGCCATCACCTAAGGCCTGCTCATAGATGCTCCCAGGTTCCCCCATAATACTGTCCCCGGCGGTGACCAGAACGCTCTTCATCGAGCCTGCCTCGATGGCATCGAGTCCCGCAGCAACAGCAGTGGTTCCGCAGCGAAGAGCGCCGGTTATATCCATAGTGCGGATATCGTCGCGCATATCCAGGGCCACAGCCATTATGCTGGAGCATAGCCACTGCTTGTAGGGTGAGGTGGTGGTGGCAAAGAACAAGCCGTCCACCGTTTTGGGGTCAGTCCCCTTCATACAGTCCATACCTGACTCCACGGCCATAGTCAGGCTGTCCTCATCAAAACCGGCCACTGCCCTCTCTCCAGGCATAGGAAACCCACCCCAGAAATCGGAGAATACCTGGCGTTTCATCCGCGAGAAGGGTATGTATGCACCGTAAGACACGATTCCTGCCACTGTGTTTCCCCCTTTGAAGTAATTCCTGGGTACCATCCCAAATAGGCATCCGGAAGACCAGCCTGTTCTCCTTTCCTCAATCGGGCACCCTCACTCGGAGAGCACATTTCCCAATATCTGTCCCAGGCTTGTGCCATCTGTCCAGAAGGTCTGAGCATGAATAGCACAAATTCCGTGAGCCTAGATCAGCCCAAAACTACCCCTAGCCTGCTTTGCGCCCAGGCAAGGCAAAGGTTGTTTTCAGTAAACTTCCAGGGGTTGCCCCACCCTTCAACCACCATATCTGTTTCTGCCAGTGCATCGCGTAGGGCAGTTCCATCTACATTTTCAGCCCCTACCTCTTCTACTGCCCTCCTTATTGCATCAACTGTAAACATGGCCCACCCCCATCCACTGAGGGGGCCCGATTCCTTCAGCCGAACTTCAGCATCAGCTGGGTATATTCCTTCAACTCGACGATATAGGGTACAGGCTCATTCTACCAGGGCCAAACCCTCTCTGCCGGAGGCTAATCACCGACTATCGATTGTCTCCGGCACCTTAAGCGTTATCCCTTGAAGACTACCACCCGCTTTCGGCTACTTTTGTTCACCCAGGGCTGATTTTATACCTCGGCCCCGACCATAGTCAATTATTCTTCCCTGTATTCCAGCATAGCCTCTTCAATCAGCTTACTATACTTCCTAGGCAAACTGACTGTGCCATCGAGCACTTTCTTCACACTGTGCACCAAGCACATTAGCGAAAACTCCCCTCGCACTTTCACCAAGCGACGCAAGTCCATCGATGGCTTCCTGCCATCCCACTTTGTCTGTCTGAAAACCGGCTCCACAGTGTATCCACGCTTCTCGTAGATCCGTTTTCCTTCCTCGCTTCTCAGCTTCTGCCTCATCGCCTCCAAAAGCGGCTCCAAATCGCCGAAATCCGGCGTCCAGCCCCTCCTCAACACCCCCAAACCCTCAATCGCTGATTTGGGGTTCTAGTACAGGCATTGACAGCTTTCTAAAAGAAACACTAAAATGAACGTAAAGAAGGAAAGGAGGAGAGATGGGTAGGAAGTTAACCAAGATAGTGGCTTTGGCGCTTCTGGGGGTGCTATTAGCCACCTTGCCCGGACTAGTTGGCTGTGCCAAGGAGGAGGAGGCTAGGAAGGAGGTCGTTATCGGATACATGGGGGATTTCACCGGACCAGCTGCGGCTACATGCGTGGACCTGTATAAGGGTATGACGGATTATTTCACCATGGTTGAAGAGGACGATCCTATACCGGGAGTGAAAGTAAAGATCATTACCTATGACACAAGGATGGACTACGCTAGGGGTACTAGCGGGTATGTATGGTTGAAGGGCAAAGGGACGGATATATTCTTCAACTTTAACCCTATCTTCCAGGAAATGCTTATGGATAAGCACCAAAAGGAAAAGATCCCTAGCTTTACTTTTGCCACATCACCGGGTATGGTAGGGGAAGACTGGGTCTATAGCTTGAGCATTCACTATCCGTGGGAGGCAGAGGCTACCATGAAGTGGATTTTGGAAGACTGGGAAGGACGACCACAAGAGAGACCTCCCATAGTCGGGCATATAGGGACTGCTGGTGTTGTATCTTCGGAGCAGGTGCACCAAGTGCTTCAGGAGCTGCATACCTCAGCCCCAGACAAATTCGAGTTGAGAGAGACGTTTGCTCCCATGGGAAGTACGGCTTGGGCTGTTGAGATTTCTCGGCTGGAAGATTGTGACATTATTATCGTGGATTTGTTTGGTCCGTCAATGGCTAGCTTTTTGAGGGAGGCAACAGCAAGAGGCTATGAGGGCAAATTCCTTGGCACGTCGTTGGCCTTTCTGGGCTTTTGGGACCTGGCAAAGTCTGCCGCCCGACAACTGGAGGATCTTGATGGCGCTCTTGCTGTACAGACCCAACTCGTGTTGACGGACGATGTACCTTTTGTCGATCAGATGAGGAATAGTCTGGAGAGGTTTCGGCCAGCCGAAGCCGAGACTTTAGGAAGAGGAACCAGCTACATATCCGCGCAGGTGGCAGCTATGGTCCTGGAGGATACGATAAGGAGGGCGACAGCAGAGGTGGGGGCTGAGAATGTAGATGCGGTTGCCCTAGACAATGCATTGAAAAGCATAGACAAGACCGTTGAAGGATTTGGTGAGGCCTTCACGTGTCATGAAGGCTCCAATATTCTCCACCGAATGGTTAGAGTGGTTGAATATCGGGCAACAGAGGACGACTGGTTTGCCCTTACTGACTGGTTTCTGCCTCCTTCTTTAGTCGGTCAGCAGTGAGCCCATTGAGAGAGAATAACTCTAGCCTAAGGAACGCTCGATATGGGTCAGCTAGACTTTCTCCGCGGGATAGAAAAGTGCTAGCAAGGGTGAATCTAGGGTGAAAAAGGTTTAAAAAAACTTTTAAAAACGCTGAAATGAACGTAAACAAGGAGAGGAGGGGAGATTGGGTAGGAAGTTAACCAAGATGGTGGTTTTGGCGCTTTTGGGGGTGCTATTAGCCACCTTGCCCGGGCTAGTTGGCTGCGCCAAGGAGGAGGAGGCTAGGAAGGAGATTGTTATTGGATTCATGGGGGATTTCACTGGACCAACTGCGGCTACATGCGTGGACCTGTATAAGGGTATGACGGATTATTTCACCATGGTTGAAGAGGACGACCCTATACCGGGAGTGAAGGTAAAGATCATCACCTATGATACAAGGATGGACTACGCTAGGTGTCCTATTGGATATGTATGGTTGAAGGGTAAAGGGGCGGATATATTCTTCAACTTTAGTCCTATCTTCCAGGAAATGCTTATGGATAAGCACCAAAAGGAAAAGATCCCTGCCTTTACTTTTGCCACATCACCGCCTATGGTAGGCGAAGAATGGGTCTATAGCTTGAGCATTCACTTTCCGTGGGAGGCGGAGGCCATTATGGAGTGGATTTTGGAGGAGTGGTGGGATTATGAAGAAATGCAGCGATCTCCCATGATCGGGCATGTAGGGATTGCCGGCTACGAATCTTCGGAGCAGGTACATGAAGTGCTTCAGGCGCTGCATGCCTCAGACCCAGACAAATTCGGGTTCAGAGAGACGTTTGCTCCCATTGGAAGTACGGGTTGGGCTGTTGAGATTTCTCGGCTGGAAGATTGTGACTTTATTATCGTGGATTTGTTTGGTCCGCAAATGGCTAGCTTTTTGGCGGAGGCAATAGCAAGAGGCTATGAGGGCAAATTCCTTGGCACGTCGATGTCCTTTCTGGGCTTTTGGGACCTGGCAAAGTCTGCCGCCCGACAACTGGAGGATCTTGATGGCGCTCTTGCTATGCAGACCCAACTCGTGTTGACGGATGATGTACCTTTTGTCGATCAGATGAGGAATAATCTGGAGAGGTTTCGGCCAGGCGAAGCCGAGACTTTAGGAAGGGGGACCAGCTATATGGCTGCGCAGATGGCAGGTTTGATCCTGGAGGATATGATAAGGAGGGCGGTAGCAGAGGTGGGGGCTGAGAATGTAGATGCGGTTGCCCTAAACAATGCATTGAAAAACATAGACATGACCGTTGAAGGATTTGGTGAGGCCTTCAAGTGTCATGAAGGCTCCAATATTCTTCACCGAATGCTTAGGGTGGTTGAATATCGGGTAGCGGAAGACGACTGGTTTGCCACTACCGACTGGTTTCTGCCCCCTTCTCTAGCCGGTCAGTAGTGAGCCTAGTGTAGTGTCCCTTAAATGACTTGACAATAGAGCACCCCATGTCATTCCTGCGAAAGCAGGAATCCAAAAGGTCTAGGGGATGGATTCCGTGTCAAGCACGGAATGACAAACTGTATAGTTATTACGATTACACTACACTAGGGAGCCTGTTAGCACCTTTACACCAATCTAAAAATTACTCTTGCACAGGGGCGCCATTGCGGTGGAACAGGAACCATTGCTCTGCCTACCCGAGGATACTAACGGTGAATTGACAGCCTGATGGCAGGGGAGGTACACTGTTGAACGAGCGTGAGAAGGAGGCACATATGACTGAAAGAGTGGCGATTGTGGCAGTAGCCCAGACCAAATACCACCCGAATAGGGCTGATGTAAATGAGGGGGAGTTGGCGTATGAGGCAATAGAGAGAGTCCTGCAGGAGACGGGACTCACCTACGCTGACGACGGCACCGGCATCGATTCCTCTGTTACCTGCTCCCAGGATTTCTGGGATGGCAAGACTATCTCGAGCATGAATGTCACGTCCTATGTCGGTGCACACTTAGGGACTGAGGTTAAGGTAGCTGAGGATTCGATCAATGCTGTTTACTGCGCGTTTGCCCAGATCCTCTCGGGCCATCACGATATCGTTCTGGTTGTTTCCCACTGCAAGGAATCCCAGGGTGAAAAGAGCATCATCGAAAATGCTGCCTTTGATCCTATCTTCATGAGGCTCTTAGGCCTCGACTTCCTTACCGCTGCTGCCTTGCAGGCCACGCGCTATATGTACAAGTACGGGGTAACGGCTGAGCAGTGTGCTAAGGTGGCAGTTAAGAACCGCGGAAACGCCAAGAACAATCCCTTCGCCCAGGAGCCCATGGACATCACGGTGGGGGATGTCCTCAGATCAAAGATGCTGGTCGATCCCATCAGGCTCCTGGACACCAAGCCCACCTCAGACGGCGCCTGCGCTATGATTCTGGCTCGAGAGGAGAAAGCCAGGAAGCTCACGGCGAAGCCGGTCTGGATACCAGGGGTGTCAAACTGCTATGAGACGCACTACCTGGGAGATAGGGATTTGGCCGAGTGCGATGCCCTAGTGTCGGCTGCCCGGAGGGCCTACGACATGGCTGGCATTACCGACCCCTTGAGGGAAATAGACGTGGCCGAGATCTCTGAGGAGTACTCCTGCCATGAGCTTCTGTGGATGGAGGGACTGGGCTTCTGTGGCCGGGGGGAAGCGGGCAAGCTCATCGATGCTGGAGTGACTCAGATGGGGGGCCAGCTTCCGGTGAACCCTTCAGGTGGGATGCTCTCCGGCAATCCGACTATTGTGGCAGGGATGGCGAGGGTGGCTGAGGCAGTGCTACAGCTTCGCGGTGAGGCGGGCGATAGGCAGGTGCCAGGAGCCAGTGTAGCCCTCGCTCACGGCGTTACAGGGATCTGTGGGCAGCACCAGTGTGTTATGCTCTTAAGTAACAAGTAATCGGAGGTAAGATATGGCCAACAGAGTAGCTATAGTAGGTATCGGCCAGACCTATCACAAGAGCCGCCGGCCCGATGTTAACCAGCCGGAGATGGTCAACGAGGCGGTGACGGCAGCCCTGGCCGATGCCCAGTTAAGCATGAAGGATATTGAGTCGGTGTTTGTGAGCAATATGGAGACCTTTGAAGGGGTCTACCTTCCCGACCACTGGATGGCCGATGAGGCTGGCTCCTTTATGAAGCCAGGTTTCAAAGTCGCCACAGGGGGTACCAGCGGTGCCTCAGTCGTCGTAGAAGCCTTCCATTTTGTTGCCTCGGGCCTCTTTAGCACAGCCCTGGTCATCGGCTTTGAGAAGCAGGACACAGGTGACACCACCGCCGCTATCACTGCCGCCACTACTCCAGCATGGGGTAAGGGCCAAGCAAGAGGAGCTATGGGGGAGTTCGCCAACCAGGCATTGACCTATATGGAGCAGACCGGTGCCAGGGAGGAGCACGCTGCTATGGTCCGGCTCAAGGCAGACCGGGGCGCTTGTAGAAATCCCTATGCTCATCTGAAGCTTGGTCTGAAGAGCGTGGAAGAGATTCTCAAGTCTGGATACCTGGAGTGGCCTTTAAGGATGCTGGATTTTTGCCCTCAATCCTGCGGTGCCTGCGCCCTCATCTTTGCATCAGAGGAGGAAGTCAGGAGGATAACCAGTAAACCAGTTTGGATCGTTGATGTCATTACTGTCCACCAAGAAACCTTCCGCTCCGGGGCCTTTGGCGACTTCACCGGTCGGGAAACCTACAGCCAGGAGGTGGCTTCCACTAAGCTTTATAAGAGGAATAGTATAACCAACCCTCGAAGGGATATCGATATGGCGGAGATGTATGAGCCCTCAACCTGGGAGGAGATGCACCTCTATGAGCTTTTCCACTTCTGTGAAAAGAACGAGGGCTGGAAACTAATCGAGAAGGGGATAACAGAGATAGAAGGGGAGTTCGCTGTAAACCCATCAGGTGGTGTGATAGCTACCAATCCGATTGGGGCTACCCCTACGATCCGTGTTGCCGAAGCTGCTCTCCAGGTTCGGGGGGACGCTGGCGAACACCAGGTTACCAGGGATGTGAAGACAGCCCTTGTCACCGCTCTAGGTGGCCCTAACTGGACAGTGATGACACTCCTCAAGAGGTCTTTATAGGAGGAGAGAGAAAATGGCAAAAGAGCCCTCTCAGGAATACATTCGTGTACCTATTGCGATGAGTCGACCTTATCGGTGGGCTACAGGCAAATACTTGGGCAAGCTCTACAAGGAGATGAGGGACAACAAGAAGCTGGTGACTAATCGGTGTGCAAAGTGCAAGGAGCTTTTGTGGCCCCCGCAGATGGTCTGCGGGAGGTGCAAAGTTAGGGCAGGTGAAGACTGGGTGGAGATGAGCGATAAAGGCACGGTGATACAGTATACCTATCTCGTCTATCCTATGTGGGACCCACACGCAGGTGAGCAGGTTACAGAGGAATATCCTTACGCCACCATCTTGCTGGACGGCGCTGTATACTTCAGGCACCGCCTTGAAGAAAGGGACCCGGAGAAGCTAAAGGTGGGGATGCGGGTCCAAGCCATTTGGAAAGAGGAGGGGCGCGGCCGAGGTATGGATGACATCCTATACTTCAGGACGATTGAGCAATAGGAGGCTAAGAAATGGCTGATAAGCTTGAAGAGTTGGAGTCCTTCGTCTTCCCTGGGAAGATAGATATCCCAAACACTTATTCTGCCGGTATGGTGGGGAGCCGGTTTCTCATTGAGCTGAGGGACAACAGGAAAATCATAGGTATAAAATGCCCCACCTGTAACCGGGTCTACGTTCCTCCCAGGTCTATCTGTAAAGATTGCTTTGGCAAGCTCAGTGAGTGGGTTGAGGTGAGCCACGAGGGAACCTTGCTCACCTATGCCGTTGCCTACCAGCCGCATCCTGCCCAACCAGCGGGGCTCCCCATCGCATACGGGATAGTTCAGCTGGACGGGGCTGACACCGGCTTTGTTCACATGCTTGGCGAGGTGAACCCTGAAAGTTTGAAGATTGGGATGAGGCTTCAGGCGGTATTCAAGGAAGAGCGGGTGGGCAGTATCCTAGATATCAAATACTTCAAACCGCTAGGGTAGGTGGGTGGACCATCAATTGAGCGAAAGGAGCAGATTCCATGGACGAGAAAATTCTCTCCACGAGGCTGTGTGACCTGTTGGATATAAAGTATCCTATTATCTTGGCTGGTATGGGTCATATTGCTCTTGCCGAACTGGTGGCAGCCGTTTCCGAGGCTGGTGGCCTTGGCGTCATCGGTGCCATGCCTATGACAGCTGACGAACTGGATGCCGAGATTAGGAAGGTCAAACGGCTCACCAGCAAGCCCTTCGGGGTGGACAGCATAGCCCCAGTTGGCACTGTTCAATCAGTCACCGTAGATGAGCTAAGAGCCCTTATCCCTGATGATGCTGTGGAATACGCAACCGACCTGGCCAAGCGACTGGGGATACCTGTGCCGGAAGGCGCCCAATTTGGTAGACAGGGCGGTATGGGCTGGGCAGCAGGGTTGACGCCAAAGCAGATCGAGGTGGTCTATGAGCATAAAGTTCCCGTTTTTGCCTCTGGGCTTGGCAGCCCGGCTTTTATGGTCCCTGAAGCCCATGCCCGGGGGATAAAGGTGATCGGCGTTGTCGGAAATGTTAAGCAGGCCCGGCGCGAGGCGGAGGCAGGCGTGGATATCATTGTAGCCCAGGGCCACGAGGCTGGAGGACATACCGGGTATATCGCTACTATGCCACTGGTGCCGCAGGTGGTGGACGCTGTTGCTCCTACTCCAGTGGTGGCTGCTGGCGGGATAGGGGACGGTCGAGGACTGGTGGCAGCCCTCGCCCTTGGTGCCTGCGGCATTTGGGCAGGTACTGCTTTCATCTGCACTTATGAGTCGAATTTTGACCAGCCGTTTAAACAGCAGGTTCTCCAGGCAACAGAAAAAGACACACGTGTTAGCCGAGTGCTCAGCGGTAAGACTTGCCGCCTTATCAACAATAAGCTGATAGAGACGTGGGAAGCTGAGAAAGGACCGATGTTGCCTTTTCCTTTGCAACTGCTGGTGAGTAGCGGTCTCATGGAAGCTGAGATGGAAAGTGGGATGACCGAATATGTCTTGACTCCAGCAGGACAGATTTCCGGGATGGTTAAGGAAATGAAAAGCGCAAAGCAAGTAGTAGAGGAGATGGTTGACGAGGCAATTCGCATTTTACAGGAGGACTTTCCTGCTAGGGTTAGGCTAAAGAAATGACGCGGCTGACTTCTACTAGGGGCGGTTATTTTAGCCTGGATTTCCCATATCGAAGTAGGGTATGGGTGGCTTCCTGTAGTAAAATAGCTTCAAAAGCCCCTGTGGTTAGCTTTGCGGCCAGGGGCTGGCTGGAGGAACCCAATGGGTGAAAAAACTAAGGAGGCACTGAAGCTTCAATTCGATAATGGGCTGAGGCTAGAGTTTCACGGGGCCAGGATCACCTCGGATGCAGGGTTGCTGGCCTGTCGAGAACTGGATGGGGTGCTGGGGTTGACCCGCCGCAGGCGGGTGGCACCGAGCTATCTGCAAGAGACCCGCGGTGGCAGGAATGTGCAGCATGAGCTCGTGCCACTTTTGCGGCAGTCAGTCTATAGTCGTCTGGCGGGATGCGAGGACACCAATGATGCGGTAAGGCTAGCTAGAGATCCCGCTATGAGCTCCACATGCCAAGGCTGAAGTCTGGCCGGATGAGATCTATGGCGGCCGGCGCCCCCCCCCAGGAATGAGACCCTCCTCATCTACTATGAATACTATTGTCCCGGATGCTACACCATGTTAGACGTGGAGGTAATGGAAAAAGGAGCCGCACCCCTGTGGGATATCCAGGTTAAGATCCCATAGAAGGGGTCAACGGCATCACCCAGTAGAGAGGCTAGACCACTAGCAGAGGAAGGAGGCAAATAATGGAACAGGTTTCAGGAGTTTGGGACCCCACGGATCAGCAGGAGTGGCTTAAGCTTGCAGCCAAGGATAATTTGCCGCCCCTTATTATCTCGGTGGCCATCACTGGTGGCGTGCACGGCAAGGAGATTAATCCCAACCACCCGGAAACGGCTGAGGAGCAAGCTCAGCAGACCTACGACTGCTACAAGGCAGGCGCTTCCATAGTACACGTGCACGTCAGGAGGCCGGACAACCTCGGCCAGACGACCAGCAGCCCTGCTGACTACCGGCGGGTTAACGCCCTCATCAGGAAGAAGTGCCCGGAGATAATAATCAACAATACCACAGGCGGAGGCATCGGTGCTGAGACTGAGGAGGCACGTCTGGTATCAACAGAGGCCAACCCTGAGATATGCAGCTTAGACATGGGGCCGCTGGCCGTTAGGGGCAAGATTAAGAAGAGACTGCCACCGCTGACCGGCCGCCCGGAGGACATTGACATGGACGCCGCCTTGGGTACTACTTATGGCGAGACGGAGAAATACGCTAGGATTATGTTAGAGAAGGGAATAAAGCCAGAGCTAGAGGTGTGGCACACGGGGCAGTACTGGCTGGTAAACAACCTGATTGAGCAGGGGCTGGTGAAACCACCATACTTCATACAGTTTGTTATGGGCTTTAGCAGTGGTGCATACGCCAATCCCAAGGAACTCCTTCACCTGGTGGAGTGCGCTCCCAAGCCCTCGGTGTTCAGTTGCCTTGGGGTTGGGCCTTTGCAAAACCCCATCATCGCCATGGGTATCGTGCTGGGAATCAATGTACGAACCGGCATGGAGGACAACGTACTCTACAAGCGAGGCGAGCTGTGCAGCGGCAACGCCCAGTTAGTAGAGAAGGTGGCCAGAATGGCCAGAGACCTCAGTAGGGAGATAGCCACTCCTAAACAAGCCAGGCAAATGCTCGGTCTGTCGGAGAAACCATCGCGGTACGATTGACGGCATTGAGGCAGGTCCGCAAAGCAGGCCTCAGGGCACTTGGGGACAGGCGGATGAGCCCTCGCGGGCAGCGTCCAAGTTTGTTATCACTGCTTAGAGAGTGATCATCCGAGGTAATCGGGGTCGTCCCCGACCCCGATAAGACTCTGAAATCACTGCCTAGTGTGCGTATTCGCCTCTAAACAGTCAGCATAAGGAAATGCCCCAAGAAGGGGATGCCTGTTTATATAGTATGATAATCATAATCGAGAAGGGAGGGTTCTTTTGATGTCATACGAGACTATTTTGTACGAAAAGGAAGATGGATTTTGTGTTATTACCCTTAAGAACCACCATAAACTGCCCTGCGGCGTCTGTCCCCTTCTTGAAATATCCCAAACCCATCTGGTAGAGCCTGCCTTCGGCAGGCCCTCAACCTCCTAAGAGCCAATAGTTCCCCCTTTATCACCACCCAACCCACTTGTCCTGGTGCGCGCTTAGCCAGGAGCCAGACGTAGTCGTCTGCCTACGGCAGACCGCTCCAAGATGGCAGCAAACAACTCTCTGGGCACTGCCACTTCAGCCAGTTGGAAGACTATCCGCCGTGCATGGCGCACAATCCGCCCTCCCATCTTGAGTCGCCTCAGGCGACAGGCTGCGCAATGACCAGTCCTGGATTGCCTTCGGCAAGCACAGCCTGCGCAGGAAGTTCCCCAGGTTGTAGGCCAGAATGAAAAGCTGGAGCCGCACCTGGTTGGCATCAAACCGGTGGCCCGCCGCAGGCGGGCTCGGCTGTTCCACGCCTGTTGTAGAAGTGCACCACACCCTTAGGTTTGGCGGAGAGGTTTGTCACGATAAAGCCTACTCGGGGGAATAGCTCTCCCCGGTGCCACTCCACTTTAGCTATCACCCGCCTGTGGTGATCCCAGCTCTTTGCGCGATACTGGAATTCGTGGTAGCGGATTACGGGCTTCTCAGGTAACTCCCCTTCAGGGCGTTTCAGAGCGCTCAGCGCTCTTGATATGCTCCTGAAGTACCTCGTTGGCAGGCAGCCGGATGGCATAGCCGATGTCCCGGGGCTCCAGGTATTCGTACACCTCCGGCTTGACAAAGGCAGCATCTCCCCTGAACAGCAGCCGTATCCCTCTCTTCTTGTATCGCTCCACAATCGGCTCCAGGACCTGCCGCCAGCGCTCAGCGCTGTCGACACATTGCCCGGCCGCAGCATTGCTCCTTCGCAATCTCCAAATTCGTTGAAAAGGAATAGAGGGTGATAACACACCGTCTCGAAGTGGCCGTTATAGGCGGCTCCCTCCTGCTCTCCGTATACGGGGCTCTCGGAGCTGTCCATGTCCAGGATCAATCGTCGGTGGGGCGTCTGCGCCATGGCACGGCCCACCCACTGAGCGTTCAGTCGACCCAGTCCTTTCAAGTTATCCTCGGTAACAAGCACTTCGGTCTCAAACCGGCTCAGGGTATTGGTGCTAGCCTCACTTGGAGATAACGTAATTCCCGAAGGGAGGTCGTTTTGATGAGCAGAAGATTGACCAAGGTGGTGGCCCTGGTTCTGGCTGGGGTGCTATTGGTGAGCTTAGCAGGGCTGGTTGGATGTGGTGAGGACGAGGAGGGGGAGAAGAAAACGGAGATTGCTATTGGATTTCAATCGGACTTAACTGGACCAGCCGCTTACGCAGTGAGGCATCTCTACGATGGTTTTCTAGACTACTTCAGAATGGTTGAAGAGGAAGAGCCCATACCCGGGGTAAAAATAGAGGTTATTACCTATGATACGAGGTCTATGGCCTCCAGGGTCGCTCCGGGATATGCCTGGATGAAAGCTAAAGGGGTAGACGTACTGTGTCTTGTGGCAGGCGTAGACAGGGAACAACTGGCGGATAAAATCGAACAGGATCAGATCCCTGTTATTGGTACCCAGGCGGCAAAGCCGTTGCTGGGTCACCAGTGGATGTTTAGCCTTATGACCTACCCTGAAACCCAAGCAGAAGCCATACTGCTGTGGATTATAGATGACTGGGAAGGGGAGGGACTCCCTAAAGTCGGCCACCTAGGGTGCGCCGCCTTCACGATCACGGAACATTATCAGGCAGGATTCGGTGAATTTTTAGCGGCGAATCCAGGGAAAATTGACTGGGCCGGAGTAGAGAAGGGTCCTTATATGGCTACGGTTTGGGCCCCCGAGGTTGACAGGCTGAAAGATTGTGATTATATCGTTCTGAGTACGGTTGGTCCGAGCGCGGCTAGCTTTGTAGCAGAAGCGAGGGCAAGAGGATATGAGGGGAAACTGATTAGTGGAATGGAAGCCTTCCCAGGCTTTTGGGACCTAGTGAAGGCCAGGGTTCCCGCAGATGAGCTCTACGATTGTTATTACGCACATTTTCAACCCTGGTGGACCGAGACCGGGACCTATAACGATGTGGCCAAGGAACATCTTCTGAAGTATCACTCCCAGAGTGAAGCCGAAACTTATATGAGAGGAACGGGTTACAACGCTGGATGGGCGTGCGCCATATATACAGCTGACGCCATAAGGAGGGCAGTGGCAGCGGTAGGGGCTGAAAACGTAGATAATTTTGCTTTACGCGATGCACTGGCACAAACCGATATGACCGTTGTAGGGATGGGGAACCCCTGGAAGTTTCATGAAAACTACAATTGCCTTTGCCGAACGCAAAAGATGTTTAAGTGGAACATTGCAGAAGAGGATTGGGATGCCGTCAGTGACTGGATTCTCCCTCCATCTGCAGACGTCGAATAGCAGAGACATTAGGACATAGGAGAATAACACCTAGCCCGAGGGGCTTTTGAACCCCTCGGGCTTGCATATCTCTAGGCATAACCCTGAACTTGTGGAATGCAGGCTCTAGCTTGTGCTCTTACCTTGACTTGAGCAAGCCCAACCCCATCATAGCCATCATGTCTCTA
>Ga0209979_1000065_pt1 | contig 189285 bp, 177 predicted proteins | sample AnhtaG_FD_183114 | JGI IMG/M metagenome (GOLD analysis project Ga0209979, IMG submission 183114) | Deep subsurface microbial communities from Anholt, Denmark to uncover new lineages of life (NeLLi) - Anholt_01485 metaG (SPAdes) (version 2) | ecosystem: Environmental > Aquatic > Marine >...
CATTTAGACCTTCCCATTCGAGAAATGAGAAATCAACAATTGCAAGGTCCACCAGGCGAACAAGGTTGTCAATTTTCTTCTCACTGTCACATGTGAGAATGAAGTACTCGGGCCCCAACACATGACTCAAGAATTCTTTTCTCTTTTCCTGGTGGGTAACAAAAAGCACATTAACCATGAACTGTCCTCTTTTCATCAACAAAGGAAGTTTCGTTTTCAGGAATTGGCAGTAAGATGGTAAAGTTTGCCCCGGAGCCAGTATTTCGCACGTTGATCTCCCCCTGATGGGTCTTGATGATTTGATAGCAGACGTACAGCCCCAGCCCCGAGCCTTGTTGTTTGGTGGTGAAGAAAGGGTCAAAAATTCTGCCCAGATTACTTCTGGGAATTCCTCCCCCCTCATCGGTTATACTAACCTCAAGTAGCGCTTTTCCTGTATTTCTATCCTTCTTTTTCCGGGTAGAAATGTCTATTTTCCCTCCGGCGGACATTGCTTGAATGGAGTTAATGAGGATATTGGAGAAAACCTCTTTCAAGCTTTGTGGATCAGCCCGTATCAGGGGAACAGCTCCATTACGGGCTAACTCTACCTTTATGTTACTCTCCTTCAACTGGAGATCGAAGGGCACCAGTACGTCTTCGATTACCTTTTTGATCGAGACAGCTTTGTACTGATCTGCATCAACTCGACCGAGGTTAAGCATCCGAGTGACAAGGCCATCAATTCTCTTTATCTCTCCGGACACCGTGGAGAAGAAACTCTCTCTGAATTCTTCATCCTCAAATTTTTCTGGAAGTAGTTCCGTGAACGTTTTGATGGAAGAAATAGGATTTTTGATTTGGTGGGCTAACTGAGCCACCATAGATCCTATGCTGGCCATTTTGTCACTCTGTCTGATTTTTTCCTCCAATTTCCTCACTTCGGTGAGATCGGTAAGAACGGCGACTATTCCAGCCTTTCTTTCGTTCTCATCTATAAGGGATGTGTTTAGAGTAACTACCAGGGTATTGTTTCGGCCGATTTTCAGTGCAAGTCCAGGAATAGAAACAGGTTTTTGGGTCCGCCAGGACCTGAGGACGATCTTGTCGAGGGGAGGAGGGAGTGCCTTCGCGGTCTTCCCCAGTACTTTGTTCGAGGAAAGCGCCATCATCTCCTCAATTCTGCGGTTGAAAGTAGTAATTTGGCCTTCTGCGTTGAGCACCATGAGTCCACTATCTACGTTGTTTACTATGCGCTCATTGTATTCTTTCATACTCTGGATTTGTCGAAATAACTGGGCATTCGTAAGAGCTATGGCAGCCTGATCGCTGAAAAGAGTCAGTGCTTGAAGTTCTTGGGAAGAGAACAAATCTCCAGATCTTTTTTCTCCTACAAAAAGACACCCCTTGAGAGAGTCTCGAAAGAATAGAGGAATGAGCAGAGAAAAACCACTCCTCCTCAATCTGTCCTGTACGTCATCCTCATTCTTGGTGTTCCCGAAAAAACGAACAATCTCTTCTCTGAGCAAGATCCGTCTTTCACTTTTTATCAGTTTAAGGAAGGGTGGATTTTGGTTCAAGAAGAAATCTTCGTCTAACCCGAGTTCATCTTTCCTTTGTCCAATCTCACCTGCCAGATGGTAGCCATCGCCCCTCTCCTCAACTAGCCAGAAACCTCCCCAGTTTCCCTCGGTCGCCTGGACCACAGTTTCAAGAAAAAATTTGGCTAGAGTTTCCCTATCCAAGATGGTTAGAAGCTTCTGGCTCCCTCTTGCGAGCTCGTCATAGGAGGCCCAAGCCTTTCTGAAGACTAGGATTTCCATTAACTTCTCTAGTTTTCCGCGAAGCGGTACTGACATAAACACCACAAAAAAGCAAAACCCGAGGACATAAAGGAACAGTTCCAGGGTAGGAACTGCCAGTTGCTCGTAATCAATTACCGTATATCTTATGAATAGGAACGCTGCAAAGACAACAACACTGATGGTGGTATAGATCAAGCCTTTACTTACAATCGTGCGTATGTCCATCAATCGGCGTTTAAGTATGGCGTAAGCCAGAATAGTCTGGCCTAATAGAACGGCAAAAATACCTAGAGGAAGTATTCTAACATCATAAACAGGTAAGAAAGTCGTTCCTCCTCCAGCAAACCCTAACACAAAGCCAATTAGATAGTACTTTATCTCGTTCCGCTGAAATCCAGAACTTCGCCTTAAGGCTTTAACCATAAGGAAATAGCCATAGCTCACCAAAGCTACAAACACTAAGGTAAAAACCTGATAAACGGGTCCGGGCACCAGATGGTAATAACCTAGAACAGAATTGTGCTTAATAGAGGATATAAAGAGCTTGGTGAAATTGAACGAACCAAGAACTATGGCTATTGCATAGAAAAACAGGAGCCGCATCTTGTATTTCTCAGCGGACTCAAGAAGCACGAATACAAAGTGAATAAAGGTAACCGGGATAAAGATGGCTATCAACTGGGAAAGACGTAACCAGAGTATCTGTGGTTGGCCAAAGGAGCGGTGAAAGATGAATAGAGTAAGCGCCCAGAGTCCTACCGCCATATTAATCAGAATAAATGCCTCAGTTTTTGGGTGACGGTAGGCCTTCAGATAAACCAAGGTGGCCATAAACAAACCAAAAACTGCTACTGCCAAAAGTCCATAATGGTAGAGCAGCGAGTGCATCCTAGCACCTCACTAATGCTTTCTAGTATCTCGTCAACACGAGACAGGTATTGTGGCCTCCAAAACCAAAGGAGGTGGACAAGGCAGCATTTATCCTTGCCACCCTGGCTTCGTTAGGAGTATAATCAAGATCACACTCGGGATCAGGAAATTCATAGTTTATGGTGGGGGGAATGAAGTTTTGCTCGAGAGCGATACAAGTAGCAGCCAGGTCCATAGCCCCAGCTGCTCCCATGGGATGTCCATACTCAGACTTAGTAGAGGATATAGCCAGATTATAGGCATGGTTCCCCAACGCTTGTTTTATGGCATTTGTTTCCACTAAATCATTCGCCGGGGTAGAGGACCCATGAGCATTGACGTAATCTATCTCTTGAGGTGCAATTTGTGCGTCAGCCAGTGCTAGCCTTATTGTCCTAGTGGCTTGTTCTGCCGTCGGCTCGGGAGACGTCATGTCGTAGCCATCGGTGCTGCTTCCCACTCCGGCAACTCTTGCATAAATATGAGCTCCTCGCCTGAGTGCATGGTCAAGTTCCTCCAGAACCAGAACACAGCTTCCTTCTCCCAGCACAAATCCGTCTCTTAGCTTGTCAAAGGGCCTGCAGGCTGCCTCTGGCTGGTCATTTCTTGTGGACATCGCTCCAGTTTTGCTCATCGTAGCTATCCAGAGCTCACTAATAGGAGTCTCCACCCCCCCTGCCAGAATAATATCAGCATGATCTTGTCTTATACGATCAAAAGCGTACGAAATGGCCGTAGAACTTGCCGCACAGGCACCTGATACAGTGACGCTGCCTCCCTTCAGTCCCAATTCAATACATATCTGAGCCATACAGGAATCGTTATATACTATGATAGACAAAAGAGGGCTGACTTTGCGAGGACCATATTTGAGAAGAACTGCATGCTGTTGTTCCGCAAATTCACCTCCCGCTATAGCTGCACCCATAAATACAGCTACTCGCTCCCCATCCTCCCTGCTGAGATCGATAGCGGCATCCTCCACAGCCATCTTGGCTGCGGCAATTCCGTACTGAGAGAAACGGTCGGTTCTCTTGACGATTTTGGCATCCAAAAACCGGTGGGGATCAAAGTCTTTCACTTCTGCAGCTATTTTTACCGGTAGCTCGGATGTGTCAAAACGGGTTATTTTAGCAACTCCGGATTTTCCTGACCTAAGAGACTCGTGGAAGGCTTCCTTCCCAATCCCTATGGAGCTAACTATCCCTATCCCGGTGATGACGACCTCTCTTCTGAAAGCCATAATCGAACCTGTTTTCCGTAGTCTGAAGATTTCGCTGTTCAAAAAATTACTGATCTGTTCTCAAGATCACCTAGGATGCGCATTCTGCTGTCGCTGCGGCCTACACCTCAGCTACTCCATAAAGAATGCCTGTATTGCCAACAATGGGTACTGTGTAAGCTAGATTGCACACTGTAGAATCTCATAGCAAAACGGACTTCCAGAAATCCTCCAAGGATAGCCTTTCGCTACCTTCGTTCAGAATGCAGTATCGCTAATGGAACGTAGAAAGACAAGCGAAGAACAATCATGAGAAAGAGAGGGGACGCCTTCGCGGACTATCCCGAGCCCCCATGGAATTGAGCACAAATCCTATTGCTACACCAAGGGCTGGTTGAAATACTGTACCGCAAGAGCTTCACACTGCCAGGGTCACTATCGGGGAAAAATCAAAGAGCTAAAGTCCGCTCATAATTTGGGCGAACTTCCCTCCTAGAGCAGGAAGGGAACCGAGGTTTCCATGATTCTAGTGGCTCAAGCATTTCAACTGGGTTTACCAACATCACCGTTTGCCGCTCCGTCAGCATCTTCTATCGTTTCCCAAGAGAATACAACATGAACTATTGCCGCTCTTCCTATTCTACGCTCCTTTTCAGCATATACTCCCTTTCAAAACTGTCAAGTACCCTAAGCAAGAGACATCATCCAGGATCATGGGAGGAATCCGGTCAAGTTCTTCAGGAAAGCCGTATCCCAATTCTCCTGATCCCTCTGAGGGTGACTTCCCCACGCCTATCCAAAGGACACCTGTCTTGCGTTTGAAGCCGCCTTGGATGAGTTGGATCAAGGTTAATCTGTCCTGTTTTTAGATACTGATCAAAACCAGGCACAGCTCCCCTCATCACTTCCCTAGCTTCTTTTTCATCAACAGGTTCTGAGGTAACCCACATGCAGAACTCATTTTTTTCTAATCCTGCCTTAAAATAGGGCACCAGGATATCAAATAGATTCTCTTTCGTTCGGTAGAACTGACAGAGATGGGTCCCCCAGGGGGCATTACCTATAACATCAATGACATCTGGAGAGGAATTGAACGTGCTCTTCGATCTTCCGTTGCTCCGCCCCAGTTCTTCCTTTTTCCCTTTCGGTTTAGTTTCCGATACCTCTTGTTGGGTAACTCGCCGGTCAAGAGTCAATGACCCGCTCATGAGCTCATCTCCTTTCCTCTGTTCACCTTTCATCTTATGTGTCCTGAAATCGACACCAATTTGAAGTAACTGTTGTCAGTCACCCGACCACCTTAGTATTCATACCTATGCTGTAGCGTTGGGAGTTGTTCCGACCGCATGTCTTGGCGACGTACATGGCCATGTCAGCGTTCTTCACCAGAAGATCAGCATTTTCACCGTCCTTCGGGCAAGTGGCAATCCCAATACTGGTGGTGATATTAATCGGGTGGCCATCAAGCACAAATTGCTTTCGAATCTCTTCCAGGATCTTTTGGGCAATCCGGTCTATGTCTTCCACCCGAGTAACTTCCGGTAGCATCAACAAGAACTCATCACCTCCCATGCGGGCAACGGTATCACTCCTACGCAGAAGGTCCCTTAGTCGATCCCCAACAGCTTCGAGCAGCCTATCACCCAAGTTGTGGCCTAGTTCGTCATTAACGTCCTTGAAATAGTCCAAATCGAGAAACATTACGGCCAGGCCTTGCTTTTTGCGCTTTGCCTGGGCCAGTGCCAGGGTGAGCCGGTCATTGAAGAGTCTCCGGTTGGGAAGACCGGTCAGAGGATCGTGATAAGCTAATTGTCTGACGGTTTTCTCTACCTCCTTTCGCTCGGTGACATCGCGGGCAATGCCCAACACCAAAGGTTTACCTTTGATCTTTGCTGGATAGGTGCTTATCTCAACTGTAACCTGTTTGCCGTCTTTCCTGTTTAAAATAAACTCGTCCGGCCCCGTGGGCTTCCCCAGTGCATTCTTGGCCAAATTCGTAGCTGCCTTTAAGATGTACTCTCGAGCTAGTAGTTTCACCTTCAAGAAGTTCTTTCCTATCAGCTCCTTCCTTTCATAACCGATTAGTCTCTCTGCTGCTTTGTTGCCATCAACGAAGGCTCCTTTCAAGTCAGTCAAAAAAATACCGTCCGGGGCAGATTCGAACAATACCTCTAATCGCTCTAGGGAATCTCTCAGCTCCTCCTCCGTCTTCTTTTGTTCGACAATTGTCCCCAGTCGCTCAGCAATAGCGTCAATGAGGCTGCTCTCCTCCTTGAGGAAAGGTCCCTTATCGCTCTTTGGCTTCTCTTCAAGGTAGAAGACCTCTACCGTGCCAAGCTTCTTGCCATGCACTACAATATCGGAGGTTTGCTTCCAGGCAGTTTCCTTGAACTTCTTCATTTGAAATGTTCGACCTTCCAGGATGATTCTTGCACAGGTGATGTCTGGATACTGCCAGGATGCGGGAATCAGGTTGACTGTACCTTCAAGTATCTCCTCCAAGGAGACACCCTCCTTTTCAACAAGCCTGGACATGCCATACAGGCAATTCAATTCCTTGACCCGCTCCCCGAGATTACGCGTCCATTTCCGCAGTGCCTCTTCCATCCTCTTTCGCTGGGTAACGTTGGTCAAGAGACTCAGAGTAGCAGGCCTCCCATTCCAGTTGAACTTTATCGCGTTGATCTCGACCCACCTGGTATTTCCACTCCTGTCTACGACCCTAAAAGGATAGACGTGAGGAAACTCCCCACCTCTCAGATGCCCACGGTAGCGGTCTATAACCATCTTCCGATCCTCGGGGTGAACGAATCCTAATAAAGGTGCAGAGACTAGCTCCTCCTCAGAATAACCTGTCATCTCCATCATTTTGGCATTGACAAACTTGTGCTTGTCATCCTGAGCTACAAGAATACCTTCATTGGCATTCTCGACCAATAGACGATATTTCTCTTCTGACTCACTCAGGGCCTCCTCCATCTTCATGCGCGGACTGAGGTCCTTAATTACGACTATGAAAGATGTAGGCTTACCAAAGAGGTCCCGAACAACACCTCCGGAGACCTCCGCTCGAAACTCACTACCATCACGTTTTAGCAGGGTATATTCTGCACTCTTTACGCTGCTTCGGCTTAGAGTCTCCTCCATTTTGAGTCGGACCCTTTCTCGATCGTCTGGAGAAATTAACTCAAAAACGCTTCTGCCTATTAGCTCTTTGATCGCCCTGAACCCAAACAAACGCGGGGCTTCAAGGTTACACTCAGTTATTTTTCCCTTTAGGTCGGTAACGGCAATGACATCCGGAAAGAAATTGAATATGCTCTCCGTCCACTCCTTGCTCTGCCTGAGTTCTTCCTCCGTCCTTTTCTGTTTGATTTTCGATGCTTCCGATTGGGCAACTCGTCGCTCAACAGTCACTGATCGACTCATGAGCTCATGTTTTCTCTTCTGCTCACCTTTTCTTCTATCTTCATCCCTCATCGTTTGTCCCTTAGAGCAATTCTAATTCCAGTAGGGAGGTTTATTGGTCGACTCTCCTTTAAGGCCCTTGTTAATTCTTTGCAGTCTGGCATCACTTTGCTCTTCTCTGCAACCCTAGTGCTCTTTGGATGTTACTCTTAGTAACTGTCCCCTTTCCCTCTAGTATCTCGCCCAATTTCTTTTCATTTTTGTGCTTCTTCTGTAGTTCAATAGCTTCCTGAAGCTCTTTCAAAGAGAGAAGTCCCATGTCTTTGAGAATTTCCCCTATTTTTCTGTCTCGCTCAAAGTACTCCTCCAACAATGATAAGATTACTGCACTTCTGCTTCTTCTCTCCCTTGCGCATATCTCATACACTTTCTCCAGTAGCCACTCATCGTCCTTGCGGTAATAAATGCTAATCATCATAAGATCTGCTCCTTGTCTCTAGCAATGGGTCCTCTCTTTAACATATCTTCCTTACAAGACTGTGAAGAGTAGCCTCAGGAATACTGTGGGTTGTGAGTCTGGCCAACTAGCGTCCTCGCTCAGCTTATCCCTTGTCCGATCCATCGCGCTAATGTTCAAAAGGATAGTCATCTTTCATAGCTGCGAAAAGAAAAAGTCTTCTGAGGTAGCTCTAATACTTCGTTGGGATCGTGGGCTTTCATTCAGTCTTTTGGACGGTGTAGATGTATGAGTGTGGAAGCGCAAAGTCATTTTTTTCTTTAACTGCATATGTGTGTGTGAGAAGGTGGTGCTGCGGTGGTTAGGTTATATTATAATATAATATACAATCGTGTCAAGTCTTCCAATTATTCCATACAAAACACATCCAATCGGAACTCGCCCTGCTATATGAGATCTAAGCCAAACTAGGATACAACAATCCTCGGTGACAATAGCAATTAACCGAACAGAACGAGAAAATGGACACGATTGCGAACAGCCGCTCAGATCGAAGTTCTACCAGGGCAGGTCATGGTCAAGAGATGATCCTGCACACTTTTTCTCTTAATTTTGAATGGATCTAAACAGCAAACTGAATCTAAGATGAGGCAGGGGAAAAGGCATATCTCTTCTCCTGTGGGATAGCCTAAAGACTTTAGCTTCTCGTAGGGAGTGAGATTACCTAGTCCCTGATGAGGACGCTCTAGATTATAGATATTCTGCCACCAGATGCCTCTCTTGATGAAGTCTTTCTCGTTCTCTATCATAAGTAGATAGGGGATGTAGAATTCTTGATCATCGGTTTGATGGCTTCTTTCTACAAAGGCATTATCTTCTGGGTGCCCTTTTCTTATGATGGATCTGGTAACTCCCAAGGGGATAGTAAAAGCCAAAAGACCTTATCCACCAGATAACAAGCTGAAGGAAAGCTTTCCCGCAGAACCAGTCTTTCCTGTAGGAGAAGGCGATAAAGCGTATGCGAGTTACAACATCAATCACTGTCCACTGGAAAAGAGGTAGGTCTGAGCCTTCAAGATAGCTATAGACCTCCTTTGGAAGTGTTTCTTTATCCAGAATCTCTTTCACATCAGCCCGCATCTCTTGAAAAGGAAAGAGAGATTCCATAAGATAGAAGGGTGAGGCTCTATCTCTTTTTACCCTTTTTCTTCTCTTTCTTTCAAGGCCGGCTCTTTTAATTACTTTTCCAATAGTAGACTCAGGAATGTTGATACCTTCTTTCTGGAAGATGAAGTACCTGAGGCGCCTTTTGCCTAATTTGGTCTTTTTTCGGTAGTTGATGATTATTTGCTCTCTTTCATTGTCTATATAATGAGGATGCTTGGACTTAGGCTTGTGTGATGAGTCTTTTAGGTTTCCTCTCTTTTCTTTCTTGAGTGCCAAATAGACGGTGTGGGCTGAACACCTCATTACTCTGGCAAACTCTTCACCGACATCTTTTCTCAGTTCTAAGTATGATTGATGCTGGACACTCACGAGCAGGAGGCCTCCTTTTTGAGGGTTAAAAACATATTCTTTGAATTTCTCCTCATCTTAGAGTGCTTCCTGCCTGCTGTCCAGATCTGTTTCACTTTCTTAAAGTAATAACTTCTACTATTATTATTCAAAAAGTGTGCAGTATCATTGTAGCCAAAAGAATTTTTGAGGGTCTTGACAAATAAAAAAAATGTGATACAATCCCATACGTGATACAATCACGAAGAAAGAAAGGTGATTCAATCCGAAACACATAGAATGATATTGTGAAACGGAAGAGCAGTTAGTAACCAAAGAGGAGGTGCTAATCCAAGATAGGTAGCCAGGCAGATAGATAACAACACTAAAACGTAGAGTTCACCTTGGTACTGGATGCGTAATCCCCCAAGATGTAGTACCGGAAGCTCTCTCAACACTATTCTCCGAGTCAAAACAGCTCAGAAATCCAAACCGCACTTACCCAAATTGTCAAATGTGATGTTCCGAATAAGAGCCGACTCGCTCCCCAGCAGACCAGGCTAGCTGCGAAAGATAAACTCTCCCCAGGATAGCGTTAACCTTCTAATTGCCCAGCTTCAACTGTCGAAGATATTTTGCTCGAAGTCGACTAGAACTCACGATTTCCCCCCAACTGTGAAGGGAGGCAAGGTCCCAACCTTAAAAAATTGGTTCCCTAAGGGTTGGGAAAGTCAACGGGAAAACCGGCCACTCACCCAAGTGGTCGTTTTTTTGTTGAATCTCGAAGGATGCTGAATTTCAATCAACGCACCTCTTTCCTCTTTGAAACACTGAAGAGAAGTGATGAAGAAAATCGCCAGTTAAAGGAGAAGGAGCATAATGATAGCACTGAACATCAGATCAATTCCACCCAGAAGTAGCATTCCCAGGAGGACAGCAATGAAAACTAGCCAAACTTCTACTCAATCTCGGTACACCATAGGCAGAAAGACATATGGCGACCCCCAAAAGATGAATGTGAAGTCTCTCCAAGAATTACTTACACACGCTGAGGGCCTGATGAAGAAAGCAACGAATCTTGCCAGCCTTTCAGCCACAAATGAAACCATTAAGGAGATTGACCGTCTGGACCATGCAATCATCCAGTTAAAGGTTCAGATACAGGTGAGGAAGGAGAACAGGATAGTATGAAAGAAAAGGGACATATATCTTTCAAGAGCTCAAGTATCACTGAGGATTCATAAGGTCAGATTTTAGGACTCTGGGTAAGATCTATTACTTTATAAGGAGGGCAGAATGAATATTGTGCTCAACCTCAAAGAATCTCAACTGGGGGGCGTCCTGGAGGTGTTAGGAAAAGTTGGAGGTACTGTGGATATCGTCATCAATATTAAGGAGGAGGAACCTGAGAAAAAAGTCTCGGGTCTCACCCCAAGTACTGACGAATCCATGGAAAACAAGGAGGAAGAAAAGGAGGAGGAAGAAAAGGAGGAGAAAGAAAAGGAAGCCAAGGAAGAAGCGTCTGAAGAAACAATCTGGTAGGGTTACCCCACAAAACTTTGAAAGAGCGTTATAAGGTTATTGTCGGGTTTTTGTCCCCGTGCGAGATGTGAACTTTTTCAAGGTGAGAGGTGGCAGCGAAAGGGTAGGCTTGCTTCTTAATGTACCATAATGAAAATCGGCCATGAGGTCCGTGCACATGCCCGCCAGAGAACCCGGTCTTTGACAGCTGCTCAAAGGATGAGACGCATATAATCGATAAAGGCAAACCATTCGAAAGGATGGGACGCAAAGCCACAGGCCTGTTAAATGACGGCTGGGCTGCCGAAGTTATATCGTGGGAAGCGTTGCCCATTCTTTTGCGTGAAAGAATGGGCTTTTTTATTGAGCGATTTTGGGATTACTAGAACAATCGGGAAAAATTAGGGAGGTGGAAAGGAAGGACTGGCAATTAAGGAAGATAAATCTGGGGAGAAATATCGAGATCTCACCACGGAAGATCTTGAGCGGGTACAGAAAGTTATGAAGGAACAAGAAAACGGAAACAAGAGTAGAAGCGATGGATAGGGGAAGTACTGTCTCACGGGGGACGGGACTACCGTTAGTGGGGGGTTGTTTGATGCGACGATTGACAAAACTAACGTTGTATGGTAGGCTCGTCTTGGACTAGTTAGGCAAGAGGACTCTCGCCGGGCAAGTGACCTGGGGGGCTATGCGTTGGAGTGAGGGGTCTTTGGAGGACACGAAAATGAAAGACGAACGTAAGACAAAGGCTGAACTTACCAAAGAACTGGTTGGAATGCGGCGGCGAGTTGCTGAATTGAGCACACTAGAAAAGGAGCACAAGCGGGCCGAAAAAGAACTCAGGGAAAGCGTTGAGAAACTGCGAAGAACGATGAAGGGTACCATCTATGCCATGGCGTTGACCGTCGAAATGAGGGATCCGTACACGGCAGGTCATCAACGGAACGTGGCCAGTCTCGCCTGGGCCATGGCCAAAGGGATGGAGCTTTCGGAGAGCGAGATTGAAGGAATCCACCTGGCCGCTACTATTCACGATGTCGGCAGAACGTCTATACCAGCTGAGATCCTGAGTAAGCCGAGCAGCCTAACCGATATCGAGTTTCTCATAGTCAAAAGACACCCACAGGTTGGTTACGACATATTGAAGATGGTAGAATTTCCATGGCCGATTGCCCAAATCGTGCTTCAACACCACGAGAGGATGGACGGCTCTGGGTATCCTAAGGGCCTGTCAGGTAAAGACATCTTGCTAGGAGCACGCATCCTAGCAGTAGCTGATGTTGTAGAGGCTATGGCTTCTCACCGACCTTACCGACCAGCTCATGGGATAAACAAGGCTCTAGAGGAAATTTCACAGAACAGGGATACCCTTTATGATGCTAGCGTAGTAGATGCGTGCATCACGCTCTTTCGAAAAGGAAGGTTCGCTTTCGACTAAGATAGACTTGATGGGAGAATTGACCACTTTTCCATCCTCAAAAAGACAGATCATTTGAGTCCCCTTACCCTCTTTCGGTCGTTGGCACACGCTTTGAGAACCTTCTGGATCCCCATACGGCAAACATTCTCAGCCTCCTGCCTGGTTCTAGCCTCACTAATGATCCTTACCACTGGCTCGGTACCTGAAGGCCTGAGGTGAATCCATCCCTGGTCTAGCGTCATCTTAACCCCGTCCAGGAAATTGAATCTTGCCGCTCTAAATTGCTTTTTCAGGTACTCCCGAGGTGGAGGAAAACCTTTTGGACGAATCTTGACCTTTCTCTTTACCATATAGTACCGGGGCAAGGAGGAAGCCAATAAGGAAAGGGATGATCCAGTTTGCGCTAGATAATTCAGAATGAGTGCCACTGCCGCGATTCCGTCCCGGGCGTACTGAACCTCAGGGACGATTACTCCCCTGTTCCCCTCCCCTCCTATGACTGCTTTCTCTTTTCTCATACATCGAGCCACATAGACATCTCCCACCTTTGTTCTTCTCACCCGGGAGTCAAAATCAGCAGCTACATCATGCAGCAGCGAACTTAGCTACCAGCTCGGGACTAAGATCCTCTCCAATTATCCCTCTGACCCCTGAAACACCGACCATCAACAAGATGATCCTCCATTCATCATTTTTTCTGGAGGGGTCCCTCAGCAGCTTTTATCTTCTTCCAGGCCAATCGAGCTGCCATCATCTCCGCTTTTTTCTTACTGAGCCCCCATCCTTTCCCCATGACTTTTCCCCTAATTTCAACTTCTACCCTGAATTTTTTCTGGTGATCCGGCCCGTACTCCTGCAGGTACGATTTGAAATCGTTTATCTCATGCATCTTCCCTTTTTGCAGGAGCAGGAATTCCAGTCTCTCGTAGTCAAAGAAACCTTTTCTCCCCTTGGGCTGGGCATACGAGGAGTGAGTCAAGGCTTGATTGAGAAGGCCAAGATTCTTAAACCTAATACCCAGGCGGGCTTCGAGCTGTCCCAGTTTTCTTCTTCTCCCCGGGGTTATTTGCATTTCACTAGACCTTGAGTTCAGTAATCTCGCCGGTACCCTCACTACAACACTCGGGAGACTTTTCCCTTGAGAAGATGCGACTTGCCCTCCTGCGAGGGTAAGAGGCGAGAAGAACTTAGGTTTCGGCCTCACAAGGAAGCTTTTTTGCCTGATTTTGAGTTTCACAGGAAAGATATAGTTTGCTCAAGACACAGTGAGGGTGAGTTTTGCCGAGGAATGAGTGCCAACTCAAAATTTCTAGCTGGCGGCGGGGTCTATTTAGATATATTTGAGTGTATTTTGATGCTCAATGCTCACAAAAAGGAACTTATTCGCCTCGACCCACATCGTGGGAGTATAGTAAGTCTACTATGAAAAGTCAAGCTCGGTTTCGTACAGTGTTTAGTTGGCTAGAGCACCTCGCTTAGCCCTGCTACCTGCCCCTATCCTGATTGAGTTTCTGGTAAATACCCTTATCAGGAGGATTGCTGTCAATCTCCTTAAGAGGTAAAGGAGGAGGGGTTGACATTTCATCGATTTTCATTATAATTTAGTGTATATGGGTGAGAATTAGTTGAGATAAGGAATCCTCGATGCAAACCACCTTCAGCTTCGATGAGAAAGACAACTGGATTATGGACGAGGTAGAGGAGAAGGCATACCTTGAAAGAAAAAGTAAAAGTTCGGTGATTGTTGCTATCCTGGAGGAGTACTTTGCCGGAGGAAAAAGAATAGGAGAAATCCTCCTAAGAATAGGTTCTTTATCCCAGGAGGAGCTTGAGAAAGGATTAGAAATTCAAGGGAAGAAAGAGGAGAGCCGCCGTTTAGGAGAAATACTCATCGAGGAGGGCTTCGTCAAAGAAAGAGACTTAAGGAGGGCCCTCGCCCTTCAGAGTCGCTCAAGTACCTCTAGAGGTAAATAGATTACTGCACCCTAGTAGAAGCTTTTTGAAAACTCACTAAAGATTTCCTTCATAACCGAAGAAGGGCATACTGTTCGAAAGAATAGGACGCAAAGCCACAGGCCTTGAATGGCGGCTGGGCTGCCGAAGTTATGTAATACATAGGGATATGGCCCATTCTTTCGAAGGTGAGGAATGGGCTTTTTTGTTGAGTGATCTCGGAATTATTGGAACAGTCCGACAAGAGGGAGGTGGAAAGGAAGGACTCGCAAGAGGTGAGTATGCCATGTTTGTGGGAGATTAAGTAAGCGTTCACATTTGTAAGCCAGAGGAAGATAAGGAGGAATGCAAAAATGAAAAGATGGTTAATCAGTGTTGGAGCTGTTGTTGTCTTATGTTCCTTTTCTTCGGTCTCTTTGGTTCTAGCCGGAGGTATTTTTCTTCGGCCTGGAACCAGAGCGAATAACATGGGTGGTGCCTATGTAGCAATAGCTGATGACCTTACAGCTATATATTGGAATCCAGCCGGCTTGGAACAGTTAGATGACCCTGGAGTGGAAATATCTTTTCTTTACGCAACAGCAAAAGCTACCAGCAATAGGTCATTAATGAATGCTGCAGCCCCAGATATAGCAGACGGGGATTTCCCTATTTTCAATCTCTATGCCCTTCTCGGTCAGGCGAGTGTTGAGCCAGCTGAGTATGAAAGTAGAGAACTCAAAACAGTAGCGACGCTCCCCTTTGTGGCAGGACATACAAAAGTGAGGGGTATTACCTTAGCAGTTGGTTTTTATGCGGTCGGTGGAGGTGGAGGCAAATGGGAAGATTCGGTAAACGGAGCCCTGGTCCCCACTGATGTTATCATCGCCTCCGCTGATGGGTCTTATGGGTTCATAGTGGGCAATATCTCTGCAGCTAAGGAGATAAATCCGAAACTTTCTCTGGGTCTCGGATTAAACTGGATCTATATGATTGACCAGGTGGAGATCAAAAAGGAGTATCGGAAAAGTGCCACCTCGCCTCTAGGGGATTACAGCGCACTGATTGATAAGAGTGCATCCGGTTCAGGAATGGAGGTGATGGCAGGAGTCTTATATGAACTCATGGAAAGGTCAAAAGTAGGATTTGTAATCCGCAGCGGAGCAACATTGAAACTAGAGGGAGAAGCAAGAGCTGAAATTGCTGGTTTATCAGCTCTATCCGGGGGACTAATGCCTGATCTGGACCATGAAACAGATTATGATCAAAACTACGCCTACCCATTAACCTATGGTCTTGGCATATCCTATGAGCCAATGGATTCTCTTACCCTTGCCCTGGGTGCGGAGATGATTGACTATTCGACAATGAAAGATGATGTTGATTATGAGGATGAGTTAGCAGGTACCTTTGACGATGTTAATGAGAGAGAAAACTGGGAGGCTACTAGTGAGATTTACTTAGGTGCTGAGTATCGCACTAATGAGAGACTATCTTTCCAGGGTGGCCTGCGAACTAATCCTGTCCCCTATCCTAGAGACAAGCTGACTCTCTTGAACGTCAATCAGTATGACTTAGTTTCGCTCAGCTTGGGTTCAAGATATGAGGCAGGAGTTTTCCAAATTGGCGTTGGTTATATGCATACTTTCTCTGACAGCCCAGAAAAAGATGGAAGGGAATATGAATATCCATCAGACTCTTATCGATTGAGCCTAGGCTATAACTTCTAACCTCATCATGCAAAAGGTGTGCATTGGAACTAAGCCCAATAGCAAACTGCAGGTTTTTCCAAACTAAAATAGACCCCTTATGGCCATCTGTTTCTCGTGTGCCATTCTGAACCGATACACTATTACCGTCGCCTCCTCGTTGATGGCCTGCTGTGGAATCTCCAGGTCCCACCGCAGTAGGCCTTTCTTCAGTTCTGTTTTCTGATACTCCGGATCCTGGCTGATCTCGGGCTGTGCTTCCAGGAGTTTCACTTGAACTGATCCATCGGGGCTGTAGGGCATGCGATCCTGGAGCTTCAATCGGATAATGTTTTTTCCGTAGTTGGATACTGTCAATTTGTATTCAAACTCAGAGACCATATTGCCCCCCTCTATGTGCTCAGTCTTTGTTACCAGCTCCTTTACAACCTGCACCTGTGGATCAGTGCCAAACCCTGCCGTGAACTCCTCACCGCTCGCTATGAGCTCTATTGTTCCACGTCCTACGAACTCGCCATTAAGATAAGCGTTGTAGGAGCCGGGCAGAAAGACATGGAGTGTTGTGTTAGTTGCTAAGGTCTCCTCGTAGACAAAATCAGTTAAAACGGGTGCTGCAATGTGGGTGAAGTTAGCAGGTACTTTGACGTTAGTAATCTGAAGGATCTGCTCATCCGTCCGACTGGCAAGGCTAACTGGGTGAAGAAGTTGGTAGGTGACACTCACACCTTCGATGCGCATAATTCTCCTCTTTGCAGCAATAAGTACATCCGCTTTCTGTGTGAGTTCCAACACCTGTTCCTCGCCAGCAAAAACGTTCAACATACTGGAAAGCTCGGGTGGGGGAGCAGCCGCTTTCTGTTCGGCGGCCCGTCGCTGCTAAAACCCTTCTAAAGTCTTTTCGACTTCTTCATCTTTCATAACTCTCTTAGCTCCCAGGGTTATCTGGAGAGGTTCAATTACTGGAGGTTCTGCAGTGAACGTGGGCTGAGCTGTCGAGAGCGTCAGTCGCACACCAGTCCAGTCCTCCCCACTCATCTGCCTTACAATGGCATGGTACTCCACGCCTATTGTGTCCCGGTCCTGGTCTGAGCGAAGATTATAGTGAGGATACCAGCTTACCTGGTTTACCGAATAGCGTAAGTTGATTGTTGCTGGTTCATCCGTGTCTTTGGTCAGATACACCAGGGCTTCCCTCTGTGTTTGACTGTAGCCCGCTGCAAGTTGGGAACGCTGGCGTTTGAGAAGGTCGATCTCACTTGAGATTTCTTTCTCCTTCTCGCCTAGCTCTAGGCTTTTCCGCAAGAACTCATCATGTTTATGCAAGCCGTACTCAGTGAGCTGCATTAGCTCTTCAAAATTCAAGACTCCTTTTTGAAGTTCCATCTGTTCGGTAGTCTGAGTAAATTCCTCCAATCCGCTGATGATTTGCTCCTTAAGTTGGAGCAGCTCCTGGTGTGCGTTAACTTCCCTTAGTTGTTTCTCCAGCCCAGCGATTCTCTCATCAATGGCCTTAACCTCTGGTCGCGTCTCTCCCGTGATGGCCCTGGTTCGATAAGTGACGGAATGAATAGTGGTGTTTCCTCTTGATTCAGCAGATAAACTCGGTGGAATGATTCTATCCGGTAAATCAGTCACTGCAATCTCCAGAGGCCCCTTTGGTCCTTCAATCTGTATCGTGCGCGTAACCAGAGCTTGGTCTCTGTAGACAGTTACGTCCGTCACTTCTCCCTTTGCGAACGGTGTCGCACCAGTGGCACCCGCTGCAAACATCACCACCAATACCGCTGCGAAACAGATTCTGTACATGGCCCTATTCATCATGATCACCTCCTACTTCACTGTGAGATTGGAATGTCCGATGATTTAATTATACAGGAACTTCCCTTTTTGTTAAGTATTGTTGTTCTCGTTTTCCGCTCTTAACTCCCTAGGACGGTTTTCTACCTGTGGAAGGATAGATTAAGGGAGCTTTGGTGATTAGCTCAACCACCTTTGAGAGATGCGGATTTTGAGCCTGACGCGCTAACGTATGACCATGAAAGGATTGTAGAGGTTTTGGTGGGGGGACTTGACAAACAATTGGAAATGTATATAATTATGATAGAAAGATGGAGTAACAATTGGTTCTAACTTAGATACTATGCAATTAACTATCTACTACACCAAAGAAGATAAGAGTTTGGTTGATCAAATTGAGGCAGCGGCAAAGATACGAAGAATGAGTAGAGGTGCCTTCATACTCTCTATGGCTGAGGAGTGCTTTGAGAGGAGAAAACGATTAGGAGAGACACTGCGGAGCATTGGTGCTCTTTCTAGTGATGAGCTTGAAAAAGCTCTAAAGATTCAAAGAGATGAGAAAAAAAGAAGACTTCTAGGAGAGATTCTTCTCGATGAAGGCTTTGTTGACGAGGAGACTCTGCGTGAGTCTCTTTCACTGCAAAAAACTAAAAAAGGCTAGCTCACGACTAGTTTGCTAGAGCCCTTTTTCTTTATCTTCTTTGACAATCTGGCGAATAAGTACTGACCTTATTTAAGGGTAAGAATGGAAGCTTTGACTCATAGTCTCGATCTGGTTCCCATGAGGCTATGAAGAGCTAATGGGAAAACCGGCCACTCACCTAGGTGGTCGGTTTTTTTATTAGATCTCGAGAAGTGCGAGGTTTCAATAAATAAGCTCGTCTTCCTCATTGAGAAGACTGATGAAGGAGGTGATGAAGAACAACTCAACTATTCACCCAGGATCCGCAAAGGTCCGAGCTTTAAGGCTTGAAGACTAGAATATATTACCTTAATAAGGAGGAGAAGATGAATGTTGCACTCAACCTTAAAGAGTCTCAACTCAAAGGTGTGCTAAAGGTGTTAGGGAAAGCTGGAGGTACTCTGGATATTGTGATCAATATTGAGGACGGCGAACTTGAGAAAAAGCTGCCTGGTTTGACTACAGAGAGTCTTTACCAACTACAAGAAGAAGTACAGAAACAGCAAGAAGAAGAGAACAAAGAGGAGGAACCCCAGGAAGAGAAAACCTCCATATGAAAAAAGTAGTAGGGTTGCTACACGAAACTTGGGAAGACCGCCAAAGATTGCTGCTGGGCCTTTCTCCTAGTGTGAGCTGTCGGCTTTTTCAATAAGTGAGAGAGAAGAGAGCAGCCGGAAGCCTGTAGAGTAAACTAACATATCCAATGGACAGAACATGACATATTTCCAAAGCAGCCGAGGAACTCACAGCCTGTATGCGCCACGGAAAATCTCTGTGAGCAGCTTCCGAGACTGCCTAGTCATGGAAAGGACTTACGGGGCTGTGCAATGAACCATAAAGACAAGGCAAAAGAGGGAGCCACAAATCAATTGGCAACAATGCGAGAGCGGGCCCGCAAATTGGAAAGATTAGAAGCCGAGCGCAAGAGATCAGGAACAGTAATGGCGGAAGCCAACCAAATACTAGATAAATTCATGGACTCAGTAGTCGACGGCCTCGCTCTTTTCGATTCGGAATTGAATCTAGTGGAGATGAACAGAACTGCATTGAGCACGAATCCACCCGGAACTGGCAAGGAAGACTTGCTCGGAAAAAATATCTTGGATTTAGCCCCCGATCTTAAGAGAACAGGTAGATATGATAGGTACCTAGAGGTCATCAAGACAGGAAAACCCTTCCTCAGAAAGGATCTTGTTTCCCACCACAAGTTTGGAGATAGGCACTTAGCAGTGAAGTCTTTCAAAGTGGGCGAAGGTCTTGGAATTATCACTGCAGACATCACCGCTCTCAGGAAAACGGCCGAGGCCATCAGTCGACTAGCGTACTACGATCATGTGACAGGCCTTCCCAACCGGACGCTGTTCAATGATCGCCTGACTCTGGCTTTGAGTCAGGCACATCGTAAGAAGCAGAAGCTCGCTGTAATGTTTCTCGATTTGGATTACTTCAAGAACATTAATGATACACTGGGACACAACGTGGGAGATAAACTGCTCCGAGCTGTTGGCGATCGACTGAGGAGCCTTATGCGCGGGGGCGATACCGTTGCTCGCTTCGGCGGCGATGAGTTTTTGCTGATACTGCCAGAAATAAGTGGGGAGAGATATGCGGCCCGCCTCGCCCAAAGAATCCTCCAAGCCTTCAGAGAACCCTTCATGCTGAATAACCACAAGCTCCATGTCAGCGCCAGCATTGGTATTGCTACCTACCCCGGGGATGGCAAAGACGCCGACACTCTAGTCAAGAATGCTGACATTACTATGTACGAGGTCAAGAAATGTGGTAGGAATGGCTACCAATTCTACAGTCTCGGCGAGGGCTCTGAACGACTGAGAAGGTTAGAACTATACGAAGCCGGGGGGAAGCAGAAGGAAGCAGCGTTCCCGGAGGAACTTGCTGGATTAAGACTGCTTCATCAAATTACAGGAGTCGTTCTCGGCACCTTTGACTCGGGGAACGTATTTCGACAAATAACGGACGGGCTTGTTCATTGCCTGGGATATACTAGTGCTCTTGTTATGACACCTAACGGCGGGAAAAAGCGCTTTGAAGTTCGGGCTCTTTCCACACAAAGGCGACTATCCCCTCAGATAGATAAAGCATTGGGGTTTTCACTCGGAAGTCTCTCGTTTCCAAAGGACTCTAGACTGAACGGTGCTATAAGATCAGCGATGAAAGGCAGAGTGGTGGTGGCCAGGACCCTGGCAGAGATTGCATATCCATTGATCAGTAGGAAAGCGTGCTCAATTCTCCAAAAGCTTGGAAGAACAAAGAACCACATCGTGGTCCCACTATGGGTAGAAACCAAGATGGTTGGAGCAATTCTCGTCACAAGCCCCCGCGAACAGGTTTTGGAGGAGGAATTGACGATGCTTCAGACTCTTGGTCGTCTCGCATGCCAGGCCATCAAGAACGCGAACTTGCATTCGCAGGCCAAGCACTCAGAGGAAGCCCTTAGGCGAACTCTCAAGACAGTGCGACGAACCTTGGAGGGGGCAGTACGAATCCTCTCATCTATAGTCGCGGCAAGGGACCCTTACACGGGTGCTCACCAACAACGGGTGGCAAATCTTGCCTGTGCCATAGGTAAGGAGATGGGGCTTTCCGAAGAGAAGATCGAGGGAATTCGTATAGTCGGACTCCTCCACGATGTCGGTAAGGTAGTCGTACCTGTAGAAATCCTCAGCAAGCCTGGTCCGATTAACCCACTTGAACTCAGTGTGGTTAAGGACCATCCTCGGGTCGGCTACGACATATTAATGGGGCTGGATTTCCCGTGGCCAGTTGCCGAAATCGTATATCAACACCACGAACGGCTGGATGGATCAGGCTATCCTCGAGGTTTGTCGGGTAGTGAAATCCTCCCGGAAGCACGCATCTCAGGTCTAGCCGATGTGGTTGAGGCTGTATCCCATCACCGACCTTACAGGCCAGCTCTAGGCATCGATTGGGCCTTGGATGGAATTTCACGAAATAGGGGGACGCTCTATGATCCTGAAGTGGTGGATGCCTGCTTGGCCGTTTTTGCCAAGAACGGATTTAGGTCGCGCTGGACACAAAAGGGCATGGCAAAGCCGAAGAAGATTCTATTCAAAGGCCTTCAAGGTGTCGAGCTACTCGACTAGGGCATTAGAGATCCCCGCTGTCTCCTCTTCCCCTAGGCCCCAACCAACCTTTTCCTTGCCTCAATCCTTTGTGTCTTGTACTTTTCCTCCTGCAATATCTCCATACTGGGGCCCCCTTATTTCCCGGAGGAGATGAATCTTTAGGTTTGGGATACCGGCTATCTTCACAAATTCACCTTTCCCTTTCAAGGAACTTCCCCGGTAATGATCTCCTGGTCCATTTGCCTTCTTCTGTTGACAGAAAGTAGAAACTATTTTACCCTCGACACAGAGTAAAAACGACAAGACAAAAACAAGTTCAGCCTCCATCGCCTTGGCACCGGATAATCTGGTAGTGCGGAACTTAGAAAAAAGGTATGGATATCTTTAGGATTCGTCTGGCAAAGACACCTCCCCACACGTTCACACAGGCACGATCTTTGAGGTAAGGGGGGAATTTGAAAAAGATTATCGACAAAAAGGACTTTCTTCTAAACAATACGGTGAGTTTTGAAGGTAAAATTCTCCTTTTGGTTAACTTGACCGATGCCCTCCTTACGGGATTCTTAATCCAGCTTGGGCTATTAGTGGAGCTTAATCCGTTAATGAGACTGCTTTTGAGATATGGCACTCCGACCTTTATTGCCGGAAAGGTTGCAATTGTTGGCGCTTTAGTCTTAGCTCTAGAACTACTGAGAAGTCGAGGAACACATGTTCGGCTGATAAGATCTTTGCAATGGGTTGCTATTATTACGATCGCTTCAGCTATTCTCTTCCCACATCTTCATTGGTTGGCATACCTCGTCCGAAGGATGCTAGTATGAGGGGAATGGAGTTCAAGGATACTTAAGGAGGTTAAGAAACCAGCTATAGACATCTATCTTCTCGAAGCGAAGATTGAATATATGATGTATAATCCGATCTACTACTTGAATGGCTATTTTTATTATGACCCAGATGAGAGTCTTGGGAGAAGCGACCTACTTAGTAAGGGCATTACTACGAACGGTAAGATCTGCGTGATGGTTTATGATACCCGGGGATTGTTTGCCTATAAATCTGGAAAAGCCCTACTGGACCAATTCAAGGAGGAATTGGAGATCATATACTCATACATAGGCCACATTGACAATAGGCCACATTGGCACAGACATGAACAGTGATATTGTAGCTAAATTTTTGACCAGAGAGGAAGTTCCCCTGGGCTATTTTCATCAAGAACAGTATCACCTGTGGTTAGAATAGGGGAGACACAAGCTAAAGAGGGCTGACGGAGGGTAGAGGGAAAGGAGGAAGCTAATGCGTGCGTGGAAAGCAGCTTTGTTGTTTTTTCCACTACTTGGACTGGCTGCATTTTTAGTTTATTTTGGGACCGTATTGGGGAAAGGTCTGATTTTACTGGGTACTTATTACCTATCGGGGCTCATAAGGTGGCTCCCTGTAGGTCCTGATATCAAGAGTGCTATGCATATCGCGATTATTGTGGTCTTGGTGGTGTTTGGATTGATCTTTGGTTGGCTGTCAGCAATTGGTGGAGAACAAGAGAAGACAAGCGTCGGGCTAATTATCAGAGGGCTTCTCTCTTGTATTATCGCTGGGATGGCTATAGGAGTTATCGGGCGACTTCCCTTTCCTGATGAACCAATATGGAGGGACGAGGTTCAAGGCATATTTGCATTGGTAGACTATGAGTGGTATCTATTGGCGATAGGGGTGGGTATTATGCTCTATTACTTTTTTGCTGCTCTTAGAGAGGGCCGTTGAGAGCTCCCCCTTTACAAATGTTTTTCATTTGCTATAATGCAAATGCCCTATGAAATACTGGGACATGTCCGGTACAGAAGCTGGTCTTTGATAATTGCTCAAAAAATAGTGAGCACATAACCGACAAAGGCAAACCATTCAAAAGAGTGGGACGCAAAGCCACAGGCCTGTTAAATGGCGGCTGGGCTACCGAAGTTACATGAGAAGGTACATCGCCCATTCTTTCGAAGGTAAAGAATGGGTTTTTTTATTAAGTGCTCTCGGAGTCAGCAGAATACTTAAAAAGGAGAGGAGGTGAAGAAGGACGACTCATAAACATTGCGCCGTGTGACATTTGCGAGAGGTAGGGAAGAGCTCACATTTGTAAGATTTCAACTTTGAAGGAGAGTAAAATGAATGTTGTGTTTAATGTTAAAGAAGGCCAAGTGCCGGGATTGTTGGATATTTTGGGAGAGATGGCCGGTCGTGTTGAGGACATCGTGGTCAATATTGTAGAAGAGGAAGAATCTAAGCGCAAATATCGAGATCTCAGCACGGAAGATCTTGAGCAGATACAAAAGGTTGTGAAGGAACAGGGAAACGGAGACAAGAAGGGAAGCAAGGAATAGGCCCGGTGTGCTCTCATGGACAGAGCTGCCATGGGTGAGGAGCCCTTCGATATAAGACTACCAGAATGGACCAGACTCGTCCATGGCGAGGTTATGATGAACTTGTATCCTCACGAGTCAGAAGACGGCTTTAGCTTAGTAGAGCTGGTGATAGCTCTTCTAATTATAGCTTTGGTAATCCTGGGAGGGGAGATATACTACTACAAAGGAGAGCAAAATGCGTGTTGTGCTCGGTATTAAAGAGTCTGAATTGCCGAGCGTGCTAGAGGTCTTAGGGAAAGCTAGAGATACAGTGAATATCGTGGTCAATATTAAGGAGTGGGAATCCAAGATTAAGGAGCGGGAATCGGAGAAAAAAATGCCCGGTCTTATCTCGAGTACCGGTGAATGGATAAAAAAGCAGAAAAAACGAAGCAAAGCCCAGAAGAAGTCTCAACCCACGAGGTAGATTTCCCTCAGCTCACTGGCCAAGTGGTCCTTATGAATCTTCCATGTCTCCGGCAGGCGACCAGCACCGGTCGGAGCGGAAGTGTCCTTTTGTCAAATGGAACTCAGCTATAGATTTCACAGTTTCTCCTCTGCCCTGCCAAAAAACCGCCTTCATACAGGCGCATAGAGCCACTTTCTTGCCCTAGTCAGCCCCTATGGTCTTTCCGCAAAAAGCTCTGGCTATGAGCCCGAAAAAATCAAGCCAGTTCCAGCATACAGAAATGTTTGCCGATTACGAAATACTGCCTCACAACTCAGGGTGTGCTAATAATAATTCTAGGTATAAGCAAAAATTTTGACGGATTTTCCCCTACCATCCTCGCGGGGGGGACTATGCGTCGTCGATGAGGTGACAAATGGCAGAGGGAGTATACAAAGGAACTGTAGTCTGTACTAATTGTGGTTATGAAGGGCAGGTAGATATCCCAAAGGGTAAAAACAGAAAGTACTATCTCTCGGAGCAACCATCAAACCGTGTATGCCCTAATTGTGGGTGTGAGACGCTGAGTGGAAAGCAATGCTTAGCGGAAAGACGTTTCATTTGAAATATCAGAAGGTCAAAGCCGCTCAAGAAGAAACCTTCCTGAAGGTCTACTTTTGAGAGCACCCATGTTCAGACAAAGGAACTAACCCACACTTTCCTCAGTTTTCTGATAGACCTCTCAGCCACGACCCTACGGGACGTAGGTAGGTCCTGCTGCTATGATATCCGCAAGTGTGCAGGCTTCCATGGTGCCCTATAGTGGGTGAGTTTTAAATAAATACCTTCAGCTTCCTTCTTTCCGTTATCTCCGTTGCACCAGGCGGTGAAATCTATACAACTGCCGGTGAGGCCGAAGCTGCCAGGATACCCACTATGATAACGACTATCATTAGGGCAATCAGCATAAATCCACCTCTTTTTTTATCAGCCCTCGCCAAAATCGCCATTAACCATCTCATACAGCTTTCTCCTGCTTAATCTCTTTATTGTTCAGTTTGTTCTGTTTTCATGGTATCCTTCAGTCAGTCTCCTTATGGATTAGTGCTTTAGACCCTTTTCTGTACAGCCATAAGTTATAATATTGCCGTTTTGCCTCGTGTCAACTCAGCGAGTACGACCTCAACATGAGCCCTCCTCCTTGTTGTCCGGGACCGAGCGAATACACGAGACCCGGTGTACTATACTCTTAAAATCGATGCACAGAGGCGTCAATCTCAGAGGCAAGAGGTCAGATGTTAGAGATTTCTTGCCTCATTCTGCTATAACTCCCCTCAGTCGCGGGAGGCGTCCTTGTGAAACCCTTCTTTTTTGTCAATAAGAGAATTGCCATCCGATCCGCCAAATCAGAAATAGAAAAATCGGCGATTTCACCTCCACCCTCTCTTAAATTATGGTGAAGGTACGGGAAAAACTTCATCTTTCACAAAACACTTGAAGGAGAAACCGATGGATCAGGTTAATTCTCACCAGAGAATTCTTTTGTCGGCAGACTATCTTTTTGATCTCAAAGGCTTCTCTGAACTTAAGCTCCTCTTTCACCATCTTCCCTCTGCTCTCGAAGAACCCCAAAGAACGGGAAGACCAAGAATTCCCTATCTATCCCTGTTCAAGTGTTTCATCTACCGGAGCATTTCCGCAGTTAAAAATTTATCCGAGCTCAGAGGGTCCCTCGTGAATAATCCCTCTCTTTCGCTTACCCTTGCGTTCGATCCCCTGCACGTTCCTTCTCTCGAGAGGTTCCCTTCCTTCCTGAGGAGTACTTCTCCTCGTGTCTTTAAAGGAATACAGGTCCACCTGGTTAAAAAGCTCATGGACTACCGAGCAGTCTCGCGCAAGTATCTTACCCTGGATGCCTGCTCGGTTCCCCTTCAGGTGAGGGAAAACAATCTCAAGACCGGAGCAAAGGAAAGATTCAACAAGATGCATCCTCCTTGAGGGAGATCCAGAAGCAGGATTGGGGATTATACTCAACTATCCAGGACCTTTTAGATCAAAAGCAGCGTACTTTTGGGGATACAAAAACCACATCTTGTCCGATGCTCTCTTGAGAGCTCCCTTTACTCCAAGCTAACCAAGCCTGCCCATGTCAGCGAAGGGAGTCTGCTCATTGCCGATGCCGCCTATGACTGGGAGTCCAACTTAGAGTTCATTATGTACCAGCTCAAGGCAAAACCCATCATTGCCCACAATGTTCGCTGGGAGAAGCATAGAGACCATGCCCTCTCCAGGAAGGGCACCCCCATCTGTATCGCGGGCTTGCTTTCCTGTAAGCAAACTATAGAAGTAAAAGCTCAACTAATTTAGTATAGGACATATAAACTGGCTAGCCAACCAAAGACAGGATAGAAACTTTTTATGGTTGGAGGTGTCAGAATACACCAGACTCTTGAAAACGTTAGGAGAAGCCAGGGGTGACCGAGACTTGACAAACACAAGAAGATTCTTACACTATATTCAAGAATACACTGAAGTATTTCAAGAGCGGCAAAGAAGCCTTCTGATATGGCTGTCAGAAGGTTGCTTTATGAAGATTAAGACCCAATACTTTGGCAAAGATAAGGTGGACCCTTTAGCCAATCTGTCCGCCAAGTTTTAAACAGTTGAAGGAGATGAATCGATAGTAAAAATGGTGGGGGAAAGACTCCGGAAGTTACGGAAAAACCTGGGATTGACTCAAAAGGAGTTTGCCGAGAAAGTTCCTGGTAAAGTAGATTACACCTACATAGGGAAAATAGAGAGGGACAGCAATATCCCTCGCTTAAGATGCTGGAGAAGATAGGAAAAGCTTTCTCCGTACCCCTGGGGTACTTCTGTGATGAGGAGATGCCGTCACAGTTGCTGAATTTATTGCCCAGCGACATACAGAGCTTAATTCAAGACAAAGAGATGCAGGAGCTACTGAAACTTGGCCGCAGATTGAGCAAGCGAGACACTCGTTTAATGATGCAAATAGTTGGTATCCTTGCTCAGGGAAAACCGCTACCCGACCTGCCACAGTAACACTACTTTCCAGAGTCTGGAAACACCCAGAGGGGCGATAGTTTCAGAAACCTTGACCTTAGTCTTGCCGTTATTTTAGGGCATCACGGTAGAGCCGCTCAGCCTACCGACTTCGGGCAAGCCATCCAGTTGATTTTCTTTCCCCCCAAATTTATACCATTCTACAGGACACATGGAGACTATTTCCACACCAAGTTCTACGGGTAATTTTGTGAATAATAGCTAGTTTGTCTTGGAACACATCCAAGTGGACTTAACCAAAAGCATCAAAAGCCTGGCAGGAGGCAAAAATGTGTAGGGACTGGGGGTTAGATTCTTCAAGGTGCAAACCATTATAATATAGTCTTATAAAGGGTGAGAGGGATTCCTACAAAAAGATATATCCTATCGACGCGGGGTCTTGACAAGATGAATTTTTGTCATACCTAATGATATGAGCACTCGATACGTCACAATAACCATAGAATAAAGTTTTCTGCACTTCTTTGCCGTTCCCGGTTCAATCTGTCGTATTTTGGCCACTATGTCAAGAGCGGCTCCTTCCATCACAGAAGTTCAGTTTACTCACCTGAGTTCTATTGGCTCTGGACTACTGGCTTCCTCGTTTGAAGCCTACCAAGTGAGTCTATCGTGCGGATATCCTCCATTTCTGGGAGAGCTTTGTGATGCCGGCGATGAGCGGTGTGTCCTCCCAGCTTCAGCCGTTCGCAGCCGAGACTCTGGAAGGATGGAAGGTCGAACATTTCGGGCAGGTACTCCCCATTGAGGACGTTGAAGAAGGAAGTGACATCCTCCAGCCAGATTCTCAAATAAGCTAAAGGAGAAACCTCTACAGAACTAAGTGCTTACCTAGCCATCCCTTCTTAGTCTTCTGAAGAGACAGAGACTCACGCAGCGTCTTCTCGTCGACGAAACCTTCCTCAAGAAGAACCTCTCCTAGAAGTCTTCTCTTTTTCTCGCCTTTTTGTATCTCCAGTGCCTTGTTGAGCTGATTATTAGAAAGAGCAGCAACGCTCCGCAGTATCGCTCCCAGTCGCTTCTTCTTTTCAAAGTAATCCTCCAACACAGAAAGTACGAAGGCGCCTCTGCTCTTTCTCTGACTTGTTGCCTCTCCTTCAGTTTTTGCTATTAAGTCTTTATCCTCTTTTGTGTAGTAAATAGTTATCTGCATAGTTTATGGTAAAAACTCACCCAGGAATCCTTGTTCTGTCTTTATCCAGTTCCAGTTACACCCGACACATATAAGGCTATGTTACTGTACTGCTACCTCCAATTCTTTTCTCTTTTCAAAGTAATCTTCCAATACAGAAAGTACAAGAGCACCCTTGCTCTTCCTTTCTATCTTTGCCGCTGCCTCAATTAGCTCGATCAAGTCTTCGTCTTCTTCCGGGTAATAAATGCTTATTTGCATAGTCTGAATAGTAGTTTCTGAGGCTCTTTTTCTCACCTCCTCACTTGAGTTTGGTTTTCTTCCTGAGCCGATTATGATTGATCCTTCCCCGAGAAAGATTCGTCTCTGTCAAAACTAGCTCGACAGCGTTTAGGCTAGGTGTAATCTGTACTTTTGGACAGTTCTTGAGCTGTGGAGTTGCCTATTCGAGTCCTGTGACCACATTTCAACGTATTAAACAGTCAGCGCCGAGGTGATGTCTGTACTTCTGAGGCTACAGAAACGATGTCATCAATATTATTAACGACGCAGGCCAGGCACTTCCTCTGGTAGAGATTACCAAACCAGCTAATGTTTACGGAAGCAGTCTGGCAATCCGGGACCTAGGGTATGCGAAGGAAACTTTAGGTCTTCATCCTAAGGCAGTTATTGGAGACTCTGAATTTGATCCATCTCCTATTCTTGAGTATATCCTGGATGAGATGAGAGCAGAACCTGTGATTTCCAAAAATGCAAGAGGTGGGGTGCCTTCCACTACTAAACTTTCCTGCAAAGGACCTCCTAAGACGGAGATACCAGATGAACCGCAGGAGCCGCATAGTATGCACCTTTCTGAGAAAAAGCTTCGAGACAGAACATCCAACTTGCAAGCGCCGAGGTAGCCTATTCTTGCCTCGCCACTACCTTTGCGCTGGTGGTACTCTCCAGGGCATAGACTGACCCATCATACGAAGTAACATATAATAGTCTCTTTCCCTCTGCAGGAGTACAATTCATCCTTCCCCTGGTGGCGTATGTCCACTTCTCTTCACCCTTGTCTCGGTCTAGTGCATACACGTTTCCATCTGAAGAACCAACATACACGGTATTTCCTGTAACAAGAGGGGCAGCATCCACCCATCCCCTGGTCTCAAACTTCCACTTAAGCTCCCCAGTCTTGGCATCCAGAGCATAGAGGAAATGGTCCCAGGAGCCGACATACAGAATACCACCCACCAGAACAGGAGAACAAGAAATAGGTCCCTTAGCCTCAAATCTCCACTTTACCTCGCTCCTCTTGGCATCCAGAGCGTAGAGAGTATGATCCCACGAACCTACATATACCCTATCTTCTGTTACCACAGGGGAAGAGGATATATTTCCTGTTGTTTGGTATTTCCACTGTAACTCGCCACTTTGGGCGTCCAAAGCGTACACCTGATAATCTCCCGAGCCCACCACCAGTAGATTTTCAAAGATACCAGGCCCCGCATCCACCCATCCCTCTGTTCTATAGACCCACTTAAGCCTTCCACTACCTGCTTCCAGGGCAAAAATTCGGCCATCCGAACACCCGACATACACTAACCCCTCAGACACCACTGGAGAGGAGTGGATGCTTGATCCAGTAGAGTATCTCCATCTCAACTGGCCCGTTTCTGCATCTAAGGCATAGAGGTATCCATCACCTGTTCCCACATATGCCAGACCATCATTCAACGTGGGTGTAGAATAAATCCTATCTTCAGCCTCATATTTCCAGAGAATCTCACCGTCCAAGGCATCAAGAGCGTAGAGGGTGTGGTCCCACGAACCTAAGTATAGTTTGTCCTTTCCCACTATCGGAGAGGAGGAGACAGGGGCACCCGTGGGAAATTCCCATCCCAGAATCAGGGGTGGTTCAACCGAAAAAGAGATCAATTCAATACCGGCTGCTGGGACTTCAATCAAACCGTAGTCGGTCTGGATTTCTACCTGGCTAATTATGCCCGAGATTCTGTCGCCGTTCTTCATGATCAGAATGTCCTCACCTTTCTGCTCCTCGTCAGATATACCCGAAAGTACAACTTCACTAATTCCCTCCGCGAGAACTTCCACTGGACTGACCTCCACCACGGGGTACTCAGTTTCAACCTCCAGTTTGGTAATCTTGCCACCAATCCGGTCGCCATTTCTCATAAATAGAGTATCTGCAAGAACTAATGAGGACGCAGTGAGCATCATCGCTATCCCTGCCAAGAACACAAAAACCTTATGGGACATTGTGACCTCGCATCAAGGCTTTCTATTTCTCAGATATCCATAGGTGCTCAAACTCTACTATCCCCCCGGGACCTACAGTCACCCCGTGTACTTCGGGAGAAAACGCAATTATTCCCGTGGTATGAACGAGGGGGATGACAGGGATATCCTGGTGAACAATTTTTTGGGCTACCTGGTAGAGTCTGGTTCGCTCTACCTCATCGGTAACTTGCCGTGCTCTTTGCAGAATCTCATGGAAGAAACTGCTCTGGTAGAAGCTCCAGTTGGTGTTGCCAGGTTTGCCTAAGACCTCCCTGTCCAGTAAAGGATAGAGGAAATTGTGAGGGTCGGGAAAGTCTGCTCGCCATCCGGTAAGAGCCAGGTGGTGCTCACCCTTCTCACATCCCTCCAGATAACTTCGCCAATCCATCTTAATGATCTCTACCTCCACCCCGACCTCGGCTAAATCCTCTCTTATCCACCCTGCCATTCCGTCTGGGTCAGGCAGGTAAGGAACCGGACTGTCCGGTATCCAGAGACTGAGGGCAAAATCTTCTACCTTTGTCTCTTTTAGTAGCCCCTCGGATCTCTCACGGTCAAACTCGTAGTCGGGCAGATCAGGATTATATCCCCAGAGAGTAGGAGGAATCAAACCGGAGGCCTTTAGCGCTTTCTCCGGATAAAACGTATCTTGAAGTATGCTTTTACTGATGGCCCTGTGCACTGCCTCTCGTACCTTTAACTGATCTAGAGGACTTTTTCCCATGTTCAAGGCCAGATACACTACGTCAAGATGGGAAACTTCCCTCAGTTGTACCTGATCGGCAAATCCAACGTCTGATTTAATCCTGGTAATGTCTTCCAGTCGGGTCCCCTTTATCTCTCCTTTTATCAAGGCCTGGATCCGAAGCTGATCCTCGGAAATTGGATAAAATACCAGCTTATCTAAATAGGCTTTCTCACCCCAGTAATCTTCATACCTTCTCAGCACTACCTCACCGTCTTTCGTCCACTCAGCTAGCTCGAAAGGTCCGGTTCCTGCTGGGTGTTGGGAGAAATTCTCTCTGAAAGTTTTCACCGCTTCCGGACTAACTATCATAGCTGAAGGGCTGGTTAGGGCATAGATAAAAGGGCTGTGGGGTGCCTTCAGGGTGAACCTTACCGTTGACTCATCAACAGCCCGCACCGTATCAATTATCTCTCCAAAAAGATATCTTCCATAAAAGCATTCTTCCTCGTAATAGGGATGATCAGGGTTAAGCTGTCGCTCAAAGGAAAATACTACTGCCTCTGCATTCAAAGGAGCCCCATCCTGGAACTTTACCCCTTTCCTCAGATGGAATATCCACTCATTTCCCTGTCGTTTTACCTCCCAGGAAAGGGCCAGGCAGTCTTGTATAGCTTCGTCCTCTGTCGAATATTTTACCAGCGTCTGATAAATAGTCCTAGATACTTGAAGAGAATTTTCATCCAAGGCTAGGTGAGGATCCAGAGTCTGTACGGGACTAGTGGTGGCAAAGGTAAGGTCTTCCCCGATTGTTGGTTCTGTGGCATAACTCACCGAAGTCACCAAAAGCCCTAGAATAAGGAGGATCGCGGCAATTACCTCAACGTATCTCATCTGATACCTCTTCTGGAATCGAGTTTTGCAATTATCTATCAACCTGTCTTCCTTATTTCTTTTCGAACATCTCGAAAATATAACGCCTACCCGTTACTATCTCGGTAAGCTGATAACAAACGAGAGCCGATCCTTCCAAAGCGTGTCTTCTAATTACGCCTCAACGGATATGGTAATTGCGAACTGATCAAAGTAATTGCCTTCAGAGGAGTGAGGATCAACGTTAATTATGTGGTAATGGCTGAAAGCTATGCCGTTCTCTAGCTCCGTACTCTTCAGAATTTTCATTTGATATCTATCAAGATCATCAAAACGTATCCAGGATCTGAACAAATCCTCCGGATTGGTGGACCGGTCGTCCTCAGGAGGTAGTAACTCAGGATCTCCTATGTGGGGGCTGCTGGGTTCGCCCCAAACACAGGTTACCCACAATGTAATCTCATCCGGGGGGGTTCCCGGATTACCCGGTGTCTTGGGAAGGAGACTACCCTCTCTCACTGCTGGTCCCGGTTCTCTATCCGGACCACCAGTTCCATACAAAACTGTGACGTCACTATTCGAGGCTATCCACAACACGGATCCCAGAGACATATAGTCCCCGGGTTTGAAGGCATCCCAGATAATCTCAGTTTCTGATATACTAACCTCGAGCCAGGGGATTTTTTGAATCTCGTACTCGTTGTACATAGCCCAGCCACCACCCTGTCCTGGAACATCTGTTCCTTCTTTCCATGCTGTTTCCCCCGAGACCCCAGTATCAAGATTGTCTACCACCGCATGGGCCATGATGTAAACCAAATCTCCCGGCCCTACTCCTAAACTGCTCAAAGAGATACTATGGAGGTCCTCCGGATTATCCGGTGGAGGCGGATCATCCTCACTATGTTTAGAGGTAAAGTGTCCGGGTTTTATGGGTGGAGATGGCGGCGCTGTATCAACATTGACGGCAGTCTCTGTCATATACCACTGAGAGTAGACTTGAAACTTAACATATAGATTCTCATCGTTATTCCAGATGAGGACCCGTCCCGCAGGGTTATCAAAATCTTGCCCTGCAATGAGATCACTTACATCAGGATCCTGAGCAGTGTGGGTCCAACCTAAGCAGGGAGCCAAAACAAATACTCCCAGTAGTACAAGTGCACACCACTTATGTATGTTCTTTGTAGTCATCGTGTTTCTCCTTAGAATTTTTTCACATATCTTACCTCGGCCATCTGGTCAATCAGTCTGTATTCATTTCAAATAAAGCTTCATAGCTGCATAGTATCCTGTAGTCGGAGGCTCCATCCCCACCATGTTTTCTATACTTTCCTGGTCAGTCTCCTGGTAGCCTGCGGTAAACGCCCAGCCTTTTCCACGGGAGAGGTACTCGATTTCAACTATATATCCCTGTTGCTGATATTCTGTCTCCTCTGACCGTGTATAATCATACCTTCCCGAAAGGCTCAGCCCTCCTCCTAAATGGTATATAGGCCCGGCAGAAAAAGTGGTGACAACGGGAGAAGAATTCCCTTCCTTTCCCAGGTACGTCAAGGTGACCCCGCCCATAAGCTGGAGGTTTTGTGTAAGGAGGTTTACCTCCCTTAAGGATAGAGAATAAAGATCCTGTCGAAATCCGTTTTCTGCCGGATCAACCCGGGGTTTGCCATCTCTTCGCCGGTAGCTGAAGCCCAGGTAGAGGTTCTCCCTCACTGCCACCATTTCCTTGACCACTTCGGCCCCAAAAAAAGACAGTCTATAATCCTCCCTTTCAAATAAGCCATACCAACCGCTCAAGCTCCAGTCATAAAACGAAGCATAGCTAACCTCTGCCTGATATTGGCTTTCGCCTTGAACTTCGCCAAAGCAGCCACTCAAGCGAAGATGAACCTTAGGACTGAACTGGTCGGGCTGAGTTATGTATGGGGGGCTAGCACCCCAGCTGGCAGCTGTCAGCACTACTGAGGCTGGGGGAAGCTCCTCTGGTAAGACGTAAGGAGTGACGAAAATAACAAGCTCGGTTTTTCTTTGCACTGCATACTCACTGCTGAACAAAACGTTGAGCAGTGGGATGTCACCTAGTCCCCCCCATATCCTAGTCTTCATCTGCCTCTGGACTTCCTCGGAAAACCCGGCTATGGCCACAGTCTGCCCGGGCCCGACTCGTACTGTGGTCTTCGCACTTCTTCTGGTTACCCGAAGAGGCTCTGGCTGAGGAGCTAAGTCCTCCAGTCCTACCTGAACATCAAGGATCACTTCACCTTCCGAGTCAAGACGAGGTCTTACCTCAATCCCAGTTCGGGCGGTTATAGTTTCTAGTCTATGATAAGCGGCCTCAGGAGGTCCAGCCAGAACCTCCAGGTACTGCTCGGTCTCTAGCTCCAATTGAGCTCGAACGCCATCTAGAGTCAGCACCCAGGGACTACCGAGAATCCTGACTTCTCCTTGGGTGCTAAGGGCATTAATAGTTGCCAGAACATTTTCTGAGATATAGCCAATTGCAAGTCCTTCCACCGAAATTCCTTCTGACTCTTCCAGTTTTCCTGTCCACCGCCAACTCCAGTCTATGCCCAGGTTGAACCCTTGTTCTTTGGCAATTTCCACTACTAGAACTTTCACCATAATGTGTGCCGGAGGTTTGTCTCTGCTGTATATGATGTTTTCAATCTTCCTGCATACTGCCGGAAGTGCAGTCACTGAAAGCAGGTTGTGTCCGATATCTGTCTTCACGTAGGGTGTGAGATCTGGAGGTAGTATTTCATCCACTCTTGAAACGTCTAGATAATCGGGCCTAATAATTAGTGTAGAGGCCAACGATCTAAAAGCGGGATTAGAAATTCTGGGTGTAGATACTGTATAGTAATCCTCTGCTCGTTTGAATGCGTACTCTCCCGGGGATAGAATCATAGTCAAAGCTTCCTCTATGGGAACTTCGTTAAACTCTAGACTCACGGTTCCGGTAACGTCATCACCCACAACTATACTTATACCAGCCTGGTCAGAGATGCGGCGGAGGACCTCCCGCAGGTCAGTACCGTAGAAACTTCCGCTGACCAGATTCGAGCATTGAGTCCGTTGTGAAAAGAGGGAGCAAAAGACGACTAAGACCACCAGCAGGATACCTACCTTTGTCTTCATGGTTTGAGATCCGGCCATCAGCTCAGGCGCTAATCGACAATCCGGGGGGTAATAAATATTACTAGCTCTGTTTGCTCCTCAAAGGTGCTCTTTCTGCTGAAGAAGAGATCAATGATGGGAATTTTGCGCAAGAAGGGTACCCCAGAGATGAGGTCCCGCCGAACGGTCCGGAGGAGCCCCCCAACAACTAGGGTCTGACCATTCCTGATCCGTACGGTGGTCTGAACCTCTCTTCTACTCACCACGGGAAACTCAGCTTCCCCTCGTTGGATGACATCACTAATCCGAGGAGCGATGCTCATCACCACTTCGTCCTCTCCCGCGATCCTCGGAAGAATCTTCAGGCCTATCCCCACGGAAATCGTTTCAAGTCGGTAATAGGGAGACTCCGGGGGCCCGGACAGAATTACGTAGTACTCCTCTCTATCAACATTGATCTCAGCCTCCTTTCCGTCTAGCGTGAATATCTTTGGAGTGGCCTTAATCTCCGCTTTGCCGTCTCTAACCAGAGCCCTAAGGGTCGCAAATATCTCCCCCGCTACTCTGGAGGTATAGCCTACCTCTAGACCAGTGAGCCCTATGCCATGAATTTGCTCTCCTGGGGCGATTTCCGCGGGTACCCAGTTCCAACCCCAGTCGGCTCCAAAATCACTCCCACTCTCTTTGGTAACCTCAGTTACCACAGCCTCAATCATAATCTGTCTGGGCGCGCGATCAACTTTTTCTACATCTTCCCTAATTCTGGCAATGACTTCCGGAGGCCCAGAGACCAGAAGAACATTTCTTTCACTATCTGCCTTCACGTAAGGACGGAAAAACTCAGACAAAAGGCGGAGAACAGAGCCTGCTTCTACGTGGCTGAGTTTAATTTCCTCGGTCTTGCTCAGCTTCTGAAAAGCAGGATTGAGAGGACTTGGACTTCCCACCAGATAGTAATCCTCCCTCCACACATAGGCATATCCACCTGGAGCTAGAAGCATTTCCAATGCCTTTTCTAAGGGCACATCCTTAAGATCCACGGTAACATACCCTTCAACTGTTTCGTCCGCGATGATGTTGACCTCGGCTTGCGCTGCAATAGTGCGGAGTATTTCTCTGATGTTGGTGTCAACAAACACATTGGTGATTGGCCGCTCTCGCGGAGGAAGAAGCTTCTCAGGAGGCATAGCTATTTCCGGTGGCTTGGGCACAATTAGGTAGATATTTTCCACCTTCCTGAAGGTGTAATCGGTATCAGCCAAGATTCTATCCAGTGCCTCGTCAAAACTGACGTCCTCAAGCTCTATAGTAACCTCCCCGGTCACTACATCGTCAATAGCGATGATGGCCCCTGCTTGCGTTGCCATCATGTGAAGAGCCTTTCTGATATCGATTCTGTACAAGCTGATATTCAGACGGTCGTCGGATCGTTCGACTTTCTGCTCCTCGGGTAGTCTCTGTATTTCCCGATATTCGATGCTTTTGCGAAATGGATCAAGCTCTTCTCTCTCTTGACTGGTTGCCCCCTCAAAAGCTATCTGTGTCAGAAAACTAGACAAACATACAAGAAGAAAGATGGGCCAAGCCTTCATCATAGCTCCCCTCCCTTGTATTCTTCACCGTATTCTACCTCATCCGACAATCTGATCAGCCTATTCGGCTACCGCAATCTCCCTCGTGATGGTCACGAGTTCTTTATTCTGCGAGAAGAATGTTACCTCTGCCTTGTACTCACCTGACTCCAGTGGTTCGGCAGGACTTGCCGTAAAATTCCGGGCACCTCCAGGTAAGATCACCGCCTCACCCTCAGAAAAAGGAAACTGAGCCACAGTCTCACCAGTCCAATCCTTCAAGGTTATGCCACCTTTCACTCTTACATGTACGTCACCAGTGTTCTTCAACATAACCACAAATTTATGAGAGTCACCGTTCGCCTGCAAAAATCGAAGTTCACTAATCTCACCTTTTCCTTCAAGTTTATCTCCCACAGTTACCATAATTGTGGTCTGAGGGACACGGGTAGTAATTTTTTCCCCGCTCTTGGCTCGAGCGAGGGATGCTTCTGCAACCAACCGAGTGTACCTGCCGCCTGCCACATCTTTGGGGATTTTGAGCAAGCCAACGATGTTTTTGCGCTCCCATGGACCAAGTTCAAACTCTGACTCCCTAAGGTCTATCCAGTTAGAACAAGACCAGGGACTACTTCCCTTCTCCAGAAGAGCAATGTCGCCATCAAGGCCGATAGATATATCTTGGAAATATAATCGAAAGTGTACCGGTTGGTTTTCCTCGTTTGCAGTTATAAGATTTATAGTGCGGATAGAACCTGGAGGAGTGTTTATCTCGACCACCGGGGGAGTAACAGAGAAGTTAGTTTCCTTTTTTCTGGCAATGGCCTTGTCTTCACTTAGGGGTCCGATTAGAAAGGAGATCCTCGCCCGTGTCCTCTTGTTCCCATATCTAAAGGTGGCATCTGCCAAATACTCACCAGGGGGGAGTTCTCTCTCCAGGACTGCATGAAAATCCCGCACACTGTCTGGGAAAACCGTTCCTCTTCCTGCTTTAAGGGGGAGCTCTGCGATTCTTCTCCCTTCCTTAGTTGTTACTGCCAAGTTCCCTTCTCCCCTGGCGTGTACATTGCCTTTGTTCTCTATGGTAGTCGCAAAAGTTAAGCTTGTACCCTCAGGGGAAGGTTCAATCTTCAATTCGGAAATACTGATCTTAGCCGTTGGTGTTTTCCATCCGGCGACTGTCAGCTCTACGAGCGATGCCATCCTCCACGTACCGATAACACCCACCACTGCCTCAGCAGGAATCTCAGGAACGAGTTCGATCATGACGGCGGCGTAATAGCCTCCCGAGGCACGTCCAGGGACAGTTACTTTAACCTTGATCTCTTTACTGTCCTGAGGCTTCATCACCAGTTTCGAGGGTTCAATTTCTACCCAGGGTGCAGCCGATCGCTTTGAGCTACCTGGCTGGAAGAACTCGATGCTCCCGTCTCTCGTGAGTCCAAAGTCACTCACGTAGACTCGAAGACGCGCTTCCTCCCTCCCCTCCAAGTTAGTGAGAACCGTAAGCGAGAATTCTCTGATAGTCCCCGCAGGTACGGTAAACTCTGTGAGGGCAGGAACGACCCTCAATACACCTTGAGCAAACAAGGGACCAGTCACCAAGAAGACTGAGAAAAAGATGAGGAGACAGAGAAACCAAGCCGAGCTTTTCTGCATGGAGTTTCACTCCATTTAGTTGTTTGCTTAAGACCCTTCCATCAGGAAACTTACCACTCTCAACTTTTATCTTATGGTAAGATAGACACCCCGTCAACTCACATCAAGGTTATGCCAATTATTATTCTTCTTCCCCTGTGGGAGCCTGCTAAGACACAAGGGATAAGTATTTTCAGAAGAAGGCGCGAAAAAAAACTAGTCCGAAGAACTGCCTTGGAAGGCAAGACCGGCCCGAGTAGGGCCGGTCTTGCTCCGTGCAATCGCTGTCAGGATAGGTTTTTCTTTACGGATCAGGTACGATGGTGATCACGAACTCGTCAAAGTACTTACCTTCCGAAACGCATTCATCTAGCTCGATGTCCTCGTAGAAGATAATGTACTTTCCCTCGTGTAACAGTACCTCATCGGGAACTATGGTATAGTCACAGTTCATGTCGGGAGCTCTCACCCAGCCAGTAGGGAATGGGCCATGGGGAGAGTCAACAACATTATCTTTGGCCGGGACAAGGTTGGTCATGTAGTGAGGGTCGTTCCAATCATCTAGGTCCCCTTGTACCCACCAATACATGGTCTCGACCACATCCGGAGGGGTACCTGGAAGGCCCTCTTTCAGCATGCTATAGAGTCTCTGTTTATCGTCAACGGTCTTCTCAGGAGTGATCGGTACGGAGTAGTCGACGAACTCGATGTGACCGTTCTTATCTAGTGGGTCGAATACGAAGTTTGCAGGAACTGGGAATGGACCGCCGGATCCAAAATGGATGAGCACCCCGCAGTTGGCTTTCAAGCCAATCATGAAAGCCTTCGACATGTAATCTCCCGGCTTGAATACGTCCCATACCATCTCGTTGCTGACAATGTGCATATCGATCCAAGGGAAGTAGTGGACGTAATTCTTCACTATGAGATTGTTGGACTCTGGGGCTTCTGGCTCAGGTGGAAGGTATGGACCTGCGCAAGGCTCTGCGTCCGGGTCGGATTCCCACCGGTACTGCTGAAAGCTCGAGCCCTGGCTAAACACCTCACACTCCTTCGTCTGCCAGTCGATCACCTCCCAAATGCCGGTTGCCCAATCAAACACATAGACCTGGTGATAGCCATCGTCGATAGTTGGAGGGTCTATTGCCATAGCCGGCAGGGAGAGACCCAGCACAAAAATCACCGCCATCAAACTCACTAGGAGCTTTTTCATTTTCTTCACCTCCTTTCATTTCTGACTCCCGAAAGTTCGTGCTCTCAGGGTTTGGTCTTACTTCAGCTCACCCCTGACAGTGATCACTTCTCACCTCTAACTCACTCCTTCCTTGAGTGAGATATCTTCGTAAACTCTGCCAACAGCACTGCTAGGCTGTCTTTCCTTTTCATATAGCAGGGATAATTGTGATAATAAATTGTTCAGAGTACTTTCCTTCCCAAGCACCGCTTCCTACCTTGAGTTTTTCAAACAACACTAAATGCACCAAGCTGTTAATGTCTCGAACCATAATCACCCGCTTATTCCTATATGAAACTTGCTCCCACTGGTCAGGATCAGGACCAACGTTGTTCTGTGCTGGCAGCGGTTCCGTAGCTGAATTCCAAACATGAAGACTTTGCTTATCATCTTCCCCTGTATGCTCTTTTTAGCCATCTTATTTTTCTACTCGAAGTTTTTCACAAAGACTGGAACTTCAACTTATCGAATGAGATACTGGTGGTACATAGCCCAGCCAGCACCCGGTCCTTCAATTTTAGTTCCTTCTTTCCATGCTGTTTCCGAGGCCCCAGTATCAAGATTGTCTACCACCGCATGGGCCATGATGTAAACCAAATCTCCCGGTTCTACTGGGAATGAGAGACTGCTCAACGAGATAGTATGGAGGTCCTCCGGATTATCCGGAGAGGGATGTTTAGAGGTGAAGTGTCCGGGGTTTATGGGTGGAGATGGTGGCGCTGTATCAACATTGACGGCGGTCTCGGTCATATACCACGGAGAGTAGACTTGAAGCTTAACATATAGATTCTCATCGTTGTTCCAGATGAAAACCTTTCCCGCAGGATTATCAAAATCTTGCCCTGCAATCAAAGGATTTACGTCACCACATGGATGGACAGTAACTGTGTTTCGTATAAGAAACTGGGACGGATTGCCTGGCTCCGGGGGGACATACACCGGGCTGCCCGGAGATGCCGAGGAGGAAAATCTGGACTGCTGAGAATCCTCACCTTCGGGGGACATTGTGGCCTGGTCATCCGTTGCTGGTACCCAACCTACCGCAGTCCATATATAGACCTCATTGTTCGTCCCTGTCGCTGCTGCAGCCAAACATAACAAAGAGCCTATCGCAGCGACACACACCATAACTCGTTTTCGCAGTTTCCTCTTCGTTTCAATCACCCATTTCTCTACCGGCCCTAATGATGGTTGGGCCAATTTCGCGCCGGAAAATCTTAAGAGAAACACCGGACTCAGGCGGCACCATCCTGAGCGCAATGCACATCACCCTCGAATAATGCTGTGTGAAATTTCCTCATTCCGACAACGAACCCCTGATTTTTCGTCTTTCGGTCTTCAAATACTTTCCTTGACTCAATCAAATCTAATCCCCATCCGTGTTTAAAAGGAACAGAACCAGTCTCTGCAGGGAATCATTTGTAGTCTAGCACTCACGTCGTGATTATTGGGTTTGGTTAAAGAAACTGTCGACATAGCCCTGTATGCTAACCCCTGGCTTTGTTGGTAAATTCAAAGAACGTCTGACTAGAAGTATTCCGTCTTAATTTTCCACCAACAATCCTTCCCTGTCAGGAGAACTGACAAGAGAAAACCCCACCAACAGTACTTTGCTAACATCAGGACATGGGTTCAGGCAAAAAAACAAAACATGCTGTGTGTGCTACTGAATGCCTCATCTGGTAGAGAGCTCTGAAAAATTCAAACCAGTTTCCTTCTTGCTCTTTCTCAAATCTACTTTGTTATTTGATAAAGATCAGCATCTAATATTTTGCTCTTTTCGGAAATTCCTTCCAGATCGGAAATTCCTTCCAGAAATTTGCGACAGGCGAAACACGTTTCAACATGACGTTTTATCATTCCCCCGTATTCCCAGGATTTCAGCTTATCGCCATTGATCCCGGCTACTTTTTTCTCTATGAGTAGGCTAAAAACTTTTAGACAGATTCTCATTTTTGTCATCCGTAAAAAGGCCATTAAAAAGTACACGTCTCACCTTCCTCACTTCGGGGTCATCTAGCAGCGCATCAAAGATATTTTGCCATATGTTATCTGCTATCCTCTGCAAGAAGCGAGACTTAGTCCAGGCATTGATTCTTGGCAACAAGGAAGATTTCTCCGAGACAACTTTTTTAAGTTCAGCATCAACCCTCCCTGCTATGGAGAAGGGATTCAGTACCGCCTTACTTAAGACAAGAGCCTCCGTGCAGTCTTTTTCAATTTCTATTAACTCTGATTTACTCAGGTATCTAAGGCAAAAACTAGAGACGTTCCCATTTTGACTGGCTATCTTCTCCACCGCTTCGGGCAATCTAGCTCGGGGACCAAAAAAATCGTGCTTTAGATAGACTCTTTCTAAAGGGTCTTCTATGGCACTGCAGTAAACGTCCATCAACCTTTCCACTCTCTCTTCCCATCTCATGGTCAGCGTATCCACCTTATCTGTCTATCGAATGTCTGTAGTTCCAGGGAAGAAAACCTACTTACGTACTGAGGATCTAAATAAAAAACCAGCTACCCACCCGAGTAGCCGGTTTTCCCGTTGACTTTCCTAACCCTTAGGGAACCAACGTTTTAGGCTAGGACTTTGCCTCTACTCACAATTTAGACGACGATATTTTGACCCTTACTCAAGTTTATTATAGCAGTTTTTTTTTGAGATTTGCAGGTTGAACGAATATGCCGCCTCTACATAAAGATAAGGACAAGTATTTCCCTGAGACAAGTTTTATTAAGCGGAAGGTTCTTTGGAGGTAGACTCCAATTTGGAACGAAGATAATCTACAAGGGCATTGCAGAACTCTTTCTCTACTGCTATTTGACCTCTACGCTCTGTCCTTTCCCCTTGTAAGTGCGCAAGAGCTTTCGTCTCCAGCTCTGTTTTTTCTGCAATGACCTCGGGTTGAGCGACCTTGATAGCTTCTTCGTCTACTCTCGTTTTGAATTCCTGCAACTGAGTTATTCTCCACTTGATTGTGGCAGTTTCCCGCTCCAGTTCATCTATTTGCATATCCAGCTTTCCCCTTCTTTCCTCAAGTTCCTTTGTCCACTTTGCGATTTCAATTTCTTTTTCCTGCATACCTTGCCCTTTTTGAATCAATTTTTTCCTTATTCTATTATAGCAGACAAGCCCCTAGCTTTTGCAGCCATCATTAGGTAAGGCCTATCCTATCGTCACTCCATCATTTGGCAGTGACCTCCAAAAGAACCTTCACCAGTAGATAGCTTGGATATCAAGAATAAGCGTTTTCGAGGCTAAGCTAAAACCGAGGAGGCTAATGAACCACAAGAGGTCTTTCTGAGTCACGCTTTCTCCGCTGAGAGGTCTATAAGGAACAAACCGACCCATTGCCGCATCTGGTCCAAAAAGGAGGGAATTGCAACTTTTCTTAACTTCCGGTTTAGTCTGCTCTGACTGTAACCTAGCCAATCCGGATTTCTGTCTCGCCCGACCAAGGTGAATCAAAGTCCGCCCCGCAAAAAAACAACCATCAGACTCAGCAAAACCCAGCATCTATTGGGCTAAACCCATGTTTGTGTCTCTAGGGGCACCATTATATGCTTCTGTCTGCTTGACCAATAGAATCTCAAAATCGTCTGATAGAGAGCTTTTCTTTTACACTTGTAGCTGTATATGTTACGAGCAAAGTGACCTCTTGTTCAGAAGATGACTTTAATAATTGGGGTAGCTATATTTCGCATTTTCAGACGGTCTGCACCAGCAGGATGCTCTGCCAGAGAGCTTTTGTACCGCACTTCAGGAAACTAAGGAGCCAGCAGGAACGTCATATCTACACTTCTCGGGTGCTTGTCTAGGCCCTAAGCTATCTAACTTGAATTCAGACCTCCTGTTCTCTTATCGATCTGATACCAACATTAACATATAACCCCTAAGGTTGAGAGTTTGCCTCGACTCAAAACTTAAGGAAGAGCTTTTGACCTTCACTCTAATTCTATTGTAGTGTAGCACAAAATTTTTGGAATTTGCAATGCAAAGGATGAACTTTTTGGCATCTCTACATAAAGGACGAAGACAAAGTGTTTCCCCCAGGTAAGCTTCAAGAACGGGGAGGTTCTCCTCGGGCAGATTCTAATTTGGAACGAAGATAATGTACAAGGGCATTGCAGAACTGCCTCTCTACTGCTATTTCAACTTTATGCTCTGTCTTTTCCCCTTTCAGATGGGCCAGAGTTTTTATCTCCAGCTCTGTTTTTTCCACAATTACCTCGGGCTGAGTGACCTGGATAGCTCCTTCCTCTATTTTTCTTTTGGATTCCTCCAGCTGAGTTATTCTCCACTCTATTCTGGCAGTTTCCTGGTCTAGTTCATCTATTTGCATATCCAGTTTTCGCCTTCTCTCCTGGAGTTCTTTCACCCACTTTACGATTTCACTTTCTTTTTCTTGCACTTCTTTCCCTTTTTGAATCACACTGGCACCTAATCCTATTATGGCAAATGAACGGGTAAATTTTGCAGTAGCATACTTTCCTTTTTCTTCCTCTGCTAACTCAGCCTTAAACCTTTCTCGACCATCACTCCCCTTGTTCGGACAAGACAAATGAGTTCTCATTCAGAACATTTACTTTGATAATTTGAGACAAACGCGGCATGGATCTTTGGACTGGTTTGAGCTGTAGAATGGTCTATCGGAGAACTTGTTTGACTACATCCTGAGGGATTGGGGATCCAGCAGAAAGGTGATGTTATTCATAGTTATGGTGGAGTTATCTAGGTGTTGAACTACTCGACTCGAATTGAAACCTCTTGTTATTTTGTTGATGCGAGAGAGGTGTTAGTATATAAGATTTCTTTTGCAGAATGGCTGGGCCCCTCGATGGTGGCTCCTTCACAAAAGACTGCACGCAAATCGTAACTCGAAAATGATCACTCTGGGCTGACACCAAACTGGATGATCTTGCGGCGCAGAATGTCTCGATGAATTCCTAAGAAACAAAACGCTCTATTCTCCCCCTTTTTCTACTATCACAACCATTTTTGTCTTTGAATCTCTATAGTGATTGCTGTCGGTAACTGTTAGGGTTACCATATGTTTTCCTAGGGACGCGAATGAAAACTGTGTCTCTTTTCCGATAGAATCAGGACGAGAATCCCCGTCAAAATCCCATTTGTACTTTACGATCTTACCCTCAATGGCTCTTGACTCTGAGCCGTCAAAGTGAACCATCTCTCCTACTTTCGGGCTTTTGGAACTAAAGGTAAAATCTCATAAGGAGAAGAAAAGGTCAGTTGGACGGTCCGTGCTTTCCGAAACACCCCAAAGGGAAGGAAAACTCTTTCTCCAGGCTCCAGCCCAGTCCTATAAACCGTTTTAGCAGTTGGAATAAACCTTCCCGAGATATGGAGGATCAACCTTTACTTCATACTCTCCCGGTACTACTCCAAGGGAAAATCGTCTATTTAGATTAGTGAAAGTCTCCCTGGATATCCCTTCCGGCCCCATCAGGGTGACCCTCGCCTCATAAATTCCGCTTTCGTTACGATCCTTTACTCCATTCTTGTTTTCCTCATTGAATACATATCCATTGACAGCAGCCGTCTCAACTAATGGAACAGGTATCTTCAATGTTTCGCCCACTTTCAATTCTTTGTGGCAAGGGAATATTCGCCATAAAGGTATCTGGTATATTTTCTAACCGTATGGTGTATCTATCGCGTCTCACAGGGAAGAATTTGAACCTTCCTTCTTCATTGGTGACCGCTGACATCCCGTTGGCTATGAGCATTACATCAGATACACCTCTATCTCGGTCAAAGTAGAGTCCAGCATTAGAGATGCAACCTGCAATTCAGCAAAAGACCACTATCTCAAAAAGATGGCCGGTTTCGCTGTTAGCTTCTCATAGCCTGGCAGGAACCAAGTAGAGACTATGATTCAACGCTTCCCTCGTCACTTTGATAAAAAAAGTGACACCTCTAAACCAGATTTTCAAAGAAGATAGAAAGAAAACTCTATAGAATTCAGTGCTTACCTAGCCATCCCTTCTTAGTCTTCTGAAGAGACAGAGACTCACGCAGCGTTTTCTCGTCGACGAAACCTTCCTCAAGAAGAACCTCTCCTAGAAGTCTTCTCTTTTTCTCGCCTTTTTGTATCTCCAGTGCCTTGTTGAGCTGATTATTAGAAAGAGCAGCAACGCTCCGCAGTATCGCTCCCAGTCGCTTCTTCTTTTCAAAGTAATCCTCCAACACAGAAAGTACGAAGGCGCCTCTGCTCTTTCTCTGACTTTTTGACTCTGCTTCAGCTTTTGATATTAAGTCTTTGTCCTCTTTTGTGTAGTAAATAGTTATCTGCATAGTTTATGGTACCAACCCACCGAAGAGTCCTTGTTCTGCCTTTATCCAGTTCCAGTTACACCCGACACACATAAGGCTGTGTCAATGTGCTGCCGCCTCCAATTCCTTCTTCTCAAAGTAATCTTGTAACACAGAAAGCATAAGAGCACCCTTGCTCTTCCTTTCTATCTTTGCCGCTGCCTCAATTAGCTCGATCAAGTCTTCGTCTTCTTCCGGGTAATAAATCCTTATTTGCATAGTCTGAATAGTAGTTTCTGAGGCTCTTTTTCTCACCTCCTCGCTTGAGTTTGGTTTTCTTGGTGATCCGATTATGATTGATCCTTACCCGAGAAAGATTCGTCTCTGTCAAAACTGGCTCGACAGCGTTTAGGCTAGGTGTGATCTGTACTTTTGGACAGTTCTTGAGCTGTGGAGTTGCCTATTCGAGTCCTGCGACCACATTTCAACGAATTAGACAGTCAGCGCGGAGGTGACGTCTGTACTTCCGGTGTGGCTGTCTAGGTGCTAGCTTATCCGGCTTGAATTGAAACTCCCTACTATTTAGTTAATTTGCCTTTTAGGAAATTCGGAAATTAGCCTTATTGCTGTAGTTCCAGACATCCTATTTTGTCTTTTGACCTCCTGTAGGAAAACCCTTCCCGAATGAAAGTCCAAAAGTCAATTTCTCAATCTTCTTCAGGAATGACCCTCTTTTTGAAGGGGTGCAGGGCAAAAGTCTTGTGTGTGATATTTTTCAATATGATGTTTTATCATTCCCTGATATTCCCAGGCTTCCAGGTTATTCCCCTCCACCTCAGCTACTTTTTTCTCTACCAGTAGCTTAAGAGCTTTGAGGCATCTTGTCATTTTTGCCGTCCATAAAAAAATCTTGAAGAAGTATATTTCTTAATTTTCTTATTTCAGGATCATCGAGCAGTGCATCAAAGATGTTTTGCCATATATTATCTGCTATGGCCTGCACGAGACGATACTTGGTCCAGGTATTGAGTCTTTGCAAGATGGAAGGTTTCTCTGAGAGAATTCTCTTAAGCTCGAAATCGACTCTCCCTGCCAGGTAGAAAGGGTGTAGTACTCCCCTGCTTAAGACAAGATTCTCGGTACAAGTTTTTTCAATTTCTATCAACTCTGATCTGCTCAGGTACCTGAGGCAAGAATCGGATATATTCCCATTTTGGCTGGCTATCTGCTCCACTGCTTCGGGCAATTTAGCTAGGGGATAAAACAGATCTAGCTTCAACCAGGCTATTTCCAGCGGGTCCTTTACGTTGCTGCAGTAAACCTCCACCATCCTTTTTGCTCTCTCTTCCCATCTCATTTCCGCTTCCACCTTTGTCAAATGATCAGAGTTTTAAGGGAAGCCCAGCAATGTGCTGATGCGATAAATAAAAAACCGGCTACTTTGTGAGTAGCCGGTTTTCCCGTTGGCTTTCCTAACCTCCAGGGAACCAATCTTCTAAGGTTAGGACCTCGCCTCTCTCACAGCTTAGGAGAAATCCTGACTTTCAGCCTTCTGAGGCTTTCTTCTCACCTCCCCATGTGTTTGGTTTTTCAAGCGCATTATGCTTAATTTGTTGCCAGACAAATTAGTTGGGTCGTCAAAACTAGCTTGACAATTTGGGTTGACTGTGGTTTGGGATGGTCTGTCCTAGTGTTCACTGTCACAGGCGTTAGTGTAAGGACGCTGTGAGTTGTTAGCCTGTTTTCAGTTGTTGGCTGGTCTGTTATTTGAGGACTCTGTGGCTAGATTTCAAGCGATAAGGGACCCCGCAGCAAAACAATATCTGCACTTCCCGGGTACTTATCTAGGTGTTAAGTTGCTTAACTTGAACTCGGACCTCCTTTTTTTCCTGATTAATCTTGGGAAAAACATCGGTGCACAATATTCTCAGTCGATTTTTCCTTAGACAATCTCCCACGGTTCTTAACATATTATACTTGTTTCTATTACCATTCGGATACAACCATTGATATTATAGGATAAAAATTCATTTTGTCAAGGGCAGCGATACGCCATTGATACATAACCACCAAAATGAGACTGATGTAACCACCAAAATGAGAATTTGGGAACAACCAAAATGAGACTCTGTAACATTCAAAATGAGAAATTTACAAATGATACTCCCACAGCTTCTGTTTATCTTTAAAGATCATAATCTTCTTTCCCGGGATAAGACAGACAGTAACCGTATCCTTAGGAAACTTTCCTACCTTCCGTCTTTCCCCACCAAAGCTTATGGTTCCATCTTTCTTGACTTTCCTTTGGTAATGAAGGGAGAATACATAATCTAAATCAATCTCTTCGGATAGAATCCTTAGTCTACTCTTTTTCTCCCTTATTCCTTTCTTCCAGCGCTCATTCGGTATCTCACCGGTCTCCTCGTGGCGATGCCTTTCATTGTAAAAGCAAATGAGTTCATCAAGGATCCTCTCTGCCTCACTTATCCTTACCACCTTGTGCTTTTCACAGAGGAAGGGAAGCCTTCTTTGAAAATAATCGAATTGTTTTTCTATCTTTCCTTTGGCTTCTGGTGAGTGAGCATAGATTACTCCTATTCCTAAAGTTTCCAAGGCTCTTTTAAACTGAATCTTTCCTTCATCCTCACCCACAGTATAGGTAACATGAATCCCCTTATGCTTTACAAAGCGAAAGATGCTATGCTCATCTACATAATAGGCTAGCGGTAGTCCACAATCCTCAATTGTTTTCCTGGCAACTGAAGAGATGATCAAAACTGGTCTCTCTTTTAACCAGCTTTCTTCCCACAACCTTTCGGCTATGATCATCCTTGGTTAAAATCAAATCGCTAGTGAGAGTTAGTCAAAGGAACCCAGATGTGATGAGAGCTGTCATGCTGGAATAAAAAGCCTGGTCCAGGAGTCTCAAAGCGAATACGAACCTTCTTTTTCTCTTTGGAGTCTTGATGATAATAGTTATGCCGTAAGGCGAATCTTCTAATACTGTTTCTCGCAAAGGGTCTACCAAACCTTTTCTCAGCTTCCTCGGCTAAGAAGGAGAAGTTAAATTTGTTCTTGAATCTACCCTTACAACGGGTTATGTAGTAGAGCTGCTGGTGAAGGAACTCTTCTACCCCTGGAGGGAAGGATCGAGTAGGCTTACTTTCTCTACTGTAGAGTTTGAATTCCTCCCCCTTTTTTGTAGAGGCAAGGTATTTTTCTTTCCACCGATAAAGCTCAAGCTCTGGATAGTCCTAAAAGCTCACAAACTTGCTCTCTTGCAATTTCTCCGGCACAAAATGTCTTCAAAAGATCCTTTACAAAATCCTTGGGCAGCCTTTTGTGAATCTGTCTTTGCATGGCCAACCTCCCTATTTTTGTAGGGAAGTCTACCATTTAATTTCAAAGAGCACTTCCTTCTAAAGATGGACTCCATACAGACTCGTAGAGGCCAGCTTCTTTCCCTAGGTGATGTTTTCCTCACTTAAGTTTTTAAGGGCCAAAATGAGCCTCTATGAGTTCCTTGTGATGCAGACTAATAAGGCATCTTAGAATTTTGACTACTTCGAGGTAATTATCGAGGTCTCAAGAAAAGAAAAATTCTTTTCAATCTTTCTCCAGACCCCTAAGATTTTTTCTCCAGAATCTCCTTTTTACTTCCTCCAGAAAGAGTCTCATTTTAAGGTTCCCGTAGTCTCATTTTAATTGTTACATATCAACATGGAGGTCAAAGGTTGACAACCCAGAAGAATGTTATATGTTAGAAGTTGTATCAGGTTAGTAAAACAACAGGAGGTTTCAATTCGAGTTAAGTAACTAAGAACGCAGGGTGAGCTATGCTAAGCCTGCCACCTTGCTGCGCGTACGCTAGTTCCTTCAGGGATACCAAAGAAGCTCGCCAATAGACCGGTCCAGCCTCAGCACTGTCGAAAATCGAGACTATGCTAGGTCCAGTCCATTCTGTCAGTCCAGCCAGTTACTCCAATCCCAAATTGTCAGGCTTGCTTCGGCTCACTACTAATTTCCTCCGGAGCAAATTAACCATAGCATCGCTAGAACCAAACTCAACGAAGGGGGTGAGAAAAAGAGCCTGAGAAGCTACTATTCAGACTATGCAGATAACCATCTACTATACAGAAGAAGATAGGAATCTGATAGCAAAAACTGAAGTACAGGCAAGAGAACTCAGGTGAGTAAACTGAACTTCTGTGATGGAAGGAGCCGCTCTTGACATAGTGGCCAAAATACGACAGATTAAACTGGGAACGGCAAGGAAGTGCAGAAAACCTTATTCTATGTTTATTGTGACGTGCCGAGTGCTCATGTCATTAGGTATGAAAGAAACTAGGAGGGCAGAATGAAGAAGGTGATTGCATTTTCGCTCGGGATTGCTGCCATAGCTTTTTTCTTTTCTTCGGTGGCTAGAGGTGCTGAGACTCAGCCTAATTCTAATGAGACGCTGCGAGAAGATATCGTGGTCCTGTCCTTTTCAACCGAAACCGCCCAGGTTGGGCTCACTTCTGGCGAAGTGCTACAGGGAGAGATCCTGTCTATCGAAGGAGAGAAGATGACCCTAGTCTGTTCCTGGGGGGAAGCTCTTGTAAAATTGGGGGCCGTAAAGGAAATCTACTTTGCTCCTCAAGAACCAGAGACCTATGTTAACGGTCTGCTCCTCAAAGATGGAACCAATCTGTTGGGGGCAACGCTTACGAGAAAAGAGGAAGACGGATTCATCTTCAGTCTACCCTATGGAAAGCTCATCGTCACAGAAACCGCCCAGCTCTCATATGTAAATCTACAAGACCCTGGCGGGCTCATCCTTCCCGATGTGCCTGATGAGGAGAGTACCCATATTCTGCTTCAGTCAAGAGGAGATTTTGTGCAGGAAGAAATAGTTGGCCAGCTCCTACGGTATGAGAATGGGTCGTTCAGAGTGAAAACAGCCTATGGCATCTTACAGGTACCAGAAGCTGCCACAAGGGGAATAGGCTTCATTGGAAGGAAGCCTTCGCTGGAGAGACTCGGCCTGAAGCCGTGGGACGACCTTCCTGTTCAAGGAAAACCTGTTTCATTCACGGATGACGTTTGGAGAATACAGGCCCCCTTTGGATTTCTTCTGGTCGAGAGATACGGTGCTATTGAGGAGATCACTTATCTTCCCAAGGATCTTCCTTCACCTGCTGAGGACATGATGCTCGTGAGCCTCGGAGATGGGACAGATCTATGGGGAGGCATTCTTGCCTGGAAGGAGAAGGAAGTAACGTTTTCTACCACGTACGGGACCCTATCCCTCCCTTCTGTGGAGATTCTGAAAGTCTCCTCTGTCTCGGCCGCCTCCTATTCCAATACTCCACCTGAGATTCTCTCTCTCGCCGCTCAGCCAGAAGTGCTGAAGCTGGAAGAGAGCTCCCTTGTCACCTGTCTGGTTGAGGATCCGGAGGGGGGGCCGATCTCGTATGAGTGGTTGGCCAGCGAAGGTTCGCTCGAAGGGTCAGGGCCAGAGGTCAGGTATACGAGCCCTTCCCGTCCGGGAACTTATCTCGTGGAAGTGATAGTGACCGATCAGGGAGGTCTCAGAGCTAAGAAAGGAATCTGGATATCTGTTAGTGAACTGAAGGGCGACTGGCCCGCGTTTGGTTATGACTCCAGACGGGCGGGAGCGACTATTTCCCGAGGTCCAAAAGAAGGTGCGGCGCTCCTGTGGGTGTTTGAGACAGGGGATACTGTTTTCTCCTCCCCTGCTGTAGCTGAAGGAGTTGTCTATGTTGGCTCTTCTGATAGAAGTATCTATGCGCTGAATGCCAACTCAGGAGAGCTTCTGTGGAAGTTTGAGACAGGGGATACTATTTTCTCCTCCCCTGCTGTAGCCGAAGGAGTTGTCTATGTTGGCTCGTACGACAATCATATGTATACCATTGGAAGGTAGATGAGGAGCGAGCAGAGGTAATAGGTGCTGGAGCGTGAGGAGTCTCGTCAGTACGAGAGTCAGAGGGTCTTCTTATCTTGCTCTTAATGCTCTCCCTTAAGGTGGACAGGGATGAGCCGATATGACTGTGTGCCTCAGGGTGTGGCTGGGGGAGGAGGATTCGAACCTCCGCTACGAGATCCAGAGTCTCGCGGCCTACCGCTAGCCGATCCCCCAAGATTAGAAATACCTCAGGACAATTCCTCTCTATCGCTACATATCCGCTTTGGATCGTCTCTGCTCATCTTCTCGTTTCGGGAAAGACTTGAAACTCGTCGCTTTGCTCCTCAGACACAAGACTAAAAACTGTTTTTGAGCATTTCCAGGGTTCTCCCAATCCGTCCTATGACTTCCTCTTTGCCCAGAACCAGCGCCAGCTCAAATAAGCCCGGGCCCCTCATTTTTCCAGTGAGGGCTACCCTTAGGGGATGGAATACCTCGGAAGGACCTAAAGAGAAATCCTCGGCGAATCTGCGCAAAAGCTCCTCTAAGCTCTCCTCCTCAAAGGGAGAAAGAGCCTGCATGCGAAGGCGCAGCTCCTCCAAAAGAGAAGGAACATAATCTTTTTTCAGTCTTTTCTCTACGGAACCAGGATCATAGGAAAAATCAGAGGTGAAGAAGAACCCACCTAAATCAACAATCTGGGAAAGCACCTTATAAAACGGCCAACAGAGTCTTCTGGATTATAGATAATGGTTCTTCTCATCGAGGAAAGCCCTTTGTTGAACGTCTCGAAAAAAATGGCCAAATGCTATTGCCGTACACCTGCCCATTCATGCCAGCTGGCTTAATCAAATTGAAATCTATTTTGCTATTGCTCAAAGGAAAGTTCTGACTCCCAATGATTTTCCTAATCTTCAGGCAGTGGAAAAACGCCTCTTAGATTTTCAGACCCGATACCAAGAACTGGCCCGTCCCTTTCACTGGAAATTCACCCGAAAGGACCTGAAAGAAAGACTCAAGCTTGATTAGGACAAATCATCTATTAACAGTTGCATGAATTGGTATATACGGGTTTCTTCAAAATGGTATCAGGAGCCGGCTCGGTTATCAAAAAGCTCAATTCAAAGTGACTTTCAGGGAAGCTGCCAAAAGATAGCCTTGGTGCGGTCATTCACTTCTGGGAAGGCCAGCCACACAGAGTTGGTGCGTGGACTTGACAGGCAAAACGTGTTAAACTATAATGTATATATGTAGTAAAGGGGTCGCGGTCCAGTGACCGTTAATCTTTCAGACTAAGATGGGAAAAGAATGAAAGAAGAAGGCTAAGTAGATCGTTACCTGGGCCTGCAGATTAGAAGAAGAAGAGAACAACCAGAGAGAATATCCTGCTTGTAAGGAAAAATGTATTGCTATCTGGGTAGGTACTCCACCGTTTTGATTGACAATTACCAGAGTTAATCGCTTCTTTGTATTATTACTCAGAAAGACCATCAAGTTTTGGATAAGATTAGAGGAGGAGAAATGATGATCGAAACAGTGGGGAGAAGACTTCGGAAGATAAGGAAAAACCTGGGATTGACCCAGAAGGAGTTTGCCCAAAAAGTACCGGGCAAGGTAGATTATACCTATATAGGGAAAATAGAAAGGGGAGAGCAATATCCCTCCCTTAAAATGCTGGAGAAGATAGGAAAAGCTTTCTCGGTACCCCTGGGGTACTTCTTTGAGGATCATAAGTTCTTGCGTTCGCTCAATCTTTTGCCCAGCGAGATAAAGGATTTCCTGAAAGACAAAGAGAGGCAGGATCTATTGAGGCTGAGTCAGAGATTAAGCAAGCGAGACCTGAGCTTGGTTATGCAAATAATTAGTATCCTCGCTCAGGCATCCTAACTCAGGGAAAACCGCTACCAGATCTCGCGGTAGGAAATGCAGCTACTAGATATACAAGGAGGAACAAGGGAAAGTTCTAGGCATTGAGATCATTGGACCAAAAAGAAAGGTTTTCTCCTGAGGAGCCACCTAGAATAAATGTGGATATGCCAACTTCCGTAGCTTCGCAAAGATAATCCCCTCCCCATTTCCCTAAACGCATTTTCTTGTTACTCATAGGTAACCTCCGTCAGAGCTACCAGCTATCTTTACGGTGTCAAAAAATGAGGTATAATAAGGCCAAAACAAAAGAAAAGTGAGGTAAATGAGAGAACAAGCTAGTTTGCGTCTTCCGGTAACGGTGGATAAGAGCCACATCATAACTCTAGGGGAGAGGCTCTACGGAGAGAGCATCGAACTTGTTCGAGAACTGGTCAATAATGCTTATGATGCCGACGCTACCAAGGTAAATGTTCAGATAAAGAAAGATAGAATCGTAGTAGAAGATAATGGAAATGGCATGGATCTTGAAGGATTAAAGGAATACTTTAACATTGGTTCACCACAAAAAAGGGTCCTCAGAAAATCGCCTAGATTTTCCCGGGAGATGATTGGTCAATTTGGCATCGGTAAATTCTCCAGCCTCTCTGCCTGCCAAAGATTTGAGGTGTGGACGAAAAAGGACAATTTTGTGGCCACGGTAACCTTTGACAAGAACGAGTGGGAGAAAAACAAGGACGTCTGGCACCTTCCCTTGAAGATCCAGACCCCTCAGCCTAAGCAGAGGAACGGGACCCAGGTTACCCTCACCGGATTAATCAAGAATTTCAAAATCTCCGATGTGAGGACTCACCTCATGGAGACCGCACCTCTAAAAGCTCCCAATTTTTCTGTCTATCTTAATGGGAAGAGGCTGTCCTCCCAATATGTGGCCGGCAAAAGAATTCCTTTTTTAGAAGGAACTAAATTTGGGACACTTTATGGGGAGATTATTCTAGTCACTTCTGGTTCCTCTCCCAGAGAAAGAGCGGGTATTCAGTGCAAAGTGAAAGGGGTGACCATCAAGAGGGATTTCTTTGGACTGGAAAATTTAGGCCCGCCGGCCAAGAGAATATATGGATTCGTGAATGCCAATTTTCTGCCTATCACCAGCGATAGGACCGGCTTTATCACTGATTCTCCTCAATACCGGGCTTTTGAAGAAGTGATGCAGCAGGTTGCTAAGAGAGCAAGGGAACAATTAAGGATCCTGGCAGATGAGAGAGGCAACCGGAAGATAAATCGAAGATTGAAGGAAGCTATGAAAAGGATTGAAAGAGCCCTTTTGCACAATCCGGATCTATGCCCTTTTGGACTGGTAGCTCGGGGAGAGGAGCATGAGGAGGGAGAGGAGAGATTAGAGATAACCAAAGAGGAAGAAGGCAAGGGACCTCCTCCAGAAGAATGGAAAGAGCCGGTGGGAAGAGGCAAAGAAAGACCGAAATTTGAGAAACCTCGGGGAAAAAGGCCCAGAATAAGATCTTTAACTTCGACCGGGGTAATCAGACAACTAAAGGCAGAAGAGATGGGGATAACCTGTCTGGTAGATCATTTTGGAGAGGATGGACCAGAATCCTACACTGAAGGGTCGGTAGTCTATATCAATCGAGACCATCCAGTTTATAAGGAAGCAGCCAAGACAAGGTTATCTTTTGTTATGCATCTAGCCCGTTTGTTAACCCAGGAAGTTGCCCTTCTTTCCCATCCGGATAATCCCCACTTAGCTTATCAACGTCAAAGTAAACTCATGCGTGATGCCTTCGGTGAGTAACAATTTTGAAGGAAAAAGCCTTTCAATATTTTCTTACCAATCTTTTAGATAGCGGGACAAAGGTCAAATCTGGTTACCATCCATATTCCCTCATCCCGGAGGAAATTCACAGACAATCTTGGATTTGAACAAGAACGATTGCTGGTGGGGAAATAATATTGGGAAAGGCTTAGGTAATGCCAAGATGAATTAGAAGCGCCTGCTCTACGTCTTTTAACCTTTCGGAAGATAGGCTACCTACGAAGTTAGCCAATCTCTTCTTATCTACGGTACGAATTTGGTTGCATTTTACCTTCGAATCCTTAGGTAGATTCGTTTCTTCTCTTGGAAGAAAAGCCTCAAAAGGATAGACTCTTTCTGTCTTTGAGGTAATAGGAAGAACAGTTACAGTATCAGCAAATGGATTGCTTCGATCATTAGAAACTACCAATGCAGGCCTCTTCTTTCCCATTTCGTGGCCCATTACTGGATCTAATGAGACAAACCAAATCTGGCCTCCGTTAGGAAAAACCATGCCATTTCCAACCCTCTAAAGTGATCTTTTCCCACTCTTTATCAATCCCTTTCTCTTCCTTTTTTGTAGCTTTATAGCCTTCCACCAAAAGTCTATCCAACTTTTCCCTCTCTATTCTTTCCAGCTTCTCCTTTAAGGCTTCAGCGATAAAACGGCTCTTATTAGGAAGGTCTTTCATCTCCCGAATTACCTCATCGGGTAGAGTAATATTGACTCTCTTCATACTTACCACCTCCTGTATTAAGTATACAGCAAGAACGTGCATTGTCAATATGCTCCTCTTCTTGCCATCCCCGACTTTCTTACTCAAACCAAAAGCTATCATTCCACAGTGCCTGCTAAATCCATTTCATCAACGGTGAATTTTCACGGGAGGGCAAATATTTACCGTTTACTGCCGAATGGGAGTTTATCTAGGGGGGTCAATTTTCAGTGCCGATGCATACTGTTACTTGACTCTATTAGAGGTGCTTCCTGGTAGATCTTAACAAATTCACTAAATTTCATTTCTTTATATTGATATTTTTGTCAGTTTACCACCCATAATCCTTGATGATGTCTCTACCTTTTGGGCGGTCAAGGGTGGTAACGATCTCCTGGCCCTTTACAGGCTTTCTTTTTGTTGATTACGAATCAAAAGTGGACTGTTTGTTAGTGAGTTACGATTTAAAAGTGGACTGTTTTTGGACGATTTAAAGTTTAACTGACACTCTGAGGCGTGCGCTTGACAAAATAGACATACTAAACTATACTGCATCCAGTTGCAAATGCTGTAGGTACACATCACCCCTTTAGCTTTTCAGCAAAAGATGAAAGAAGAACGCCAGATAGATTGCTGCTTAAGTTTGCAGATTAGAAGACAAAGACAACAAACAGGTAAAACCCTCACTGAGGCTGCACAGGCGATAGGAATAAGTCCGAGTCTTCTGAGCCAAATTGAGAGAGGAATTGTAAACCCATCTATAAGTACTCTTCGCGTTATTGCTGATTATCTTAAGACCTCCATAGGGGTTCTGTTGGGAGAGAGAATAACCGAGGAGCATGTCCGGGTTGTGAGGAAGAATGAGAGAGCCCGCTCTACAGCCAGGGCAAAAGGGTTGAGATTCTGGATCCTACCTCCGAGTAACTCTAAACTCAGCTTCTCGTATCGTGAATATGAACCCGGATTTTGTACAGGTAATAAACCACATCAACACGAAGGAGAAGAATGCCTCTTTGTTCTGAAAGGGAAACTTGAGATGACCGTAGCTGACAAAAAGTTCATCTTGGAACAAGGTGATTCTATTTGGTTTTTCTCAACCGTTCCCCACAGGTCAAGAAATCTGGCTAAGGAAAAATCTACTGCTATCTTGGCAAGTGCTCCATCGGGGACTTGATGAAAACTATTGGATTCAGCCCCTGTTCTATATTATTACCCAGAAAAGCCGCTGGAGAAGATAGGAAAAGCTTTCTCGGTACCCCTGGGGTACTTCTTTGAGGATCATAAGTTCTTGCGTTCGCTAAATCTTTTGCCCAGCGAGATAAAGAACTTGATTCAGGATAAAGAAAGGCAGGATCTATTGAGGCTGAGCCAGAGATTAAGCAAGCGAGACCTGAGCTTGGTTACGCAAATAATTAGTATCCTGGCTTCGGTATCCTAGCTCAGGGAAAACCGCTACCAAGGTAAATGTTCAGATAAAGAAAGATAGAATCGTAGTAGAAGATAATGGAAATGGCATGGATCTTGTACTTCTTTCCAGAACCTTCTCCATTCCAATGCGGCAAAGATTCTCAGCCTCCTGCCTGGTTCTAGCCTCACTAATGATCCTTACCACTGGCTCGGTACCTGAAGACCTGAGGTGAATCCATCCCTCCTTTAAGGTAATCTTAACCCCGTCCAGAAAATTGAATCTTGCCGCTCTAAATTGCTTCTTGAGGTACTCCCGAGGTGGAGGAAAACCTTTTGGAGGAATCTTGACCTTTCTCTTTACCATATAGTACCGGGGCAAGGAGGAAGCCAATAAGGAAAGGGATGATCCAGTTTGCGCTAGATAATTCAGAATGAGTGCGACAGCCGCGATTCCGTCCCGAGCGTACTGAACCTCAGGGACGATTACTCCCCCGTTCCCCTCCCCTCCTATGACTGCTTTCTCTTTTCTCATACATCGAGCCACATAGACATCTCCCACCTTTGTTCTTCTCACCCGGGAGTCAAAATCAGCAGCTAAGTCATCCAGAGCCTGGGTTGTAGAAAGGTTAGTGACCACCAGCCCTTTCTTTTTGCCAAGGATAAACTTAGCAGCCAAAAGAAGAACATAGTCCTCTGGCAGGATATCCCCCTTTTCAGTGACCAAACCCACCCTATCTGCATCGGCATCGTGCGATATGCCTATATCGGCCTTCTCGGACTCGACTATTTGAGAAAGCTCTTTCAAATTGGATCTAGTGGGCTCGGGTGGATGGGCAAAGTAACCATGAGGCTCACAGTTAATCTTGACCACTTCACATCCTAACCTTTGAAGGAGCTCAGGGGTAATGAGAGCCCCGGCACCATTACAACCATCAATAACCACCTTGAAGTGACGATCCCGAATTTCTTGCTGGTCCACCAGAGGCAGAATCTTCTTCAAATGATTCTCTATAGCCGAGTCCTCCTGCCGCACTTTCCCTATGCGGTCCCAACTCACCCTTTTTATTCTTCTCTCGGTGATTCCGAGAACCTTCTGAATTTGCTCCGGGTAAAGAAATAGACCATCGGGACGGACAAATTTTAGAGCGTTCCACTGCGCCGGATTATGACTCCCGGTGATAGCAATTCCTCCCTTTGCTTCAAGACCTGTTACCATGAGCTGAAGGGAGGGCGTGGGGCAGATGCCTAAATCCACGACTTCGCATCCAGTGGAAAGAAGACCGGCAAAAAGAGCGTACCTGAACATCTCGTTTGAGGGTCGAGTGTCTGAACCAACTACCACCAGACCGCCTGCCAAGAATTGACCGAAAGCAGCAGCGAACTTAGCTACCAGCTCAGGATCAAGATCCTCTCCAACTATCCCTCTCACCCCTGAAACACCAATCATCAACAAGATGATCCTCCATTCATCATTTTTTCTGAGCGGGCCCCTCAGTAGTTCCTATCCTCTTCCAGGCCAATCGAGCTGCCATCATCTCCGCTTTTTTCTTACTGAGCCCCCATCCTTTCCCCATGACTTTTCCCCTAATTTCAACTTCTACCCTGAATTTTTTCTGGTGATCCGGTCCGGCCTCCTGCACCACTTTGTAGCGGGGCAGGGATTTGTATCTAGACTGAACGTACTCCTGCAGGTACGATTTGAAATCGTTTATCTCATGCATCTTCCCTTTTTGCAGGAGCAGGAATGGCAGGACAAGCTGCTGACTGGCCGGAAGACCTTTGTCCAGGTAAATGGCTCCGATCATAGCCTCATAGGCGTCCGCCAACAAAGTATCCTGAGACTGTATCCCCTCCTGGTCCTTAGCAATCAGCAGATATTTCCCCATCCCAATCTCCCGAGCATAGTTGGAAAGGGATCCTTTTGAAACCAACTTGGAGCGCAATTTTGAAAGCTGCCCCTCCGACACCTCAGAATACTCCCGAAACAGATACTCTGCTGTAATGAGCTCCAAAACTGCATCACCTAGGAATTCCAGTCTCTCGTAGTTAAAGAAACCTTTTTTCCCCTTGGGCTGGGCATACGAGGAGTGAGTCAAGGCTTGATTGAGAAGGCCAAGATTCTTAAACCTAATACCCAGGCGGGCTTCGAGCTGTCCCAGTTTTCTTCTTCTCCCCGGGGTTATTTGCATTTCACTAGACCTTGAGTTCAGTAATCTCGCCGGTACCCTCACTACAAGACCCGGGAGACTTTTCCCTTGAGAAGATGCGACTTGCGCTCCTGCGAGGGTAAGAGGCGAGAAGAACTTTTGAATTTCACAGGAAAGACGTAGTTTGCTCAAGACATAGTGAGGGCGAGTTTTGCCGATGGGAGAATTCGAGCTCAAAATTTCTTAACTATCAAAACAGAATTATGGCCCCCAAAACCCATGGAGTCAGAAAGAGCGACCTGTATTTCAGTCTCTCGAGTTTGATTCGGGACGTAGTCCAGATCGCAGTCTGGATCAGGAACTTCGTAATTGATGGTGGGGGGGATAGCCCCCTGCCTAAGAGATACGACACAGGCGACAATTTCTACGCCACCGGTAGCTCCCAATAGATGACCGGTCATGGACTTAGTAGAGCTAATGGGTATTTTATGGGCATGGCTGTCGAAGAGAGCCTTGATAGCCAGGGTCTCTATTCTATCATTGAAAGGAGTAGATGTGCCATGGGCGTTGATATAGTCTACCTCTTCAGGAGACATTTTTGCATCGGCCATAGCGTTGGCCATGGCTTTTCTAATACCGCTCCCGTCCTGGATAGGTTGGGTAATATGGTAAGCGTCACCGCTCATCCCGAACCCTATGATTTCAGCCAGGATGTGTGCGCCCCTTTTCCTGGCTCTGTCTAGTTCCTCCAGAACCACCACTCCAGCTCCTTCTCCAATGACGAATCCGTCTCTTTCCCGATCAAACGGACGGGACGCCTTTGTCGGCTCTTCATTTCTCCTAGACAGGGCCCGCATTGAGCAAAAACCGGCCAGCCCCAGGGGAGTAATGGCAGCTTCGGCTCCTCCAGCAATCATCACCTCAGCATCTGCTCTCTGTATGATCTTGAAAGCCTCTCCTATGGCGTGATTACCGGTAGCACAGGCGGTAGAAATAGAAAGATTAGGACCAGAAAAGCCATACTTGATAGCCACATGAGCAGAAACAATGTCGGTGATGAGCATAGGAACCAGAAAAGGACTTACCCTCTGGGGACCCTTTTCTATCAAGACTTCTTTTTCTCTTTCTATGGTAAGCAGCCCTCCCACTCCGGATCCAATCAAGACTCCTATCCTGGTAGGATCCTCTTTTTCAGTCTCCAGGCCTGCCTGCTGGATAGCCTCCTCTGCTGCTACCATTCCAAACTGAGTAAACCTATCCATGCGTTTTGCTTCTTTGGAAGAAAGGTACCGCAAAGGATCAAAGTCTTTTACCTCTCCGGCCATCTGAGAACGGTAGGCGGATGGATCAAAATGAGTTATTCGGCCCACCCCATTTTTTCCCGCAAAAAGGGCGCCGGTGAACTCTTTCACTCCGACGCCAATGGGACAAACTACACCCATTCCGCTGATCACAACTCGGTGACTCATATTCTCCTTCGCCTTCTACTCAGAAATCCTTGGGGCACGGCCCTCGGGCGGCCCTGTTAAACTGCCCAAGTAGCTGCTCCTGAAGGATAGAGCCCCTCTTCTCATTGACGAAAAGATGCCCACACTCTCTTGTTCGCAAAGAAGGCTCATTCCTCCAGGTGATCTTCAATGTAGTCCACTGCTTTCTGCACGGTAACCAGCTTTTCCGCATCCTCGTCAGAGATCTCCAAATCAAATTCCTCCTCCAGAGCCATCACAAGCTCTACCGTGTCCAGAGAATCAGCTCCCAGGTCCTCCACAAATTTTGCCTCAGGGGTGATCTGGGGTTCATCCACTCCAAGCTGCTCGCTGGTGATTTCCTTGACTTTCTTCAGAATCTCATCCTTCGTCATACCTTGACCTCCTTCTTGGTAACCTTGGCTTCTCTAACTTTCTTTTTGTGAGGGGAGTTAGAGCTCCCGGGAGCACCCTACATGGCCAAACCCCCGTCTATTCTCACAATCTCCCCGGTTATATAGGCGGCTTCCTCTCGGACTAAATAGGAAACTGCGTCCGCTACTTCCTCGGGGGTTCCCTCTCTACCCATAGGGATCTGGGATATGAACTCCTGCCTCTTTTCCTCTCCCAGTTTTCTGGTCATAGGAGTATCAATGAATCCAGGGGCAACTGCATTGACCGTAACGCCGTACCTGGCTACCTCTCGAGCCACCGACTTAGTCAGACCTATGATTCCAGCTTTGGAAGCGGCGTAGTTCGCCTGCCCCACATTACCCCTTATTCCAACCACGGATGAGACATTGACTATCCGGCCATATCTATTCTTTACCATGGATCGGAGCACCACCTTCATGCAATTGAAGGTTCCGGTGAGGTTAGTTTGAAGGACCCTGCCCCAGTCCTCATCCTCCATCCTTAGTAGCAGCTTGTCCTTGTTGATTCCAGCATTGTTGACCAATATATCAATGTGCCTAAATTTGTCAATCGTTTGATTGACCGCCTGTTTGACCTCTTCCATACTGCCAACATCTACCCGGAAAAATACGGCCTCAGTTTTGTCAGTAACTATCTCTTCAACTACCGCCCGGGCTAACTGGCGGTTCAAGTCGAATATAGCAATCTTGGCCGCCTCCTTGGCCAGTCGCAAAGCAATACATCTGCCAATTCCCTGACCGCCTCCGGTAACTATGGCTACCTTCCCCTTCAAAGACATAACAGTTTCCTCCCGCTATTTTTTTCCTTCCTCCACAAGCCAAAGATTCCGCATGGTTTTCTTGAATGCTAACTGGCTTGAGAGGAATCAAGAAACTCCACCAGCTCCTTCATATCCTGAGGCACAGGAGAGATAAACTCCATCCACTCTCTTTTCCTGGGATGAAAGAATCCCAAAACTCTGGCATGAAGCATACATCTTCCTGCAGGATAGGGAAAGTTCCGTTTCTTTTTTCCTCCGTACAGGGTATCTCCCACCAAGGAGCAGTTAATGGAACTCAGGTGAAGACGGATCTGGTGTGTTCTGCCTGTCAGAGGATGAAGCTCTAGAAGACAGGTGTCCTTCCACCTCCTGAGCACCTCATATTCAGTAACGGCCTCCCGTCCCATCCTTCCCTTAATGCTCATCTTGATGCCGCCGCGAGGACTTCGCTCCATCCTGGTGGCTATTCTACCTTTATCCTGAGGAGGCACACCCTGCGCCAAGGCCAAATAGACTTTCTTAACTACACGTTTGCGAAACTGAGAAGCTAGAGCTAGATGAGTACAGTCATTTTTGGCCACCACCATAGTTCCGGAGGTGTCCTTGTCCAGGCGATGAACGATACCCTGACGTTCCCATCCACCCAGAGTGGAAAGATGGGAAGAGTAATGAAGAAGAGCGTTGACTAAGGTGCCTTCTGTTCGACGAGGTGTAGGATGAACCAGCATGCCAGCGGGCTTGTTTACCACCAATAGACTGGTGTCTTCCCACAGAACATCCAGGGGGATATCTTCGCCCTTAACCTCTTTTCCAGTGGGGGAGGAGAGAGTCAAGGTAACAATCTGTCCCTTCTGAAGAGAATAGTCTTGTTCTCTCACTTTCCCATCAACCTTTACCTCACCTCTTTGCACAGCTTTCTGGATGAAGGAGCGGGATACATTGAAGAGATTGTTCTTCAAGAATGAATCCAGCCTTAATCTTTTCTCTTCTTTCACCCGGAACCTATGCACCTCTGGCATCTTGTCCACCTGGAGCATCCTCACCTGGCTTTTCTTTTCCACACCATGCCCAGGGCAAGAATTATCATGAATATGCTCGCAAGTTGAGCTAGGGTCAAATGAAGAAAGATGGGAAGATGATCACCTCTTAAAAATTCAATGCCGAAGCGATGTACAGAGTAAGACAGGAGAAAAAAGGGGAAAAGTTGACCTCTCCATCTGCCTTGTCTTCTAAGCACGGTTAGAATAAGAAGAATCACCAGCAGATTCACCGAAGAAATAAGCTGGGTAGGTATTATGGGCTGATGAGGAAAAGCTCTCCCTGCAGGTGAGCTACCAGGAAAAATAAATCCCAGCACCCAGGGCTTCCCATAGCAGCATCCATTAAAGAAACACCCTACTCGTCCAATACTGATGCCCAGAGCAATGGAAGGAGCCGCTATATCAGCGAGCCTCCAGAATGAAAGACGGTGGCGATGAGTGTAATAAAGAGCGCCGAGTGCAGCAAAAAGAACACCCCCCTGTAAGGCTAGACCGCCTTGCCAGAAGAGTATAATCCTTCCCGGGTTTCTAAGGAACCAGCCAATCTCGCTTGCCACGTAAGACAGTCGGGCTCCCACGATCCCGGATATGATTACCCAGAAGCAAAAGCCCAACAGTGTCTCTTCTTTCAGGCCGCATCTTTTGCCCTGGTAAATAAAAAGGGTTGCTCCTGCTGCTAAACCCAGAGCTATCAAAAAACCGTAGGTATGAATGGTAAGGGTGCCAATTCTCAGAAGAACTGGATACATTGGGGGCTCTTCATCTGGTACACTTCAGAATAGCTTTCCGGCATCTTCCGCAAAGCTGAGGATGTTCCTTATCGGTTCCCAAATCCAGACTGTAGTTCCAACAGCGCTCGCATTTCTGACCTTCGGCCCGGCTAATGCGAATCTTGAGCTCTTCACCCTCCTCGAGCTGAACCTGTGAAACAATGAAAACTTCCTTTAACTCATTCCCCAAATCTTTCAATGAAGAGAGCTCCGAGAAAGGAGCAGTGATAGTCACCCTGGCCTCCAGAGAACTTCCTATTGTTTTAGCCTCTCTCGCCTCCTCCAACTCTTTTAGCACCCCTTCCCTCACCCTCAATATTTTCTCCCAAATTATTTCCAGATTCTCGTTGACGAGATTATCATCTACCCGGGGCCACGAGGAGAGAAAGACACTCTCCTCCATACGGGAAGCCTTCCCGGGGGCACATCCCTCTATCTTTCTAATATGCCCCCATACCTCCTCAGCGGTAAAGGATAGAATAGGAGCCATAAGTTTGCTCAAAGATATGAGCAAATGCCACAGAGTAGTCTGAGCTGATTTTCTCCCCTTGGAATCTGGAGGAAAAGTATAGAGTCTATCCTTTAAGACATCGAAATAGAAAGAACTCAGCTCATTGGTAGCAAAAAGATGAACAAGGTGAACAGCTTCGTGAAGTTTGAATTTCTCAAAGCTAGCTGTCGTGTCTCTTACCAGCTCCTGCAGGTGCGAAAGAACCCATCTGTCGATGTCGCGCAGTTCATCAAAAGATAGGGCATCTTGCAAGTAATCAAAATCATACAGGTTCCCCAAGAGGAACCTGTAGGTATTTCTTATCCTTCGGTAAACTTCTACTGCATACTTAAGAATCTCCGCGGAAATCCTAATATCCTGGGTATAGTCTTCAAGAGATGCCCATAGTCTGAGGACATCTGCTCCGTGAGTGGAAACAATCTCCTGGGGATCAACCACATTACCCTGAGATTTGGACATTTTTCTTCCTTCTGAATCCACCACGAACCCGTGGGTGAGAACCCCTCGATAAGGGGGTCTATCCTTGAGAGCCATAGAAGTAAGAAGAGAGGTTTGAAACCAACCCCGATGTTGATCTGATCCCTCCAGATAAAGATCGCAAGGATCCCCCAGGGTCTCTTCCTGGACGAGTACAGCGTGGTGGGAAACTCCTGATTCGAACCAGACATCAATAATGTCTTCTTCCTTTTTGAATCTTTCCCCACCACATCCCCGGCAGCTGTAGCCCCGAGGCAGGATTCGCTCAACAGGCTCTTTGAACCAAGAATCCGAGCCATATTTGGAAGTGAGGCTTTTAATCCTATCAATGATTTCTTCGTCTACCATAGCTTCTCCGCAATCCTTGCAGTAGACCACAGGAATTCCCACTCCCCAGTATCTCTGCCGGGAAAGACACCAGTCAGGCCGCTCTTTCAGCATACTCCCCATTCTCATCCTGCTTGCAGGAGGAATCCATTCCACCTCATTCTCAACTGCTCTTATAGCCTTCTGTCTCAAATTGTGCTTGTCCACAGCCAGAAACCACTGGGGAGTGGCTCTGTAGATCAAAGCAGATCCACACCTCCAGCAATGAGGATAGGAATGAACGACCTTCCCCTGGTGCAAAAGGTATCCCTTTTGTTTGAGCTTCTCTACGATAAGAGGATTGGCTTCAAAAACCTTTATTCCTTCAAGCTCTCCCGCCTGGGAGTTAAACTTTCCTTCTCCGTCCACGGGAGAGTAAACAGGCAGGTTATGCTCCAAACTAAGAAGATAGTCTTCAGCTCCATGCCCGGGAGCGGTGTGTACACACCCGGTACCCTCCTCCAAGGATACATAATCTGCTGCAAGAACCTCTGACTGCCTACTTATGAAAGGATGATTGTACTTCAGTCCTTTTAGTTTCTCACCCCTGTGCACCGAAAGGATTCTGTTAGGCTTTATTCCAATCTCTTCCTCCAAGAAGGGCAGACGATCTTTGGCCAGAATGAGAATTTCTTTCTCTACCTGAACAAGGCAGTACTGGTGCTGAGGATGAATGGCGATAGCTAAGTTTGCCGGCAGGGTCCAAGGAGTAGTTGTCCATATCAAAAGATACACAGGAAGGTGTGAAGAAGCGAGGTCCGAGCTATCTTTCACGGGGAATTTTACATAAATAGAAGGGGATTGCCTCTCCTTATATTCTATCTCTGCTTCAGCTAGAGCCGTCTGACACTGGAAGCACCAGCGAACGGGCTTGAGCCCTCTGTAGATATATCCTCTTTTGGCGAGCCTCCCAAATGCGCCGATAACTTCTCCTTCGTATGACGGGCTCAAAGTAAGGTAAGGCTCCTCCCACCTTCCGAACACTCCCAGTCTCTTAAATTGATTCCTTTGCTTGTCAACAAAATGGAGAGCATATTCCCTGGCTTTTTGTCTAAACTCCAAGCGCGAAATTTTGTTCTTGTTTATCCCCAATTTTTTGAACAATTGATGTTCCACAGGCAAGCCGTGACAGTCCCAACCAGGAACATAGGGTGAGTCAAAACCTTGAGCGGTCTTATACTTCACCGCTACATCTTTGAGAATCTTGTTCAGAGCTTGCCCCATGTGGATGTTTCCATTGGCATAGGGAGGGCCATCGTGGAGGATGTACTTGCGGCGGCCCTTGCGCTCCTCCCTTATTCTCTGATAGATCTTCTTTTCTTCCCAGAAACTTAATATACCCACTTCCCTCTGGGAAAGATTAGCTTTCATGGGAAGGCTGGTTCGGGGAAGATTAAGAGTTCCTCTGTATCCCATCTCCTCGTCACCTCAAGAGCCAGACCGGGGGGGTCCCGCTCTTCTCTTTCCTCAAATCCTCTCTACTACCTTCTTCACGAGGCGAGTCATCTTGGGTTCAGCCTCTTTAGCCACACGGATCATGTACCTAAGATCGAGAGGACTCAGCCGGTCAGGTATGCACTCATCCGTAATACAACTAATTCCCAAAACCTTAAGTCCCGCGTGACGGGCAACGATGACTTCGGGTACAGTGGACATACCCACAGCATCTGCTCCAATCAGACGTAAGAACCTATATTCTGCACGCGTTTCAAAGTTAGGCCCTGTTACTCCCACATAGACTCCCCTATGAATTCTAATTCTCTCTTGGATGGCTATATCTTCAGTAAGTTCAATAAGACCCTCATCGTAGGGTTCGGACATGTCGGGAAAGCGGGGGCCAAGACTATCATCATTGGGGCCAATAAGAGGATTGTTGCCGGTCAGATTAATGTGATCGGTAATGATCATCAAATCCCCAGCCCTGAAATTAGGGTTCATTCCTCCCGCTGCGTTTGATTCTATGAGAAGGTCTATCCCCATCTGTCTCATCACTCGGATAGGGAAGGCGATCTCCTCAAGAGTATACCCCTCATAAGAATGAAACCTCCCCTGCATAGCTACTACTTTTTTACCCCCGAGCATACCCAAAAAGAGATTGCCTTGATGCCCTGGTGCAGTGGAGACAGGAAAGTGGGGAATGTCCTTGTATGCTAGCTTACTCTTATTCTTGATCTCACCTGCCAAAGCGCCCAGTCCAGTGCCCAGGATTATCCCTATATTGGGCTTGAGCTTCGTTCTCTTTTGAACAAACTCTTTGGCCTCCTTGATTCTATTTCGGAGCGAAATCTTCATGGAAACTTCTCCCTATAGATCCAGCTGCTCTGGTTTTTGAGCCTGATGAGGATGCTGTGGCCCGGCATAGACTTTCAATTTCTGGAACATCTGTCTACCCAGTTTGCTCTTAGGAAGCATCCCCCGCACGGCCTTCCTGATGATATCCTGGGGCTTCTTGTCCAATAGCTCCTGATATGTTCTCTCCTTGAGGCCTCCAGGATATCCGGAGTGCCAATAATAGATCTTCTTCTCCTCCTTGTTCCCTGTCACTTTCACCTTTTCGGCGTTTATGACCACAACAAAATCCCCTACATCCAGGTGGGGAGTATAAGTGGGTTTATCTTTGCCGGATAGAATCTGGGCAATCCTGCTGGATAGCCTTCCCAGAATCTTTCCTTCGGCGTTCACCAGATACCACTTTCTCCCAATTTCAGATGGTTTAGGAATATATGTTTTCATCTCTGCTCCTTTTGATGCAAAGCCCTGACCACAACTCTTTTGCCTTCTCCTGATTTTTGTTTTCGCATAGCTTGGGGTTTACCTGGTGGCGCTACGGGGATTCGAACCCCGGTCTGGTGGCTGAGAACCATCTATCCTAGTCCCCTAGACGATAGCGCCAGGCCTTACAGCTCCACGGATTCAGACAGCGATATGTGGCTGGGCAAGAATCTGCATCTCACCCCAAGGCTCACCGTCCTTGCCTTCCGTCCTATTCTTATGTCCAAGAATACACTCACGAAGAGGCGAGAGAGAGACCTTCTGCCATGAGGCGCTGGATCTGAGCCCGGTCAATACGAGCTACTCGTGCTCCGAGTCTTTCGACAACTCTTGCTCCCAAGTAACTGCCGATACGGCCCGAGGTTTCCAGATCGCACTCGCAGCATCTTCCATAAAGCAGGCCTGCCGCAAACAGATCTCCTGCCCCAGTGGTATCTACCACCTTTGCTTCATAGCTCGGAATCTCGTAGGTACCATTGCGATCCCTTATGTAGGAGCCATTTCTGCCAACCTTGATTACCGCTACCTCGACCAGTTCGGCGATGCTCTGGAGCGCCTCTCGAGCGTCCAGGCCAACAAGTTCTTTGGCTTCCTCTTCGTTTGCAAACACGAGATCTCCGTATTTGTCAAGTATTTCGGTAATAGCGACCTTGTTTCTGCGCACTATGCCTGGGTCACCCAGGTCGATACTGATCCTCACCCCATGCTCCTTTGCAAACTGCATTGCGTACAACGAGGTCTTCTTCAGCCGGTGATCCTCAAAGAGGTAGCCCTCAACGTGCAGTATTTTGCTCTGCTGAAGTTCCTCCAGGACAATGTCCTGTTCTTCCAGGTCCAGTGCCGCACCTAGATGAACGGCGAACGTCCTCTCCCCGTCCGGAGTCACCAAGGTTATCGCATGGCCAGTGAGCCCTGGTGACCTGGCGAGCCTTGTGTTCACCCCACCTGCCAACATCTGCTGCTGATAGTCCTCGCCGTGAGAATCACTGCCGATTCTCCCACAAAAAACAACATTTCCGCCAAGCATCGCTACTCCGTACAGCGTATTCGCGGCACTTCCTCCCGCACACATGGTCACTGCTTCTAGAGGTATCCGAGAGAGAAGTCTTTGGGAGTCTTCCTCGCTAATCGAATGGAAGCAGCCCTTCGCCAGTCCAAGTTGGTTCAAATCGTGGTCCTCGGCTTCTACCAGAAGGTCCATCAATGGAGATCCAATTCCAAAAACGTCATACCTGGCTTTCATAACTGAGTGCTCCAGCGCCTGGCTGGGGGAGGAGGATTCGAACCTCCGCTACGAGATCCAGAGTCTCGCGGCCTACCGCTAGCCGATCCCCCAAGATTAGAAATACCTCAGGACAATTCCTCTCTATCGCTACATATCCGCTTTGGAGGACATCATTACTAAAAACTGTTTTTGAGCATTTCCAAGGTTCTCTCAATCCGTCTTACGACCTCCTCTTTGCCCAATACCACCGCCAGCTCAAATAGTCCGGGTCCCTTCATTTTTCCCGTAAGGGCCACCCTTAGAGGATGGAAAACCTCGGAAGGAGATAAAGACAACTCCTCAGTCAATCTCCGCAAAACCTGCTCCAAGCTCTCCTCCTCAAAGGGAGAAAGAGCCTGTATGCGCAAGCGCGCCTCTTCCAAGAGCGAAGGAACGTAGTCTTTCTCCAATCTTTTTTTGACGGAAACAGGGTCATAGGGAAAATCGGAGGTGAAAAAGAACCCTGCGAGATCAATAATCTCGGGAAGCACCTTAATTCTCTCCCGCTCCAGGCCAGCTACCTCAAGAATCTTCTGGTGAGCAGTCGAATCTATGCTTTCCTCAATCAGGCCAGCTTGCCTCAGGTAAGGAATGAGTAGGTCTACCAATTCATCCGGATCCATCTTCCTGATATACTCCCCATTCATCCACTCCAGTTTCACGGGATCAAAAATGGCCGCACTCTTCCCCACCCGCTCCAGGCTAAATTTCTGAATGAGCTCATCCCGCTCAAAGAACTGTTGGCTGTCGGAAGTAGACCACCCTAATAGTGCCAGATAATTAACCATAGTCCAGGGAAGATATCCCTGCTCCCGATAATAAGAAACAGAAGTTGCACCATGTCTTTTGCTTAGTTTTGAACTATCCTTCCCCAGAATTAAAGGTATGTGAGCAAAGAGAGGAAGAGGCAAATCTAGAGCCTGATAGAGCAGAACCTGACGGGGCGTATTGGGAAGATGCTCATCCCCCCTTATTATGTGTGTTATCTTCATTAGATGATCATCATTGACGCAGGCGAAATTATAGGTAGGGGTGCCGTCCGATTTCAAGATGATAAAATCACCAATCAGCTTATTCTCAAAGCTCACCCTACCTCTCAATACATCATCTACCCAAACAGTTCCTTGGGGTACTCTAAATCTTAACGCAGGTTTTCTCTCCTCGGCCTCCAGGCTCCTCCTTTCTTCGGAGGATAGAGTCCGGCATCCCCGAGGGCAGGTGAAAGGCTCTCCTTCTTTCTGAAGCCTTCGCTTTTGATCTTCCAGCTCCTGGGGACTGCAGTAGCAACGGTACGCCTTTCCCTCCTCCAAGAGCCTCCGGCCATACCGCTCATAGATGTCTAATCTCTGGGACTGGCGGTAAGGGCCGTATCTGCCTCCTTTCTCGGGTCCCTCATCCCAATGCAGCCCCAGCCATTTGAGACTATCAAGGACAACTTGATAGAAATCCTCACTGGAGCGGGCTACATCAGTATCCTCGATGCGAAGGATAAACTTCCCTCCGTGATGCCTGGCGAACAGCCAATTGAAGAGGGCTGTTCTTGCCCCACCTATATGCAGCTGCCCCGTAGGACTGGGGGCAAAACGCACTCGAGAAGAGGCTCTACCTGAAGCTGCCAACTTGACCTCTCTTTCATTGTCCAGAACCCGCTTAGCCTAACCTAGAATTAGGGTTTGCAGCAATAAACAGTCAAAAAAATTGGGAGTTTCAGGAATTTTTTTGAAGAGCCCGGGGCACAGAGTCCCTCTGGCGACTACTTCCCACACTCCCAAATTCTTACCTGGCGCCTGCCAGTTTTTTACTTGTTCTTGTGTCGACTTGCCCGTCGGCTTTTCTTTCTCTTATGCTTGGCGACTTTCGTTCTTTTTCTTCTTTTGTCGGAAACCACTCTTCATCCCCCATCCATTATCTACGTAACATATTCATATGTCTCGTACTATTCTTCCCCTGCCTGGATGACATCCCCTGCACATCTTGGGCCCGGGAAAATATCTAAAATTCTTCTTACATCTTAAGCAAGAAAGCGCCTTTGTCAACTCCCGTGACCTTCTGCCTTAAGATGCTGAACGCGGGCTGCCGCTATTTCCTTCTCTGGGGACAGGGGATAGCGAGAAATGAGCTCTTGGTACCTTCTCTCAGCCTCTTGCAATTTTCCCTGCAGCTCGAGGCATCTCGCTATTCCCAGACTCACCTCGGGTCCCAAGGGGCCCTCAGGGTCTTTTCCTAGTGCAATCTCGTAAACTTCGATGGCCTTCTCAAACTCTCCGATTTCTTCATAGCAACTGGCGAGCCTTGCCTCTACCAAGGGAGAAAAATAGTCGCCGCCATATTTGTCCACAAATCGCTGGAAGGCACGAGCAGCTTCCTGGTATTCCTCAAGGCAGTAGAGCGAGGCACCCAGATAAAAAAGGACCTTCTTTTTATCCCGAACTAAGAGCCGCCCCAGAATGTCCTGGTAGAGATTCTTTGCCCTACTGCATTCCTCTCTTTTTTTCTCCCCTTGGCTATTTTGAGCTTCTCGATAGTAGGAGGTAGCTAATTCGAAATCGGCTCGAGCCTTTCGGTTAACCCGGTCGGAGACAAGAAAAAGAATCGAAAATATACCTACTATCGCTGCTCCCAGCAAAGCAAGCAACAGAATTCTTTTTCGATTTATCTGGGCACTTTTAGCCATTTTGGTTTCCAATCCTGCTGCATTTTCAAGCTGCTCCAACAATCTTCACTTTGCCCCAGGCTCCCATTTGTCTGTCCTTTATGATTACTCCACCCAGCACCTCGGGTACCTCCTTTAGCCTCTCAAGCCCCCGGGAGACATCAGAGGCGCTCTTTGTTAAGTTTCCCACTGCTGTAGCCATAGCATCAGCCAAAGCAGTGGAGAAAGAGAGGACAACTACAGCATCTGCCTGACCCAGAGAATCAGAGTGCCCAAAAGTTCCCGCGGAACAGCAAATGCCCAGGGGCGTTTCTTCAGGCTCTATCTCCAGAGCAATTTTCCCTGTAAGAGGGGATTCACCTGCATAAATTCCCACTTTTTTTCTCTTTTTGACCTTCATGAAGATATCGCCCCCGTTTTCAACTATGACTTGATGGCAGCGCTCAAGAAGTCTCTTGCCCACCGACTCTGCTATAGCACCGGCCACGGCAGCCATTGGTCCTACGCGGGCTATGTGGGCAGCTTCAACCATAGTTCTCACAATGGGTGGCATCCCATCCTCTACGGAAAGAGGTTTAAAAGTGGATTTGAATATGGGGTTACGGTAAATATACTGCTCTACATCCTTTCGGCACCAAATCAAGGCTTCCTCCGTCTCGTAAGATAGCTTTCTGTCAGCAAGAACGAGAAGGTTGCTTTCCTTTATATCCACCTGGAATGAGTAAAGCCTACCCGGACTGATTAGCTGCCTGTAGATGGTTCTTTTGTCAATCTTTCCAGGATCTTGGTTTCTTTTGCCATCCACTAGCTGAATCACTTCCTTTACCTACTGCCTGGTTTCACCAGAGGAACTGTCTCCTTGCAAAAGGGGCATTCAGTTTCTGGGTAGGCCTGAATTTCAAGACTCAGCAGACTCTTTGGGTAAATTCTTCTTTGGCCTCCCGCCTTACCCCTTTTTAAGTCAAAGAATATTTTTCCTCCACTCCGATCCACCAGACATCCTACCCCGACTGTTGTCCCTCCTGAGGCCTCTACAACTTTTACAATTTCGCCCGCCGAGCCCCCGGTAGACATAACATCCTCCATCACCAGAACTCTCTCACCAGGATTCACTTTGAATCCTCGCCTCAGGGTAAAATGTTCCTTCTCTCTTTCGGCAAACATAGCCCTTACTTCCAGTACTTCAGCCACCTTCTGACCCACGACAATTCCTCCAATAGCTGGGCTTATCACCACATCAACCTCCAGGCCCTCAAAGAGATAGGCCAAAGAGCGGCAGAGCTTTGCAGCATCTGAAGGATACTGCAGGACCAAGGCTGCCTGGAGGTACCTTCCACTGTGAAGGCCGGAGGAAAGCTCAAAGTGACCTTCCAGGTAGGCCCCTCTTTCTCTGAAAATAGCCAAGACCGCCTCACTGCTAAGCATTATCCTCAAGCCAAGCATCGATGGGGAATGGGCACATCCAGAGTTTAGTCGGGAAGTTCCATCCCAATCGCCCTCCTTATCAAGCTTCTCAGTCGTGCTTCAGCCACCTGGGGGAACCTCTGACTAGAATCGGGAATTATGGTGATTATGGGGAAGGCCTTTTTTTCACTTAATCCCTCTATGACATTCATGCATTCTCGAGCTATGGATTCGGCCACGAAAATAATACCATAGCCTTTCCTAAAGGCTTCCTGGAGTACACTAGCCCCCTCCTCAGGGTGAGGACAAATGAACACCTCAAGCCCCATAGATAAGAAAAGAAGGGAGGTCTCCTTGTCTCCCAGCACAGCCATCTTCAACATACCTCATACTCCTTTGCTGCGAGTTTCCTTGGATTAGCCGGTACTCCTCGCTCTGGGTTGTGGCGTCAGCTTCTCTCTCAGGATTTGTCTTAGGAGTCTTATCTCCTTTTTTTTGAGTAGCATGTAGTTCACAAGAGGTTCTTTGCCAAAAGTTATGTAGTATCCACTGCTGGCGTATTCTAAGATGTAACTATCAAAGAATTCTTCCAGGCCGAAAAGGCTGCCGTCTCTGTCTAATTCCTCCAGAGCTTTTTTCACAGGCTCGCCATAATCGGTTTTGTCCAATCTGTCCCCCAAAGCTTCTTTAGGTTGAGAAGATAGCTGAACTAGCTCCATTTTCTCCACTGTACCCTTTTCCACTAAAACTCTTTCTAACAGCTCTCTCTCGTTTGCCTCTTCCCACAACTTGATCCTGAGAAAGGACTGAATGTTGAAAGAATCAATTCGAAGCTCGACAAAATGGGTGAGGAAAAGGTCATGGTAGTCCTCTATTGCTGTTCTGAGCCACTCAAGAAGATGCCTATCCATAAAGCTATCCAGAATCTGGGGATGAGGATGGGTTTCCATTAAGACGGCAACCTCTTGGATGAGAGTTTTGAGCTCCGGCGCGAGGCGAAAATAGTCTGCCTCCCGGACAGCTTCTTTGAGAATCTCCTCGTCCTCTGTCCCTGCCGGGGAGAGTTCCGGCTCCAGAGGTGGGGCTAGACTCAGGGGAGGCTGCTTTTGAACATGAAGTTTGAGGAGCACTTTCAAATTGTGAAAATCATAATCCAGCCAAAATAGATCTACCAGCTCCGGGTCAGGACAGAAGCTTCTGAGGTCCTGATAGGTCCTCTTCAGTTCTTCTCCCAAACCCTTCTCAAACCTCTCTGGAGATAGGTTCTTGAAGGACTCAGAATAAGGGCCGATCTTGTTCAGAATCTCGACAGCTTCTTCTATTCCCCCGGCCTCCCTCAGCCGATTTAGATCAGCTTCCTGGAGCAGGTGAATTTCCAACCCCCGAATTCTACCTGTAGCATAGGTATATCGTGTATCTTTAGTGGGTACTTCCAGATATTTCAGAGTCATCCTTCCTCTCTTTGGCAAGGCTTACCAACTTTTCCACAATTTCCTGTGTTGCCCGGGGGCGGGCTAAATCTCCCACTCGACTCTGCCACTGGGCCAAGTCAAAAGAATTATCCAGGAAACTCTGGATCAAATTAATCAAATCTTCCTTGTCCTTTAATTCAAAACTTATTCCCTTACGGGAAAGAAGCTGCTGATTTCTCCTTTCCTGACCAGCCAAGGAATCGACGATCCCCAGAGGCAGTTTCTTAACCAGAGCCTCGGCAGTGGTAAGACCTCCTGGCTTGCTGATAAGCAGATCTGAAATCTCCATTAGCTCGTCAATCTGTTTTATGTATCCGAGAACCTTTAGGGGCAGATTCAAATCGGACTCTAATGCCCGAAGTTTTCTTTTTAGACGTCGATTTATTCCTGTTACCACCAAAAGTTGAATGGGAAGATGGGAACTATCCAGGGTAACTACTATCTCCTTCAGAGACCCCATTCCCAGCCCTCCTCCCATCAAAAGAATAGTGAAAAGATCGCCTCTCACCTCCCATTTCTTCCTCAACTCTACCTTATTTTTGTGTTGGGAGAAATCCATCGAAATGGGAATACCCACAGTGTAGAGCTTGCCAGGAGAAACGCCTTCCTTGATCAGTTTTTTTCTCGAATCCTCATGGGCCAAGAAGTACGCATCCACGTTATCATCAAACCAGTAGGGATTTAGACTAAAGTCAGTGCTAACAGCGGCGAGCAGGTAGTTTGAACGCTTCTTTTTCTTTATGGCAGCACAGATAGGAGACGCTAAGCTGTAGGTGCATATAATTGCGTGGGGTGAGAAAGGAAGGATAACCTCCCTGTAGAGTCGGAAGTAATTAAGCTGGTACAAAATGCCTCTCAATACGTAGGTTAGCCAGTACACCTCTTTACTATCCCAGATAAGGTCCCAGAACCAGGGGACGAACTTTATTATGGCATTGTAAAGACCATTCAAAAGACATACCCAGAAAGGGTTACCGTAGCGAAATAAATTTACATTCTGGACCTGGGTATCAGGGTAGAGCTTCTTCAGGGTATGCTTTATAGCCTCCGCTGCCTGTCGGTGGCCAGAGAGGGTACCCACAGACAAAAGGAGAACTCGCAGGTTCTGATTTTTCATTCTTCCTTCCCATAACTTCTTAAGGAATATTTCTTTAGTTTTTGCGGGTCCTTTCACCACTTGAGAGCTGTTAGGCTTTTCTTCGAGAAAGCCTTACCAACAAAACGGCCCCGGCATATCCCAACAGTGCTACTCCAATAAGATAAAAGACCTGCGAAGGAGGGACACGAGTTCCCACCACCCCCGCCAACCAGACAAAAATGAGGAACGCCGAACTGATTATCACCTCCAGGGCAGCGAAGATTCTGCCTCGAATTCTGTCCGGAGTTATTTCCTGTACCAAAGTGTAGGAAGCAATCATGATTGGGGAAGCTACCAGTCCTATTACTCCCACCCCCATAGATAAAAGAAAAACAGTCCTACTTTGTGCCAGAATAATGGTACCTATCCCCGCCATGATAATGCTCGTTAGAATGACGCGGTCCCGCCGAAGATGTTCACCAAAATGACTGTAGAGCAAAGACCCACACAGAACAGTACCTCCCAACGACGCAGCAAGAATACTTAGCCCAATCGTTCCCAGACCCAAAGCTTTGGTAACGAATACCGTAAGTATGACATACCCCAGGCCACTGGCTGCCATCAGGACAAATAAACTGATGGCGACAAACTTGATCCTCGGTTCCCTGCCGATAAACTTGAGTCCCTGGATTAGCTCTCTCCCCACCTCCCTCAAGCCTGATGTTGCGTAAGAAGGAGGATCCTCCTGAATCCTGATGGCAGAAATAGCCAAGCCGGAGAGAGCAAAACCGAGAGAGTTAAGATAGAAACTGGTCCTCACTCCCATAAAGGCTACCACGATTCCTCCTATGCTCACCCCCCCTACAGTGGCAGCCATTCTGGTGATATTCGAAAGAGAGTTGGCGGCAAGAAGCTCTCCTTTTTCAACAAGATTAGGTATAATGGCTGATCTGGCGGGAATGAAAAAGGAGGTCACAGCGAAGACCAGGAATATTACTGCATAAACATGGGTGATCCCCTTTTGGTAAACCATCAGTGGAATAATCAAAATAAGTCCTGCGCGCAAAAAATCACAGGACATAAGGGTACTTTTCCGTCTCCACCTATCTACATAAACCCCGGCCAAGGGAGCAAAGATTACTACGGGTAGAGTGGAAAAGAAGAAAAGATTCCTCATGACAGGAATTGAGTGGGAAAGAGGCATGGCCACTGTCTCTTTGAGGTACAAACCCACCAGAGCCATTTGCGCCAGCCGATCTCCAAAGTGAGAGATGATCTCGCCTATCCAAAGAAAAAAAAAGTTCCTATTCCTCAGTACCCTCAAGGGGCTGCTTCTTCTTTTCATTTCGCCGGGGGTACCCTGTGTTTTTTCAAGGGTATCAAAAACATCCCTTACTGTCAAGAGGTATCTCGGGACGGTAACTGTTCAATTTTTGGTGGGTAAAGATCAATAAGATCATGCCAGAGTCTTGGCAAAATCCAGGTATGTAACAGGAATTCTCTCCTTTCTTAGCTGTCCGATAAGCCTCAACGCAAATTGAAAAGGTTTTCCAAAACGCACATCGGAAGGATGAAGAGCGACTCTTATGAGTTCTCCTCGTTTCTCTTTTATCTTTATCAAATAAGAATCATACAGCCGATAAAGATAATCCCGAAGTTGTGGTCGAGAAGCAAAGCGAACCACTTCGGACTTTACGTCCATACCTGTCCCATAATCTCTGAATAGCTCCACAAAAGCAGTATATCGGTAGCCCTCAGCAACGAGTGCCCTCTCCGCCTCTCGGCTCATTAACCATGCCGGGGCCACGAAGCCCTGGCAATCTATGCCAACTCCATGAAAAATTTCTTTGCTTAAGCTAATTCTGTTTTCGGCTTCCCTGTAGCTTAGGTACTGGAATTCGCCAGATCCCTTGGCGAAGAATTTGTCATACAGGTAGTTATAAAAAGAAGTATGTTTACCTTCTCCTGCCAGGTGACTATATCCATGGTGCACGATTTCATCTCCTCTTTCTCTTAGAGAATGAAGCCAAGACAAAAATCTTTGGTCTTTCAGGATATCATACTGTTCTCGGTAGTTGGGAACAGTCAGGATACTCTTGGGAATCGTGCCACAGGAGTCGAGTTCACCTACAATTTCTCTAAGTTCTGAACTAAAAGCAGGGCTAGCATCATGGATTGAAACTGTGAAATAACCCTTCCTTCCCATTCTCTGCCTCTTTTTATTCTACAATTCTCGTACAAGGCGAAGAAGATAGACCTTGCCTTTCATCAGGCCCCTCCACGCAGTAGTTTCTTTCTTGTCGTAGATTCTGAAGTTCGTCCCTTTGACCCCGATTCTTTCCAGCACCTTCTCATAAAGACCTGGCTTTCTTCTCTTCTCAAAAGAAAAAACTCCGCCACACACCCTCTTGACCTTGTTATTCCTCAGGTAACTGAACAATTCCTCAGCAAGTCTTTTTCCCGTATCCTTGTTGCGGTGCTTCCTTTCCAAATCAATATGGAGGTGAGCCGAATCCTTTGGCATCCTGGGAGTTTCCCTTAAGCTTCTGAAAAGGAGCCACCTGGCATATCTCCTTTCCTTCTCATTGTATTGCGTAAAATATCTCCATACCAACTTCAAGGCAGTCAGAGGCAGCGTTCTCAATATGAAATATCTCCGAAAGTCCCTGTCATTCTTGCAGCCCAGTACATATCCCACCATACGGCCCCTTTCCTCAGCAATGAATGCTGACTCTGGCTCTTTCTCTAAGTAGTACTTGGTGTGAATATCGGCAAATAGATCCCTATCCCCAAAAACAGGATCAATGGGATTTCCTAAAAAGCCGGTATCACAACAAAGATCCCTAACGTTACCCCTATCCTTCAGTTCATATTTCCTTATTCTAAAATCCATTCTGGTATACCTGTGGGGCTCCTTTAACGAAGAAATCATCCTGCTCTTCCCCTTGAAATTCGGTCCGTTATGCAGAGCTTCAAGAACAGACTACCCGCTCGCTTCGAGCTCAACAACTCGTGAATCTACCACAAATAGCCGCATTGGTCAAGAATACTTCCCTCAAAGTATGATTTGCTTTATCTGTAAGAATTAAGTACAATGTAGAAGAAGGTGACGAATTCGCAAGGACCTGTAAGGACCTATTCTGGTAGCATTGACAGAGATTTTGAGGTCAGGCACATGTCAAAAAAAGGCCGGTCACAAAAGATACGGATATCTGAAAATGCCTTGAAGGTGCTTGAGAAAAGATACCTTAAGAAGGATAAGCAAAGTAGAATCATAGAGACTCCCGAAGGTATGTTCAGAAGGGTAGCTCACAACATTGCCGCGGCTGATAGCCTCTACAATCGGAGCGCTGAAGAGGTTAAGAAGACAGAAGAAGCTTTTTACCGGCTCCTGGCAGACCTGAATTTCCTACCAAACTCACCCACTCTGATGAATGCAGATACTGAACTGCAACAACTTGCTGCCTGCTTTGTTCTCTCGGTAGACGACTCCATCGAGTCCATTTATGAAGCTATTAAGCATACTGCGATTATTCATAAGTCAGGCGGTGGGACAGGCTTTTCCTTCAGCCGGATAAGACCCAAGGGGAGGGCCGTGGGAACGACTTCAGGTGTAGCAAGTGGACCCGTATCCTTTATGAAGGTTTTCGATGCTAGCACAGAAGCCATCAAGCAGGGGGGTAGACGTCGAGGTGCCAATATGGGCATCCTGAACGTGAATCATCCTGACATATTGGAATTCGTCTTCTCCAAAAAAGACGAGGGAAATCTAAGGAATTTCAATATCTCAGTCGCAGCAACCGATGAGTTCATGGAAGCAGCTAAGAAGGGCGAGGATTATGATTTGATAGACCCTCGAACCAAGAAGAAGGTAGGGAAACTCAACGCCGCCAGAGTCCTGGATGCTATAGTGGAAATGGCCTGGAAAAATGGGGAGCCGGGTCTAGTATTCCTGGATGAAATTAATCGAGATAATCCTACCCCAGAGTTAGGTGAAATAGAATCCACAAACCCCTGCGGAGAACAACCTCTGCTTGCCTATGAGAGTTGCAATCTCGGTTCTATCAATCTCTCGTCGATGGTTACCGACCATAGGATCAACTGGGATAAACTGCGAAAAACTGCTCATACCGCCGTACATTTCCTGGATAATGTGATTGATGTCAATAGGTATCCTTTGGCTAAAATCGAGCGAAATACCAAGGCTACCCGAAAAATAGGACTAGGAATAATGGGATTTGCCGACATGCTCGCCAGATTGAATATTGCCTATGACTCGAAAGAAGGTATCGCCACAGCGGAAAATATTATGAAATTCGTCCAGAAAGAGGCTCAAAAGGCTTCTCAAAAACTGGCTGAAGAGAGGGGAGTATTCTCCAGCTACGACAAAAGCATACACCGAGAGAGGGGCGTGAAGCTCAGAAATGCCACTACTACTACCATAGCTCCCACAGGAAGCATAAGTATGATTGCTAATTGTTCTTCAGGGATAGAGCCCTTTTTTAGTCTCCTCTATCACAAAGAGGTACTGGGAGGAGAGAAGCTTCTCTATGTGAACGAAGAGTTTGAAAGAGTGGCTCAGCAAAAGAAATGGTACTCACCCCAGCTTCTAAGGGATATAGTAGACAATAGAGGATCTTGCCGAGGAATAGCCAAAGTCCCTCCAGAGGTACAGGACGTTTTTGTCACCAGTTTTGATATCAGCCCTGAGGATCATATCAAAATGCAGGCTGCCTTCCAGAAATACACGGACTCAGCGGTCTCAAAAACCGTCAATTTCCCCAATGAAGCCACCAAAGAAGATATCAAAAGGTCGTATCTTCTTGCACATAAGCTTGGATGTAAAGGAACTACAGTTTATCGTGACCAAAGTAGAGAAGAACAAGTTTACACCACGGCGAAACCCAGGGAAAAAAATAGACTACTGCCTCGACCACGAGAAAGAGTTATCTCTGGAATAACTATAGAAACAAGAACCGGCTGCGGAGATCTTTACGTTACCATAAATGAAGATGAGAGGGGAAATCCGTTTGAAGTTTTCGCCCAACTAGGAAAGTCTGGCGGGTGCGCCGCCTCTCAAACGGAAGCCATCGGCCGTTTGACCTCTCTATGCCTGAGGAGTGGCATTTCCTGGCAACAGGTAGCCAAACAACTAAAAGGCATAACCTGCGATCGATCCTATGGATTTGGCAAGGAGAAAATTCTCTCCTGTGCTGACGCGGTAGCTAGAGCTATCGAATTGCACGGGGAGTCTAAGAAATCTAGAGGCGGCCAGAAAAATCCCTTGCCTTCCCTGGAAAAGCCCCGAATAGACGACAAGGTTAAATCCAACCAGGAGTCTGAGGAGAGCGCATTCCGAAGGGGTAGATGGATAGGAGCTTGCCCGGACTGCGGTTCCAGTGCCATTGAGTACGAAGGAGGATGCTTCATCTGTAAGTCCTGCGGGTACACGGAATGTAGCTAGCCACTAATTCCCGGTGTGCCAATTTGGGGAATGGATGCTCGAGAAAGTCCTTCAATTCGAATTTGCACCAGGATCCCAAGGACCAAAATATCAAAGAGATGTTATAGGCGCGAGAAAACGGTGCTCTCCGGTACATCACTGGCCCCTTAAGCCGACGCCACTTTCTACCTTCACCCACTTCAGGATCCCGGAATGAGAAAGAATTCAAAATTCGAGAAAGACTGAGGGATCCAATTTCATCTTAAGGATAGAAAAACTGAACGAGGTAACGCTCCAGGCAGCAGCTAAGATCAATCTTTATCTGGACATACTGGCGAGGCGCAGTGATGGTTATCACGAGATTGAATCCATTATTCAGTCGGTGAGACTGTATGATAAGCTCATCTTGAGGCCCAGAAGGAGTGGAATCAAGATTCTTTGCAAGAACAAGAGAGTTCCCCTGGACCAGGGAAATATCTGCTATCAAGCAGCGGAAAGTCTCTTAGCGACAGTTGGAATAAAACAGGGACTAGAAATAGAAATTCAAAAGAATATTCCCGTGGGATCAGGACTGGGAGGAGGTAGTGCCGATGCCGCCGCTACCCTCATAGGTATGAGGAAGATCTTTGACATTGATATTTCTTTCTTGGATCTCTCAAAGTTAGCTCTTGGATTGGGATCGGATGTTCCCTTTTGCCTGGCAGGGGGGACAGCTCTAGTTCGAGGAAGGGGAGAGAAAATTGTACCTCTTCCCCCCCTAAAAGACGGCTGGTTCCTCCTGGTGAATCCCGGAATCCCAATTTTTACCTCGTGGGTGTACTCCAGACTCAAGGGAAAATTGACAAAAAAGAGACTAGATATTAAACTCGTTAAAGAATTGTTGAAAGAGGAAGGGATAAGAGGAGTAAAGAAATTTCCTCTGTATAATAAACTGGAGGAGGTGGTTGTTGAAGAATTTCCTGCTCTGCGAGAAATCAAAGCGAAGCTCATAGAAGCAGGAGCAACAGGTGCCTTAGTGACGGGAAGTGGGTCTACTGTTTTCGCGGTGGCGGAAGATCAAGAGAAAGTGACGAGTATTCTTGCTAAACTAGGAAGAAAATTAAGAGTTAATGCAGTACGAGCCACCGATAAAAGCGTCAAGGAGGCCTAGGGTGAATATCTCGGAAGTAAAGATCAGGAAAGTTGAGGGCAAAGACAGGTTCAAAGCCTGGGCAACCATAACTTTTGATGATTCATTCCGGATTCACGGACTCAAAGTAATCCAGGGAAAGGACGGTCCTTTTGTGGCTATGCCTTCTCGTAAGCTGCCCAATGGAGAATTCATAGATACTGCCTACCCACTTAACCAGGAATTGAGAGAACTCATTCAGGAAAGAGTACTGCAAGAATACGATCACCAAGGCTAATCCCAAACTCAGCTCTGATAACAGGACAGTGCGGAGTGCACCCTCAAAGCAACTCTTATCAATTTTTCCAGGGAAAAGGAGAATCAAAAAACAATGGAAGTCAAGGACAAAAAATGGGTGCTGGAGCAAGCAAGGAAGCATAAGGTGAGCTTTTTCCGTCTGTGGTTTGTCGACATATTGGGATTTCTGAAAAGCTTTTCCATCCCCTTGGAGGAGCTGGAAGTAGCTCTGGAAGAGGGCGCAGGATTTGATGGCTCATCTATCGAAGGATTTAGCAGAATCGAAGAGAGCGATATGATGGCTATGCCAGATCCTTCAACCTTCTGCATCATCCCTCAGGTGAGAGACCAATTTGGGGGGGTGGCACGGATGTTCTGTGACATTCTGCACACAGATGGGACTCAATACGAAGAAGATCCCCGATATGTCTTAAAGAGAACTCTCAAAAGAGCAGCTGAATTGGGATACACTTTCTATGTGGGACCGGAGCTTGAATATTTTTACTTCAAATCCAGCCAAATACCTCCTCAAGGACTGGATGATGGCGGCTACTTTGATCTCGTTCCACAGGATCTGGCTAGTGATTTCCGGAGAGAAACAGTTTTCGCCCTGAAGAAAATGGGAATCGAGGTAGAATGCAGCCATCACGAGGTTGCTCCCAGTCAGCATGAAATTGACCTCAGGTATACTGATGCTCTGACTACGGCTGACAGTACTATGACCTGTCGGCTGGTGGTAAAGGAGATAGCTCTAAAAAACAATATCTACGCTACGTTCATGCCCAAACCAGTTTACGGGATCTGTGGGAATGGCATGCACACCCATCAGTCTCTTTTCAAGGGAGGTGTTAATGTCTTCTTTGATCCTGACGCTGAACATCACCTATCAGAGATAGCTAAAAGATACATTGCGGGACTCCTGAGACATGTCCGAGAATTTGCCCTGGTGTCAAATCAATGGGTGAATTCGTACAAAAGACTGGTCCCTGGATTCGAGGCTCCCGTCTATCTTTCCTGGGCTCTGAGAAACCGATCTGATCTTGTCCGAGTTCCGAGTTACAAGCCGGGTAAGGAGGAGGCTACCCGGGTGGAACTAAGATCACCTGATCCTGCCTGCAATCCCTATCTGGCCTATGCGGCAATGCTAGCAGCAGGATTGGAAGGAATAGAGAAAAAATATGATTTCGTACCTCCCGTAAAAGAAAATGTTTACGAAATGAGCGATAAGGAAAGAGAGAGAAGGGGGATTGAGTCCCTTCCTGAGAATCTGTGGGAGGCTATAAAGATAGCCGAGAAGAGTGAGTGGCTGAAGAAAGCTCTGGGAAAGCCTCTATTCTATAAACTCATAGAAAACAAGAAAATGGAATGGGAAAGATATCGATCCCATGTAACCTCTTACGAATTGGAAGAGTATCTTCCCCGTCTCTAGGTCTATGGTACCTCTTATCTAAAAATGAGCGGGACTACGTCCTAGAGGATTTTACCGTCCCGCTCTATACCCCGCCTTGTCTGCATTAATCTCGGCACGATTCTCCTGAAGGATCAGGGAATATCTCGGAACTCTTCCCCTTTGTCGCTGCGTATCAGGTTCGCATTATCTCTGAAGGAATAAACGGATGAAATTCAAGTCAGGATTCGTTAGTTTGATAGGCAGGCCCAACGTGGGAAAATCTACCCTCATTAACTACCTGGTGGGAGATAAAATCGCTATTGTCTCTGAAAAACCTCAGACTACTCGCAACGTCATTCGGGGAATAGTCACTTTCGAGGAAGCCCAAATAGTCTTTCTCGACACGCCGGGAATAGTCCGTTTAAGTCAGGCAAAGACTCCTCTCGACAGGCACATTATTGAGCAAGCCCTCAGGGGGCTCGGAGGGGTGGATATGATAGTGCTCATGGTAGATTGTACCTCTCCTATTTCCGAAGAAGACAAATTCATCGTAGAGAAACTAAAGACAATAGAAAAAGTAGTCTTCCTGGCTATGAACAAAATTGACAAAATCAAAGAAAACCAACTCAGGTCCTTGTGGCAGGTCTACGAAAATCTTTTCCCTTTTGCTCGCATCATCCCTATCTCCGCTAAGAAGGGAACCAACATATCCATTCTGGGGGGGGAAATGATCCGGTACCTTCCCGTGCATCCTCCCTACTACAGTTCAAGTTTAGTTACCGATCAGCCCGAGCGTATCCTGGTAGCTGAGCTCATCAGAGAAAGAATATTTGCCCTGGCTCATCAGGAAATTCCCTATTCAGTCCTGGTTAAGGTGAATCAATTCGAACAGAGAAAAGAGGACTTAATTTATGTTCAAGCCACCCTTTACGTAGAGCATCGCTCCCAAAAGGGTATTCTTATTGGGCGAGCAGGGAAAATGGTAAAAATGATAGGAGAGACGGCCCGAGGCGAAATAGAAGAGCGTCTGGGCTGCCGAATCTATCTGGAGCTTCGAGTAGCAGTAAAAAAGGGGTGGCGGCGGCGAAAGGAATTCTTCAAGGATTTAGGGTACGAGCTGTAAAACTGACAAGAAAGTCAAGACCCACAAAGACCGGAATGCACACCGGCGTTAATACCCCTCAAGCGGGATTGCACCGGGAAGATAGCTTTAACATAGCCGTCATCCTGGCTCGTTTTTCCCGGAGTGACGGTACCCTAGAGATGTTTTGGCTTACCCCGGGCTCCTTTGCTGCGCCTATACCTTTCCCCCTCGCTGTAAATACATCCGCAATATTGCTGGCGGTACAAACCCATTTCCCTTGCTAGATCCACACCTTTTCGCCATCCTCCTTGAACCTCTTCCAAATAGGGCCTAACAGAGTGCTCTTTCCCCACCTCCCTCATAATCTCCTCAAGCAACTGTTTATCCTGATGAGGAGACAGGAGTAGAGTTGAGCTAAAATAGTGAAAGTTTCCCTTCCGGGCCACCATAGCCGTCATCTTTAACCTCATGTGATAGCATACCCGGCAGCGTTCTTCCTCCCGATAAACCACCTGACGAAGAAAACCTTTCAGGTCATAATCATCTTTATAGAGAATCCGTACCTTTTCTCTTTCTACCCAGATCCTCACTGCCCCCAGACGCCTCTGGTATTCAAGAAAGGGATGAATATTGGGATTATACCAGAAAGCAAAGACTTCCTTAAAATCCTTTCTTAACTCTGAAAAAGTATGAATAACACAGGGAGCACAGCAAATGTGCAGAAGAAGTCTTCCTGAAGAAATAGACGAACTCAGCCGCATCTTTTTTGGCGCTTTCTAGCCCAGCACCGCTCCTTGACTCGCTGGGCCAACTAGCCGGCTATAACGAGCCAAATAACCTTCTTTTATTTTACAGGCAGGTCTTCGCCAGCCTTTTTTTCTCTCTTCCAGCTCCTTTGAAGATAAATTCACTTCCAATCTTCTTCCCGGAATATCAATCAAGACCTTATCCCCATCTTTCAGCAGAGCAATACAGCCCCCTTCTTGAGCCTCAGGAGAAATATGCCCTACACAGGGGCCCCTTGTTCCTCCTGAGAAGCGACCATCGGTGATGAGGGCTGCTTTCTGGGATAACCCCATTCCGACCACTGCCGAGGTTGGCGATAGCATTTCGCGCATCCCTGGTCCCCCCTTAGGTCCCTCATAACGAATGACGATGATCTCTCCCTCATTTATCTCATCCTTATGAATCGCCCCCACGGCTTCTTCCTCACTGTCAAAGACCCTCACTATACCTTCAAGCTTTCTCCGCTGCTCGGCTACGGCGGACTGTTTCACCACAGCACCTTCGGGAGCTAAAGATCCGTAAAGGACGGCGATACCTCCTTCTTTATGATAGGGGCAAGATAAGTCTCTAATTATTTCCCGATTATGCACCCGGCCTTCTTCAGCTATTCTTTTGATACTCTTGCCACATACGGTGGGATAATCAGCCAGATGCTCTCGAAGGGTATTAAGCAGCCCCGGAACGCCTCCCGCCTCCTCCAGATCTTCCATAAAGTTCTCGCCCCCAGGCCTTAGATTAACCAAATGGGGGATCTGGCGGCTTATTCTATCAAATGATGATAAAGACAATTTGACTTTTGCTTCATATGCAATAGCCAGAAGATGCAAAACCGTATTGGTAGATCCTCCCAGAGCCATATCTGCCCGTATGGCATTCTCAAAAGCTTCCTTGACCATAATTTTCCGGGGCAAAAGGTCCTCCTCGATTATTTTCACCACCCTTTTGCCGCTCTCATAAGCGAGCTGGCCTCTTTTCGCAGAAACAGCCAGGGCCGTTCCTGAGCCCGGCAAGCTCATCCCCAAAACCTCACCGAGACAAGCCATGCTGTTAGCGGTGTAAAGCCCAGAGCAGGAGCCTACTCCGGGGCAAGCTTCTTTTTCCAGTGATGCCAGGTCCTCTTCAGTTATCTCACCCGCCTTCAGCCTGCCCAAAGCCTCCCAGGTATCCCGGACATAAGAGAGTCTTCTTCCCTCATGTCTTCCCGAAAGCATAGGACCAGCAGTGATAATGATCGTCGGGATATTGACTCGGCCGGCCGCCATGAGACATCCAGGAGTAATTTTGTCACAGTTGGTTAAAAGAACGAGCCCATCAAGACAGTGGGCCTGGGCTACTGATTCGATAGAATCAGCCACCAGCTCCCTCAAGGGAAGAGAGTATCTCATTCCTCCGTGTCCCATTGCTATCCCATCACAAACAGCAGGAACTCCAAAAATAAAGGGAGTTCCCCCTCCCGCTTCTACTCCCTTTTCAATAAATCTTTCAAGTTCCCTCATCCCTGCGTGACCAGGCACCAGGCTGCTGAAACTGGAGACGACCCCCACGAAGGGTCTCTCCAGATCCCCTTTTCCGAGACCGGTGCTGTAAAGAAGGGCCCGGTGAGCAGTTCGCTCCACCCCTTTTTTTATCTCGTCACTTCGTCTTGAGCTCATTTTTCACTCCGTCAACTGCCTTCTTTCTCCTCCGTCAGTCTACGTCTTCCCTAGTATTGGGCCTGCTACATCCCATCCGCTCGTGAGTTGCTAAGTTTAGATAAGCAAATAGCCAGTGCGAAGCAAAAGCTTTTTGCACCGGCTATTCTCAAAAGACTATTCTTTTCACCTGCCCCAGACGTGTGAGTTCTGCCGCACCACAAGACAAGAGCTAATCGGTCGACCTATCTAGAAAGCATAACCCACGCCAACACCGACTTCCCCGTTTATCCCTTCCCAAGGATAGCTGCGTCCTTCAATCGATAGAGACCCAATTAAGATAGCTAATACTAAAGCTGGTTCCACGGTGAATCGCTCTCCGAAGATCCACTTGTAGCCCACCGCTCCCCTGAGTCCAAAGAAAATGGAAGACTCTTCATCCCCTCGGTATTCAGCAGAATGATATTCCAGACTCGCACTACCTCCAAACCAGAGTCTTTCGGGAGCGCTAAGATTAAGATATCTCTTTATACCAACACCAGCACCGAGAACAGTCGATTCCCAGCGGCCACTATCTCTGAAAGAAAGATGCGCCTGCCCGACAAAGGACATGTTGGGCTTCCAAACCTTCTCATACTCAGCAAAAGAACCCCCAAGAAAAAGGCCCATAGGATTCACACTTATAACACTACCAAATTCCCCCTCTGCCCTTGCCTCTTGTGAAAATACCATCTGGGTGCCCCCAATGAGCAACAGAAACATCATCAAGACGGTGCCTACTTTCGCCATCGCTCTTTTACCTGTCATATCCGTCCTCCTTTCGGACTTCCTTCATGATGTGCCATTAGACAAGGAAAATCTAGGCTCACTCGTGGCTCCTTATTCGTCGCCACCAGCCCCCCTGGATGCGTTCGGCTCGGCTTCGAATCCCCTTTCTCTGGAAGGATGAAAGATTTGGTGGAGGCAGGGGGATTCGAACCCCCGACCTCGTCCACGCCAAGGACGCACTCTCCCAACTGAGCTATGCCCCCCCCTCTAAACCGTCCTTCTCGCATCAGCCCACAGTCTTTCCAGCTGATAGAACTGTCTTGCCTCCTCAGAGAATATATGCACCACTACTGGACCAAAATCCATGAGGATCCACCGATCGTTCATGAAATCTTTAGGATTGACAAGTCTTACCTGCTCTTCTCTCAATTTCCTTGCCAGCTCTTGCGCAATGGTACGCATATGCACGGAAGACTCCGCGCTCATCATGATAAAATAGTCACTCATTATGCAAATTCCCTTGAGATTGAGAACAACCACATCCTGGGCTTTTTTGTCCTCCACTATCCTGATGACGTGTCTAGCCAACTGCTCAGAGATCAAACTGCCAGGCCTCCGCTCCAAATTCCAATAGTGAGGATTTTTTCTTTACTACAAAACTCCTACCCTCCTTGGTCTTCTCAAAAACATCCATTTCTTCCGGAAGTTACCAGACTTGTTTCTCTGCCAACCCTCTCGTATGTCACCTCTCGCCCATCGGTCTAAGTTTTTTTTGCTCAAAGAGGGGACTCCTAGGCTTTTCAAACTTCCTGGTACAATTTGTTTTTATGTATGTACTTCTCTACGGCCTCGGGAACAAGATACTTGATAGTTCTTCCCCTCCTTATTCTTTCCCGAATCTCCGTGGAAGAGATAGCTAGGGCTGGAACCTCAACCAAATAAGTACATCGGCGGAAAAGAGGATCAATTTTGTCCATATCTAGCTTGTATCCCGGTCGCGAGACAGCAATGAATTTAGCTATCTCCGGTAGGTTCTCCTTTTTATGCCAGGTAGATATCTCAGCAATCGCATCGGCCCCGGTAATGAAGTAAAAATCTCCTTTACCCCTACCCCCATAAATCTCTTTTAGCTCGAGAATAGTATCCCTGGTATAAGACTCACCTCCTCGATCGATTTCTAACGAGGAGACGGAAAAGTATTCATTAGTGCCGGCAGCAAGAAGAGCCATCATCCAACGATGTTCTGGAGAAGCAATCTCACCCGCATGTTTATGAGGAGGCTTTCCTGAGGGTACGAAAAGAATCTCGTCCAGTTTGAACTCGTCCCTGACAAATTCAGCAGCAATAAGGTGACCATGATGAATGGGATTGAAGGTTCCTCCCATGATGCCCAGCTTAGACCAATCCTTCTTCATTTGGCATATTCTACAGCTCGATGTTCTCTAATCACAGTGACTTTGATTTGCCCGGGATAGGTGAGTTCTTTTTCTATCCTGCCGGAAATCTCTCGACATAACCTCTCCGCTTCCTCATCGCTAACCTGCTCAGAGTGAACAATTATGCGCACTTCCCTTCCGGCCTGAATGGCATAGGCCCTATCTACCCCGGGGAAAGAGTTTGCTATTTCCTCCAGATTCTCCAGACGCTCAAGATAAGCCTCAAGAACCTCTCGTCTTGCTCCAGGTCGAGCGGCAGATATAGCATCTGCGGCTTGAATCAACACAGCTAGAATACTTGCGGCAGGTTCATCCTCATGATGAGCGGCCACAGCATGGACAACGGTAGGATCCTCACCGTACCGCTTGACCAGATGCGAGCCAATCACAGCATGAGGACCTTCCACTTCTTGGTCAACAGCCTTTCCAATATCATGCAGAAGTCCAGCTCTCTTTGCTTGAGCAGGATCCACTCCTAATTCTGCAGCCAGAATACCCCCAATATACGAAACCTCCTTGGAGTGCTCTAACACGTTCTGGCCATAGCTAGTACGAAACTTTAGCTTCCCTACCAGATTAACGAGCTCCGAAGGAAGATCCGAAATTCCCATATCGAAGGTTGCTCGTCGTCCCTCCTCTTTTACGATCTCTTCCACATCCTTCTTGGCTTTTCCCACTATCTCCTCAATTCGGGCTGGGTGAATCCGAGTATCAGAAATAAGACGCTGCAGGCTAATCTCCGCAATTTTTCTTCGCAACGGATCGAAACACGATATAACCACAGTTTCGGGAGTATCGTCTACAATCAAATCCACGCCTGTGAGAGCTTCAAATGTTCTTATGTTCCTGCCCTCCCTTCCAATCACTCTGCCCTTCATCTCATCGTTAGGCAGAGCCACCGCAGAAACTGTAGATTCTACTACCTCGTCCACAGCAAGACGCTGAATGGCGACGGCAATAGTCTCTCTTGCTTTTCTGCCTGCTACTTCCTTGGCCTCCCTCTCCGCCTTTTGAATAATCTGATTAGCTTCTTCCTTAGCCTCTTTTTTGATGTTATCCAGAAGAATCTTCTTTGCTTCTTCTGAAGAGATGCCGGCTATCCTCTCCAGTTCTCTTTTACACTTATCTTCAAAAATCTTTATTTGTTCTTTTTTCTCCTCAAGGCTCCTTTCTTTTGAAAGTAGCTCCACGCTATCCTTCTCCACTTTCTCCACTCGACGATCTAGAGTCTCTTGTCTTTCCGTCAACCTTTTGGCTAGCTTGCCTAGTTCTTCTCTTTTCAGTCGTGTCTCTTTCTCGAATTCGGCCCTTACTCGATGGAGCTCCTCTCTTTTCTCCAGCTCAATCTCTCTTCTCTTGCCCCTTATTTCCTCCTCTGCCTGGGCTAATTTTTTCTGGGCTTCATTAAGCACGGATCTCGCTCTTGCCATGCTAAGAAGAGTAGCTACCGCCCATCCTCCTAGAACTCCTAACAAAACATAGATTAGATTCGGGTTAATCGCCATCACCCCCCATCTATTTTCAAAGATCTAGATATTCGAATTCTCGAATATCTGATGACTTAGGTAAATTTTTTGCTTTGCTTCCTACATCATCACAGCCCTTGTAAGAGGTGTGATAACCTAAAATATAATTTTTGTTGCTTTTGTCAAGAGGTGTCTCGGCACGATTTTCCCTTGCTCCACAGGAACCCTCTTCCCGTCTTCGACGGCAAGCGTGTCCCCAATGTCACTTCGGAAAGATGTGCCTCGAAACTAGCAACAACAAAACCCCTTCTGTCTGGCACATCAATACTTTCCTGGTGGTATCAAGAATGAACATGGTGGGTAGCCGCCCCATCCCCAACTTGACTTCACTTGTAAGAGCTGTTATCATCCAGACCGTGTTAACAGAACGAATGAATCCCGAACCTTGGTGCTGACTGTGGAAACAAGAAGGATCGCCCAAGCTTCTGGGCAAGCCTCAGGGCTTGCCGGGATACCCGAGACGTCTGTTCAGAGCAGACAAGATATTTGAAGAAGGGAAGAAATTCACACATGAAGGTAGCAGTGGTAGGAGCAGGGGAAACAGGATTCCATATTGCTCAGAGCCTATCCAATGAGGGACACAGTATAGTAGTCATTGACACTCAGGAAGAGACTCTTGAGCACGTGAGAAATTCCTTGGACGTCCTGGCAATTCTAGGGGATGGGTCCAGCCATAGGATCCTGGAGGAAGCGGGAGTTAAGGGGTCAGATTTTTTCGCCGCTGTTACCAACAATGACCGCGTTAACATCATAGCGGCCCTCTTAGCCAAAACGTACCAGGTTCCAAGAGCAGTCGTGCGAATTAGTGATCCTCAACAGCTAGACAATCCGGTCCTGCTGAAAGAGACGGGATTATACGTCGTATATCCTGAAAAAGTGGTAGCTGACAAGATCGCTCAGTTGATCGAGGTACCTTTCGCCTCTCTCTCAGAAATATTTGCCGAGGGAAGAGTTCAGATGCTCAAATTGGAGGTAAAGAAGGGAGCGGCCCTCGAAGGAAAGAGATTAAGTGAACTGCAGAGGCTATCCTCCTGGATTCTGGTTGCTCTTTCAAGAGGAGGAGAACTCACCATTCCCCGGGGAGATACCCTGATTCAGGCAGGGGATTACGTCATCGGCTTGGGAATAAAAGAAGCTCTCAAAGAATTAGAAGAATTGGTGGGACCTTCGGAGCCGAGAACTAAAAGAGTAGTCATTCTGGGAGGAGGAAAAATAGGGTATTATCTTCTGAAAGAACTCTCTGGTCGAGGGATTTCCCTTCGCCTTATCGAAACTTCGCCACAAAGATCCCTGGAGTTGGCACAGGAGTTGTCTAACGTGCTGGTATTTAAGGGCGATGGTACCAGCGGAGAAGTTCTCAGGGAAGCGGGGATCGAGGATGCTGACTATTTTGTCGCCCTAACCCGCGATGATGAGATCAACATACTGGCTTCCCTTTGCGCTAAGAATTTGGGCTGCAAGAAAGTCGTCATTCTCTCAAGAAAAATGGATTACACTCCAATAGTACAGAGAGTGGGGATCGACGTGGCTATCAGTCCCCCACTCGCAGCTGCCAGTGAAATAATGCGCCATATTCGAGCAGAAAGAGTACTGTCTCTATCCCTTCTAGAGGGAGGTAAAGGAGAAATTCTGGAAGTTATGGTCAAGGAGACCTCCCGCATTGCCGGAAAACCCCTTCGAGATACCCCCTTCCCTGAGGGGGCTCTGATAGCAGCTGTCGTCAGGGACCGTAAGATCATCATTCCTCGGGGAGACACCATCGTTGCTCCCAATGACCGAGTAATCGTTTTCATGTTACCAGAGGCAGTGAAAAAAGTAGAAAGGCTCTTCGGCTAGATTAACCTCCCAAGATGAATCCCAAGGTAGTTTTCTATTCGGTGGGAAAACTGACAAAGTTCCTGGGTGCCTTGATGGGTATACCCTGTGCTCTATCTCTGGTTTACAGAGAGCCGGATTTTTTTCCACTTGCTATCGCGGCAACCGTAACGCTCCTCAGCGGGTATCTAATAGAAAGGCTTTGTTCTCGAGCCAAAGATGAGGAGATTAGGCACAGAGAAGCATTTGCCATTGTAAGCTTGGGGTGGGCAATAGTGGCGCTCTTTGGGTCCATCCCCTTTCTCTTAGGAGGAACTTTCTCCAGCTTCATCGATGCTTACTTCGAAAGTATGTCCGGGTTTACCACTACCGGAGCGACGGTTCTTACCAATATTGAATCTCAACCCCACGGTATTCTTTTCTGGAGAAGCTTTACTCAATGGCTGGGAGGAATGGGTATCATTGTCCTGGGCATAGCTGTCCTTCCCAAGCTTACCGTGGGAGGAATGCAACTTCTGGCAGCGGAATCTCCCGGACCTTCACCAGAAAGACTAAAGCCTCGCATCGCGGAAACAGCGAAAATCATGTGGGGAATTTACCTTCTTTTCTCCTTTAGCGAGGTTGTTCTCCTAAAACTCGCTGGACTATCCCTCTTTGATTCTGTCATCCACATGTTCAGTACCATGCCTACGGGAGGATTCTCCTCTCACACTTCGAATATCGGTTTTTTTGACCAGGCTAAGGTAGAAACCATTATCACCTGCTTTATGTTTTTGGCCGGAGGTAACTTTGCTCTGTACTATTATTTCCTCAAAGGAAACCCAAGGAGACTATTTAGAGACAGCGAATTTAGATTCTATGGTTTTGTGGTGATTGCTGCTATCATTCTGGTAACTCTCAATCTGTGGGGTGGGACCTATAAATCTGTATGGTCCTCTTTTAGGTACGCGGCCTTTCAAGTGGTTTCCATAAATACTACCACGGGATTTACTACCCAGGACTTTGACCTCTGGCCGCCTCTGTCCCGGGGCATCCTTCTTCTCCTCATGTTCATAGGGGGCTGTGCTGGGTCCACGGGAGGAGCTATGAAGAACGTAAGAATACTCATCCTCCTAAAAAAGGGTTACCAGGAACTGGTGCGTCTTGTACGCCCCAGGGCGGTTATCCCGGTAAAACTGGGAGATAGGCCCGTAGAAGAAGCAGTAATCGCTGGGATCACAGGATTTTTCATCCTGTACATTCTTCTCTTTCTCGTCTCCTCCCTCATCCTTATGAAACTAGGAGTTGATATGATAAGTTCGGTGGCGGCTACGGCAGCTACCATCGGAAATGTTGGACCGGGTCTTGGATTAATAGGGGCCTCCAGGAACTATGCCTTCCTCCCCCCGGTAGCAAAGGGAATTCTCAGTCTCAACATGCTCCTGGGCCGTCTGGAGATCTATACGGTGCTGGTCCTTTTGCTCCCCGCCACCTGGAGGAAGTGAGACCTGCTTGACCTGAGATATGCAAGTGCTACTATGGAAAGACTGTGGATCTCAAGGAGAACTCAAGACCTGCCAATGTGAAGCATCTCTCCTTGAATCCCTTGGAAACCACCTAGGCAATGAGCCGGGATGGCGGAAGTGGTAGACGCGCATGGTTGAGGGCCATGTGGACATAAAGTTCATGGGGGTTCAAATCCCCCTCCCGGCACCATCCTCCCACACTTTGAGTTCCTAAAGCAAGCCTCAAGAGTTTCAAGTCTTTCCCGAGACGAGAAGACGAGCAGAAGGAATCAGAAGCTTCCATGCAGCGACGACGGGGAACAGTCCCGAGGTATTCTTGACAGGCAGATTAGGATATTGTAAGTTATCAACCTACTCCAGACAAAGAGGATAGCTTTGAAAGAGTGCATCTTCTCCAAGGTGGCCGGCTCTCAAATTATGAGCATCAAGCCTTATAAGCCGGCCAGGTCTTTAGAGGAAGTCAAGAGGGAATTTGGGTTGAAAAGAATCATTAAGCTTGCCTCCAATGAGAATCCTCTCGGTCCATCGGCCAAGGCGATTCAAGCTATCAGGGACTGTACCTCCCAGATTTACTTTTATCCTGACGGAGCCGGGCGAAAGCTGAGAGGAGCCCTATCTCGAAAACTATCAATGGACTGCGAAAACATAATTTTGGGCAACGGTTCCGATGAAATTCTCTCCATAATTGCCCGAGTTCTCCTCCATCAGGGGGACGAGGCAATAATGGCCACTCCTTCGTTCTTAATGTATGAGATAGGCGCAAATCTCAGTCAGGCCAAAATCGTGTCCGTCCCGCTAAATAACTTCAGGATTGATTTGGACGAGATGCTTGGTGCCGTCACGCCAAAGACACGGGTAGTCTTCGTAGCCAATCCCAACAATCCTACAGGAACCATAGTAAAAAAGGAGGAAGTAGAGACATTCGTAGGTCAGCTCCCTGAGGGCATACTAGCCGTTTTTGACGAAGCCTATTATGAATATGTGGAGGCAGAGGACTTTCCGCAAACCCTGGATTTAATCAGAAACCGTCCAAATATCATCGTTCTTCGCACTTTCTCAAAAATCTATGGTCTGGCAGGTCTTCGAATTGGCTATGGAGTTGCTGCAAGGGAAATCGTTGATATACTTAACAGAGCGCGCTCGCCCTTCAATGTCAATTTTCTTGCTCAGGTAGCTGCTCTAGCCAGTCTTACCGATGAAGAGCAGGTGCGAAGAAGCAGACAACTAGTAAGGGAAGAAAAGAGGTTTTTCTACTCGCATCTCAGGAGACTGGGACTTTTCTTTGTTCCCACGGAGGCTAATTTCATCCTCATTGAGGTAGGAAAGAAAGCAAAACAGGTTGAGCATAGACTTCTCGAGAAAGGAGTAATCGTCAGGGGAATGCAGGCTTACGACCTGCCGGAGTTTATGAGGGTGACTATTGGGACAAGGGAACAAAATGAAGAGTTTATGCGGGAACTCGAAACAACTCTCTCTTCTTAGTCGAAAACGTGTAGTTATTACTATCGACGGACCCGCCGCTTCGGGGAAGAGCACCGCAGCCCGTCTTCTAGCAAAAAAACTGGGGTATCTTTACCTTGATACCGGGACTATGTACAGGGCCTTGACATGGAAGGCTTTAAGAGATAAAGTAGACATCAAAAATCCCAAAGCCCTATCAGATCTAGCAAGAAACACCCGAATTTTCCTAAAACCTGAATCGGATTTGAACATTCGGATCTACCTGGATGGTAAGGACGTAACCTCATCTATTCGCTCCTCTGAGGTGAATAACTATGTCTCTCTGGTTTCAGCGGCAGGAGGACTAAGGGAAGTAATGGTGGCTCAGCAAAGAGAAATTGCCAACCGGGGAAGCCTAATTGCTGAAGGGAGAGATATGGGGACGGTCGTCTTTCCCGAAGCAGATGTCAAGATCTTCCTCGAGGCTTCGTTCCAGGAAAGAGCAAAAAGAAGATGGAAGGAAAACAAAGAAAAAGGCTTATCCATAACCAGGGAGGAGGTAGAGACTGAACTTGCCAATCGAGACCGCATAGATAGCCAGAGAAAAATCTCCCCTCTCAAGAGAGCCAAGGGGGCTCTCGTCATTGATAACAGTCATATGGACATACCCCAGACAGTGGAAAAAATGTGGGAGATAGTTACGAAAAAAATGAAATGTTAATGGAACTAGTGCCCTGGAGCAAGGCTATCTTGTGTTCAAAGAACAGGAAGAATGAAAGAAACCCCTCTCTGGTATTATTTCTTATGGGGGCTCACCCTCATAATCTTTAAGGTATCTTTCAAGATCAAAATTAGAGGTAAAGGGAACATCCCCTCAAAAGGACCGGCAGTTGTTGCCAGTAATCATCTGAGCTATCTCGATCCCATTGTGCTAGGCCTCATTACACCAAGAAGGATGAACTTCATAGCCAAAGAGGAGCTCTTTGGGAATTTCCTCTTTCGCGCGCTCATTACTCAATTGGGAGCTTTTCCCCTGAAGCGGGAAAGGTTCGACCGAGCAGGCTACGAGAAAGCTCTGGCTATCCTGAGAGAAGGGGGCATTCTCATTCTTTTTCCGGAAGGAACGCGGGCCCAACATGGAAAACCGGGACACCTAAGACAGGGTGCTGTTAGAATAGCTCTTAGAGCGGGAGTGCCTCTGGTTCCAATAGTCATTGCAGGTACGGACAGCATTCTGCCCAGAGGGAAAAGAACTATAAGGTTAGGGAAAATAAGAGTAGAGGTAGGAAAGCCTCTAGCAGCCGTGAAACTGGATAAGACTCAGGATTCGAGAAGAGAAACTGATGAGCTGCTTGGTTCTTTGAAAAGAAGAATGAAAAAACTGCGTGATGAGCTGTACAAGGAATAGCTCTCACCTCCTATTCTCCCACTCTAGGTTTTCCTGAAAGAGTTTCTGTTTTGGTGCGAAAATGACTTTGGCTTTGACGGAATAGCGATCTCTTTGTGATCTTGTTGGAGAAGATTCATGGATGTTTTTCTGACAGAAGAGATTGGATTCTGTTTCGGGGTAAGAAGAGCTCTAGCATTGGTGAGCGATGAGCTTAAGAGGGGAAATCACATCTACACCCTGGGAGATTTGATTCATAATACTGGAGTGGTAGAGAGCCTCAGGAAAAAAGGAGTTATCCCCATTTCTTCTCTCTCCCAAATAAGCAAGGGAACAGTAATTATCAGATCTCACGGGGCCAGTCCCTCCCTAATAAAGGAGGGAAGAAGGAAAGGATTGAAAATCCTCGATGCTACTTGCCCTTACGTCTTAAGGGTGCAAAACATAGCTCGATATTTTTCCATGAAATCCTATCAGGTCATAATCATTGGCCTGGCTACTCATCCTGAAGTGAAGGCAGTAATAGAGAATGTGGACAAGAGGCGCGCTTATGTGGTTAAGAACCCCCGGGAAGCGACAAGAATACCCTTTGCCTCAAAGATAGGCGTCGTTGCGCAAACCACGGAGAGTATTGACAACTTTGAGAAGATTGTGAAGAATTTGGTACAGAAGGGACGAGAAATCAGAATTTTTAACACTATATGCAAGGTCATTCGAGAAAGACAGGAGAATACAAAAAGGCTGGCCAAGAAGGTTGAAGCAATGATAGTGGTGGGTGGACATAATAGCTCCAATACCTACCAACTGGTTAAACTGTGTAAATTGTTGAAGGTCAAGACTTACTTTGTAGAAACTAGAAAAGACCTACAAACTCGCGAACTGAAGCATCTTAAGAAAGTGGGCCTGGTTGGAGGAACTTCCACTCCTATGAGGGCTCTTGAGGAGATAAGAGACTTCCTTCTATCCATAAACTAAAGCGAGGTCCAAGAGATGGGGCAAGAAGTGACCAAATCCAAGGAAGAAAGAATTCTGGATAAGGCTGCCGACAAAGTGATAAGAGCTGATCTGGACAAAGAGACCAAGAAAGAGAAGAATGACTTTACTGAGCTAGTTGAGGCATATAAGAATTTCCAGCCTCCGAAGCAGGGAGACGTCATAGACACCAAGGTTGTGCAGGTAACTAATGACGGAATCCTACTGGATATGGGCACCAAAAGTGAAGGTTTTATGCCTTGCCAAGAATTCTCCCAAAAAGAAGGCAAGAAACCCGAAGTGGGAGACCAGTTCAAGAGTTACATTTCAGGAAAAGATAAGAATGGACAGTTTCTGCTGTCCAAAAAAGAAGCGGATCTGCATCTGAGCTGGGCCAAATTCGAAGCAGCATTTGAGGAAGGCAAAAACATACAAGTGAAAGTGGAGAAAGTAGTCAAAGGAGGGCTTCTGGCTAGCTTGGGTGTGGTCAAAGCTTTTATTCCTGCCTCACACGTGAGCTTGCAGAAAGAAAACAATCTAGAAAGATTCATCGGGAGAAATCTAACCGTGAGGGTAATCGAACTGAAAAAGAGGTCAAATAATGTAGTTTTGTCTCATAAGTTCGTACTCCTGGAAGAAAGAGAAAAGAGAAAAGAGAAGACCTTGGCCGGCCTGGAAGAAGGAAAGACAGTAATGGGGAAGGTAAGTTCCATAACCAAATTTGGCGTCTTTGTCGATCTAGGAGGAATCGATGGACTAATCTATCCGGAAAGCCTCTCGTGGGGATGGGTTAATGATCCCTATGAGGTTGTTTCGGTTGGTCAGAAAATAAGGGTGCGAGTTCTAAAACTGGACAGAGAAAAGAGAAAGATTTCTTTGGGCCTAAAGCAAACAAAACCTGATCCTTGGACTCTGGCAGAGGAGAAATATCGGATAGGTTCAAATGTTGTGGGAAAAGTTACCCATCTCACCAACTTTGGAGCTTTTATAGAAATCGAGGAGGGGTTGGAAGGACTGCTTCATGTCTCTGATATTTCCTGGGATAGGCGTATAGCCCACCCCAAAGAGGTTTTGGTGGAAGGAAAAAAAGCGGAGGTAAAGATACTGGACATTGACGTCAAAAAGAAAAGGATTTCCCTGGGTCTAAAGCAAACAGAGCCTGATCCTTGGAAAAAGCTCTTGGGGGAATACGGGGTGGGAGACAAAGTCTCCGGTAGGGTAGAACAGATCACTAATTTTGGCGTTTTTGTCAATTTGGCTCCTGGAGTCGATGGATTCATTCATATCTCCGAATTGGATAAGGAATATACCTCGCATCCGGGAACCGTTACTTCCGTAGGTAGTCAAATAGAAGCAAGAATCGTGGAAATCGACACACAGAAGAGACGAATTAGATTAAGCATCCGTCAATTAAGAGAAAGGAAGGACAAAGAAGAGGCAGGTTACGTCTCCCCAAAAGAGGGTGAAGTAGTCATCGGAGATTTTGTTGAGGAGAAGATAAAACAGAAGCTCAAAGGGAATTTTGGAAAATAGAATGGCTTATTTTTTTCTCGCCATAGCGGTGGGTTATCTTCTGGGTTCCATCCCGTCGGGGTACCTGGTAGGAAAGGCGGCCAGGGGAATAGACATTAGAAGCTTTGGTAGCAGAAACATTGGGATGGCTAACGTCCAACGTATTCTAGGTTCAAGTCCCGCCCTCCTGGTACTGGGGGCAGATATGGGAAAGGGAGCTCTGTCCGTTTATCTGGGCACCTTTATCGCCTCTCTCGGACACATGAGCCCCCAGGTGATGGGGGGGATGGCGGGGGTCACATCCATCATTGGACACAACTGGCCCATTTTTCTGAAATTCAAGGGGGGGAAGGGAGTGGCAACCTCAGCCGGTGTTTTCCTCAGTCTCACCCCATTTCCCCTCATACTCTCAGCCCTGGTTATGGCTGCGGCGGTGGGATTCACTCGCTATATCTCCCTGGGGTCAATCACAGCAGCAGCAGCCCTCCCTTTCTTCATCTGGATCTGGACGAAGGAGATATCTTTTTATCTAATTCTGAGCGCCTTAGCCGCCTTTCTTATTTTCCTGAGGCATCGATCGAACTTGGGTCGCTTACTGAGGGGAGAGGAAAGGAGATTGGGAGAAAGAATGAAGGTAGGTACCAATCAGAGGTAGGTGCCTTTGCGAGCTTGTCTAGAATGGTGGAAAAGCTATTGTCCCATAAAGGAGGGGGAAAATGAACAAAGCAGAACTGGTGGAGGAGGTAGTCAGTCGAACCGGGCTCACCAAGAAGGCCGCGAGGGAAACGGTAGACACAATAACCTCAGCAATTACCGACTCCCTGGCCAGAGGGGAAAAGGTGACTTTGGTAGGTTTCGGAAGTTTCAAGGTAAGAAAGAGAAATTCCCGTCGCGGAAGGAATCCTCAGACCGGTAAAGAAATTCAGATTCCGGCTAAAGACGTTCCCAAGTTCGAGCCAGGCAAAAATCTGAAAGAAGCGGTGGCCTAAGAAATTCTTTTCGGGAGGTAGGAGAAATTTCTTCCTCTACCTCCCGAAACTATGTGTACGGAATCTTCAGTGACTGGGGCTCAAAAGAGAAAGACAGGGCTAACCTCGGTTCGGAAAAGGGGAGAGATTTGAAAAAAGAACTCACGCCAGGCAGAGTTCCTGACAAGCATTTTTTCTCTATAGGAGAGGTAAGCGAAATTGCTCAGCTGGCTCCGTCGGTTTTGCGTTTCTGGGAAAAACATTTCAGACAGCTCTCTCCTCGAAAAAGTAGAGGCGGACACAGAAGATATCAAAAGAAAGATTTGGAATTGATCTTGAAGATAAAAGATCTTCTCCACAATAGAAAATTCACCATCCAGGGAGCTCAAAAGAAGATAAGCAATCTGGATAAACAAAGAGAAATTGACCCTAACCTTTTAAAAAAGGAACTCCAGGAACTCCTGGAGATACTGGACTAATCTTAGGTTCTTGTGGCTGGTCGGGGCGTAGCGCAGCCTGGTTTAGCGCACTTGCATGGGGCGCAAGAGGTCACCGGTTCGAATCCGGTCGCCCCGACCATCTCTTTCTTAAGGGAAGCGGAATTCTAATGAAAAAAGAGCGTATCCTCAGTGGTATGAGGCCGTCAGGGAAACTACATCTGGGAAACTACCTGGGGGCTCTGTCGGACTGGGTTAAACAGCAGGAAAAATATGAGTGTTTTTTCATGATTGCTGATTGGCACGCTCTTACCGATAGAACAGACACACGCCAAATTCACCAGGATACGCAAGATATGCTTATAGACTGGCTTGCCGCTGGCCTTAATCCTCAAGAATCTACCCTTTTTCTTCAATCTCAGATTCCTGAACATGCTGAGCTTCATCTCATTCTTTCTATGATTACCCCTGTCTCTTGGCTGGAAAGATGTCCTACCTATAAGGAAAAACTGGAAATAGGACAGGAAAACAATTATGGCCTGTTGGGCTATCCGGTTTTGCAGACAGCCGATATCCTTATGTATAAGGCCAGTAAGGTTCCGGTGGGAGAAGACCAACTGCCCCATCTGGAACTCTCCCGGGAAATAGCTCGCAGATTCAACTATCTCTATGGAAATATCTTCCCCGAACCTGAACCTCTCCGCTATGACGCTGTCAAAGTTTTGGGACTGGATGGAAAGAAAAAAATGAGCAAATCCTACGGTAACGAGATCGCCCTATCTGAAGAGCCCCGCCTTATTGAGAAAAAAGTCCTTGGGATGTTCACTGATCCCAGAAAGATCTATTTGAAAGATCCCGGACATCCTGAGGAATGCAATGTGTATAGTTACCACCGAATTTTTGGTCCTTCCTGGGGCAAAGATCTTGATGGCATCTTTCAGGACTGCCGAGAAGGCAGGCTTCCCTGCACTCGATGCAAGAAGGATCTTGCTCAGGTGCTAATCAAGGCTCTTGCGCCATTCCGTGAGAGAAGGAAAGAGCTTGAGGTTAATCCCTCGGAGCTCGGGAAAATTCTGGCGGAAGGGAAAAAAGCGGCTAGTGAGGTAGCCAGGGCTACTTCGGATGAAATAAGAAAAGCCATGCACATCTCATCGGCTCAAGGATAGTAGCGAATGCACCAATACAGCAGGTGGCTACTGTTGTTTATTCTGGGGTTGGTAGGCTTAGCCATCTGGGCTGTCTATCCTCCAGGGGATAAGATCAAGCTCGGATTGGATCTAAAGGGTGGAATTCATCTTGTTCTGGAGGCAGATACCAGCAAACTAGAATCCTCCCAGGATCTGAGGGACGCAGTCAATGTGGCTCTAGAAATTATTAGAAATCGGGTTGACCAATTTGGGGTTAGCGAGCCTACCATCACCCGCCAGGGAACTGGTAGAATAACAGTAGATTTGGCAGGAATAGAGGACCCACAGAGAGCGGTAGAACTAATAGGAAAGACGGCCCTTCTTGAGTTTAAATTGGTGGACGAAAAAGGAGACCTCAAGAAGGCTCTGGAAGGTGAGATCCCCACCGATGATGAGGTACTCTATAAGTATGCTGATGGGAAGCCTGAGCCCTACCTCATCAAAAGAGAGACCCTTATTTCAGGCAGGTATATCAAGGATGCTCGGGTAGAGATTGACAGTTGGGGACAGCCTTATGTAGGCTTAGATTTTGACTCTGAAGGAGCCGAGTTGTTTGCTGAGATTACTGGAAGACATGTTGGAGAAAGATTAGCTATAATCCTCGACAATGTGGTCAAATCTGCACCAGTGATAAAAACCCGGATTCCGGAAGGGAAAGCCGTTATCGAGGGAAGATTCAGTATGGATGAGGCTAACGAGCTACGAATAGTTCTGAAGAGTGGTGCTTTGCCTATTCCCTTCAATATTATCCAGAATACCACCATAGGTCCTTCTCTGGGTCGCGATTCTATCCAAAAAGGCCTCTTTTCAGGAATTGTTGGATTCATTGGCGTAATTCTCTTTATGGGCATCTACTACCGAAAAGCCGGCCTCATTGCTGATACGGCTCTTATTCTTAACCTGCTTTTCCTACTGGCGGCACTGGCTGCTCTAAAGGCAACGTTGACTCTCCCGGGCATCGCCGGTATTATTCTAACTATCGGAATGGGCATAGACGCTAACGTCATCATCTTTGAAAGAATCAGAGAAGAACTCAGGCGGGAAAGAGCACCCCGTTCAGCTGTGGATGCTGGCTACAGTAGAGCCCTAAGAACCATCCTTGATGCTAACATTACTACTTTAATTACCGCTCTTATTCTCTTTCAATTTGGCAGCGGTCCCATAAAGGGCTTCGCTACAACCCTATCTATTGGGATACTGGCCAGTCTTTTCACCTCTATAGTGGTCACCAGGGTTATCTTCAACCTTCTCTTGGCAAGAAGACCGGTGAAAAAAATCAGCATTTAGGGAAAGCCTATGAGATTACTCGGAGAAACTCACATAGACTTCATAGCCTTGAGAAAAATAGCTTTTTTCCTCTCAGGGGTGGCTGTGGCTGTTGGAATTACTGCTATCATCTTGAAAGGAGGGTTAAGTTTGGGTTTAGATTTTACTGGAGGACTGGAAATTCATTTCAAATTTAAAGAAGCCCCTTCCGTCTTGGAGATAAGGTCTGCTCTAACCAAGATAGGTCTTTCAAAAGCAGTTATCCAGCAGTATGGAAGTCGGCAAGAAAATCTGGTTCTAGTAAGATGTGCCGTGGAAGAAGCCTCCCTCGAGATCGCCTCCAATATGATAGCCTACCGTGAGAGAAAAGGAGGATTTACCGATTTGGGAGAGCTTAAAGGAATCCCCGGAATAGAGGCAGTGGGATACGAGAATCTCGTGGGTATTTTCACTCTTGATTCCTCCCAAACTCAGAAGATCAATCTTAACCAGGCCACAGAAGCTTCTCTCATTCCCGTCATTCGCCAACTTTTCCATAGGAAAACCGTGGCTAGAATAGAACAGGTGGTAGGAGACGAGCTAGGGAGAAGAGAGGGTGCGTTTGTTGTGCAGAGCGTCGACATAATTGGCCCGAAGGTGAGCCAGGAACTCCAGCGCAAAGCTTATATGGCGGTAATCTTTGCCCTTCTCGGTATGCTCATATATATTGCCTGGAGATTTCAATTTCGGTTTGCCGTGGGCGCGTTGGTCGCTCTCATTCACGATGTCTTTATCAGCCTGGGAGCGCTTTCCTTGGTCAATTTTGATCTGAATCTACCCGTAATAGCAGCGCTGCTCACCATCATTGGATACTCGCTTAATGATACCATTGTGGTGTATGACAGAATCCGGGAGAATCTCAAAACCCATCGGAAAGGAAGGGGTTCTTTAAAAGAACTTCTGAATCTTTCTGTTAATGAGTCTCTGTCTCGAACCATCATCACCTCCCTCACTACCCTGATAGTGGTAATAGTCCTTTTTCTGTGGGGAGGAGCCGTAATTCATAGCTTCGCCTTCGTGCTTCTGGTGGGAATCATCGTTGGGACTTACTCCTCTGTTTTCATTGCTACACCCGTAGTTTATGCTTGGGCAAGGAGTGAAACGAGGAGACAATGAGAATCCTCATAGCTGCGGGGGGAACAGGTGGACACATCTGCCCCGGGTTGGCTATAGCTTCCTATCTTAAGGAAAATTTCCAGGATGTTCGAGTTCTCTGGATAGGAGGAAGCAGAGATACGGATTCTCGAGTGCTTACCTCTCATGACTTAGAATTTGCCAGTATCTCGATGCAGAGTTGGCCCAGGCAGTTTTCGGCAAAACGGATAGACTTTGCCTGGAATATAGCCTTATCCTTTCTTCAGGTCTTCCTTGTTCTAATTCGTTTCAGGCCTCACGTGGTAGTGGGGACGGGAAGTTATCATTCCTTTCCTGCAGTTGTCCTCTCCTACTTTCTAGGAATCAAAAGCTTTATCTGTGAACAAAATGTGAACCCTTCCCTAACTAACAAGCTGCTGGCCAGGTTTGCCTCTCGGATAGCCATTAGCTTTCCTCAAACCAGAGGACTTTTGCCTCGTTCTGAAAGACATAAGGTACGTCTAGTGGGTAATCCCATTCGTTCGGAAATCCTCAAAGCCTCGAGAAAAAAAGGGTTGAGGACTCTGGGCTTGGAAGAAGGTTGCTTTACCTTTTTTTTTCTGGGGGGAAGCCAGGGAGCTCATATTCTTAATCGAGTGGGAATTGAAACTATCGATCTTTTGAAAAAAGAGAAAAGCCTCAGGAATATCCAAGTTGTTTTTGTCACTGGCCGAAAAGATCTTGCACTGGTAAGAGAATATCTTAAATTGGCAGGAGTTCCTTCTATCGTACGAGAATATATGTCTCAAATTCAGTATGCCTATGCCGCTTCTGACCTTGTAGTCTGTCGAAGTGGAGCCACGACACTTGCGGAAATCACTGCCCGGGGTTTGCCAGCTATCCTGATTCCATATCCCTATGCCACGAATTCTCATCAACTGGAGAATGCCAGATTTCTCGAGGCTCAGGGAGCTGCGTATAGTATCTTGGAAAAAGATCTCACGGCACCGAAACTGGCGACAGTGATACTCAAGCTCGTGAGGAACCAGGATCTTCTAAAAGAGATGGGAAAAAAAGGGAGACAATTAGCTCTACCTCGGGCAACCGAGGTGATAGTTAGTACAATTCTGGATCTGGGAAAGATTAAATGTTAAGAGGGGCAAAGTCCATCCATTTCATAGGAATTGGAGGAGTAGGAATGAGTGGATTGGCCAAGGTTTTGCTCAGGATGGGATACCAGATTTCCGGATCCGATGTAGAACTTAATCCTCTCACTGGAAGTCTCGAGGCCTCAGGAGCCCGTATCTATCAAGGCCATCATCCCTCTCACCTTGGCAGAGCCAGCCTGGTAGTGAGCTCATCCGCCATTTCTTCCTACAATCCCGAGCTCATAGAGGCAAAAAAGAAGAAAATCCCTGTTGTTACCAGAGGAAATCTTCTGGCCCACCTTACCAATAGGAGTGAGAGCATTGTCGTCGCCGGAACTCATGGAAAGACCACTACCACTTCTCTTATTTGCTGCATCCTGGATGCGGATAAGAAAGACCCCACTATGTTCATTGGAGGTGAATTTAACGACATTGAAGGAAATAGCAAGTTAGGAAAGGGGAAATGGGTGGTGGCGGAAAGCGACGAATCCGATGGTTCGTTTCTACTTATCCATCCAAAAATCGCGGTCCTCACCAATCTCGAGGACGATCATTTGGATTACTATGGCTCAACAGACAGGATCAATGAGGCCTTCCTACAGTTTTCCCAGCAGCTAAAACCGGGAGGCACATTAATAGTAAACAAAGATGATACAAATTTGAGAGATCTATTGGGCAAGATTCGGCTGTCCTATTCCCAGAAAATAATCACCTTTGGAGTGGAATCTCAGGCTGATCTTGTGGCTCGGAGGATTACGCTCGAGGGGTTCTCATGCCTTTACAGTCCTGTATACAGGGGTAGGTTATTGGGAAAGGTACGGATACCACTCCCTGGCGAGTACAACGTGCATAATTCATTAGGAGCTATTGCAGCAGCGCTAGCTTTGGATATTCCCTGGGAGACAATAAAGAAAGCAATTATGTCCTTTGGCGGGATCAAGAGAAGATTCGAGTGCATAGGTAAGACCCCCTCGAACATCCTGGTGGTGAATGACTATGCTCACCATCCTACCGAGATTAAGGCTACCTTGAAGGCGGCTCGCAGGCTGAGAAGACGAATAGTCGTGGTCTTCCAGCCGCATCGTTACAGCCGGACAAAAAGTCTTCTCTTCAAATTTGCCCACGCTTTCAGAGAAGCTGACATTCTTCTCCTGACCCCTATCTATCCGGCAGGAGAGGCTCCCATTCCTGGAACAGATGGAAAACTGCTTTTTGAAAGAGTGAAAAAAACTAGAGGGAAGGATACTTACTATTTTTCGTCTGAAGAAAAGATCTTAAGTTTCTTGGAGGATAAATCCGGGGAAGAAGATCTAATCATCACTTTGGGCGCCGGTGACATTGGAAGGATAGGAAGGGAATTCCTCAAAAGATTCCTTATTTCTTCTTAACCTCTACTTTTAGAGGAATCTTCACCTGCGGATGAAGTTTAAGAATTACCTGTCTTAACCCGATGACCCGGATTGGTTCTTCTAATTCGACCTTTCGATGGTCTATGTCCTGACGGAATTTCCTCCTAATTTCCTCAGCAATATCCTGGGTGGTTACCGCTCCGAATAGCTTACCTTCTTCCCCCATTTCCCTCTCCATTACTATTTCAACCCCTTTCAACTTCTCTGCGATCTTGAGAGCTTTTTGCTTTCCCTTCTCATTTTTCCGTCCGGCCACCTTCTTCATCTCTTCCCATTTCCTGATATTCCCCGGGGTGGCTGTATGAGCCACGCCCTTAGGAAGAAGGTAATTACGCGCGTATCCATCAGCCACTTCCACAACTGTTCCTTCTTCGCCAAGACCCGCCACATCCTTCTCCAGAATGACTTTCACTTTTTCCCCCGGTCCTGCCTTTGCCTTTGGGAGGCTTCGAAGTGAAGGAATGAGAAAAACTTCTGAGAAATTCGGTAAATTCTTACTTGTATGGCAAAAGAGCCATTTCTCTGGCTCTCTTCACTGCCTTGGACAGTATCCTCTGATGTTTAGCACATACTCCTGTCCGTCTCCTGTTTTTTATCCTGGCTCTAGTGTCTATATAGCGCTGCAGTATGTTCACCTTTCGATAGTCTACAGGGTCCTCTTTGGACTGACAGAAACGACAGACTTTTCTTCTTCTAAATAAAGATCTCGGGCGCAATGCACTTCTCCTTTTTCCTATTGTTTCTCCTCGTAGAATCAGGTTTCCTCGTCAAAAGAGTTACTCCTTTCCTCCTGCTCACCCTCATCCATGGAAACTTTATCTATTTCTGCCTCGACTGGCTCTTCAGGCGACGGCTCCTCTTTTTTGAATCTTCCCAAGAACTGTACACCCCAGGCCACTACCTCGCTTTTCTTTCTTTTTATTCCGTCTCTGTCCTCGTAAGACCTGATCTGAAGCCTTCCATCTACCACTACCTCACTTCCCTTGGACAGGTATTCTGCGCATTGCTCGGCTTGCTTCCTCCAAACCACGATAGGAATGAAATCAGCTTCCCTTTCCCCCTTTTGATTTGCAAAAGAACGATTCACGGCAATAGTGAAGTTGGCTACCGGGGTCCCATCGGGCGTATACCGCAGCTCAGGTTCCCTGGTGAGACGCCCTATGAACAGCACCCTGTTCAGATTGGCCATCGCGCTTCCTCCTTGGAGAAATCCTTTGCTTTGTTAACATAGCTCTTACTACTCCCTCATCTGAGTTCAGGAACTCTCTAATTCGGCTAATTTGAGACGACTCTATTTGAAAACGGGCCAGAACAAAAAAACCTTCCTTTGCCTTTTGTATCTCATAGGCAAATTTCCGCATCCCTATTTGATTTAAGTCTTCTATCCTTCCCTTTCCATCCAGAATAATACTTTCCAGCTTTTCCAAAGTCGCCTTCCTTACCTCCTCATTCGACTCCGGCTGAAAAACCAGGGTAACCTCATAACTATGCATTACTAAGACCCACCTCCCTGCTGGCAAGCTATCTACTCACTGAAAACAAAGTGTATTACATCACCGTCCTGCAGACGGCATTCCTTCCCTTCTGTCCTCACTTTTCCCTCTTCTTTGGCTGTTTTGAAAGATCCTGCTTCTAGAAGCTCATTCGCAGGAGCAACTTCCGCCCGAATAAATCCTCTTTCCATATCTGAATGCACCTTCCCGGCAGCCTGAAGAGATGTAGTTCCCCTACGAGCAGGCCATGCTCTTACTTCCCGGCCTCCAGTAATGGTAAAGAAGGTTATCAAATCAAGGAGCTCGTAAGTTCTTTTCAGGAGCCTCGCAAGACCCCCTTCTCTTACGCTCAGTTCCCTCAAAAATTCCTGCCTCTCTTCGGGCAAAAGATCTCCTAGTTCTTCTTCCAACTCAGCACATATTTCCATTGCCTCCTCCCCTTCCCCCAGTAGATACTGTCTGAGTTCTCCAAGAGGGGGCGACGCAGAAGCAAAATCATCTTCATCTACATTAGGTACATATACCAAAGGCTTGATGGTTAAGAAATCCCCTTCACTTAACTTGTGGCAATCTTGCTCCGAGAGGACTTTCCTCAATGACTTACCTTCCTCAAGATGCTCCTTAGCCCTCTTAAGGAGAATGAGCCGGTCTTTGTTCTCCTTTGGCGTGGATTTTACGAATTTCTCAAGTTTTGTCAACCTTCGCTCAAGGATCTGTAGATCTGAGAGAATAAGCTCCAGTTCGATAATTTGTATATCACGCACCGGGTCCACCTTTCCTTCGGGATGGGCGACCTCATCTCTTTGAAAGCATCTCACAACTTCGATCAGAACATCCATACCTCTTATGCGTGAAAGAAATTCATTGCCCAGCCCTTCTCCCTTGTGAGCACCTCTCACCAGACCGGCTACATCAACAAGCTCAACTGTCGCTGGAGTTACTTCTTCCGAACCAATCAAGCGAGCCAATTTCTCCAATCGATCATCAGGAACAGAAACCATCCCCACATTGGGAGAAACAGTAGTAAAGGGAAAGCTGGCCACTTGTACTTTGGTATGGGTAAGAGCGTTAAATAGGGTAGATTTGCCCGCGTTCGGCAAACCAATTATTCCCACGGAAAGACTAGCCAAAGATCATCCTCACTTCAGTCAGCATAGCTTTTTTCCAGAGTTGCCCTGAGCATATCAAGTAGCTCCAGGTAGCTTCTTAAGCCCTTTTTCTCAGCTTTAACCCTCAATTTGCCCAAAGCTCTCTCCTGGATTTGCCGGATTCTCTCCCTGCTGACTCCGTATTTTCTCCCAATCTCTCGCAAGGAATAGTTATTTCTCTCTTCCAGTCCAAAACGAAGCCTCAGTATATCTGACTCGCGCTCATCCTTAATGACTTCTTCAAGGAGCCCCTTCACCTCTTCCTTAAGCATATTCAAAGTAAGCTTATACACCGGGGGAGGAATGCTAGCGTTGGAAACAAAGTCAATCATAGGAGTATCCTTATCCTCTCCCACCAATGTATCAATGGACACAGTAACCTGGCCCACTCCCATGGTTTGTTTAATTCTCTCAGCAGGCATATTGACCCGCTCAGCAATTTCCTCGGCAGAAGGCTGTCTGCCCAGTTCCTGCTCCAGTTCCCTGGAAGTCCTGCTGAGTCTGCGCATAAGATGAGCTATGTGGACGGGAATACGGATGCTGTGAGATTGATCGGTAATAGCTCTAGACAATGCTTGACGGATCCACCAACTTGCATAAGTGCTGAATCTCCTTCCCGATCTATGATTGAATTTGTCCACCGCTCGGGAAAGGCCAATGTTACCCTCTTGGATAAGATCAGAAAAGGAAACTCCTCTCCCTGTATATTTTTTGGCAAAGCTTACTACCAGACGTAGATTGGCCTCCATCATTTTCTTTCTATTTATCTCATAAACAGATCTTGCCTTTTTCATCTCCTCCAGAATTTGCTCTGCTCTACCTCTGTCCTCTTCCGGCTTTATCTCGTCGACTTGCCCACCCATGCTCTCCAAGAAATCAGCTATCTCTCTTACCCTGTCCAAATCTCTTTCCACATCATCCAGATCTTTCTCCAAACCATCCTTTCTCTTAAACACACTCAGAAGATATGGGTTGCCCTTGATAAGTCCTGCTGCCTCCACCACCCGCCGGATGAAGTCTTGCTTGCCTTCTTGTATCTTCTTACCCAGCGCCACTTCCTGTTCCCGAGTAAGCAGCGGCGTTTTGCCTATTTCTTGTAAGTACCTGCCTATCGCACTCAAGGAGGATCCCTCGGTATCATTTCCCCACGTAGATTCACTCCCCCTTTGCCTATCCACGAATATCTCCTCTCTCCCTCTTTTTTCTGTCCAGCTTTAGACTCTTCTCTCTTTGGACAAAGTCAGGGGAGAGCACCAAATGAGCTGGATCCCCTTTTGCCTAAAAGGAAAGCTGACTTAGTCTAGCAGAAATCTCTAATCGGTCAATTTAGCGCATTGTGGCCGGGATTTCTTGACGGAGGGGGAGTATTGTGCTATATGTTGAAGGCAAGAGAGACTCTCTACCCAAGGAAGTGACGCAAAGACATCACCGTTCTAGCCAAATAGGCAATGAAAAAGACGTCAAAAGTGGCAAAAACAATGGTCAGGATCGAGACGGCTCTGATGAGCGCCGCCAACAAAGAGGGAATCGTTGACTTTGCCAGGGAACTCGTCAAGATGGAAGTCCAGATTCTTTCCACGGGAGGGACAGCCCTAACCCTAAGGCAAGCAGGGCTTCCGGTAAAGGAACTGTCCGAAGAGATGGGTATTTCTCCCATGTTGGGGGGAAGAGTAAAAACTCTGCATCCTAACATTCATGCCGGTATTCTTGCCCTGAGGGATAATCCCCAGCATCTTCAAGAAATGAAGGCTCTTAACATAGATCTCATCGACATGGTAGTGGTGAATTTCTACCCGTTTGCCCAGGTAGCAAATAAAGAGGAAACTACATTGGAGCAGGCTCTCCAAAACATCGACATTGGAGGACCCACTATGCTACGCTCAGCCGCAAAGAATTTTCGCTACGTAGCAGCAGTGAGTAGTCCCGAACAATACCCTGGGATCATCAAAGAACTCCGAGAAAACAAAGGTTCTCTCAGCATCTGGACACGTCGTGATTTGGCCAGGCGGGTTTTCCGATCCACCGCCTGCTATGACGAGTTTATAGCCAATTACCTGGGAGACGAACAAAAGGAAAGGTTCCCCGAGGTAGTAAATCTCAGTCTTGAAAAAGTAGAGGACTTGCGATACGGAGAAAATCCGCACCAAAGGGCGGCCCTTTACCTGGATTCTGCCAGAGGAGAAGTATCCACTCCCTCATCTTGGCAGATATCCGGAAAGAAGCCCTCTTTCAATAATTTGTTGGATCTAGATGCCGCCCTAAGAATAGTCAGGGAATTTGCCCAGCCCGCGGCGGTAATAATAAAACATACTAATCCTTGCGGGCTTGGCTGCGCCTCCTCTCTACCAGAAGCCTACCGCAAAGCCCTCAGCGGAGATCCTGTCTCTGCCTTTGGTTCAATTGTAGGGCTGAACAGGCTCCTAGACAGAGCTACGGCTCTGAAAATAGCTTCTCAGAGTAGCTTCATTGAGGCAATAATCGCTCCTGGTTACCAAGAGGAAGCCCTCCAGGTTTTGAGGACCAAGCAAAAATGGGGGAAAAATGTCTGTATTCTAAAGACCGGGGCCTTTTCTACTCCACCAAAAGAAAGATGGAATATGAAAACAGTGGAACAGGGGTATCTTTTGCAGGAGGAGGATAGGGAGACATATCTTCCGGCCCAGCTAAAAACAGTGAGCCAGAGAAGACCTTCCTCCCAAGAGGAACAAGACCTTCTGTTTGCATGGAAAGTCTCGAAATGGGTAAAATCTAATGCCATTGTTTTGGCCAAAAATAGGGCTGTAGTAGGAGTGGGCGCCGGCCAAATGAGCAGAATAGACTCCACCCTCATCGCTATTCGAAAAGCCGCCGTAAGAGCAAAAGACACGGTTTTGGCCTCAGATGCCTTCATTCCCTTCCCCGACGTAGTTGAGGCAGCGGGGAAAGCAGGAATAACTGCCATAATCCAGCCAGGAGGAGCTTCGCGGGATAAAGAAGTAATAAAGACGGTGAATGAACACCGGATGGCTATGTTATTTACTGGAATAAGACATTTCAGACATTGAATCATCCTTGCTGCATACCCATTGCCCAGCATGCACCTTGAGGTAGGAAAGGTCATAAGATATAGCGTGCTGCTGAGAAGACAAGCGTGAACCCGTCCCTTCAGACTACTATCCTTCTAAGGCTGGCTGGTGAGTAAGCATGCTTACTCACCAGCAAATATGGGGAGGAATGATGAGGAAAGGCTCAGGAGCTCGGTGCCGAGCCAGGCACTTATAAGGGGTGAAGCGATGTTTTGCTACGGTGATGCCTTGAGTTATGTGAATTCCTTGATCAACTACGAGAGAAAGGACCCCTCCAGTTATGACAGGCTATCTTTCAATCTGGAAAGAATGAATCATCTTTTGAGCCTTCTGGGTAGACCCCATCAAGATCTAAAGGCAATCCATATAGCGGGAACCAAAGGCAAAGGTTCCACAGCAGCCATCGCCGCCTCGATTCTCACAGCGGCTGATCTTAAGGTAGGGCTGTATACCTCTCCTCACCTCGTCAGTCCTCGGGAAAGAATCAGGATAGGCTCCTCCCTCATTACACCCGAGGAGTTTGCCTATTTTCTTTCTAGAATAAAATCCAGAGTAGAGGCTGCGCCCTATCTTGAACCCACTTTTTTCGAAGTCTACACTGCCCTTGCCTTCGTCTATTTTTCCCACCAGAAAGTCGATCTGGCTGTTCTTGAGACAGGACTGGGTGGCAGATTAGATGCTACCAACGTCGCGCGCGCCCTGGTAGGAATCATTACCCAGATAAGTTTTGACCATATGGATAAATTGGGTCACAATCTTGCCTCTATAGCTAGAGAAAAAGTCGGAATTATCAAAGAAGGAATGGATCTGGTCAGTTCCCCCCAGGAAGACACAGTTTCTTCCGTCATTGAAGAGGCTTGCCGGGAAAAAAAAGCCCACCTATTCCGGGTGGGGAAAGAAATCAATTTTGAGCTTTTGGACGCAAGTCCTGACGGTCAAAGATTCCTGGTGGAAACGACTGCCAGAAGTTACCCCGATCTTTTTCTCTCCCTTCTGGGTCAGCATCAGGTCATCAATGCAGCCACGGCCATTGGGGCAGTAGATCTGCTTGAAAGCTACGGAATCCTCATCCCGAGGAAAGCTATTGTTGAAGGACTTAGGAAAGTTGAGTGGACAGCAAGAATCCAGGTTATTTCCAAGGATCCTCCTATCATTGTAGACTGCGCTCACAATGGCGCTTCGGCACTGGCACTATCCAAATGCCTTAGAGAGCTTTTTCCAGGGAAGAGAATCATCCTGGTTCTAGCTATCCTACAAGACAAAGATGTGAAGGAGATAGGAAGAGCACTTTTTCCGCTGAGCGAGAGAGTCATTCTGACCAAGGCTGACAGCCCCAGATCTATGGAACCAGAGGAGATAAAAACGCTGCTTGGGGATCTGTGTTCGGGAAAAACAGTTATCGCCAAAAATGCTCGGGAGGCAGTGAAGTATTCTCTTCGCCTCACCAGCCCAGAAACTCTTATTTGTTTTGCTGGTTCTTCCTATCTTGCCGGTGAGGTGCTGGCTCTGATGAACAAATCTGCTAAGTCAGGTGCAAAAAAGGAAGAGAGAGGAGGTAAAACATGCCTAAGGGTATAGCCGCCTCCCCTGGAATTGCTGTAGGAAAGGCCTACATTCTGGAAAAGGAGGAGTATTGCATCCTGGAATACAAGATAAAAAAGGAAGAAGTAGAAGGGGAATTAGAGAGATTCGAGGTGGCGGTAGAAAGCTCAAAGAAGGATCTGGGCAAAATTAAGAAAAGGGTCGAGGAAGAACTGGGAGAAAAAGAAGCTTACATTTTCCAGGCTCACCTCTACATCCTGGAAGATCCCCTCTTTGTCCAGGACATCACCAAAAGGATAAGAAGACAGAGGTTAAATGCGGAGGCAGCAGTAAGAAGAACTCTTAAGGTCTTTGAGGCAAAATTTGCTTCCGCCCGAGCGGAGTTTATCCGGAGGAGATTCGGTGATGTGGAGGACGTAGGAGAACATATCCTGCGGAACCTCCTCAAGCGGCCCACCCTAACTCTTTCTCATCTTGAAGAGAAGATAATTGTAGTGGCGGATGATCTTGCCCCTTCGGATACCGCTTCTATGCAGAAGAACAAGATTCTTGGCTTCGCCACCAATGTGGGAGGAAGAACCTCTCACAGCGCTATAATGGCTCGGTCTATGGAAATTCCTGCCGTGGTTGGTCTGGGGAGTATTACCAGTAAGGTTCAGCCTGGATCAGTTGTCATCTTGGACGGAAACAGGGGCCGGGTCATTGTGAATCCCAGCTCTCGGCAACTGGCAAACTACCGGACGGAAAAAGAGAGATTTATTTCTCATAGGAAAGAACTGGAGATCTTGAGGTCCCTTCCTCCTCAGACACTGGATGGTCGAGAGGTAGGCCTGGCAGCTAATATCGCTGGACCAGAGGAAGTAGATCTTGCTGTAAGAGAGGGAGCAGAAGGAATAGGACTTTACCGTACCGAGTATCTTTACATGAATAGAAGCACCTTGCCTTCCGAAGATGAACAGATGGAAGCGTACAAAAAAGTGCTGGAGAAGGCGGCTCCTAGCTCCGTAATCATCCGGACTCTGGATCTGGGAGGAGATAAATTCCTCTCACACTTCCCCGTGCCAGCAGAGATCAATCCTTTCATGGGCTGGAGGGCCATAAGACTGTGTTTGGAAAGAGTTGACATTTTTGAAACTCAGCTGCGAGCTATCTTGAGAGCGTCTCGATTCGGCAATGGTAAAATCATGTATCCAATGATCTCCGGAGTAGAAGAAGTCAGGAAAGTGAGGCGCATCCTGACTGGAATAAAGGAGAAATTGAAAAGGGAAGGTACTCCCTTCGCTGAAAACGTGGAAACGGGGGTCATGATTGAAATTCCCTCAGCTGCTATCATAGCCGACCTTCTGGCCAAGGAGGTCGATTTCTTCAGTCTGGGTACCAATGACTTGATTCAGTACAGCCTGGCTGTGGATCGGGTTAATGAAAAAGTGGCTTACCTCTACCAGCCTCTTCATCCTAGTATCTTGAGACTAATCGATAATGTCGTCAAATGTGCTCATCGAGAGAACATCTGGGTGGGAGTATGCGGAGAAATGGCCAGTGATCCTCTCTCTGTCCTCATCCTCCTGGGGTTGGGAGTGGATGAATTCAGCGTTGCACCAACCAGCCTCCTGGAAATAAAGAAGATTATTAGAAATACGAACTGGGAAGAGGTCCAAGGGATTGCGGCGAAGCTCCTCAAATCCAAAACCTCCCCTGAGGCAAGGAGGTTCGCTGAGAGAAGACTATCCCAAAGAATTAAGAGGATTGTGCAAGGCAATTACAATGCTGGATGATTTGAGAAGAATAGAAGCCATTGACAGAAAGAGAATGAGGGATCTCTTGTTGGAGTTCCCCCTTCATTGCGAGAAAGCACACCGGTTGGCAGAGGACTACCCTATTCCCGACGAGCTTTCAAAGAAAAGGGAGAGGATTATCATATGTGGACTGGGAGGATCAGCCATAGGAGGAGAGATTTTGAAAACACTGCTCTACAATGAGCAAGATGTAGCTGTTTTCATCAACCGAAACTACTCTCTGCCAGAATTCGCCAACAGAGAAACCCTGGTTTTTGCGGTGAGTTATTCAGGAAATACAGAAGAAACCCTGGCCGCATATAGGGAAGCCAGGAAGAAAGCTTGCCCAATTTTCTGTATCTCCTCCGGTGGTAAGCTTTCCCGGATAACCCAGGACGATAACGTTCCGTGTCTCGCCATTCCCCCCGGGATGCCCCCTCGGTATGCTCTAGGCTACCTGTTTATTCCCATGTTAAGAATGTTAGAGAGAGCGGACTGGGTGAGATCCCATGATTATGAGGAACTTTCCCAGATCCTGGAAAATGTTCGAGATAGACTCACCCCCTCGGTCCCCACCAGGGAAAACCTGGCCAAACAGACTGCACAGGACCTTTACGGAAAAGTACCCCTCATCTGGGGAGTAGAGGGAAGAACAGATGTGGTAGCACACCGGCTGAAGACGCAGTTTAACGAAAACAGCAAAATTCTGGCCTTTTGGGATGTCTTTCCAGAGCTGAACCACAATGAAATCGTAGCATGGGGAGGAGAAGGAAAGATAGACTTAAAAAACTTCTATCCTATATTCATCCGAGAGGAAGGCGAACAAGAGAAGATCAGAAAAAGAATAGAGATTACTCAAGAGCTGCTTGAGAAGGTGGGAATAAAGGGAAAAGAGATATGGACAGAGGGTAAGGATTTACTCTGCAAGATTCTCTCCTCGATATATACCGGAGATTGGATCAGCTTCTATCTGGCCCTCATACAGGGAATAGATCCCAGTCTAATAGCGCCTATTGATTTTCTAAAGGCGAAGCTCTCTCAATAGATACGAGGGAAAAAGTTCCGAGATATTTCTTGACTCTGAACAAGAAAACAATATGATGTAACCAATGCAAAGATATGAATTTATCAATCACACAGCAGATTTGGGCATTAGAGTGAGCGGCCCATCACTTGAAGAACTTTTTGAAAATGCTGCTTGGGCAATGTTTGATCTCATAGTGGATCTAGACACGGTCGAGGTACGAGATGAGGCGACTATTGAAATTAGAGGAGGAGAGCGGGAGGAACTTTTGGCCGATTGGCTCCGAGACCTACTTTACCGCTACAACGGCCATGAATATCTCTTGAAGGAGTTCAGAATAGAAAAGATAAGCCCCCGGGGCCTCAAGGCAAGAGTAAGGGGAGAAAAACTGGATATGTCACGCCACAGTCTAAAAAGAGAAATAAAAGCCGTGACCTATCATGATCTTGAAATTAGAAAGCTAAACCGGGAGTGGCAAGCTCAAATCATTTTCGATATATAAGGAAGGTAAACCCCGTGCCTGAGGAATATAGACTGAAAAAAATAGATGATTACCGCTGGCAAATTCCCAAATCAGAGGGAATGAGGGTACCCGGCCTGCTTTATGCAGATGAGAAGATGCTCAAGGTACTGAAAACAGACCGCACCCCCCTTCAGGTGAAGAATGTTGCTTACCTTCCCGGAATAGTCAACTACTCGCTGGCTATGCCTGATATGCACTGGGGATACGGTTTCTGCTTAACAAAGGATACGAAGGTTTTATCCAGTCTTGGTTTTTACAGAGAAATTGAAAATTTTGAAAAGGATTGGCAAAATCAGGAACTTAAATGTATGGATTTTAATTCTCAAAGATCAGCAGATACTCCTATTCTAAAATTTATGAAACTAAAGCCAGATGAAGTTTTTAGAGTAGCAACCAAAACAGGTTATGAAATTAAAGCAACTTTAGATCACCCTTTACTTACACCCCTGGGGATGAAACCTATAAAAGATATAGAGGCTGGTGAAAAAGTAGCGGTTTTTCCTTTTAGAGGAGTTCCATATGAGAAACCGTCTTCTGAGTTAATTATATCAGAAGAGGATGTCAAAAGAACTTTAATAAAATTAAACAGAAAACCTGGAACGTTCAGGTTTAAGATAATTCTTCAAAAACTGAACGAGAGGAATCTACTGCCTTTGACTTATGATCATCCAAAATTGCCATACATTTCAAAAATAATGGGATTTGTCTTTGGAGATGGCTCTATGAATTTTATCGGAAAAAGAGGGGATGGAGTTTTGCACTTTTCCGGAAAGCCGGATGATTTAGAGAGAGTAAGGAAAGATTTGCAAAAGATTGGTTATACCCCAGGTCCTTTGCATTCCCAAAGAAAAAAAACCTCTGCAAATAGTAGCAAATATCACACCTATTGGTCATTTCTCGTTAATGCTTCCAGTCTAGTAATACTTTTAGAGACCTTAGGAGTTCCCAGAGGAAGCAAAGTAAGCCAGGCCTATAGAGTCCCCACCTGGGTATTTAAAGCGCCCCTCTGGCAGAAGCGCCTGTTTCTTGCTTCACTTTTTGGATGTGAACTAAGAATCCCTCACAGGAGATTAAATAGAAGAGGATATTTCAACGCCCCTGTTTTTCCTATGGCAAAAAGAGAGAGATTGATAGAAAACGGGAAAAATTTTTTAAGAGATATAATAAGACTCCTAAGAGATTTCGGAGTGAAAAGTCTGTATGTTGATAAGAGAAAAAAACACATTAATAGCAAGGGAAAAATTTCCTGGGCATTGGAGTTAATAATTTCACCAAAACCAGAAAATCTTTTTAATCTTTGGGGAAAGATTGGTTTTGAATACAACTTTGAACGCGAGTATATTGCTAATGTAGCTGTTCAATATCTTAAACTAAAGAAAAAAGTTCTTAAAGAAAAAGAGAGGGCAATAGAAGAAAAAATACCACAATTATTAAAAACTGAATTAAGTTATCAACAAATTGCAAATCAATTGGCTGGTAATCCCTTAACTGAGAGATTCATTATAGATGTTTGCTGGAAACTTAACAAGGGAAGAAAGATAACTCCTCGAATCTCCGCCAATTTTCCCCGCTTCAAAAAATACCTGAAAAATGTTACTTCAGGACTTAGAAAAAGTGGAATGATTTGGGATGAAGTTAAAAAGATAGAAAGGATCGAGTATGAGGATTGTGTTTACGATTTTACGGTTGCGCATCCTGAGCATAATTTCATTGCTGAGAATTTTGTTGTTTCAAATTGCATTGGAGGGGTGGCTGCCACAGACCCAGATGAGGGAGGAGTAATCTCTCCTGGCGGAATCGGCTACGACATAAACTGCCTTTCCGGAAACAGTCTAATTCTGCATCATCTGGGTTACAATCTAAAAATCAAAGAATTTGAAAGACTATGGCTTAAGGAAAAGATAAATTGTCTTGACTTTGAAGGTGAGAACCTGACCTCAACTAGTATAGTCAGTTTCCTAAGACGAATCCCTGAAAATAAAGTCTATGAAGTAACGACGAAAACTGGCAAGAGAATTGTAGCCACCGAAGATCATCCCTTTTATACCAGGGACGGAATGATCCCTCTGAAAAAGTTGAAAGTAACGGATGAAGTAGCTATATATCCATTTGAAGGGGTCCCTTACCAGGAACCCGACGATGAGGTTATCATTGGTGAAGAAGACGTGAAAAAGCTTCTTCTAGAAATGGACAAGGATTCCCGCGGCCGAGGACTGGACCAGATCATTTTCCATCTAAAGAAAAGAAAGCTTTTGCCATTACGGTACAACTCGCCTCAACTACCTCATTTACTGAAAATAATGGGATATGTGTTTGGGGATGGAAATATCTATTTTGTAAAAAAAAGGGGGAAAGGTGTTACCTGGTTCTACGGCGAGCCTGAAAATCTGGAGCAAATAAGAAAAGATGTCTCTCATATCGGATACAGTTGTTCCCGTGTTTACTCCAGAAAAAGAGACCATAAAATAAATACCCCCTACGCCCGCTATGAGTTCACTAATGAAGAAACCTCCTGCAGGGTTGTATCAAGCAGCTTCGCTATACTTTTAGTTAGCTTGGGTGTTCCGCTGGGTAGAAAGACAAACCAAGATTACTCTCTTCCTGAATGGATCCTTAAAGCTCCCCTCTGGCAAAAAAGGCTTTTCTTATCTGCTCTTTTCGGAGCAGAGCTCACCACTCCTAAATCTTTTAAGAATCACGATTACAATTTCTACTGTCCCATCATATCCATGAATAAAAAAGGGGGATTCGTGGAAAGTGGAAGGATATTCTTAGAGCAGGTTTCTTATCTATTGGGTAAATTCGGAGTAAGAACCCAAAAGATTAGCCAAAAAACTGAATATACGAATAAGAAAGGGGGAAGATCTTATCGACTGCGTCTAATTCTTTCTGGCCAAGCCGGGGATTTGATCAATCTCTACAGCAAGGTTGGCTTTGAATATAACAGAAAACGACAATTTTTGGCCAACGTAGCCGTACAATTTTTGAAGTCAAAACAACTAATCATAAGGGAGAGAAGTAAGGTAGCTATTCGATCCCTCGAATTAAGGAGAAAAGTTGGAATAGGAGCAAAAGACATTCATCAACAGATTGACTCCGCCTATGGGAACTTACGTTTCATAGAACGCTCTATTTATGAAGGAAGAAAGACTGACCCGAGGGTTAGCTCCAACTCGCTCTCTTTCAGCAAATTCCTAGAAAAACACACAGAAGGATTAGGAATTTCTGGTATGGTCTGGGATGAGATAATTGGCAAGCGTGAGACAAGCTTTTGGGGTCATGTTTATGATTTTACAGTAGAGCATCCTCATCACAACTTCATTGCCAATAACTTCGTCGTCTCCAACTGTGGCGTGAGGCTTCTAAGAACTAATCTTACTCTCCCCGACATAAAGGATAGGCTGCACAATCTTTTGGCGAGCCTTTTCAGCAACATTCCCTGTGGAGTTGGCTCCACTTCTTCCCTCAGGCTATCCTCTCGGGAGCTAAAAACGGTACTACGGGATGGGGCAAAGTGGGCAGTGAAGAGGGGCTACGGTCAGGAAGATGACCTGGAGCGAACAGAAGACTACGGGGCCATGCCGGGTGCGGATCCGGAAAAGGTAAGTCAAAAAGCACTAAAGAGAGGTACTAATCAACTGGGAACTCTGGGGTCAGGTAACCATTTCCTGGAAATCGACCTGGTAGAGAAAATTTACCTACCAGAAATCGCAGAAGTCTTTGGGTTGGAAGAAGGGCAAATTGCTGTGGCCATTCACTCCGGGTCTCGCGGTCTGGGCTATCAAGTCTGCGACGATTATCTAGCAGTAATGCGCCAAGCAATAGAGAAATATAAGATATCCCTTCCTGACAGACAGCTCTCCTGCGCTCCTCTTTCTTCACCTGAAGGCCAGGATTATTTCGCTGCTATGGCCAGTGCTGCTAATTTTGCCTGGACCAACCGCCAGGTAATGACTCATTGGACAAGAGAGGTAATCCAGAGGGTTCTTGGCATCTCTCCCAAAGCTTTGGGTATGAGACTAGTCTACGATGTTTGTCATAATATTGGCAAATTCGAACTCCACTCCTGGGATGGAAAAAAGAAGAGACTATTAGTTCACCGAAAAGGAGCCACCAGAGCCTTTCCTGCCCACCATCCCCAGGTACCGGGTGTATACCGCGAAGTGGGACAACCTGTTTTGGTCCCTGGAGATATGGGAACTAATTCTTATGTAATGGTAGGTACAAAGCTAGCCATGGAGCAGACTTGGGGAAGTACCTGCCATGGAGCAGGAAGGGTAATGAGTCGTTCCAAGGCAAAGAAAGCGGCCCGTGGAAGAGCTCTGGAAAAGGAGCTAAAGGAAAGAGGAATCCTCGTTATGGCCAAGGGATGGGCGACCGTTGCAGAGGAGATGCCTGAGGCTTACAAGGATATAGATGAAGTGGTGAGAATAGTGGAAAAAGCTGGTCTTTCCCGAAAGGTGGCAAAACTAAGACCTCTTGGGGTAATTAAGGGATAGTCACCTCAGGAGTCTTTAAGCAACTTGTATTCGATGGAATCGAGGAGAGCTTCGCAGCTTGCCTCAATGATATTAGGAGAAACTCCTACTGTTCCCCACCGAGTTTCCTTATCCGTTGATTCAATGAGAACTCTGGTTTTAGCTCGCGTGCCCGCCCTGGCATCGAGAATCCTTACCTTGTAATCGGCTAGATGCATTTGATGCAGCTGAGGGTATTCTTCCTCAAGTGCTTTGCGCAGAGCATTATCCAGAGCATTCACGGGACCATTTCCCTCAGCCACTGTATGGTAGAGTTTGCCTTTCACCCTTACCTTGACCGTAGCCTCGGAGATTAGCCTAGTGCCATGTCTTCCTCTTTCCACGGCCACCCTAAATCCTTCCACATTAAAGAGTTTCTTGTAGCGGCCATCTGTCTTCCTCACCAAAAGCTCAAAGGAGCCCTCAGCCCCTTCAAATTCATACCCCTTATTTTCCAGCACCTTGATATTCTCAATGACTCTTTTACTCAAGGTAATTTTTTTCTTCCGCCCCATCCCTTTTTCTCCCTTGAGCTGGTAGAGAACATTACTTCTTCCCGCTAGCTCGCTAATTAGAACTCTTCTCTCGTTTCCTACCAATCTTGGATCGATATGCTCATAGGTCTTCTCATCTCTGGTGATGGCGGATGCGTGAATTCCTCCTTTATGAGTAAATGCTGATTTGCCAACATAGGGCTGGTGGTTGTTGGGAGAAAGATTAGCCAGCTCGTTTACCAGATGAGAGGTTTCGGTGAGAGATCTGAGTCCCCCTGGCGAGATGCAGTGAAAACCCAATTTCACTTCCAGGGTAGGGATAATTGTGCAAAGATCCGCGTTTCCACATCTTTCCCCGTAGCCATTTATGGTACCCTGAATGTGATTCACTCCTGCCCGTGCCGCTATGATGGAATTTGCTACCGCCATACCCGCATCATTGTGGGTATGGATGCCCAAAGGATATTTCATCTTTTCCTGAACTTCATGGATGATCTCCCCTATCTCATAGGGCATTGAACCTCCGTTGGTATCACAAAGTACCAGACAGTCTGCTCCTGCCTGCGAGGCAACCTTAAGGGTCTCAAGGGCATAATGAGGGTTGGCTTTGTAACCATCAAAGAAGTGTTCTGCGTCAAAAAGCACCTCTTTTCCTTCCTCCTTGAAGAATTGTATGGAATCCCCTATCATGCGAAGGTTTTCTTCTTTGTCAGTTCGCAGTGCCTTCTCTACATGCAAAACCCAACTCTTTCCAAAGAGAGTAACCACATCCGTGCCTGCCTCCAGTAGGGCATGAAGATTAGGATCTCTATCCGCCCGGACACCCATCCTCCGGGTGCTTCCAAAAGCAGCTATTTTAGCTTTCTTGAAAGAGATTGCCCTTATCTTTTTGAAGAACTGAATGTCTTTGGGATTCGAACCAGGCCAACCTCCCTCAATATAGCTCACTCCCAGTCTATCCAGTTCTTTGGCTATTTCCATTTTGTCCATTACGGAAAAGGAGATTCCCTCTGCCTGCGTTCCATCCCTCAGTGTGGTGTCGTAGATTTTGATCTTCATACTACTTACCTTTAGCTTTGATATATCCCCCGAGGCCCCCCTTCTTGATTATCTCCTGCAGAAAAGAGGGAAAAGGGGCGATTGCATAGGTTTCCCCTTTGGTCAAATTGGTAAGTTTCGCTTCTCCTATATCCACCCGCAGTTTGTCTCCTTCATCTGTGGCGAGGAAAGCTCTGGCAGATTCTAGAACAGGAAGACCTATATTAATAGAATTGCGGAAAAAAATTCGGGCGAATGAGATAGCAATAATGCAGCGGACCCCCGAGGCCTTCAAGGCCAGCGGGGCATGTTCCCTTGAGGATCCGCACCCAAAATTCCTTCCCACAACCAAAATCTTCTTCTCCCCAAGCTTTCCCAGGAATTCTGGATCAATCCCTTCCATGCAGTGTTTGGATAGCTCCTCTGGATCAGTAGTGGTGAGATATCTTGCGGGAATGATCTCGTCGGTATTGATATTGTCTCGGTACTTTAGGGCCCTACCTTCTATGATCACTATTTGATCCTCTCCTTTACTTTGTCCACAACCTCGAGTGGAGAAGGTACTCCACCTCCCAGTCTACCATAAAAGTGTACAGGAATCTTTTTCCCTACGGCTAGTTTAACATCTTCCAGCATTTGACCTTCGCTTAACTCTACAACAAAAGCAAACTTAACCTTATCGGTCAGCTCCTCAACTGCCTCATAGGGAAAAGGCCACAGGGTTATGGGGCGGAGCAATGCTGCCCTGATTCCCTCTTCAGCCAATCGCCTGACCACGTCCCTCAATATACGGGCCATGCTTCCATAAGCTATAAGAATAATCTCTGGATCTCGTCCGTTAACCAGCTCGTATCTTATCTCCTGGCGAGTCATTCTGAGATATTTCTTCTGAAGCTCCTTGTTATGCTCCTCCAGGACACCCTCCTCAAGGTATAGGGATCTTATGAGATTGGGGCTTCTTCCTCGAGCCCCACTGACAGCCCAATCTTTCTTCACATTCTTTCTTGCAGCCGCCTTCTTGAACTGGACTCCTTCCATCATTTGTCCCAGGATGGCGTCAGCCAATACTATCACTGGATTTCGGTATTTGTCCGCTAGCTCAAAAGCTAGTCTGGTCAAGTCGGCCATCTCCTGCACAGAATAGGGAGCCAAAACAATAGTATGGTAATCTCCATGTCCTCCTCCCCGAGTAGCCTGAAAATAATCTCCCTGAGCAGGAGCGATATTTCCCAGCCCCGGACCTCCCCTCATTATGTTCGCAATGACGGCGGGAAGCTGAGCCCCGGCTAAATAGGAAATTCCCTCCTGTTTCAGGCTAATACCTGGACTGGACGAAGAAGTCATAGCCCTAGCTCCTGCTGTCGCGGCACCATAAACCATATTGATAGCCGCAATCTCACTCTCCGCCTGAAGGAAAACTCCTCCCACCTGCCTCATTCTTTTGGCCATATAGGCTGGTATTTCTGACTGAGGCGTGATCGGATACCCGAAATAGTAGTGACATCCAGCCAGCACAGCAGCTTCGGCCAAGGCTTCGTTTCCCGACATCAGTATCTTTTGAGGCACTTATCAGTCCTCCCGCCGTACTTCATGGAATCCTAATCTCCCATAGTCAATCTGACTACGTCCTGATAGGTTACCAAAAAAAGCAGGCTAATCAGAATAAGGAAACCTATATAATGGACCAGCTCCTCTTTTTTGAGATCCAGTGGTTTTCCCCTTATCCCCTCCACCAGCAAAAAAAGGAGTCTGCCACCGTCCAAGGCAGGAATGGGGAAAAGATTCAACAGTCCTATGTTTATGGATAGAAGAGCGGTGACAATCAAAAAAGAAGAAACTCCCATTCTGACACTTTCTCCCACAAATTGGGCGATTCCCACCGGTCCCCTAACTCCCACAATGGGGACTTCGCCAGTTATCATTCCCCATATAGCAAAGAAGATGGCTCTGGTCAGAACGAATGCTTCCTGTGCTCCCTTGGCTAACGAGGTGATAGGATCTTCTCTTTTGAGAACTCTCACCGGAGATATTCCCACCATCTTTCTACCCGCTTCCGGGTAAAAAACAGGCCTCACCTTCATATCAAAGATTCTATCATTCCTTTGAATTTTCAGTTTTAGGATCTCTTCCTCACTGTTCTTTATAGAAAAGGCCAGATCCTCCCAGCTGTCTATAGACTCATCATTAATCTCAATAATCCTGTCCCCCGGAGAAAGACCCGAGGAGGCGGCTGGTGATCCCTCGGTAACTTCCCCAATAATAGCTTCTTCAAGATTGAAGGTGTAAAAACCTATCATGAAAGTGAGAGCCAATAGGATGACGGCCACCAGATAATTGGTTACGGATCCTGCGCCTAGCACCAGAACCCTTCTGCCGAGGGGCTGCTTGCGGAAACCTCGTTCTGAGTGCTCGTCTCCTGGCTCCATTCCAGCTATCTTCACATAACCACCAAAGGGAAGGGCGGATATGGAATACTCTGTTTCTCCTCTCTTGAATCCCCAGAGCCTCGGACCCAGGCCAAAGGAAAACCTGTCTACTTTCATGCCGCAAATCTTGGCCATCAAAAAATGCCCTATCTCATGAGGCAGAATCAAGAGAACAAAGACAAAGATTACGAAAACGGCGCTAACTATCAATTTTTCCCACCAACTCTCGAGTTTTTTCCCTTGCCCATTCGTCCGCTTCCAAAATTTCCTCCAGACAGGGGTTAGCAATAACCCGGTGCTGCCCCATTACCCTTTCAATAAGTCTAACGATTCCGGGAAAAGTGATCCTGCGACTGAGAAATGCCCTGCCCGCCTCCTCATCCACAGCATTGAAAACCGCAGGCAGAGTGCCTCCTTCTTTTCCTGCACGGTAACCCAACCCTAAGGCAGGAAATCTCTCATAGTCCGGAGGCTCAAAACTCAGTCTATCTAGCTGGGAGAGCCCTAGATGGGGAAGATGGCTCGCCCGTCTCTCGGGAAAATTCAAGGCATAGTGAATAGGTAGACGCATATCCGTAATACCCAGTTGGGCCAAGATTGAGCCATCCACAAACTCTACTAGAGAGTGAACAATAGATTGAGGGTGAATAAGTATTTCTATTCTGTCGAGTTCTATTTCGAACAAATGGGAAGTCTCTATTACCTCCAGCGCCTTGTTTGCCAAAGTGGCTGAATCCAGACTGACCTTAGGCCCCATGTCCCAACGGGGATGAGACAGAGACTGCTCCGGAGTTATCTTGCCAAAATCTCCTTGCCAATCCCGAAAGGGACCTCCGGAAGCAGTGAGATACATTCTCCTTACGTCTTCTATCCGGTGTCCCTGCAAACACTGGAAAATAGCCGATTGCTCACTATCAACCGGAATCAGTAAATTGCCCCTCTGATGAGCCTCTTCCATCAATAACCTTCCGGCCATAACCATGCTTTCTTTATTAGCCAGACCCACGTTACGGCCGCTATTCAGAGCCTTCATAGTGGGAATGAGGGCAGCTTTCCCCACAATACAGGATAGAATCAAGTCCGCAGGCAAAGATTCTATCAACTCCAGGACTCCTTCCTCACCCCCAAAAATCTTCATTCCTTTCCTCAAGCCTTCAAGCTTTGACACATTCTTTTTATTGGCCAGGGCAACTGCCGAAGGGCTGAATTCTTGTGCCTGTTGCTTCAGAAGTCGCCAATTGTCTTTTGCGGTAAGTCCAATCACTTCAAAATATTGACTCTCCGCTAGAACGACCTCCAGAGCTTGCTTTCCAACGGAACCCGTGGAACCAAGAATGACTATTCTTTTTCTCAACTTAGATGGACATCCCCTGCCTATTTCCTGACCAAGATTAGCTAACCTTGCAGAGTGCCAGGGATGGGCAAGCTCGCTTTTTCGAATGCCTGGTGCTCTAAGGCAAGGAACTACCTGTCTTTTCAACCATTGGAATTTTTCTATGTTCCGATGATGAAGTATCTCAGGTAGTGATAAAAAACAGGAGCGGTGAAAAGCAAACTGTCAAATCTATCCAGCACCCCCCCATGTCCTGGGAGGATGAAACCAAAGTCTTTCCTCTTCACCTCTCGCTTTAGCATAGATTCAAAGAAGTCTCCTAACTGCCCCATCACGCCTGTCAAAACTCCCAGAATGACTAAATGAAGGAAAGGGAAGGAAAGCCAGGCTTGCGAGATAAAAATGGCCACGCAGCTCAGTAAGACTCCCCCCATAAGACCTTCAAGCGACTTATTTGGGCTAATATGGGGAAAAAGCTTGTGCTTGCCGCCAACCATCCCTATGAAATAGGCCCCCGAATCACCCATCCAGGTGACGAAAAAGACTGTAAGGACAAGCTTTCCCCCTAATCCAGGAATGGCTCTCAGCATGATAACATGGCTGAGCAGTAAGCTGATATAGAGAATCCCTCCCAGGGTTAGAAAGACACTCGCCGAACTTCCTTGGACACGGAATTTAAAGAATTGCCGCAGCGAAACGAAAAGGACAATGAAGACCAGTACCAAAGGCAGAATCCCTGCGCCCCCGAGGTAAATAGAAACAGGCAGCAGGATACCCAGTACCACTCCTTCTTGAGGCAGAAGCTTTATCCCTGCACTGCTCATCCCCTGGTAGAACTCAATAAGAGCAACTCCAATAATGGCACCGGTTAGACACAGAAAAGGTATACCTCCCCACCAGATAAACACAATAAGGACCGGCACAAAAATAGCTGCCACCAATACCCTTTTCAGGAACAACTCATTCTTCCTCTAATCCTCCAAACCTTCTCTTTCTCCTGGCATAATCCGTGATGGCCTTGATGAATTCTTCTTTTCCAAAATCGGGCCAAAGAACGTGCGTGATCCACAGCTCCGTGTAAGCAGTTTGCCATAGCAGAAAATTGCTTATTCTTTGCTCCCCACTTGTCCTGATCAAAAGGTCCGGGTATGGCTGATCCTCAGTATACAAATATTTTCTAAAGAGGTTCACATCTATTTGTCCGGAAACCAGAGTTCCCTTCTTGATTTCCCCTGCAATTTTTTTTGCCGCATCCACGATTTCCTCTTGGCCTCCATAGTTTATGGCCAAGTTAAGCTGGACCCTATCATTATTCTGGGTCATTCTCATTGTTTTCTCGATCTTCTTTTGCAGGTTCCGAGGAAGCTCCTCCCTTCTTCCAATAACTCTGAGCCGAATGCCCTTTTTTTGTAAATCCCGGACTTCGTTATCGAGGTATGTCTCAAATTTTTTCATTAGGAAACGAACTTCCTCTCGGGGTCTTTTCCAATTCTGGCATGAAAAGGCATAGATGGTCAGGAATTTTATTCCTAGATCCAAGCACATCTGCAGCATCTCCCTTATTTTGTCGATCCCGACCCGGTGTCCTTCGTTTCGAGGCAGACCTTTTTCCCTGGCCCATCTGCCATTACCGTCCATAATAATAGCGACGTGTTGAGGAAGCCTGTCCCGGGACAAATCAACGTTCTTCATCTCTTCACCAGACTAAACAAGAAATGCGCCTCAGCAACGACCTCTTCAGCTACTGTACTGACTGCCTCAACCCTCCCCATGGTCTTCCTCAAGTTTAATATCCTTACCCGGGTAACTAATTGATCTCCGGGGACTACCGGCCTTCTAAACCTTGCCTTATCAATCCCGGCAAAATAGGCCAGCTTTCCCTGATTCTCAGTCTTGCCTAAGAGATAAACTCCAGCGACCTGAGCCATAGCCTCAATAATGAGCGCTGCCGGGACTACAGGGTGCCCTGGAAAATGACCTTTAAAGAAAGGCTCGTTGATAGTTATGTTCTTCAGCCCCACGATCTCCTTGTCTTTCAGGCTCAATATCCTATCTACCAGAAGAAAAGGGTAACGATGAGGAAGTATGTCATTGATGGCATTGATGTCAAGTGAGATGACCTCTTTGTCTTCCCTAAGATTTTCCAGTTTAACTACCAGTTTGACATTGAAAAGGTGTCCAGCCTTCACTGCTATGATATGAGCCTGAATAGGACCGCCTAACAAATAAAGATCACCGATTAGATCCAATATTTTATGGCGAACCGGCTCATTGGGAAATCTGAGGCCTTCTTTGTTAATAACACCCTCCTTACCGATGACCACAGCGTTCTCCAGAGATCCACCTTGGACTAATCCCGCTTTCTTCAGCTCTTCCACTTCCTCCATGAATCCAAAGGTTCGGGAGGGAGCAATCTCCCCAATGAAAGTGTCTTCATCAATGGTGAATTCACCAAATTGGGATTTTAGGGGAGAAAAAGGAAAGTCCACAGTATAGGTAATCTTAAATTCAGGGCAGGGAAGAACAACCAGTCTTCTAGTACCCTCTTCCATCCATAGGGGCTCTTTCAAGGTAAACATGCGGCGCGGAGCATCCTGGACTTCAGTTCCTGCCTCCTGGATTAACTTCACGAAGGGTAGAGCACTTCCATCAGCCGCTGGGACTTCCTCTCCATCGATCCCTACCCTCACATTGTCTATCGACAGGCCGGCCAGGGCAGCTAGAATATGCTCGATAGTGTGAACTCTCACCTTTTCATCTCCAATGCTGGTGCCCCGCTTGTTGCTTGTGACCCTATTGGTTCTAGCACTGATTTCGGGTTCCCCCGGCAAATCCCGGCGGATGAAGACAACTCCCTCATCCACAGAGGCCCGTTCCAGAGTCAAAGTAACGTCCTTGCCCATATGAAGTCCTACCCCTTTGTAGGAAACAACCCTTCCCACAGTCTTTTGCTTGTCCATTATCTATTCCTCTCCCTTGATTCCTCCAGTTTTTTGACTCTTTGCATAAGCTCAGGCAGACGGTTCATAATGGCCCATATTCTCTTTTGTTTGGAGTGGGATCTTGCCGGAAATCCAGAGACAAACCTATTGGCCCCCACATCTTTGGTTACCCCGGACTTGGCAGCCACTATAGTGTTTTCCCCGATACTCACATACTCAGTAACGCCGGCTTGACCAGCCAGAATAACTCCATCTCCTATGGTAGAACTACCTGAGATACCTACCAAGGCCACCACCGCCACATTCCTGCCCAAAGTAACGTTATGGGCTATATGAACAAGATTGTCGATTTTGCATCCTGACCCGATACGTGTCTCACCGAGAGTAGCCCGGTCTATAGCCACATTAGCCCCAATTTCCACTTCATCCCCGATGATTACCCTGCCCACTTGGGGGATCTTGTAATAGGAACCATCGTCTTTCTTAATGAATCCGAAACCGTCTGAACCTATCACTGCACCCGGGTGAATGATAACTTCCCTTCCCAGGATCGTCCCGTCGGTGATGATTACTTGAGGATGAATGAGACTGCCTTCACCCACCACAACCTGCCTGCCGAGATAGACCTGAGCACAAATACAGACATTATCTCCTATCTTTGCCCCTCCTCCCACCACTGCACAGGGGCCAATACTCACATTGCTGCCTACCTTAACACCTCTTCCCAGCACGGCTGTGGGGTCAATTCCCGAAAAATCGGGCAGACCTGGAGGGTGAAAAAGCCCTATAAGATGAGCGAAAGCCAGACGAGGATTCTTTATTCTGATAAAGGGTTTGGGGAAATCCTGAACCTCCAAGGGTACAATCACCGCTGAGGCGCATCCTTTTTGGGCCATACGCAGAAACTTGTCAGAAGCAGCAAAGGTAATCTCTCCTTGTTCCGCCTCTTCCACCTTGGCGACCCCATAAATAGCTATATTCTCATCCCCTCCCGCACTCCCTCCCACTAAATGAGCGAGCTCCTTCAGACTTTTTTTCATTGTCCCGATCGGTAATTCTGATTTAAGCGCGAAAGAACCTCTTCAGTCAGGTCAAATTCCACCTCAGGCGTGGCGTAGAGCAAAGCGTCCTTATCAAAGACCAGCCGGTATCCCCCTTTCTCGGCAATGCCTTTTATGGTGGAACGAATATCTGCTGAAATCTCCTCAGAATACCTGAATTCCTCTTTCTGCTTTTCGGCCTGGAGAGAATCACTGAGAGAACGCAATTCCTCTTCGAGTGCCCTGAGCTGTACCTCCTCAGCCCTGCGCTCTTTGTCGAGGTTCTGGCGCTCCTTTGCCAAGCGCTGAATATCCTGGCTCAATAGCTGTATCTGGGCTAGTTTTTCCTCCTTGGCATATGGGGCGAGGAGCGGTCCCTGCAATTTGAGTTCCTCTTCCAATTCCTCAAGCTCCTTTCCCTTCCTCTCGATCTGGTTTCCCTTCTCCTCAATTTGAGTAAGTTTTTCCCCTACCGCTTTTCTCTTCTCCTCCAGGAGTTTTCTCTTTTCTCCCGCCGCTGCCCATTTCTCTTCAAAACTGACCGTCAAGCTGGTCATAACGTCCTTGGTCTTCTGGTAATTCTGAAAGACCCTCTGCACATCCACATAACCCATTTTGGGCACAAGCTCCGCTTGCGCTCCTCCCGAGGTGCACTCCAGAAGCAGAGCTACCCCAAGAACGGCCAAAAGTAAAGTCCCTACCTCCTTTCCCCTCATCATGCGATCTCCTTTCTTTAGATCAAACAATGTTTCCTCTCATTCCCAAGGATTCCAGAATTTCTCTTTCTCTCTCCTGCATTATCTCCCTTTCCTCTATCTTCTCGTCCCCATAATCCAGGAGGTGAAGAATTCCATGAACAAGCAGCAGGGCAAGCTCCTCCTTCATGCTATGTTTTCTTTCCCTGGCCTGCTCGTCTGCCTTCTCTACGCAGACCACGACCTCACCCAGAAGATTCTTGGTGGGGGTGAGATCATCCCCAAGAGGGAAAGCTAATACATCGGTGATTGCAGTTCTTCCCCGGTATTTTTCATTAAGCTCCTTCATCCTCTCACTATCCACCAAGACTACATCGATTTCCTTTTCTTTCCCTCCTGGCTCCAGCTCCAGGACACTGCCTGCTATTCTCTTGAGCCACTTCCTGTCAATTCGCCTCTTTTGCAGATTGGTTACCGCAATTAGAGCCATTAATTTCCCCGGACAAGAATCCCGGGAGTTTTCTCCTCTACTCCCGTTTAGATCTCCCAGGTGCCGATGCCTTCCTGACAGTATCGAGCGTGCCATTTGACTCTCTGAATGCCCCCTTAGCTAGTCTAACGCAGTTTCTCCTTTGAGTATCTCTTCCGGATATCTGCCCCTGGTATGAACAAGACCAGCCAGAATTCTGGTGAAAGCTTCGGCTATCTTCTTTATTTCTCTTAAGGTGAGATCACACCTGTCCAGCTGCCTATCTTTCAGCTTGTTGTTAATAACCTTTTCTGCCTGAGCTTCTATGCTTTTGACCGTTTTCTGAGGAGAAAAACGAAAGGCCGCCTCGACCGAATCGGCAAGCATGACCAGAGCTGTCTCCTTGCTTTCAGGTAGAGGACCAGGGTAACGAAAAACGTCCTCATCTATTTCTCCTTTCCTGTCGGGAGTGCTGTTTTTCAACGCTTTTCTGTAGAAATACGCTATTAAGCTTTTCCCATGATGCTCTCTAATGATGTCAATGACGGCTGGGGGAAGTCTATCCTTCTGGGCCATCTCCACCCCATCCTTCACGTGGGAAATGATAATGGTAGAGCTTAAATTCGGAGAAACCTTACCATGACGGTCGTCTTCGGTTAAGCTGCTATTTTCAAAAAAGAAATGCGGCCGGACAATTTTGCCAATGTCATGATAATGGGCCCCCACTCTAGTCAAAAGAGAGTTGGCGCCGATGATTTCGGCTCCGGCTTCGGCCAGATTGGCCACCATCAGGGTATGATGATAAGTTCCCGGAGCTTCTATAGAAAGCCTCTTGAGCAAAGGGAGATTGAGATTACTGAGTTCCAACAGTTTAATGTCGGTAATAAGACCGAAGTATGTCTCCAAATACGGCAGAATCGTCATAACCAGAATGCTGGAAAAAAGGCCGCTGCCTATACCCCATAGGATCATAGAACCTACTTCCGAGAAGGGCTGATTGTAAAGCAACCCCACAGCCAAGATGGTGAGGCCATTAGCTAATCCAACATAGATTCCACCTTTTGTGAGGTCTGTCCTCTGACGAACGAATTGGGCGCTGTAAATACCTACCATTCCTCCTATGACTAATACAGGTAGAATTTGAAGGCTCCGGGCATTAAGGGCAAAGTAGATACTTAGCCAAACTGTCATGACAGTGGATAGGGAAGGCGCAAAGAGAAGGGAAATCAAAATTGATAGGAAGGCTATAGGTATAAACACATAAGGAATCTGGGGAAGAAAGATTATGATTCTCCCCATGAGGCCCATGCTAGCAGTCAGGATCCCGAGGAGCAAGAGAAGCTTTGGAGAAAGAAACTGCGGCCAGTAACGCGAAAGGTAAACTAGAAGCAGGACAATCAAAATACCTATGAGGATAACCACCCCTGCTTGACTGACAAGGCTCACTCCGGAAGTCGGGGGAAAAAGGAAAATCAGGGACAGAATTCCCACCAGCGCCAGCGCCCATACCCATCTCCAGCCATATTCCTCAGAGAAAAGACCTTTAAGGGCGAGGCTTTCTTTGCCTTTCTCTATTTCAAGTTTATTCAGTCTTTCTTTCGTGACGCTCATAGGCCCTCACAATCTCCTGAACCAAGCGGTGTCTTACCACATCTTTTTGGGTAAGATAAGCCGTCTCTATTCCTCTTATGCTTTGAAACAAGGATTGAACCTTGACCAATCCAGAACCTTTGTCAGCAGGAAGGTCAATCTGAGTAATATCCCCGGTAATTACTACTCTGGAGCCAAAGCCAATTCTGGTCAGAAACATCTTCATCTGCTCATAGGTTGTGTTTTGCGCTTCATCAAGGATAATAAAGGCATCATTCAAGGTACGTCCCCTCATATATGCCAGCGGTGCAATCTCAATAATTCTTCTTTCCAAGAGCATTTGAAATTTATCGGCCAGAATCAGGTCATATAGGGCATCGTACAGAGGACGAAGGTAGGGCTCAACCTTCTCTTCCATTCCCCCCGGAAGGTAACCCAGCTTCTCTCCTGCTTCTACCGTGGGACGGGTAAGGATCATCCGTACAACTTCTTCTCTGTCCAGAGTAGCAACAGCCATTGCTACGGCAAGATAGGTCTTACCTGTCCCCGCAGGGCCAATGCTAAATACCACCTCGTTTTCCCTCATGGCTCGTACATATTCCTTTTGTCCCTCTGTCCGGGGCTTCACCTTTCTTCCCCGAGAAGTTGTATAAATAGTCCAGGAGGAAATCTCTCCTAATCCAGTTTGTTTACCTTCTTTTATTTTCCCCACTGCACTTTTTATCTCCATTAGATTAGGTACATATCCTTTGCGCAGCTCTGAAATAACTTCATTGACAAGTTTCCTTGCCTGCTCTACAGCATGTACTTCCCCATTAATCCTGAGAAGATTATCTCGAAGGACAAACTCCACTCCCAGCGCCTTTTCCATCAACTTCAAATTCTCGTCTTCCCTGCCGCAGAGAAGGGAAATCTCCCTTTGACTCTCAACGGTTATTCTCACCTGTGCCTGCTCATCATCACGCATAATAAGGAATTCTTTCCTCGCTCCTCGAAATCGCCTCATTATTATGCAAAATAACCTTACTGTCAACTAAACCGGGTAAATAGCCTACGGGGTGGTTACCCAAAGAATAGCTTTGAAGAAAGAGAACAATTTTTCAGAATAGGCTTGCTAGGGGAACTACCGGATTAGAACCCCAAATTAGGAGGAAGGGGATGGCTATTTCTTCTGTTTCATTAACTTGTGCATTAGCTTTTCTTCAACATAATCAGCCATCCTGGAAGAGAATTCGAGGGGGGAAGGAGAAGATTTTTCCTTAAATTTTTGCTCACAGCTTTCAACTTGCTTTAGAAAATTTCTGGGAGAAAGAGGAAGGATTTTGCTGTCCAGTACCGTCATTGCTTGAGCAAAATCTGCCGTCACCACGTACACATAATCATAATCCGATTTTTTCTGCAAAACAAAACCCTCAATGTAGGAGTCGGCTGTCTTGCCCTTGCCTGTAAGTACCATTTTCACGGAGGGAGCTACCTCTTCCACGGTATCGTGAGATGAGCGTCTGTAGGCATCGAAAACTACCCGTCCTTCGATCCCTTCAAAGGAGCAAAAATTGGCCACCAGATGGACCAGTCTTTCCTGAGCCAGATACAGACTCTTCTCCCACAACTTCTTTAGAAGAGGAGAAGCATGAATGAGGTTATACCCATCCACCAGCAGAGCAACTTTCATAAAGGTCCTCTTGCCTAAAACTAACCACTAGAAAAGAAGAGACAAGTTTGCCTTTCCTTGTCTCTTCTTTAGCCTCTCTTTATCTTTACCTAAGCCTCTCTTTATCTTTACCTACCGACATTCTTATTAATAAACGGTCTTCTCTGTCTCCTCATCAAATACATGAGAAAGTGCCATGTCGGCAACAAGATCAACAGTTTCACCCGTTTTCACCTCAATGTGCGGATCCTGACGAGTAACAATGGTATGTTGTCCATTCTTGACATAGACAAGCTTCTCCGAACCGAGAGGCTCTGTCACCCACACCGAGCCCTTAAATACCGTCTCTGGATCATGTTCTTTTGCCTGGGACCTTATGACTATATCTTCGGGTCTAATTCCCAGGATGACGGATTTTCCCACATAATCAGCCAAAACCTTCGTCTTGTCCGAAGGAATCTTTAGATTGAAACTGTCGCTCTTTGCGTAAAAGTCACCGTTTTTCTTGACTGTCTTGCAGGGAAGGAAGTTCATGGAAGGCGACCCAATAAAGCCAGCTACGTACCTATTTGCCGGATGATCATATACTTTTTGAGGTGGATCTACCTGTTGGATCAGTCCATCGTTCATCACCACAATTCTATCACCCATGGTCATAGCCTCCAGCTGATCATGGGTTACATAGATGGTGGTTGTCTTGAGTCGCCGATGAAGATCCAGAAGCTCTGCTCTCATAGCTATCCTTAGCTTGGCGTCAAGGTTGGAAAGGGGCTCATCAAAAAGAAACACTCTAGGATCACGTACGATAGCTCTTCCCAGAGCTACCCTCTGACGTTGCCCTCCCGACAGCTCCTTAGGCTTTCGGTTCAGGAGTTCCTGGATACCCAGCAGTTTGGCAGTACGCCTAACTATCTTATCAATCTCATCCTTAGGAGTTCTTCTCAGCCGCAACCCAAAGGACATATTTCGATATACGTCCATGTGGGGGTAAAGAGCATAGTTCTGAAAAACCATGGCAACATCTCTATCCTTTGGAGGAACATCGTTGACTAATCTATCGCCAATGTAGATCTCCCCGTCCGTCACTTCCTCAAGTCCAGCAATAGACCGTAGAGTAGTGGTCTTACCGCACCCCGAAGGACCAACTAGAATTACGAATTCTCCGTCTTCGATATCCAGAGTAAAATCCTTAACTGCCACTACCTTCCCAAAGAACTTACTCACATTTTTTACCCTAACCTCCGCCATCCTATCTCACCTTTTTGAAAGAAAGTTTCGAAGGTGGGCCCATGACCTTTGGGCCCACCTTCTCACTATTCCCTTACACTGATACCGATATTATCCCTGCATAGTTGGTGTAAGAGTCGTCCCCAGTACCAGGTGTTATATTTGTCAACTCCAATTTGAAGGTCACCGCGTCGGTCACAGGATGACTGTACTCACCCACAATCTTGGACCACTCCTCAGTTGTGCGGTTCAGGTTCTCATCCGCCGCAGTATACTTGACGGTGAAGGTACCCAATCCTTCACCCATAGCATACGCAAACTTACCAAAATATCCGGATCCCTCTCCCAAAGCGGCCGCCTCAGGGCTAAAGGTCCCAAACTGACCCTCTATAGTCAACGGATCTGCAGCATAAGTCACCTTGGCCCCGTAGTAAGAACCGTAGAAGTCAGCGGCTTCCACATCACTAGTGGCAAAGATGGCCTCTACAGTAATGGGGTCTAGCGCGTATGTTGCCCCTACACCAAAGTTGAATTTGGCCTCATCATCCACCGCTCTGTTAGTGACTGCCAGGGTTAAGGACAAGGGATCAATTGGTACGCCCAAATCTATCCCTGGGTCGCTGGGAAGTCTGATTTTAGTATCAGAATTTCCTCTGACGTCCCATATCTGCAAGCGTTCTCCTCCCAGAGGCTTCATGCTGAGGCTCATCATGTCCGCCGTCAGTTTGATGTAAGCATTAGCCCAGGTCAGATCGTCGCCCGCGAGGTCAAACTCAGGAGTAATGTTGGCCTCCCAACTACCCGAGGTTAAAGTAACACTATAATCAACCAACACATCTCCCGCCCCAAAGAGACCACTAGCTTGATCTTCCTGACTGGTTCCGGTGACCTTGAATTCGATCGTTCCGCTGGTACTGATCTCTGACGCCAGCGCTGCCCCTGTAAACAGAAAGACAGACGCCACTAGCATTGCTCCAAGTACCAAACCTTTCTTCATTTGTAGTTCCTCCTGTTAGCTTTTGTCTCCACTATATTCCTCAAGGACTTCCTCTCCTTTCCTTTTTACCTTTCCTGTCTCTACCACCTCCTTTCCTCAGCAGTTTTCTTCTTATTAACACACTCCCAATATTTTGTCAAGCCTTCTCTTTTACAACTAGTGAGTTATGAACATCCTAGCCAGGTATGGGCACCATTATAGCGCTCTCTTGCATCTTTGTCAAGACCACCTTCCCAGGCCTCTTGGCGAGGAAAAGTGTCCCTCTACTTCTATCAAATATTTCAAAAAAGTCAACAGAAGGGTCTCTGTCCCTGATCTGTCTCTCACCTCAATGTTCTTAAATTCTAGTCCAGTTTTTTTTCTTTGTCAAGGCCACCAACCAGACATCGTCCTCATGGCCGGTGCCGGCTCTTTCTTTATCTTAAGTATATGTTATCCTTCATTCCTTGTCAAGCGAAGCTCGGATAGCGCAACTTCACCTGTGTCTTGCAGCCTTGTCAAGTTAAGTCCTGTAGTCCTCAACTGAGGTCTTGCCTTTGCCTCCAGGATCCTTTTGCTAGTAGCCGTAGGATCATCCAGAGCTCTTACCGAAGGTCTCTCTAACTCTCTTTGTTACCGTACCAAGCATTCCAGATTTGTCAAGGGCCAGACTGCGCGAGCTTTTGTTTTTCTCAAGAGTTTTCGCAAAATCACTCAAGGTCATACTAAATCAAAGATCTTTGCGTCAAGCTTATCCAGATCAACCAATCCCACGTTAGAACGCCCGATAAGCCATCCTCCACACTCTCCCAGCTTTACCGGGAGAGTCTCCCTCCTCACCTTGCGAAAATTATCGTGTGAGTCCGCCGTTATGCCAATGATCATTTGCAGTCTCCTCAAAGAGCCCCCGGTGACGCAGAAATAGGCTCTTCGCTCAGGATTCAAGCCTCAGCGGAGAAATCCTGTATTATCTTTAGAAACTCTTCTTCTGTAAGAATCCTCAGACCTAGTTTGCGAGCCTTCTCATACTTAGATCCAGGATCCTTTCCCAGCACCACATAATCAAGTTTCTTACTCACCGAACTTACGGCCCTCGCCCCTAATCTTTCGATTAGCGTCTCTACCTGCTGGCGACTGTAGTGCTCCAGGCTCCCCGTAAAAACAAAAGTTCTTCCGACCAGGGAAGCCTTTTTTTTCTTCTCCTCCACCTCCTCCTTCATCCTAAGCCCGTATTCGGTGAGTCTCTGAAGAAGCTTTCTGTTCCTTTCCTCCTGGAAGAAAACCCTCACTGATTGAGCAGTGCGAGGACCGATTTCGGGTATGGCCTGGAGGGTCTCCTCGCTAGCTTTGGACAGCTCCTCCAGAGAGGGAAGATTCTCGGCCAGGATCCTCGCTCCTCTTATACCCACATACCTGATTCCCAAAGCAAAGATAAGCCGAGATAGTGATTGCTGCCTGCTCTTTTCAATCTGACTCAGGAGGTTTTCTGAAGACTTCTTTCCCATTCTCTCCAGTGAGGAAAGGGCCAAAAGGTCCAACTTATAAATGTCGGCTATGTCCAAAAGAAGTTTCTTATCTACTAACTGATCAATCAATTTGTCCCCCAGACCCTCAATGTCCATGGCCTGGCGCTGAGCGTAATGAGCAATCTTCTCTTTCAGTTGAGCGGCACAGGATGAGCCTATGCAACGAGCCACAGCCTCATCGGGCAATCTAACTACTTTTGCCCCGCACACTGGACATCTGGTCGGCATAAAAAATTCCTTCTCTTTGCCCTTGCGCCTGCTTTTCAGGACCTTGACCACCTGAGGGATAATATCTCCCCCTTTTTCGATAATAGCTGTATCTCCTATTCTAATATCTTTTCGTCGAATCTCATCCTCATTATGGAGGGTAGCTCTGGTAATGGTGGTTCCCGCCAAAGGGGTAGGATCCAGAACAGCTACCGGAGTAAGGGCACCTGTCCTTCCTACCTGGACAAGGATATTCCTTATGGTGGTCGTGGCCTGCTTAGCTGGAAACTTATAGGCAATGGCCCAGCGGGGACTTTTGGTAGTGGATCCGAGGTGACGCTGCTGGTCCAAGCTGTTGACCTTAATTACCATTCCATCTACATTATAGTCCAGATGTTCTTTTTTCTCTTGCCACTCATTGCAGTACTCAATCACCCCGTCCACAGTCCTGAAGAGTCTGAGGTGGGGACTCACTTTGAATCCCCATTTCTTTAGCGTCTCAAGAGCCTCCATATGGGTGGGAGGCATTTCTTGTTCGGTAGATTCGACCCAGACATAGATGAAGTTGTCCAGTGGTCTTTCACGGACAACTCGAGGATCAAGAAGTTTTAGAGATCCCGCTGCCGCATTGCGCGGATTGGCAAAAAGACTCTCCCCTTCTTCCTCTCTTTCCTCGTTGACCCTGCCAAAACCAGACCTGGTCATATAAACCTCGCCTCTGACCTCTATTCGTCCAGGCACCTTCTCGCGCAGAATAAGCGGTATAGTACGAATTGTCTTAAGATTGGGGGTGATTTCATCGCCTCTTCGACCATCCCCACGGGTGGATCCGCTTACCAGCAGGCCATCTTCATAAACTAGACAAAAGGATACCCCATCTATCTTTAGTTCCACCACATATTCAAATTCCTCATCACCAGGCAGTTCACGATGCAGTCTCCTTTCAAACTCCCTAATCTCTTCCTCTGAATAAGTATTCTCCAGACTTAGCATGGGTACTCTATGTTCCGCCGTGGGAAAACCTTCCAGCGGGGCTCCTCCCACCCTCTGAGTGGGCGAGGCTGGAGTCTTAAGAGTAGGATAACGCTCTTCCAGCTCCTTGAGCTCCTTCATTAGCTCATCGTATTCGTAATCGGAGATCTCGGGATTATTCTCAACATAGTACTTATGATCATGATAATGGATCTCGTTCCTGATGTTCTCCACCTTTTTTCTCATCTTGTCACTGACCATTCCTACATCTCATCCTTTGGACCTTTTGCCTACCCGGACAAATCTTCTCCTTCCCACCTGCAGCACGTGCTCGCTCCCAAGGGAGATTTCTAGATTGATATCAGCGACCTTCTTCCCATCACACTTCACTGCTCCCCCTTCAATGAGGCGCCTGGCCTCGGAGCGGGTCTTGGCAAGACCTGTCAGCTCCAGAAGCTTTATAATCCAAATGGTATCGCCTTTCGGCGCCTTTACATCCACGGAATCGCTTACATCCACGGAAAAGTACGGAATGTCCCCGGGAAGCTCCCCTTTCGCAAAAACCCTTTCAAACTCATCTTCTGCTGCTTTAGCTCGGGACCTGCCCCAGTAAGAGCCCACTATCCACCTGGCTAAATCTTTTTTGGCCTCCTTGGGATGAAGGGTCCCTTTTGATAAGCTTTTTTCTTTCGAGTCAATTTCTTCAGCTTCAAGGTCGGTTAATAGTCGAAAGTAGCGAAATATGAGCTTATCCGGGATAGACATAATCTTGGAATACATCTCATACGGCTCCTCAGATATTCCAATATAGTTACCCAGGCTTTTGCTCATCTTCTCCTTACCATCCGTTCCCTCTAAAATAGGCATAGTTATAATGACCTGGGGGGATTGCCCATAGGATTTTTGCAGCTGTCTTCCCAGAAGAAGATTGAATTTTTGGTCCGTCCCTCCCATTTCTACATCAGCCCTTAAGGCTACCGAATCATAAGCCTGCATCAGGGGATACAAGAACTCGTGAAGACCAATGGGGTACTTTCTTTGATAGCGCATTTGGAAATCATCCCGCTCCAGCATTCTGGCCACAGTATAGTGGGAAGCAAGCTTCAGGACCCGGGAGAAACTCATTTTTTTCAGCCACTGGGAGTTGTAAAGAACAAGGGTTCTTTCGGGATCCAGAATCTTGAAAGCCTGCTCTCTATAAGTTTTGGCATTAATTTCTATTTCCTCGCTCGATAGTGGCTTTCTGGTTTTTACCCTACCGCTGGGATCCCCTATTTTGCTGGTGAAATCTCCAATCAAAAGAACAACCTGATGCCCCAACTCCTGAAAAGACTTCAGTTTAAGCAGCACCACACTATGGCCCAGGTGAATGTCCGAGGTGGTGGGATCTACTCCAAACTTAACCTTAAGGGAACCCTTCCTTCTTATTTTTCTCAAAAGTTCCTTTTCCTGAACAATCTCCACCGTGTTTTTCTTGATTATCCAAAGATGCTCTTCTGGGTTCATTCCTTTACCTTTCGCCCTGCTCTTGACCTAGTCATGCAGCTTCGTATCTTGCACGAACCTACCTAGAAAGGGCCTTAGAAGACTAATTCTCACCGAACGATTTGCTCTGCCTGGGGTAACTTCTCCAGTAGAATCTCCACAATCTTTTCTGAAGCCCCGCCAGGGATGGAAAACTTCTCCCTGTCCAGCCAGATAATTCTCGGATCCTTGTTAAACCAGCTCAGCTGACGCTTGGCAAACCTTCGAGTGTCCCGCTTGACTAGCCGAACCGCTTCCTCCCTTGAATATTTACCTTTGAGGTAGCCAATGATTTGCCTGTATCCCAGTCCTTCCATGGAAGGAAGGTCCTCCCCATATCCTTCGTTCAGTAGTCCCTCCACCTCCTGCACCAGTCCCTCTTGAATCATAGCATCCACTCGCCGATTTGTAAGCTGATAAAGAGCACTTCTTTTCATCCTCAGTCCCACCATCACCGTTGACGACAAGGGAGAGTAAGGTGCCTCTCTTTGATGAGAGGATATTGGTTTTCCACTAAGATAGTAAACCTCCAGGGCCCGGATAACCCTCCTTGCGTCATGGGAATGAAGTCGCGAGGCAGATGCAGGATCGAGCCTCTTCAGCTCCTGGTACAGCGCTCCCTCACCCTCATCTTTTTCCCTCTCCCTTAACCTGGCTCTGAGATCCTGATCTCTTCCGGGACCGGAAAAAATTCCATCAACTACGGCCCTTATATAGAGTCCGCTGCCTCCCACAAGAAGAGGAAGTTTGTTCTCTTCCTGAATCCTTTTGATGACTGAGGAAGCTCTTTTCCTGAATTCTGCGGCACTGAAGACTTCATCGGGCGAGGCAACATCAATAAGATGATAGGGAACTTTCTTTCTCACCTCGAGGGAAGGCTTGGCTGTTCCGATGTTCATTCCCCGATAGATCTTTCGGGAATCGGCAGAGATGACCTCAGCCCTAAGCTTACCTGCCAGATCAACAGCTACTTCACCCTTACCTACTGCGGTGGGGCCCACCATGACCAAAAGAGCATCTAGCAAGGGATAGTTTCTCCTTTGAGGGCCCAACATCCTGCCTCAAGGACCTCTGCCAGGATAAGTTTCCCTATCAAATCCTCTTTCCCCTCAAATACCACTATCTTGTTGCCCCGCGTCCTTCCCTGAAGCTCATAAGGACTCTTTTTTGAGACCCCTTCCACAAGAATCTCAAATCTCTTCCCCACCAAAGACTTATTTCTTTCCAGGGTAATCTCTTGTTGGACCTCGATGAGTCTCCTCAGTCTTTCCCCACCTATCTTATCAGGGACCCTTTCCTTATATTCGAATGCCTTAGTTCCCTTTAGGGGTGAATAACAAAAAGTAAAGGCCCCATCAAAGTGGACTTTTTTAATTAGATCCAGAGTATCTTGGAAGTCTTTTTCCTCCTCTCCGGGAAAGCCTGCAATAATATCGGTGGTGAGAATTATATCAGGAATTGCCTGGCGGAGCTTACCCACCAACTCCATATATCCCTCCCGGGTGTACTTCCTGTTCATTCTAGACAAGATTCTGTTAGAGCCTGATTGAACAGGTAGATGGAGATGCTCACAGACCTTGTCCAAATCTCTCATCATTTCGATCAGCTTATCACTTAGATCCTTAGGATGAGAGGTGGTAAACCTTATTCTCGTTATGCCTTCTATCTTATTGATCAAGTCCAGAAGATCAGCAAAATCTATTCTTTCCTCCAGATCTTTGCCATAGGAATTCACATTCTGGCCCAGAAGGGTAATTTCTTTGTATCCCAGGTAGGATAGTTCCTTCACTTCCTTCAAAATGTCATGGGGAAGCCTGCTTACCTCTCTTCCCCGAACGTAAGGGACATTACAGAAAGAGCAAAAGTTATCACAGCCTCTCATTACAGGAACAAAAGCGCTGAATTTTCTCTTTCTTAGTTTGGGAAGATTCTCTGGAACTAATCCTTTCTCCTCAGTCCTGACTATTTGGCCCCGCCTCCCTGGGATGCGGTCTTTCGCAACATGACTCTTTCCTGCCTCACTCCCCACCCTGTGATCTCCTGAGATTTCTTTCAGAACCTGGGGCAGCTCAAAAAAGTTGGAGCTACCTAGAATAAAATCAAGATAGGGAGCCTTCTCCAGCATTTTCCCAGGTTCTTTTTGTGCCAGACATCCACATAAACCGAGGACAAGACTGGACTTCTTCTCCTTGAGTTTGCGCAGCTCACCCAATTTGCTAAGGATCTTATGTCTAACCTTTTCCCGAACGTAGCAACTATTAAGCAAGATCACATCCGCTTCTTCGAGATTCTTTGTCAGAGAGTAACCCCCACTCTTCAGCAGGCCCGCCATGACCTCAGAATCATACTCATTCATCTGACATCCGTAGGTCTTAATAAACACGAGCGGTCTGCCATCGACCAAAGTCTTTCTGCTGCTTTGAATTGACATAAATTTAGCTCATAGAGGGCCTGGATCAGGTTCATACAATAACCCAAAACATATGGTAAAATATTTTGTACTTTCCTCTTTTGCAAACATTCTAACGTTCCGCCTCTCTTGGTCTAGTTCCCCCGTAGTAATCTATCAAGGATAGTTTTTGAAAACCCGAAAATCCGTTTTTCAAATTGCCTGAAGACAAAATCCTTGAGCTTTCTTCCCAAGAATAGAATCTTAGCTGGTTTCTAGCTTCTCCCAACATTGTCTCTTGCCTTCTTAAGTTCTACTAGAAGAGAGGCGGGTACCTTCATCTTTCCCATGAGGACTTCATCCTTAGCCTCACCGTGACAATCCGAGCCACCGGTAACGAGAAGGTTGTATCTTTGGGCAACCCTCTTGTAATGTTCCACTACCCGCCCAATGTTTGAACAAAAAGTGGATTTCTTCTTGAGAAAGGCATTGAAGAGTTGATTTATCAAGAAGCACTATCGGTCCCATGGAAATTATCCCATGCCTCTCAATATCTTATTAAACCGAGCAAAAACTTTCTTGAGGTCGAAATTTTCTCTCACGCGAATAACAGGCATCAAATCCGTCTCTACTTGATGATATAGCAGCTTCATAGCACTTTCGTCTAATCCAAAATTATGTTGGTAATCACCCTTATAGTTTTCATATTCAAGTTTCTTTTTGAATATATTGATAAATGGCTTGCTATGAAAATCAAAATTAGTTTCAGCTATATACCATAAATCATAAAAGTCGCGAATCGCTAGGTCTCTCCTTGTAATTGCAGCTTTGAGCTTCTCTGCCACTGCTTCATTAAAAGAAAGCGACAATATCTTATTCGCAGGGATCAAATCTTTTCCGGTAAATGGATCTTGATAAAAGTGCTTGATGGAATTATGTACAGGAGTATCTATAGGTATTTGCCTTAGTGAAATCTCAATCTTCATACTTTCGTCTTTCCCACTAATAAAAGAAGGATATGAAATATTGAAGGAATACTGGGTAGAATTATTAAATCCCTGGCCTTCCGGTTTTTCGCTTTTTAGTTCCAAAGACTCTAAGAACCGCGGCATCTTCTCTCTAATAGGAGTCATTACTCTTGATCTTCTGGAACGCGATATCAACTCTTCTTTATTTGAATAGGTAAAATCAAGGTCCTCGCTTAACCTATTATAATGAAGATAAATCTTATTTAAGAGGGTGCCGCCCTTAAGAACTAGCCTATCGCTAAGACGAGACTCAATGTTATTCAAGACAAGCGTCAGATAATAATCCTTCTCCACGATCTCCATTCTGAAATTATGCCTTTGAGCCAGAACAGGAATTACATTTTCGAGCCGTCCTCTATCCATTAATAATGAGCCTCCATCTCTTATTTATCTTTCCTTTATTAGAACGACCATAGTGCAATGGAGAGTATCCCTTCTCCCCCGCGTCTATTTTGTTCAAAACGTTTTCGTTCATGCTAAGCTGGTCCAAAAAATACCCGATGCGTCTTCTAATACTCTGAACAGGGTATTGGGCGACATATTTTAGAAGGAGATCTATATCAAGGTTGTTCATCTGGCTACGTAATATATTGAAAGCCCGGTTTACATTATAGAATTCGAATACATCGATCATTGCTCGTTCTCTTTTAGGAAAAACAACCTCTTCGTCGCTTATTTTGCGTTTTTCTAAACCATAAAACCGATTAGGCAAAACTTTCATTAATTTATATACAACGCCAAAGATGGTCTTATTCATCGAGTATGTGTCATTCACAATATGAATCATTTGCGTAACTTGATCTGTAAATCCATAAGAATTAAATACCGCAGAATACCCAATATAATAATTAGCTTCCCTCGCTAAAGCTTTTGAGATAAGATATTCGTTAGCCGTCCATCGTCCTTGGGGAGCTTTCATTGGAACCAAGAAATAGATGTTTTTAATAATCTTCCTTAACCTTCTTTTTTCTAACAGCTTCTTTATTAAATAGACAGCGTTTCGTTTATCTTTGCAAAAAGAAATTATCTCTTTACGAGTATAGATCTCTTTTCCCTCAAACTCGAGCCGAGTCAAAAGCTCAATTTCTCGCGCAGAAAGTGTTTGAATCTTATTTATTTTCATTTTCTAATTTAACCTTCATTGGGGTTTTTTGCTAAACTAAAAATAATATACCACTACTTCCTCTGTTTGTCAAACACATCTTCTATCCAGAGCAACTATGCCCTTTCCTGCTTATTAAGAGGGAAAAAGGGACAGAACAGGCTCGGAGCCCAGGTAACGCAAGACGCCAACGGTGGCTGGAGTCCGAGCACCGAGACTGTTTTGGGTGGGGAAAGACTCGGCTTTGTGGTTCATTGAACTTGAAAGAACGAAACAAGCGTACTATAAAGCCGAGATATAAGGTCATCCGTAGGTACGGATGTAGACTTTTCCGCGGCCGTTTTTCTAGCTCTTTTGTCTTTTTGACATTCGGTTCTTCAATGTTTCATATTGTTATCTCATACTTCTTCTTTAATTGTCCCGCTCGCTTTATTCCTTCCTCTGTTAAACAAGCTGACTTACTTCTTCGGCCTTGGGTAATGAGCCCATCTTCTTCTAATTTATTAAGAATCTCAAAGGGGTATCCTTTCCAGCTACGATAGACTGGTCGTGACAAATAATTTTCTTTTTCCTCCCAGCCAGTTAGATAAAGAAGTAACAAAGTCAACTCCTCAATCTCTTTTCCCATCCTTTCATCTCCCACAACATTTTTTGTATTTGTTCCCACTTCCGCAGGGACAAGGGTCATTTCTACCTATTTCTGTGCTTGTTTTGTACTTTAGTGAAGAAGAAAGCGTTCTAAGATCCAATTTCAATTCTCGGAACGTTTTTTCTAATTCTTCCTTGTCAAACGTTTCTGCCATTTCACGGAACTCTTTGGGTACCCTATTCCAACATCTTCTTACGAAATCTAATACTTCATTTGCTTCTTCTATGGAATCAAACTCTTCTTTGTTGTTCTCTTTAAGATAGCGCTCAAACATCACTTCCTGAAAAGCATAAACAGCATCAAACATTCTCTTTCGTCTTTTTAGCGCTTCTTTTCTTGATATTCCTTTCTTTAATGCTACCTGCTCCATCATACAATCTATACATATAATCTTGGGGATTCGATCTTCCATGCCAGGTGTCGGATTAATGAATCCTCCAAGTTTTTTCTTTTTACCACAAATTCCACATTCGCATTTTCCACCATCCAAAATCTTACCTTCAGATTCTGGCATATCAAAGCTATTAGAATTGACCATTTTGGCCGGTCCTGTTTTGCACATCTGTTTTTTCAGTTATGAGCACTATCCCCCTCTTGCTTGAAATATCGCAGAGATCTTAGTCTTAAGTTCAGGCAACTTATTTCTTATTATGTCCCATACAATTTCCAGATCAACCTCAAAATACACCTTATAATCCCTTTGCATACTCTACCCCCTTCAATATGTGGGGTTTAAGAAGGGTCTTTATGTTCTCACGAATGACTAAATCAACTTTAAGGCCAAGCAAATCTTCAAGAAACAGTACCAGCCCCATATAATTATCAAAAGTCTTTTTCCCTTTTTCAAATTCTACAAGTATGTCAATATCGCTTTTTTGCCTTTCCTTACCCCTTGCATAAGAACCGAATAATCCTATTCTTCCTACTCCGTATCCTTTAATGCGCTCTCGGTTTTCCTCAAGTTTTTTTATTATTTCCTCTTTTACAGGCATCCTAAAGTTCCGTCTCTCTTAGCCTAGTTCGCAGGTAGCAATCTATGAAGCATAGTTTTTGAAAACCCAAAAATCCGTTTTTCAAATTGCCTGAAGACAAAATCCTTGAGCTTTCTTCCCAAGAATAGAATCTTAGCTGGTTTCTAGCTTCTCCCAACATTGTCTCTTGCCTTCTTAAGTTCTACTAGAAGAGAGGCGGGTACCTTCATCTTTCCCATGAGGACTTCATCCTTAGCCTCACCGTGACAATCCGAGCCACCGGTAACGAGAAGGTTGTATCTTTGGGCAATTTGCTTGTAATGTTCCACTGCCCGCCCATTGTGTGCACTATGATAAGCTTCTATTCCCCTCAGTCCTGCCTTGATGAAGTCGGGGATGAGATCATCCCTTCTTGATAGATGAGGATGACCAAAAACGGGAATTCCTCCAAGATTAGAAATTAGCTGGATCATCTGGAAGGGGGAAGCCTTCGATCTCCTGACATAGGCAGGTTTCCCAGGATTCATCCACTGCTCAAAAGCAGCGCCTATGGAGCGAACATAACCATTCTTCACCATTAGTCTGGCGATATGAAGGCGACTTATTACACCGCGGGGGTTCAGTTTCTTCACTTCATCATACTCAAGCCTCATCCCCAAATCCCCTAGTCTCTGGACGAGTTTCCGATTCCTCCTGGCTCGGGCTTTCTGAAATCCCCTGAGCTTGGATAAGAATGCTCCATCTTTCCAATCCAGATAGTAGCCAAGGATATGAATCTCATCCTTCCCCAAATCCGTACTCATCTCCACACCTGGTACCACCTCCATTTCCAGCTTCTCTGCCACCCGGATCGCTTCCTCCAGACCATCCACACTGTCATGATCCGTAATGGAGATGGCTACTAGATCGAGATCCTTGGCCCTCCTTACCACCTCTTCGGGGGTATAGGTGCCGTCGGAATATATGGTATGAATATGAAGGTCTATCCTTGTCATAGCTAGAGTCCTACATCATCTCCAGGGCAAAATTCAGGCTCATTGTAGAATGGGTTAGGCCACCTACGGAGATAAAATCCACCCCTGTCTCAGCAGCCTCTCTCACATTCTGAAGATTTATTCCTCCAGAGGCTTCAATTAATATGTGCCTTTCCTGGCTTCGAACCCTTCTCACCGCTTCCTGCATCTTTCCCTTTTCCATATTATCCAGCATAACTATATCTGCTCCCGCGTCTATGGCCTCTTCCAACTGGGCAAGATTCTCCACCTCCACCTCTATTTTCAGAAGAGGGGAAAGCCTTTCCCGGGCTCTTCTTACAGCCTCCCCTACCCCACCACAGATCTTGATATGGTTATCCTTTATCAATACTCCATCATCCAGGCCAAAGCGATGGTTAAGGCCCCCACCCGTCTTTACAGCATATTTCTCGAGCACTCTCAAGTTGGGAGAGGTCTTTCTGGTATCCATGATCCTAACCTCAAGGCCTTTGACCAGATCTACATATCTTCTGGTCAAGGTAGCAATTCCTGATAGCCGGGATAGAAAATTCAAAGCCACCCGCTCACCTCTCAGAATAGCCAGAACACTTCCTTCCATAATCAGGACTGGCCTATCTTCTCCTACCAGATCTCCATCCTCTAGTGAGTGGGCAAATTTCACCCGTCCAGAGGAGGTGAGCCTGAAAACTTCCTTGGCCACCTCCACTCCTACCAGAAGACCTTCCTCTTTAGCCACAATCTGGGCTCCTCTCTTGAGAGAAGAGGAAAAGAGAGCCTCACTGGTGATATCTCCCCTCCCTACATCTTCATCAAGAGCACTTCGAATGAGAGGTCTGACTGAACTAAGATTCAATATCTAATTCCCTCCTGGATTAGCCTTTGGCGTAATTATAGACGGAGCTGGTGCAGTGTCAAGAAACTTCAGGACCTGAGGGTCTTATGCCAGTATTCTTGCGAAAGATGGCCAAGCTAGTATAATAGAGTAGCGATACTCCCAAGGAGGTCGGAAGATCTCAGGGCTCCGGTGCCCCATAATGCAAAGTCAATGTGACAGGAAAAAGCAGATGAGGAAAGAGGGTTTCACGATGATCGAGCTTCTCATTGTCATTGCCATAATTACCGTCATTACTGCCATTGCTGTTCCCAACCTCATATCAGCCAATGTCAAAGCCAAGGTTAAAGGGATAAAGGCGGAGATGGGAAGCATCGCCATTGCCCTGGAGGACTACAGAGTAGATGAGGGAGACTATCCGATTGACCCAGAGCATACAGGGTCCGGGTATGGCGCTGACGTAATAGCCGGGCTTGGAGACTTTGATGGCTATGAGGATGCTATTGGATTAGGAAAGCTTGTTTTCCCAGACGGAGCCTCTAATCCTGTTTATCTATATAGAATTCCTGGTGACCCTTTCAATGACGGCGGTGAGGAGGAATGGGATGGAACAAACGGGGCTCATGATAACCATTACTCTTATTTCACTGCTAATGCAAGCGGCGCAGCTAGCTCCACTGAAGCCAAATACTGGGCACTGGTAAGTTACGGTCCTGATAAGATTCTGGACGTAACAAGTTACAGCGATGCTAGGGACGCTTATGACAATGGAACTGACCTGTACGACCCGGACAGTGGAATAACCTCCAATGGGGATATTGTCATTATTGGACCCTAGACTGGTCCACAGTTTACCATTCAGAGGACGTACTGCCGCATGCCAAAGCTTAGGAATTCACAAATGAAGAGGCTATTTTTTCGCTCGAGAAAGGAAAAGGGATTCACTTTAGCCGAGGTAATAGTGGCTACGGCCATTATTAGCTTCGTAATCCTGGCCACCTGGAGAGTAATTACCTCTTCCCTGCACAGTATCACTCGCCAGGATCAGAAACTGAGAGCATTGCATATAAGCCAGGCTCACCTGGCAAGACTCGAGGCAGAGACCTTCTCCGGAATAGTGCCTGAGAATTTCATAGTTCCTCCCACCCACGAGTACCAACTTGAAAGCATCATCTACAACAATCAAATAGTGGATAAGGATGGAAGTGGCGATGCTAGTACGGATGACTTCGAGCTCCGTGAAAGCGATGGAGACCAGATAGATCCTGTTACTGCCAACTGGTCCTATGACCCGGGCAACCGGAAAATAATAGGCATTCCATCCACTTATCAAGGGCAGGAGGTTTACGTAGACTACGAGTACTATCACCTCGTTGATGAAGGAGCTACTGTTCCGCCCAATGGAGAATCGCTGGGGGAAGGATTGAAGGAGAGAACAATTGAACTAGTTACCAGTGTAGGAGATACCAACGGTAATGGAACATCGGGTGAGAAGAGTGACATATTGGGAGATGATCTTACCGACAACGTCCAACTTTCTCCTTCAGATTACGAGAGTTTCGATCCCCAAACTGGGGAGCTGACTTTCATAGCGGCTAAGGAAACGAATTCGGTGTGGGTCTATTATCTTCCCGGCTCAGATACCGATTCATCGGGCCCCGACGGTGCTCCTGACAGCCATCTGGATCCGACAGAAAATTCTATTGTAGGGGTGGTTGCGGGCAATTTCTCTAATCCGACCGGGAGCGTGACCAATCAAATTACTGAAACAAAAAAAATCACGGTGACCCAGTACTGGAAGCAGGGAGGACAAATCCAAAAAGCCGAACAAATAGCCTACATCATGAATAGATAGGTCAAGAATGGCCAAAGAGGAGAGAAAGGCCTAATAGGCGGAGATAAGGATATGGAAAGCTTCTCAGGAGAACAGCGGGCTCTGGAAGGAAAAGATCGAACAAATGCCAGTTTTACTCTGGTGGAGCTGCTTATAGTAACAGGACTTCTATCCTTAATCGCTCTCTTAGTCTATCCTGCCTATCTTGGTAGTTCCCGCTCTTACAGCCTGAGTGATGTAAAGAGTAGCCTGCAGCAAAATGGTCGTCTGGCTATGAAAAGGATGGTGATATATCTGGAGGGAGGAATGATAGTTATTCCACAGGAGACCGACGAGGGCGCCGATGGAGAGGGAAATAACTATGGTTACGATGAAAGCGTACCATACAAGATAGCTTTCTATCTTTGGGATACCACTCCTAGCGACAAGATTGCTCTCTACGCGGCTTTCCCTACCCTTGATATCGAGCCGATACCCCCTGCTCTAGCAGCGGAAGGAGAAAAACCGCTACCTTACTTGCGCAGGTACGATGCTGCCTCCTCATCCTGGGAGGACCCACTGCCTCTGGTTCGTCCTGACGTTAAGGTTACCCAACTTAGCTTCATCCTCGGCGGGGATAATGAGGACAAAGTTCTCATCACCTTAGAACTGGCCCAAGAGGGGCCCACTGAGGACGAATGGCGCTCCTATAAACTAGTCTCAGCGGCGAAACTTGGGGCGAGATGAAATAGGTTATGCCGAGCGAGTAGAATAAGAGATGTCAGAAAAGGTGAAATGTGGACTTGTGGAAAATAAGGGAACAGCTATCATCCTGAGTCTAATAATAGTAACGGTGCTGTTCATCCTTACCTCCTTTCTCATCCGTAAGATAGTCACCAACACCATGATGGTAAGAAAAGCAGGGGAAGAGCAGGACGGTTATGCCCTTGCCAAACAGGGAATATTGTATGCCATAGATCAACTAAACACCAGTGAGGGGTACAGCCCAAGTTACGACCCCACGGAGTGGCCCGGCGATACAAATTGGCACGACTATAACCTAGACAGTGATACCAGTACTGGGGATACCTCAGGAAATGATGTTAGCTTGAAAGTGGAAAAAGGGACCCCTAGCGGGCACATTACAATTGAGTCCCAGGATCTTCCTAAGAAACTAGTCACCCTTCAAGCAATATCTAAGAATCACAGTCCCCTGCTTGAGTATATGAGATTCGTAAATTCAGATGTGAGTTTTACAACAGGTCAAACTTTTCACGACACCACTTACGGCAGCTTGGTTCACATAAATGGAAATCTCATCTTAACGGGTGCCAACTTCTTATATTTGGATACTGACAGAGGCGATAGGTTTGAGGTTGCTGGGGAAATCAAACCTAAAGTTAGTACTACCACTGTAACCATGATCGACCCAGAAGGTCCGCTCACCGATGTCACCTTGGACGCCAATGATAATAATGCTGACGGATACAAATGTGGTTTTACGAGAGATGCCAGTGGAAATCTTCTAGACTATGAAAAGTTCGATACTGCGTATGACGATGTAGTCAAGGATAACGGAAGGTATTTTGACGGGGCTCATCTTCCTTCTTCATACGATCAATCGGGAGCATCACCTCTATATGTGACCGGGAATGCATTACTTCGATGGCCTCTGGTAGATGAAACGCGATATGAAAATCTAGTAGGAGGAGTGGAGAGCGCTTATTATGTAGTTGGAATTTCTTCCAAGGACGAAAGGGGGACCTGGTACGACACAACAACGTCAGGATGGATAGACGATAGGACCGGATCCGCCCCTTCTTCCGAGAGCACTCAAAGTGCCACCTTCACTAGTCAGAATGCCATTTTAGTCATACTGGACGGAAACGGGGAGATGTCAGGAACGGCGGGGCAAGTGGGAATAGATGACGGACAAGGAGGCGGGACAGCTAACAACAGCGTGATCGAGTCAGGTGAGTGGCGCAGTTATCCAACCAACGGAGTAGTATACAGCCCGGATAACTTAAGAGTCCTGGGGATAATTGGTGATGACGATCCCACCAGTCCCACCGATTATGAACTGACCATAGTATCAGGGGGCACTATCTATATTGAGAGCAGTGTGGTTAAAGGTACGAGTGGATCTTCTCTGGCTTTGATTGCTAAAGATTGGATCCCCTTAAATCCAACTCATAGATTCATAAATCAAGACGTGGCAAATTACACCGGTACCTGGAATAACCGACCTAATATTCGGGGAGAATCTGACAATGATGGAACAGCGGGTAATAATCAGATGGACGTAACCGTAGATCCTTTGTCAACCGACATTATTGCAGTTCTGGATCTTGGACAGGATGTGACAACCGACAGAATTCAATTGAAGAAACTTAATTTTCCCCCTGCTGGCGATTCTCTGACTTTGAGAGTATACGGCTCCAATGATAGTACACCCACTATAGCCGGAGACCAACAGTTTGGGTCTGGATACAGCGCAGAGATAATCAATGACGACGTGGATTTCGTGCGCACAGGAGGATTCTATACTCTCAGGTATGTAAAACTCTGGCTTTGGAATACCCATGATTCAGACTCTTACCTCGTCTATTTTGACGCGGTAGAAATTCCACTTAGCAGTATCAATGCGGTGTGTTTTGCTGAGGACAAATCCTGGGCAGTGATTTCCGGAAATGTAGGTCAGGATGCTAGTGACGAAATCGCCGTAAGTGGGGGAATAGCAGAGAATCAATTTGAACAAAGCTCTAACTGGTCCACCAATTGGCCAAGCATAACCTATACCCATGACTCCAGTATAGCGTCTCCACCTGCTCTACCTCCTTCGGTGAACTTAGTATCGCTGAGAAGAAAAGGTGAAGGCTAAAGCAATGTTCCTTTTGATCCGGATAAAAAATCATAGGGGATTTACCCTGATGGAAGCTCTGATAGTTGTGGCGGTAATCATTATTATAGCTGGTATAACCATTCCCCGGCTTCTGAGCTTTCTGGAAAAAAGCAAGGTGAATCTAGCTAAAGCGGAAATTGAGACAATGGGCTCGGCAATAAGAGAGGTCATAAAGGACACCGGTTCTTATGTGGAAAATATCGGTCAACTGGGTGATCGGAGTTCTCCGGACGAAGCGGAGTTCTCTCCCTGGTGGGGCCCCTATGTTTCTTCTTTGCCAGTAGACAATAAAGATCCTTGGGGCAATGACTACGTGTACGTTTACTGGTTTGATGAAGGAGGATATTGGTATTTGGGCCATTGGCCTGCGGGTTGGGGCAAGGGTAAGAAAACAGGATTCGTGGATCTCAGTGATGACGGAATAGACAATGATCGAGACGGAGTGATAGATGAAAAGGATGACACTGAGAGAATGCCCCCGGGGCTATATGCCCATATTCAAACTCTGCTGGAAGAAGGGTCTCCTGAGGAAGGTTTCGACTTGAGGAGCGCCGGTCCTGACGGAGAAGAGGAAACCGACGACGATATAGTTTACGGAGCCTATTAGCCCGTAGGGGCTCTACAAGAAAAAAAGATATGAAGCGTGGCTGGATTTTTGTTCGAAATGAGGGCCAGATGGCCCTCATTCTTATATTCCTGGTGCTGGCTGTCTCGGCTGTTATTGGCATTAGCTTTCTCTACCGCATGAGACTTGAAGTCAAGGCAGTGACTAGTTACCTGGATTCTCTTAAAGCAGATTATTTGGCTCAGGCGGGTGTAGAAAGAGCCATTGCCACATTAAACAACGATACGAACGAATACGATGACCTGTATGAAGAATGGGCTCAGGGTTTTGAAGAACCTTTAGGGGAAGGAAGGTACTCCTTGGTCCCTAGTGCCGATGAGAGGGAGAGCGAAAAAGAAGAGGATGAGAAAGTCGGCATCTTCGATGAAGCATCAAAAATAAACCTTAACATGGCTGGAGCAGGACACCATAGTGAGGGCTGGACCCCCTATGAGATTAATCTGGGTGAATTGGAGGGTTTGGGCCAGGAAAAAGCAGAGGCTATCTTGAAATACCGCTATGGACCGGATGGTGCTCCAGGCATCAAGGGTGAAGACGATGATAAGGATGCAAACATTCTTGAGTCGGACGGAATAGATAACGATGCCGACGAATCCATTGATGAGCCGGGAGAGGGAATAGATGAGCCGGATGAGTTCCGGGCCAAGTCCCCTTTCGGGGACGACAATCCATTTGAAACGGTGGAGGAGATAAGGCTTGTGGCCGGGATAGGAGAGAAGACCTTAAATGAGATAAGAGACTACATTACCATCTACTCCTACGATAAGAATATAAACAAAAAAGGTACCTTAAGAACAAATATCAATACCGCCTCGGCTGCTGAAATCTCTCGATCCCTCCAGCGAGGGGGCCTTTCTTCAGATAGAGCCCATCAAGTAGCCGTAAATATAGTGGATTCTCGAGATTCCGATTTTCACCCCACGGAATATCTGGATAAGTACGGCATAGAGAAGACTCCCTATATCAATGAGATTATGCCCTTCTTTACCTCATCCTTCAGTGCTGCTCTTGACGGACTCATAAAGGGGGGAGTAAGGTATCTGGTGGAGAAAATAGAAGAGAAGGTGAGTGAGGAAATACATCAGAAGATAAAGATGATCCCAGAGGTTGCGGTAAAAGAAACCAAGAAGGCCCTCTCAGAAAAGGAGCCAGCACTCCAAAAAGCGGTGCAAAGAATCATAAAGGAATACCAAAAAGAGGATGAGTCAAAAAAGACAGGCTTCTTTACCCTATTGGGAGAGGGAATAGCCGAGGCGGCGGAGGAAAAAAAGGTAAAGATAAGCTTTGAAGTGGAGTGGATAGAGCTTTTCAATCCCTACGAGGTTCCTTGCACCATAGATGGATGGTTCATAAAAACATCTCTTAGGAAAAAGGACCTATGGGGAAGAATTCGGCCCCGATCCTACAGGCTCATCCTGAATATAGTAATAAGAACCCCCAAGACGACTATAGGTAGACCACTTCTTGACAACTATGCCGATACCGTAGTTTTGAGAAACGAGAGGGGGAATGTGGTGGATAAGGTATCTTACCGAAATTACAATGCCCCCTGGAATGCTTTTGAGAAGAACGATCCCCGGGTGAGAAAATTTGCCAGCTCTCTTCCCGGAGGAAGTCCCGGCTTTCGTAACTGGTTCTGGCTCCCCATGGTGGGAGAAGGAAAGGATAAGGAGGATTATAGCAGCTTCGTGGTGAAGAACAGACTCTTTCCTAACGTAGGAGAAGTGGGTTACATGCATGTCGGGGAGGAGTGGAGAACCATCAAGATTCAACAGGGAGGAGACTGGCCGATTCTAGATGAGATTACGGTGGCCGATCCTCCCAATGTCCCTCTCGGAGGAAGAATAAACCTTAACACCGCTTCCAAAGAAGTGCTTCAGGCTCTTCCTGGTATAGACTCCGCCATAGCAGGGTCCATCATCAGATACTGTGACGGCAAGAAGGGTCCCCTCAATGAAATTGGAGAGATAATGGAGGTTCCCCTCATGGAAAAATGGGGATTCAATGGCGTAGACGATGATAAGGATGGCTATATAGATGAGGACGATGAGAGCGAGGCTATCTTTCGAGGTCTTTCTAACCTTATCAGCGTACGATCAAACTCTTTCACCATCGTCTCGCTGGGGGAGGTGGTGAAAAGTGAAGAGGTGACTGCCCAGAAAAAGATAAAAGTCGTGGTGGATAGGGGAGAATCCCCCTTGAAGGTCAAATACTACCGGGAACTTTCAGATTGAGCCTCCGACTTATCCAGCGCTTCTTTCAGGGCCACTATAGCTACTTCCAGTTGGTCGGTGCTGGGCTCACGTGTGGTCATTTTCTGCAGCCAAAGACCAGGCTTAACCAGAAGCTGGATGAATCGGATGTTAGAGCGAGAGGAGAGTTTTATTATTTCGTAAGAGACGCCGCCAATAAGTGGAATAAAGAGAAATCTCATTAAGCGCTCGGATATGGAGGTGGGCCTTCCCAGGAAGATGAAAACAACCATACTCACCATCATCACCACAATAAGGAAACTGGTACCGCATCTGGTATGAACCGTAGTGTGCTTTTTGGCGTTGTCTATGGTGAGCTCTTCCCCTACCTCAAAGGTAGCGATACTTTTGTGTTCCGCCCCATGATACTCAAATATCCGTCTGGTCTCTTTCCACAGACCAATGGCCCAAATATAAACCAGAAAGATGCCCACCCTCACCATCCCATCCACCAGATTGAAGGGTATCCCCCCTTTCACACCGATAAAATCGGTGATAACCAGGGGAAGATAAAAAAAGAGGCCTATGCCAAGACCAAGACCCAAGACCACCATCAGGGTAACCCAGAGGGTACCAAAAGCCTTGCCCCCAGATTCTATTTCATGATCAGCCTTACCCGTGGCTTCTATCACCTTCTCCTCCATGGCCTGATCTGCGGAAAAGGTTAAGGCTTTAATGCCGAGATACAAAGATTCCACTAGAGCTATAGCCCCCCTAATAATAGGAATATCTAGCCACCTTATTCTTTTGCTGATAGCAATGTAGGGGTCCTTTCTCACCAGAATACCCCCATCTGGTTTTCTCAGAGCAATGGCAAAAAACTTTGGAGAGCGCATCATCACCCCTTCGATAACTGCCTGCCCCCCGATGGCGGGATCTTCTTTACTCATATTTTCATCTCCAATTTTCTATCTTTCACTCCTGGTAGAACCTCCAATCCGAAATATTGAACCCGGATCCAACGGGTTCTTTCTTGTCGCTATGCGCCTCTTAAATAACTAAATGCTTAATTTTTTTTGTATTCTCTGGTGAAACGATCTCCCACAAAATTCTCTCCGGGGGCTGCCCTTTGAGAAACCTCTATTTCTCTTTGATTTGGCGCCGGTAAGTCTCGAGGAGTTCTTTTCTCAAATCTGCACTCTTCTCCTCTAATTTTCCAAGTCGCGCTTCGATCTTATAAAAAATGTCACCAAAAGGATTTTTTCTGACATTGGTTATACTAACATACGTAACTGCCCTGTCAATCAAACGCGCTGAATGGTGTATTAGGTGAGTAGAGGAAGGCTAAGGCTCAGGTCAAATTTCCGGAAAAGCTCTTGCTGTTTGCTGGAAATCTCTGTCAGGCAGGTGCTTCGACTTTTGACGGCATGAGGTGCTTTTTCAGCATTCCCGGGGCAGTCGACCTACTGGACCCCAAAACAATCTTGAGCAAGAATTTTTCTTCCGGGAAAGAAAAAAATCTACGGTTGTACGCGGAAATTAGAGACCTTTACCATCATCAAAGCTTATATTGCCACTCCCTCGCCCTTTCTTCCGTAGATAGAAAGCAAAAAATGGATCCACAAATCTATACTCCCCCTTCTTGCTTTTCTCCAGAATTTCTTTTTCCATCAAAGCTTTAAGGGCATAATTTACCCCATTAGGATTCCTCACTTCCATCTCTCTTAGGCTATCCATACCAAATATATCTTTGGACCCGTGCTCAGCCAGATAAAAGAGTACTGCCTTGCGATCTTTGGACTTAATCTGGTCAAGGAGCATCTCGTATATATAGGACTGGGAGGCAACACAGATAGATAGGGCCTCTTCAACCAGGGAGGAGATGACTTTCCTCGGGGTAAGATTCCAAATCTCAAAACATAAATACTGGGTAAAGTAAGGGTGCCCACCAGTAATTTGGAGGATACGGTCTATTATTTCCTCATTTATTCCCTTGCTCGTAGCTTGAAACTGCTCTTGTATGAAGGATCTGAAATCTTCTTTAGAAATATAATTGATCTCCATCTTCTTACCAACAAAATAAAAGGGACTTCGGCGATCAAAGAACATCTTGTTCATGAGGGACCTTCTGCTTCCCATGAAGACATAACTTGTAGATTTATGGTATTGTATCTTTGCCCTCATCTTTTTGTCTAGATCCTGGCCCAACAAGAGAAGATCCTGAAACTCATCGAATACAACGATAACCCTTCTATTAGACTTTTGGGCAAGTTTTTCTGAGAGGTCGAAAATCTCCAGAGATAGTTCATCTAATTCCGCTTGGCCAGGAGCAGTTATAGTTATATTAAAATCACCCAACCCAATTCTAAACAGGAATAAGAATTTAGGTAAAATAGTTTTGATAAACTCAGCCAGTTTTGCCACTTTAGAGAATTCATTTATCTGGTTGATAATCCTTTCCAGAAATCCCCTCACCGTAGAAACTTCAGAAACATCGATCCAGAGAGTAAAGAATTTCTTCTTATCTAGACCTCGGATAACCTCTCTCAAAAGGGAAGACTTACCATATCTTCTAGGAGCAAATAAGATAAGATTTTGCCCTACCATTAACGAATCCAGTATTTCCCTCTTCTCCTTTTCTCTATCGGTAAAGCTCGCTCCCTCAACCGGCACTCCGAAGACAAACGGATTACTCATCTTTGCTCCGTTTTATAAGTTTCTTTAAGTTAAATATCTTTGTATTGTTATTCATACCATTTTCCCTTGACAGAGTCAACTCCTCCAACCTGGCTAGCTGCAATGATACTCAACAGTTTTCCAAGAAAAAACATAAGAGAAGTCCCTTGTTTAAGAAAGTAAAACAGGCCTCGACGAGGGCCAGGAAACACTCTAGGACCTACCCATCACCGTCGCACATCAGTCAAGGGATACCTGAGAAATAGAAAAACCCCCAGTAGAATGAAAACAGCGGCCAGTGGCCCGCAGAGAAGAATTCCCGAAGGATTAGCCCGAGTATAGCCAAAGTGATGAAGCAGAAAGCCCACAAATAAGGAGGAAAGGCCAACAGCACTTTTCAGCACAATTCCGTAGATGCCAAAATACATGCCTTCCCTTCTGAGGCCCGTTCTTTTCTCATCATAGTCAGTGATATCAGCGATAATAGCGTGAGGCAGGATAAGAAGACCAGCTATCGGAACCCCGGCTAAGCCAATAACCACCATCCCCTGATAAAGAATGGGAAACGGGCCTAATCTACCAATCAGGCCCACCAGTGATAAAACGATAGCGAAAAGGCTCATAGAAAAAAGAAAAGCAAACCTTTTTCCTTTTTTGCGGGAAATTTTCAGCATCAAGGGGAAGGCAACGATAGCGACCAGGAGACTCACTCCCAGGACCTTCCCCACCTCGCTAAGATCTCTTCCCATAACTTCCGTCACCAGATACGGTGCATCGGCTAGAATGGCATAGAATCCAAACCAGAAAAAGAGGCTACCACCAATGAAAAAGAGAAAGGGCTTATTCTTAAAGGTCTCTACCACAGCTTCTTTTAGTCTAAGAGTTGACCGGCCTTCTAATTTCTCGGACTCTCCCTGATGTTCCCGCCTACCTCCTCTTGACTTCTCCCTTAGCGCTATCACCGGTAGGTAAAAGCTTACGAGGGCCACCAGGCCTATAACAATACTCATCCACCGGAATCCCTTCCAGCCAATAAGAAAAGATGAGCCGATCATTCCTATCCCCAATCCCACCACGGCGAATAACCCTTGAAGAGCTGAAAGGTTTATTCGTTCCTTGGAGCCTTCGGCAATCTCCGGAAGAAGAGCAAGATAAGGAACAATCACGCAGGTGAAGAAAAAGAAGAAAAGAGAAATGATAGAGGCGGCCCAAACAAAATTCAGTACTGAGGCCTCCCCTGTCGGGGGCGCCCAAATAAGAACGAAGGAGATAAAGAGGGGAAGAGAGGCAAAGACGATGAAAGGAGTTCTTCTTCCCCACCTGGTTCTAGCTCGATCACTCCAGTGACCAACTAAAGAATCCGTCAGGGCATCAAAGATTCTTCCTCCTAACATAACCAGGCCAAACAGCTGTATGGGAAGAAGGGGTTTAAGAGCACCACCGGGAGGAGCATAAAAGTACATAGCCCACATGAGGGTAGTGTTAATCAAGATAATTCCCATATAGCCGGAGGCGTACATCAGCTTTTGTGTCAGGGTAAGTCTATTCATTTTGCACCCCGTTTTTTCAGTGCTGCAGGGGACCTGACGAGAGATTGTATGTTCTTACACCCTCGGAAAGGCCCAGCGGTTCCACTGAGCATTTCCTCATTATATAGCAAGAGTTTACTTTGTGGAACCTGAATAATTGTGAAAAACCTCAGAGATAGCTCTGAGGCTGCTGGGGGACCACACCAAGTTGCGCAAAAGACAACACTCCGAAGGTGCTATAGCGCGAGGCTTCCTCTAGTTCAAAAGTTCCCTTAGGTTATGCTTCAATCTCTCCCGGAAACTCTTTTTGTGCCTTTTTATAATTCTCCCATGTCCCAACATCTAGCAAATACTCTCTGATGAGATACCCGTACATTTTTCGTGCTAGCCGGGGGAGGACGTCAAAGCCCAAATCAACTACTTCCTTGTTCGGAATGTACTCAAAAATCTCAGGGTTGGCTATGTATACCCCTGCGTTGGCGAGATCACTCTTCGGATGATCGGGCTTTTCGACAAAATCGACCACTAAGCCATCGGCATTCAGCTCGGCAATTCCGCATTCTTTTGGGTTGTTCGCCTTGAAAAGACCTATAGTACAAATCCCTCCATGGTTCATATGGAACTTGTGCATCTTTTGCAAATTTACATCAGTCAAATTGTCTGCATAAAAAATAAAAAAAGCTTCCTCTCCCGCCACGAAATCCCGATTAACAGCGATGGTTCCTGCGCTTCCTAACAGCTTTTCCTCGTAGAATGTCTTAATCTTTGGCCTGTAGGAAGCACTATCCAGGAATTGCTCTACCAGATGCGGCAAATGATGGAGGTTAAGCAGCAGGTGGCTGATACCATATCTCTCACATAATCTCAGCCAGTAATGCAGGAGCGGCTTTCCCTTGATGGGAACCAGACATTTGGGAACCGTTTTGGTAAGCTGCCTTAACCTGGTCCCTTCTCCTGCTGCCAAAAGATAAGCCTTCACCAGAAGATTCCCCAACTTCTACTTTGCTCGTCCATGTGACAGAGCTATTTTTCAGCGGAATCGAGTTCTAGTATCAAGTCAACTGCTTCGGATAAACCTTGCGCAATGTAATCCGGCCTGATTTTCCAGCGGTTCTTGTCAGCCAACTCACTCAATCCTTTTCCTGTCTTAACCATTATGGTCCTCGACCCAACCTTGTGGCCCATCTCAATATCTGTTATTGCATCTCCAACTAAGTAAGACGCCCTAAGATCCAATTTGAGATCCTCGGCAGCCTGGAGCAGAAGTCCAGACCCAGGTTTTCTGCAACCGCAGCCGTCATCAGGCCTATGGGGGCAGTAGTATACCTTTTCAATCTTCCCACCTGTCTCAGCTATTTCTTCTCCCATTCTCTCGTGTATCTCCTCCAGCGTCCGGCGAGAGATTATCCCCCTACCTATGGCTGACTGATTGGTTATGACTATGGCAATATAACCATGACTCCTCAGGCGACTCAGAGCTTTCTTTGCCCCTGGGATCCAGACAAACTCCTCCCAGGACTTAACATAATCATCCCTATTTTCACAGATCACTCCGTCTCGATCCAGAAAGACGGCATTTCTTCTTAGAAGCTGCCTCATCTCAAAAGTTCTCTCAGATAACAACAGAGAAGATGCGAGAGGATAAGGTGAACATCCTCAACTCGCTCCATAGAGTTACTCGGCACAATAAGACACTCCTGCACCATATCCTTAAGTTTCCCTCCCCCCTGCCCCGCAAACTTTGCCTCCCAGGGTACCCGCTTCGATGGCACGTCTGTAGATCTCCTCAATCTTGGGGTTGGTTATCCCGCTTGCCAGGCTCTTCTTCAGCTCCCATCCCTTGTTAAGGAGCCTCCCAAAGTCGTCCAGCAGACCTTTCAGAAAATATTCCCTTCCCTCATAAACCATATCCCTCATTTCACTTAAGACCCGACCCCTTCCCCTAATACTCTCTCTTTGTTCGGAGAGGATCTCATTGGAGCTACCGCTCACTCCCGTGTAAATCAGCATGAGGCTAGCCTCAAGAGCATACCATATTCTCTCGTCTACGGCCAAAGGCTCCACGTTAACAGAATCGTCCGGGTTAAACCGTATAATATTCAAGTTCCCAAAGGCAGCGGCAAACTCTATTCTCAAGAATAGATGGGTAATATAGGGAACAAGGGTCTGGCTTTCAAGGCCGCTACTGAAGACCAGAATTGAGGTCGAGATGGCCAGAAGAAAGAAAATCCTGTTTATGGAAGAGCGGGGATTTTTGTAATAGACCCATCCCCCAAGGACAAAATTAACCCCCCTACTGCTATAGATCCGGCAAAATCTGACATTTATGTCTTCTTAGCTAAGAGGGCCTCTTTTCCTCTCCGACCCGATGCAGGTATTTTTAGCTCCTTTCTATATTTGGCCACAGCCCGGCGGGAGATAGCAATATGGTAATCCCGGTAGAGCCTTTCCCTTGTTGCATTATCGCTATGGGCGCGGGAAAGGCGGTGATCCTGAAGGAGGATCTTTTCTTCTTCCACTAAGTCCTGGAGGTAACTTTTGGTGATCTCCTTCTGGGAAGGAAAGAAAAAGCTAAGGGGTAGTTCCCTCCTCTGAGGAGTACCAATACTTTTATCGGCCATAACTCTGGTAATCGAGCTAGGATGGACTCCTATTCTTCTAGCCAGCTCTCGTCGGGTTAGGGCTCGAAGCCTGCCAACATCCCCCGAATAAAGGTAATCAGATTGAGTCTCTTTTATGTAATGAATAATCTGGTAGATAGTGGTAGTTCTTCGATTAACCAGATTCAGCATTTTAAGAATCTTAGACATCCGGTTGAGTTTTTCCTGGGCAAGATTTCTCTTTCGATAGAGCCCTTCGTACTCCTCGTAGTTGATAGAGTATTTACCTCTGATTAGATAATCTTCTTTCAGATGTGGATAGATTACGAGCTTCTCCCCTTCTCTCACGAGGGAGGCTATTTTGAAAGTTCTCACCGGACGAGAAGGAGCAGCCTCGGTAGAGGTAGGAACTGAAGTGCCACTGGCAAGCTTTTCCAACTCAAATCTATTCAAGAAGTCCTTGAGCATTTCTGTTTCCTCTGAAGTCAGCCGACACTCATTCCCAATTTCCCTCACACCTACCCCGCCATGCAAAAGCTTATTGAAGCGGCTCTCTCCTATAACATGGCCAATTCTCTCAAGAAGAGGCGCAACTTTGGGATTCTGGTAAAGCAAGCCTTCCAGATCAAAAGTATCTTTCGAAAAAACGAGGTCTTCCTTGAGCTGAAAGGAGGGGGGAGGGCGAACCCCAGTAAATTTTCGGTAACTTACTACTTTCCATCTATTGACTAACTCCTTGAACAGAGGATCATCTTCTAATTCTTTGATTAGTTTTCTGAATTTGGGCTCGGGAAGGGAAAAGAGTTGACCCAGCTTCATTCTTCCGATCTGTTTTTGTCTTAGGGCCTGGGAAGTCTTTCCCCTTAGAGCCTGTCTTAAAGATCCGATTTCCATTTGAAATAAACCTCACTTTGCTCGGCAAACGAGAGAGAACTCCAACTCCGATGTCCCAGGTCCTAGGTCGAAACAAGCCTCGGACGCCCTTAAAATATAGCAAAAAATGGGCAATTGTCAAACTCAGCCACAATCCAGTGTCAAAAAATACTCCCCCGCAGCGAAGAATACCCGGAATCTCCTTCTTTTTCCAACCAAGGGTCAGGCGAAACCCCCTTCTCAACCAAGATTCAGCTTTAACCTTTTATTCCGGGCATCTTTCACATGACTGAAGATATTCGATCCCAATCAATCTGCAATTGCACCTTAATACCTTCCGTGAGAAAGTCAGGAGGCAAAAAATCTCTCCTGGTCTTGACAGGCGCAAATGCGAAAAGAAAACTGTGGTGAGTTCAGTGGACCAGGTTCTATATCTAAAACAAAGTCAAGAAACTCAGGAGCTTTCAGTCTAGTGGCTGGCCACAGACATAATTCCGAACTTCAAATAACTCGTGGAACTCTTTCCTTTCTGGACAGTATACCGCCGCAAGAGATGGAAATTTCACTTCGAGAGGAGTCAGTGTCTTAGGGCTCTAAAGAAAAGAGAGCCTCCCTTAGCCCTGGTTTTCTCATCCCGGAAAAATGGCACGGAAATTGCTGACTTCAACAATAAATAAGGGCTAAGGGGTAGGAATGGAAAAGAAGCAAAGACGAATCCTTCTGGTGGATGATGAGGCTAATGTAAGAACGGTGTTCTCGGATATTCTGAAAAAGGAAAGCTACCTGGTGAAAGAGGCAAAGGACGGCCCCGAAGCTATAAAAGCGATAGATGAGGAGACCTTCGATCTTGCTCTGGTTGATCTTAGAATGCCCCACATGGATGGAATCGAAGTCCTGGAAAATATCAAGAAAAGAAAACCTGAAATTCCTGTCATTGTTTATACTGGGTACGGTTCCATAACCAGTGCAGTGGAGGCCATGAGAAAAGGGGCCTTCGACTATCTTAATAAGCCGTTTTCCCCCCAGCAGCTAAAGTCAAACATTAAGAAAGCTTTAGAAGGAGCGGGGGGAGAGAAGTCAACTGTGTCCCCATTGCCCTCGGGGAGCTAACATGGACCAAAAAGAAGCAGGCATTGAGCTTCGGCAATACTGGCAAGTTCTCTGGCGACGCAAGTGGATCGTTCTTCTGGCAGTGGTTGTCGTTTTTGCGGCTACTATGATTTTTGCCTATCGCCAAGCGCCCGTCTATCAAGCATCAAGTAAAGTCCTCATCAATCCTCCGCCTTATCTTTACCCTTACACCATGACGGGATAGATTATGTCCTCACAGGGTTTGCCTTACTCGCAGGACCTACCCTACTACATCAACTATCTGGAAAACTACAGGGTCTGGCTGACCAGTGAAACCATGATGGATAAGATCATAGAGCGCGTAGAGTCCCTCTATCCTAAGGCAAAAGAGGTACCGTTCAGTATGCAGGCCAGCGTAATCCAAGACACCAGCATCTTCAACATCGGAATAGAAGCTGGTGATCCTGAGCTATGTGAGGTAGCAGCTAATGCCACCGCCCAGGTCCTGGTGGAAGAAAACCAGAAGATGTTCGTTACCGGCTTGGAAAGAGCGAGCGAGATGATGGAAAGGCAAATTCAGGTCCCCTTGGAAGAGTTAGGCAGGCTTCAGCCTCGCTCGGAGTCACCGGGCAAAGAGGCAGCTGCTACCAAAGGTGAGGAACCAGAAAGTCAAATCTGGCAGGCCAGTCAACTGAACAATGTCCGCATTATGGACTATGCTAAGACTCCCGGATATCCCATAAAGCCTCGCAAAAGGCAAAATGCTATGCTGGGGCTCTTCATGGGACTTCTTTTGGGAGGTGGTTTGGCATTCTTTATGGAATACCTGGATACCTCGGTTCGAACTACTGAAGATGTAGAAAAACATCTTTCCTGGCCGGTTTTAGGTATCATCCCCCGATTTGATGAGACCTTTCAAGGAAAAACTTCTCAATCAGACATCCAACCAGTGGTGAGAAAACACCCGAAATCAGTCCCTGCCGAGGCCTATCGAACCCTAAAAACCAACATTCAACTGGCTAATTTGGATCGCCCGCCCAGATCTATCGCCATAACCAGTGCCGGTCCCCTGGAAGGAAAATCGACCACCGCTGTTAACCTGGCGGTAGCCCTGGCTCAAAAAGAAAGTAAGGTTCTTTTGGTTGATGCTGACCTGCGTAGGCCCGTCATCCACAAAATCCTGCATTTGGATAACTCCACCGGGCTGGCTGATTTAGCCACTAATCATGCTCAACCCGAAGCGGCCATTAAGGAGTTTCATAGCGTGGATAACCTATGGGTTTTGACCAGCGGGTCGCTTCCTTCCGACCCTTCTGAGCTCCTAGGATCGAGCGGGATGAGATCATTGGTAGAGCAAGTGACAAAGGAGTATAGCTACGTGGTCTTTGACACCCCACCCCTTATGTCCGTCAGCGATGCTGCTGTTTTAGCTTCCCAGGTTGATGGAGTCCTGCTGGTTATCAGCCCCGGCAAAGTAAGAGGAGAAATAGCCCGTCGCACGAAGGAGCTGCTTGAGCGAGTTGGGACTCCTGTTCTGGGCTGTGTCCTCAACGGTGTCGAGCGCGGTCACGGCAGTTACTATTACTACTATCATTACTACGCCGGAGCAGAGGGAAAAGAGGAAGTCCGCAACCGACAAAAGAACAAAGAAGCGTTGGGACGTATTCCCAAAGCAGACGGAAATTAAGAAGTATCTGCCTTTCCTAAAAGGATAAGTAATGAATAGACTCGAGAGAATTTATGCCAAGTCAAAGGATCTGGTGGAGCGAGAAATAGAAGGAGAGATCATTATCGTTCCCCTGACCTCAGGCATAGGTGATCTGGAAGACGAGCTCTTTAGCCTGAATGAAGTACGAAGGGATGTCTGGGCGAGGATAGACGGGAAGAAGCCTGTCTCGGAAATAGTCAAAGAGCTTGAGGAAATTTACGAGACAGACCGGGAAAAGCTCACCAGCGATGTCCTCGGTTTCCTGGGGGAACTTGAAAAAGGAAACTCATAGTGGAGGAAGCTAGTTGTCAGGCTACCTAGAAGAGGTTAAGCTTCCTGACTTTCGCTTCTGGAAAGAGATAGAAGAGAAAAGGATACCCCTCTCCGCTGAAGTTGAACTCACCGAGCGCTGCAACAATAATTGCACCCACTGCTACATCAACCTTCCGGCAAATGATCAAGATGCGAAAAAGCGAGAACTTAGCTTCGAAGAAATAAGAGGGATAGTGGATGAAGCGGTGGGGATGGGATGCCTCTGGTGGCTCATCACCGGAGGAGAACCACTTCTCCGGGAGGATTTTCCTGATATCTATCTTTATCTGAAAAGAAAAGGGATAAGAGTTAGCCTTTTTACTAATGCTACCTTAATTAATACTGAGATCACCAGCCTTTTTAAGAAATACCCTCCCCAGACTGTTGAAGTTACCATATATGGCCTCAGCCAAAAAACTTATGAAGTGGTAACCCGGAATCCCGGTTCTTTTGATGCTTTTAGACGAGGAATAAATCTTTTGAAGGAAAATCACATTTCTTTTACTCTTGAGACGGCGGGTTTGCCTCAAAACTTTCATGAAATAAAAGAAATGAGAGGTTTCGCTCAGTCTGTCACTGGCAAGTCTTTGGGAGTGGTTCTTAGATTGAACATTGGCTCAAGGTTTAAGGGCAGAAGTAATAGGAACCTCATAAAAAGACTCAGACTTCCTCCTGAGAAAGTAATGGAAATTCTGAAACAGGATGAGAAAAGATACCGAAAAGATATGGAACGGTTTTGCCAGAAATTCTTGAGAGTTTCTGGTAATGATCACCTTTTTTCTTGCGGGGCCGGGGTAGGTGGATGCCATATTGATGCTTATGGCAATTTTCAGCTCTGTATGCTTCTCAGACACCCTGACTGTGTCTACAGCCTGCGGGAAGGAAGCTTCAAGGAAGTCTGGGAGAGATTTGTTCCCCGGGTGAGAGAAATAAGAGCCAATAACAAAAAATATCAAGAAAAGTGTCAGCGATGTTTTCTTGAATCATTTTGTGGTCAGTGTCCGGCCTGGTCCTGGATGGAGCATGGAGTCTTGGACGAGCCGGTGGAGTATCTCTGTGAAATTGCCCACACCGAAGCGGTCTGGCTGGGACTGTTGAAAAAAGGAGAGAAAAGCCTGGGAGGTCGAGGTAGGAAATGAACCCAAAACACCTGCTGCCCTATTATCTTGTGGTCAAGATCGGGGGTATTCCCCTATCTATTAACAGCGACCTTCCCTCGAAGGAAAAAACCTTCGCCCCTAAATTCCAACTCTTTCGCTGTGACGATGGGAGAGATGGTGGGATAACCATTCACCATCACTGCGGTAATACCCAAAATAAGTAATTGGGGCAAAAAGGTTTATCACCGAGCTCCCTGGACAATCTATGAAACATCTTCTCGCTACATCTACCGGATGTTTGTTGATGGGAATAATGAATCTCCTCTGCTAGCTATATTCAATACAGACCACACTGAGGGTCATATTTACAAAGGGAAAAATTATGTAAAGGCCTTCAAGAAAGGAAACCTCACTAGTCTTCTTTGCTTTCCCACCGATCAGATCCTTTTTGCCCGACTCCTGGCCGAGAGAGACGGCATAATACTTCACGGGAGTGGACTTATATTGAAGGAAAAAGGGTTCCTTTTCCTGGGTCACTCGGACGCCGGCAAGACCACCCTGGTCAAGGTCTTTCGCCACCATGCGAAGATCCTGAACGATGACCGGATGATAGTGAGAAAAGAGGATGGTAGCTTCTACCTTTACGGCACTCCCTGGCATGGGGAACTTTCACTGGTGGCTCCCGCCCTGCACTGCTTATCCAGACTCTAGCAAGATCCCCCTGTGTTGCCAGTCGAAATGCCATGAAAGGCTGATTTTGACGTGTACTTAGAAGACTATACCGTGCCAAGGAATCTAAGGGCGAATGAATTCTTTCTCATCCGGAGACGAAGTGGAGAGACATAAACATATGAATGTGCGGCCGGAATATCAACTTTTGCTGTCTTGCGCAAGGACTGAATCAAGCAAAGACAACCAGGATAGAATCAGAAAACTTGTAAGCAATAGGCTAGACTGGGATTATGTTTTGCAGATGGGTCGAGATCATGGTCTGGCACCACTCTTATACTATCACCTGCACCGACACAACTTTGATCACCAGATTCCTCAGTCGATTATGGATCACCTACACGACATTTACTATAGCAATCTTGCCCGGAATATCCTCTTATATGACGAGCTAAACCAGATCTCAGAATGCTTTGAGGGAAGAGAAATCCCACTGGTGGTGGCCAAGGGACTAGCTTTAGCCGAAACGGTTTATAGAAATGTTGCCCTAAGGCCAATGGCAGACATTGACTTATTGGTTGAAAAGAGGAACCTACCTGAGGTAATGAAAGCTTTTTCCAAACTGGGATTCGAAATACTACCTCAAGAGAAAGAGATAACCCTAAAATACATGAATGAACTACACCTTGTTAAGCATCAGGAAAATATAAAGCACCTTCCCAGCTTAATAGTTAATATCCACTGGGATCTAACTGCTCCGATTAGATTCCGGGGCGCAACCAAAACGAATACCCGACAAATGATAGAACGAGCTCAGCCGACAAAGATAGCCAACAGCAATGTCTTGGTTATGACACCAGAAGACCAAATACTGCATGTCATTTATCATGCCACTTTTCAGCACCCCTTTATCGGCCTCCTTCAGCTTTGTGATGTAGTTGAACTAGTCAAACTAGAAGACAATGAGCTTGATTGGCAGTCCCTGGTGAAGAGAGCAAGAAATGGAAGGATAACAACTGCCACTTACTACCTCCTCACCTCGGCTAAGAGACTGCTGGGAGCCCCTATCCCCAACCGGGTACTCAAATCTCTTGCGCCGAATCTAGTTAAAAGAGGTCTATTAAGTATTCTACTCATGGATAGTGCCTTTTTAGCCGAGTGCCTAACTCACCCGGTAGCATCTCGATATCTTCTTCAAACATTGATGTTGGATAAAACGGTTGATACCCTTTCTCTGCTCTGGAAGGCGGACTTTCCTCCTGCTAAGTGGCTTGCGGCCTATTATGATTCCTCCAGATCAAGAAAGCTGTATTTGTCTCACCTTCTTAACCTTCTCACAATCCTCGTGGCTGGCACGGGGGACGTCCGTCCTCAGAGTATCAGGCAAAAAGTAAGTCCCCTTTTTTACCACTTTGTCGTCTCTATGGTCTCTATTCGATTAGAGGCGTAGTGGAAAACTGCGTCAAATTTTAGGGAAGCTCTAATAGTCTAGGCTATTCATGTTGTCTGACGGTTTGCTATGTTCTGGCGGAATTGGTATTATTTATATCCTCTGAAAGTTTGCTATACTTTACGAGAGTTGCTACTATTTACGTTCTTTGAAAGTACGCTGTGCTGCACGAGAATTGACTAATTCTTAACAAAAGGAGAGGGAAATGTGGGCATCAGTATTAAAAGCGCTGGGCTACTTTTTCGGAGTGATTGGGGGAGTGAGTCTGGTAATAGGGGTTGTATTGCGATTGACTAGGGGACCCCTCGGAGGCATCGCGTTCAACATTCTGCCGCGTTCCTACATATGCTTTGCCGCGATTTGTCTCTTGTTTGCCATTGCTCTTGGCGTAGGTGCTATACTAGAAGGAAGGACAAAAGAGAAAAAGTAATTTCTTTAGGCAGAAAATCTAGTAATGGGTGAGGCTTCCGTCCTTTTTCGCTCTCCTTACCCCCACCCCAAAAGCATAAATACCTAAGGGCAGTAAAACCACCGAAAACAAAGCGAGTATGAATATGTCAAAGCTTAGTGCTCGGAAAGAGTAGCTTTATAGGAGCGCATGGCGCATGGCCCTGAGGGAATAGGTAATGGGCAAAAAATAAGAGATTTTCTGGAGCCAATCGGGTAGAATAGTAATAGGAAACAGTACCCCCCCGAAAAGAGTGGAGAAACTTCCCATCACCCAATTCAAGGGATCTCCCCGTTTAAAAACCATAATGAAGCTAGCGGATATGATACCCAAGCTGCTAAAAGCAAGAATAGTTAAAATGAGAATCAAAAGGGCCGCCGGGATATTGGGTCTAGTCATGTTTACCCCGAAGAAGAACACTCCGAGCAAGATATAAGCCAGAACTCTGACGGAAGTTAAAAGAAACTGCCAGATTGAAGAAAAGAGGACAATCGTATGAACTCTGGTGGGAGTAACCAGCATAGCCTCAAGAGTTCCCAGCATCTGTCCCTGCCTGATGGTACCGGCAAAGCTACTCAGGCCGACTCCTAAGTAGTCGGAAAAGGCAATCCCGATCAAGACAAAAGAGAAGTAATCTCCCCCGTAGGAGGCAAGATAGGGTACGGCTGCCTTGCCAAACAATTTAGCAATAAAGTAAAAGGTCACTACGAAAAAGAGGATGCCAAAGAACTGAAAGAAAAAAGAAAGACGATAACTGGCGGTGATAGAAAAATCCCTTTTGATGAAAGCAACTATTTTCTGCCACATCATGAAAGCGCTCCTCTTGCCAAATAAGTGATATTCTCTAGGTATTGCCACCTTTTCTCTTAACCACTTCAGCAAACACATCTTCCAGAGGAACTTCAAAATGGCTGCAATCAAGAATGCTCGCCCCCAAGGTTACTAGAGTCTCAATAACCAGGGGCAGGGCACTCTCGTGCTCAAGAAGACGGACTTCCAGGATAGAAACTGAAGGATTGGCGGGATCAGGCCGATAGGAAATATGTGCTACCTTATTATCCTTACGTATTTTCTCTACAGTCTCATCCGTTAAAGCTCGCAGTTTCAAGACATATCTATCCTCTTTGCTTACAGTAGTCCTCATCTCGGAAGGTGTTCCCAGGGAAAGAATCTTCCCCCGATCAATAATGGCCAAACGGTCGCAGATCTGCTCTGCCTCCTCAAGATTATGGGTAGCTAGGAACACAGTTTTTCCCTGTTCCTTCACTAATCTTTCCCGGACGAGCTTCCTAATATTCTGAGCGGCAACAGGGTCTAGACTTTTGGTGGGCTCATCAATGAAAAGGATTTGAGGATTGTTAATCAGTCCCCGAGCCAGGGCAAGCTTCTGTTTCATCCCGGTAGAATAGGTATGAAAAAGATCATCCACTTTCTCCTGAAGCTCCAGAGTCTCCAATACTTTATTGATTCGCTTCCTTACCTGGGAGGATGACATATTGTGGAGGGTGGTAAAAAACTCAAGATTAGCTCTTCCGGAAAGCCGCCAATAGAAACTTCGCTCCTCACCAGTTACAAGACCAATGGATCGTTTAATACTCTCTTCCTCATGAAAAATGCTGTAGCCGCTCACCCAGGCCTCTCCTGCATCGGGCAAAATCAGGGTGCAGAGCAGTTTGATGAGAGTGGTCTTGCCTGCTCCGTTGGGACCCAGGATGCCGAAAAGCTCACCCTCTTCAACCCGAAGGTCCACTCCACTCAGCGCGGTGATGGTTTCTCTACGAAGAGGGTGACGAGCGATTTGCGACAGTTTCCTTCTCCGGGGAAATCTTTTGATTAGTCCCAGAGTTTCAATAGCATACACCATCAGCTACCTCACCATACTCAAAGGCAATTGTCTTGCCAAATTTAGCATTCAAGTAGTCTCTACCGCTTTCGCTCCCCAAGGATTGTAGCTAAGCGCTGCGAGCTGTCAATTTGGGCGTTAAGGTCAGCCTACTTTGGCAAGTTCCAGTCGGTGGGGAAATTTGAGCTTCAGGGCTTCTTTTACCCTGGGATGCTTTTGCAGTCGGGGATCCTTTTCTACCAATCGGAAAGCCTCCTTTCTAGCTAGAAATAAGATTTTTCGATCTTCTATGAGGTCCGCTATCTTTAGGTTCAGCATACCCCACTGCCTGGTTCCAAAAAAATCTCCAGGACCCCGGAATCTCAAGTCCTCCTCTGCTATCAAGAAACCGTCAGTAGTCCGGCACATCGCTTTCATGCGCTGGCGAGCTTCAGAGGAGATCTTCTTTCCCGTAAGAAGAAAACAGTAAGACTGTTTTGCTCCTCTTCCGACCCTGCCTCTCAGTTGATGAAGCTGGGCCAGGCCAAAGCGCTCCGCATTCTCAATGACCATGAGGATAGCATTTGGAACATCTATTCCCACTTCAATGACAGTGGTAGAGACAAGTATATCTATCTTACCTTCTCGTAAGAGGTTCATTATCTTTTCCTTCTCCTCCCTCCTCATTCTTCCATGCAGGAGCTCGACCCTGTAATTTGGGAAAATCTCATCCTTGAGGTGTTGATGAGCACTGAGGGCTGCCTTAAGATCCAGTTCCTCAGATTCCTCAATAAGAGGGAAAACGAAATAGGTCTGTTTTCCCTCTTTCAGTTTATCATCAAGAAACCGATAGACCTCATTCCTTCTTTTCTCGCTGGCCCATTTGGTGATAATGGACCTTCTGCCAGGGGGAAGCTCATCAATTGTAGAGAGGTCCAGATCCCCATGTGAGGTCAAGGCCAAAGTTCTTGGAATGGGAGTAGCTGTCATGACCAAGACATCGGGAGACTTGCCTTTCTTCCGAAGCCTGAGGCGCTGCATCACACCGAACCTGTGTTGCTCATCAATCACCACCGTTCCGAGATTATGAAACTCTACTTCCTCCTGAATTAAGGCGTGAGTTCCTATGATGAGGCGCACCCTACCTTCTCTTGTTCCGGCAAGAGCATTCTCTCTTTCCTTCTTAGGAAGATCGCTCACCAGGAGGACTGGCGTGATCCGGAGGGGATGAAGAAGCTCTCTGAAGCTTATATGATGCTGCTGGGCCAAAATCTCCGTAGGAGCCATAAGAGCAGCCTGATATCCATTGGCCATAGCTGTGATAAGAGATGCCGCAGCTACAATGGTCTTTCCAGAGCCTACGTCCCCTTGCAAAAGACGGTTCATGGGCTCAGGTTTTCTCATATCGGCAAGAATTTCCTCTATTACTTTTTTCTGGGAGAGGGTGAGAGTGAAAGGAAGAGAGGCCAGGAACCTATTCAGGAGTCCGATTTCTGTCTTAAAAGAGATTCCTGGCTGCCTTTTTTGATCCTTTCTTTTGGCAGCCAGAGCAGATTGAAGGAGAAAAAATTCCTCAAAGACCAATCTTTGCCGGGCTCGGGCCTCTTTAGCCATATCCTCGGGAAAGTGTATATTATCCAGAGCTTCCCTCAAAGAAATAAGAGAGTAATGCTTTTTGATATCCTCAGGTAGCGGATCTTCCAGATACGAAGACTTTTCCTCTAGATTTGTTTTGATGATGCGCCGCAGCATACGGTGAGAAAGCCCCTGGGTGAGGGGGTAGAAGGGAACAATGCGCCTCAGATTAATGGAGTCTTCTTCGCTGCCAGTTAAAAGCTCAAATTCTTCCACGTTGATTTGTTTTTCTCCAAGGTTCCACTGGACCTTGCCACTTATAAGAATCTCAGCTCCCTTCCTTAAGACCTGCCAGATATAATCCTGATTGTACCAGATGGCATAAATAACGCTCGTTTCATCTTTTACCGCCGCTTTAATTATGGTAAAGTTTCTTCTTGGGGTGAGTCTACTCACTACTATGAGGCGCCCCTGTATTACCTGCTTTTTCCCGGGCAAGACTCTAGCTATGGGGGTGATGCTGGAGCGATCCTCATAATGGGTGGGAAAGTGCCAGAGAAGATCAAGGATGGTCTCAATACCTAATCTTTTCAAAAGACGAGCTTTGGCCTCCCCTACCCCTTTGGCATATCGCACAGAAGAGGTAAGATGAGATACCCCTGAGATTTCACTTGTCATCTTCAAGAAAACTGCTACCCTATCAAGAATCTAGATACTCTCAAGCACCCATAGAAGGAGCACTTCATGGCGAAGCGGTGTGAGATATGCGGAAAAGGAACAACCACAGGACATAAAGTAAGTAAGTCGGGGCGAAGAACCAAGAGAAAATGGTTCCCCAATGTTCAACCCGTCAAGATAAAGATCCGAGGCCAAGTAAGACGGGCCTACGTATGTACCCGGTGCATTCGCACCGGAAAAGTAGAAAAAGCGGTATAGGTTTGGATTTATTCATACATTTTTCAGGGGACGTTGAACTTGCTGGAAGAATTTCCCTTCGCTCTTTATGGCGGGAGCCAGCACCATTTCAACCTGGTGCATTTCCTTAAGGCGGGAGACTCCACAGTAGCCCATACAAGTTCTGATGGCCCAAACCAGGTTCTGAGATCCATCATCCAGACGGGCCGGGCCCCGGAGGATCTCTTTCAACCTACCCGTAGTACCCACCCTTATCCTGGCTCCCCGGGGCAGGTTCTCGTCCGAAGTAGCCATCCCCCAATGATATCCTTTGCCCGGAGCTTCCCTGGCTTGAGCAAAGGCTGAACCAATCATTACTGCATCTGCTCCTGAGGCCAGAGCCTTACAGATATCTCCACCTGTCCGCATTCCACCATCGGTGATGATGGGAACGTACCTGCCTGATTTCTTAAAGTAGTGATCCCGGGCAGCAGCACAATCTATAGTTGCGGTGACTTGAGGGACTCCGACTCCCAGCACTTCTCGGGTTGTGCACGCAGCCCCCGGACCTACTCCTACCAAAAGGGCATCTATTCCGGTCTCCATTAGATCCAAAGTGGTCTCATAAACAACACAGTTTCCCACAATCACTGGTATGGAAAGGTCTCTCGAGAGTTTCTTAAAGTCCAATTTTCCTTTGGTCAATGAGGTATACTCGGCTGTGGCTACAGTAGCCTGAACCACCAGGATATCTGCCCCAGCCTCCTCTGCAATCCTACCAAGATGATTCGCCTCTTGAGGAATACACGAGACAGCAACAGGAACTTTTGCCTTTTTGATCTCCTCTATTCTTCGAACGATGAGCTCATTCTTGACAGGCTCTCTATAAATCCTCTGGATAACCCCTACCACCTCCTCTGCCGAAGAGTGGATAATTTCCTCTATGACCCTGGTAGGATTCTCGTACCTTGTCTGAACTCCTCCCAGGTTAAGAACAGCCAATCCCCCTGATTTTCCCATCTCAATGGCAAAACGAGGATCTACAACCCCATCCATGGCTGAGGCCAAAATGGGAATGTCAAAGGTAAGATCTCCTAGCTTCCAGGTGACATCAACATCATCGGGGTCAATGGTTCTGGTTCCCGGGACCAAGGCAACTTCATCAAACCCGTAGGCTGTGCGGGCTCTCCTCTCCCTCCCTATATAGAATCCTCCCATCTCACCCTCCCTTTAGGCAGGTCTATCCTGGGTCATTCTTGCCGGAGGACCCGGCACTTTTCCTTAAGAAAGCAATGATAAAATCATCTATTTCGCCCTTGAGAACCTTGTCCACATTAGCTGTCTCAAGACCACTGCGATGATCTTTCACCATGGTGTAAGGATGAAGAACGTAAGAGCGTACCTGGCTTCCCCATTCTATCCGGGCCTTATCCTGGTGCCTCTTCTTAATCTCCTTCTCCTTCTCCAGTTCATAGAGATTGTGCAGCCGAGCCTTGAGAATTCTCATGGCCATGGTCTTATTCTTGTGTTGAGAACGCTGATCCTGACACTGTACTATCACTCCAGTAGGAAGGTGGGTAATTCGGATCGCCGAGTCAGTGACGTTGACATGCTGTCCCCCTGGACCGCTGGCCCGAAAGGTATCGATCTTTAGGTCGCTTTCCTTGATTTCCACCTCTAAATCCTGGGTCTCGGGGATAACATCGACAGCGGCAAAGGAAGTATGACGCCGGGAAGCCGCATCAAAGGGAGATATGCGTACTAACCTGTGGATTCCCACCTCCTGTTTGAGATATCCATAAGCAAATTCTCCTTCGACTACCAGGGTTGCCGTCTTTACCCCGGCTTCCTCCCCCGCCATCCATTCCACTATCCTTGAAGAGTATCCTTTCCTATTTATCCAACCCAAATACATCAAAACTAATCTTTCTGCCCAATCACAGGAATCCGTTCCGCCCGCTCCAGGATGAACAGAGAGAATAGCGTTGCTGGAATCGTATTTTCCTCCGAGCAGGGAGTGAAGCTCAAGTTCTTCCAGCTGTTTCTCCAGCCAGGCGAGCTTCCTTTCCAGTTCCTTTTCCAGGTCTAGATCCTCTTCTTCTCTGAGAAGCTCCTCCAGGGTAGCTACTTCCTGGTATGTGCGGGTGAGCTCACCCCACCTCTCTTTTTTCTCTTTGAGGCGGGACAGCTCCTTGAGAAGCTCGGAGCCGTCTTCCCTTCCCCAAAAATTAGCCCGGGAGGTTTCTTTCTCCAGCTCCTCTATTCTGCTTTTGTCCTGAGCTGCGTCAAAGATACCCCCTTAGGCCATCCATTTTCTTTTTTAGATCTCTCAGCCGCCTGCCATATTCTTCTCGCAAAACTAGCTCCTTCCCTTTTAGTATAGCACAGGCCCTCTCACCGTCAATTCCTCAAGAGGTATCTCGGCACGATTTTCCCTTGCTCCACAGGAACCCTCTTCCTGCCTCGGACGGCAAGCATGTCCCGAATGTCACTTCAGAAAAATGTGCCTCAAAACTAGCAAGAACAAAACTCCGGCTGCGCCACCTTCGGTCCAGGGAAAGTCCCTCGGTACCCGTGTAAATCTCCTGAATGCCAATGTTTTCCTGACGACATCGGGAATACCTGGACAAAAGAGGCGTCCCCTAAAGACAATTCAGCCTAAGGAGCACTAGCTCGTGCTAACAGGTCAGGTGAAGAGCGGCAATGACTTTGTGGGCTTTTTGAAGTTGGTTATAAGTTTGGTAGGCAGTCTGTGTAGGCTCCGCCTTCAGTTTAATTCCCTTTTCCTCTATCCAGCGGTGAGTTGATGGGGAAACCTTCATCAATCCGGAGTTTCCAGTCCCAATCACAAGGATTTCGGGCTTCTCCCTTACAATTTCCCCAAGATCCTGGGGGCAAAGAGAGTGACCCTCCCTTCTCCACCAGTTATCATCTACCCTATTCGGGTATATGATAACGTCTGAAGTGTACCGTCTTCCATTTACTACAATAACTCCAAATTGATAGGAATCAACCATTTCGATTCCCTGGAATGAGGATGATCCCGGGATATCCCTAAAAATATGAGGTCAAGGAAGGCTACAGTCTCCCTTGACCTCAACTATACTCTCACTATTCTACTGCTTCCCTCAAGCTTCTTCCGGCTTTGAACTTGGGGACATCTTTGGCCGGGATGCTTATCCTCGAGCCAGTCTGAGGATTTACGCCTTGCCGGGCCTTTCTTTTTTGCACCAAAAAGGTACCAAATCCTACTAAGGTGACTTTTTCTCCTCTAGCCAGAGAGTCTGTAATTGCCGAGACCATAGCATCTACCACGTTATTAACTTCCTTTTTGGTTAAGCCAATCTCCGCAGCCACTTCTTCAACCAACTCCGCCTTGTTCATTTCGTTTCACCTCCTTTAGCTGTTTTCTCATCCTACACCCCAGCCACCATCGATAGTAAAACCGCCTACCATCAGCATTATAGCATCAGTATCTTTTTATTGGCTCTAACATAGCACATCCTAAAATATTCGTCAAGAGGCGCATTGTGCCGTATATAATGTAACCGAAGGGTAACTGGCTCTGCCATATGAAAAGTAACCGAAGTCTGATACATTAATCTCCGGCTAGATAACAATTGACCGGGGAGAAGGAGAAAATGGATATGAATGCAACGAAAGTGAGTACCTCAAGGTTCTACAGGAGAAGTACTTCATGGCAAAGTCCCGAAAGGAGAAATCCTCCATCCTGGATGAGTATTGCAGTAATACTCACCAGAATAGGAAGTATGTCACGAGGAAGATAAGATCTTCCATCTCCTTAGTCCCTAAAAGAAGAGGAGGAAAAAAGGTAGTCTATGATGGCTATGTGAGGGCCGCTCTAGCAAAGGTCTGGGAGATTTTTGATTATCCTTGTGGACAAAGACTCGCACCACTCCTGAAGACAGAAGTAGACCGACTAAGACAGCTGGAGGAAATCGTAATCCCTAATGAGGTAAGAGAGAAGCTTAAGAGAATTAGTCCCAGGACCATTGACAGGGCTCTTAAGCATCAAAGACAGGTTCTTCACCTAAACAGGAAGTACCACAGAAAGAGAAACCCCCTAATCTAGTGAGAGAATACCAGTTAAAGCAGGTGGTTGGGACAGATTCTTACCAGGCCAGGTGCAAATAGATCTGGTAGAGCACTGTGGGCAAAAAGCCTCTGGACTCTTCGTTAATAGTGTAAGCTCCTGCGATGTTGCTACAGGCTGGTGGGAAGGAGAAGGAGTAATGGGTTCAGGACAAGAAAGAGCCTTTATGGTGCTTTTATTAACTGGCACTTAGTAAGATATGCTGAGAAAGAGCAGATTAACTTTTCTAGATCAAGACCCTACAGGAAGAATGATAACAACTTCGTCGAGAGAAGATGCCAACCCACGTTAGAAGTGTCCTCGGACATCTAAGGTACGACACCGACAAGGAGCTTGAGGCTATCAATGATCTTTATCGAGGAGAATGGAGACTATACAAGAATTTCTTTCAACCAGTAATGAAACTAAAGGAGAAGATCCGGGATAAAGGAAAAGTACACAGAAAGTACGATGTTCCCAAGACCCCCTATCACAGGCTCATCGAATCAGAGCATATTTCAGAGGACACCAAGGAGAAATTAACAAAGCTTTACCAAAGCCTTAACCCTGCAGAGCTCAAAAGAAAGATCGACGAGAAGGTTCATAAGCTCTTTGAAGTATATGAGGAGAAAAACAGAGGAAGAGAGGCCCTTCCCTCCAAGAAACAAACTCCTCGAGTGGCAACAAAAAGTTACCTTTTCAATGGCACAACGACCCCAATCTCGGTTACCTGATCCAATGGCTTGACACGGAGGTATCTCGGCACAATTTTCCCTTGCTCCACAGGAACGGATCTTCCCCTCTTCGACGGCAAGCATGTCCCCAATGTCACTTGGGGAAAAATGTGCCTCGAAACTAGCAAGAACAAAGCTTCTTCTGTCTCGCACATCAACACTTTTCTGGTGGTATTCAAGACCCTCGTTCTTTTGGCTACACTCCAACAGATCTTCCCAATCTTATCGATAAGGAAACTCAAGGATATTGACAAGGCAGTAAGTTATGTTATTCTGCAGATGATTGAAAACCAGGTAGCAAGGGTCTTAAAGGAATGAAAAACAGGCGTAGAGCCAGGGAAATAGCCCTCCAAACCCTCTACGAGGCCGACATAAGAGGAGTCCCCTCCCAAAAGGTTCTAGAGAGTATCTTCTCCCGTTACCGATTCAAAGCTGAGGTCAAAGAATTCACGGAAAAATCAGTCCTGGGGACTTCCCAATACCTTTCCTCTATTGATTTTCTCATCAAAAAATACGCCGAGAATTGGAGTCTGGACCGCATAGCTACAGTAGATCGCAATATTTTAAGATTCGCCATCTATGAGCTACTGCTTGTGGAGGAGGTACCTCCTATAGTCAGCATAAATGAAGGGGTCGAGATAGCTAAGCGCTACGGTGCAGCCGATTCGGGACGATTTGTCAACGGCATCCTGGATAAAATTCGCAAAGAGAGAGAACCGAGTGGACCTCTCAAATGGAATCACCTCAAGAGCAGGCTCCAGACTGATACCTGTTTAAATGAACTAATCAGATCAAAGACCAAAGAGAAGCTCTGGTTAGTGGGAGGATGTATTAGAGATCTTCTCCTCGGCAAGGAGCCGCAAGATTTAGACGTGATGACCGAAGATCCTGACTTTTCCACTGCCAGAAAGTTTGCCCGCCAAAAGCAAAAGGAGTTAATTGAGCTAAGTCCCGAGGTGAGAAGACTGCATCTTTCAGAGGGAGAAATCATTGACTTTACCCTGAAGAAGTCTCCTGACCTAAGAGAAGACCTATTTCGGCGGGATTTTACCATCAATGCCCTTGCCCTGGATTTGGATTTCATCAAGGAGGCACCCCTTTGCCTTGTCGATCCTGACACGGGTCTGGAAGACCTTATCAGCGGAAGGATCAAGGTTCTCAAGGAAAGCTCCTTTGATGATGATCCTCTCCGCATTTTGCGAGTTTTCCGATTGGCGGTGGAGCTGAAATTTGAAATAGAAGAGGATACTTTTTCTCTCATCCGCTCCAAGTCTTCCCTAATCCATAAAGTAGCCAGAGAAAGGATAAAGGATGAGCTCTTCCTTATTCTCAGAGATGCAGAGTCTCACAAGTATCTGGAGAATCCTTCAGCAGCCCTATTGCTGAGACATATTCTTGGACGAGACCCCTATCTGGACAGGCTGAGGAGTCTGGAGGCACTGCTTCCCGATGTAGAAAAGATAGATAAAGACCTGCAAGGGGAACTTGCTCTTCATCTTAAAGAAAGAAGTCAGGAAGCCGGAACTCGAGGAGAGCTTTTGAAGCTTGCCGCCCTTACATTTTCACCTGAAAAGGCAAAGACCCGTCTTTCTTCCCTGGGTAGGGAGCTAAAACTCGGCACCAGGAAAGTAAAGATCCTCCAGAGAATGGAAAAGCTATATCCTCGCCTGGAAAAACTGATAGCTGAATGGAGGGACCCGGACTCTGTGGCGGAGTTTCTCATTATGGCCAAGAAGGAGACGGTGGAAGTGTGCCTCCTCTTCTTGGTGCTAAATTCTAAAGGAGAAGCTTGTCGATCTTCTACACTTGAGCTATTGAAAGAATATTTTGATAAGGTTGAGCTTATCCTCCATCCTGCCCGCCTCATTAGAGGAGAGGAACTGATGAAGAAACTGGCCATCGCGCCGGGGCCGGACCTCTCCTTTCTCCTGGAAAAGATCCATCAGGCTCAATTAGTAGGAGATGTCAAAAACAGCAGCCAAGCCCTTGAGTATGCCCGAAAACTTCTCCCTGCCCCTGGCCCAACAAAGAAAGCTTAATTTAAGCCACTTTGGCAAGGATCACCGTCTGAGTCTTTCCGTATTTTTTGGCACATCTGGGGCAGGTAACATACCAGAAGAGAAGCTCCTTGGCTACTTTGCCCTGCCCTTCTACGTACCTTCTAACCTCGCCTACCCACTTTGATGTCTGGCGGTACCCATTCTCAAAAATCATTGACATGTATCTTCCGGACAGCTTCACTGTTTCCAGATCTTTGGCATCTCTCCTGAGAGATATCAGAAGAGTAGCAGAAAACATTGAGTCTTCCTTGGAAAACATCATCACCGGTTCTTCATCCAGGCCCTTGGAAGTAATTTCCTCCATGGCTTTTCTCACCACCCCTCCAAAATTAATGGGGATGTGGAAAAGACTGTAGTATTTCGTTTTATAGAAAGGTTTCTCCTTCCACTGGACCTCTTTCTTGTCCCAATCCCCTTTGATAAGCTTCGGACAACACTTCTCTTGGGCCATTCCTCTCCCTCCCTCCTCAAACCTTTGCGCTCACATGTTGCGACTTGTCTCTTATCTTAGAAGAGAATCCAGAGATCCTCACTAAATCTATGTTCTCTACGTATTGATATGCCTAGTAAGCCCCAAAAATCAGAGCTTCCTTTTCCAATTCGCAACCGTGAACATAGACAATTCTTTCAATTTGTCAAACTTTGACAAGTCTTTATCCAGGTCTTCTATCCTTTTTTGTCTCGCTCGAAGTTCCCGTCTTGAAGATACTTCACCGGGAGAGATGAAATCTCCTGTCCATGTAGGGACTTCGTCCTTGGCGAAGTGGCGAATCGGAGAGCTTCTGTCTTGTTCAGGCTAGCTGGATGTATGGACTAAAGAGAAAGGATGAGATAAGGACGGACTTTCTGCTTAAACTAAGCTTTTTACCGCCTTCACAATATCTTTTTCATTGGGCAAAAAGGCTTTTTCCAGAACCAGCGATGAAGGAGGAGGAGTGTTGGGGGCACCTACTCTTATTATGGGACTGTCAAGATAATCAAAGGCTTTTTCCTGAAGCTCGGCCGCAACTTCTGCCCCGAAACCCATGAACCTGACAGCTTGATGAACTACTAAGGCTCTGTTGGTTTTCCTGATGGAGGCGATTAGAGTGTCGATGTCGAGAGGATAGATACATCGAAGGTCGATGACCTCGGCCTCTATTTCCTCCCTGGCAAGTTCTTCGGCCGCTCTCATGGCAATTGGTACCATAGCGGACCAAGCAATGATGGTGATGCTCTTCTCATTCTTAGCAGTAGCAGCCTTCCTTTTTATGTTTGCCTTTCCTAAGGGAATGAGGTATTCCTCTTGAGGAACCCTAGCTTTCCCTGAAGGGTGCTCGTATAGATTCTGATGTTCTATGATAATTACTGGATTATCGTCTCTAATAGCAGCCTTCAAGAGACCCTTTGCCTCATAAGCATCCGAGGGTAAGGCAACTTTCAAGCCCGGGAAATGTGCCAGGAGAGCTTCAAGGCTCTGGGAGTGCTGCCCGGCATATCCTTTGCCACCACCAATGGTGGTTCTTATGGTTAAGGGTATAGTTGGCTGTCCACCAGACATATATTTCCACTTCGCCACTTGATTTCCTACTTGATCCAGAGCGAGGAGAATAAAATCTATATACATAATCTCCACCACGGGTCTTAGGCCTCTCAGGGCCGCTCCCAGGGCGCTGCCAACAATAGCTGCTTCAGAGATGGCGGTATTGAAAATGCGCTCTCTTCCGAAAATGTCCAAAAGACCCCGGGTAGCTCCAAAGGCTCCCCCGTAGTCAGCAATATCTTCGCCCCAAAGAATGACTCGCCTATCTCGCCTCATCTCTTCAAAAAGGGCCTCCACTACCGCTTCTCTATAGGTAATCTCTGAAGTGGGGTCTCTATCAAGAAAGTGAGGCTCCTTTAGAATGGGCGAGTCTTTGAACCGGGGAGGAACCTCGTCGGAAGATGTACTGCTGAAAAGGCCAAAGTAGATATCTTTGGGGTGAGGATCGCTTGCATCATTTACCTTAGCTGCAATTTTCTCATTTCTTTCTCTGGCCTCTTTTTCAAGTTTCCTTAGGTCTTTCTCACCTAGGATCTTTTCCCTGATGAGCTCATGAGAAAAAGTCTTCAGAGGATCTATCCTTTGCCATTCTTCAAGCTCTTTTAAGGCCCTGTAGGTTTCATCCTCTACTTTATCCAGTCGATCACTTAAAGAATGACCTTTGTAGCGAGAGCACCAGAATTCTAGTAGAACCGGGCCCTTGCCATCTCTTGCAAGACCTGCCGCCCTTTTTGTAGCATCAAAGACGGCCAGTACATCCATACCGCTCACAACTTCTGCATGCATTCCTTCCTTGTTGTAACCAAAACCTCTTTCAGCTAGGTACTCTATTCCTGTAACTTCACCTCTCTGCTGCCCTGTCATTCCATATTGATTGTTGACTGCTGCAAATATAGTGGGAATACCAAATTTCCTCTTCATAAGCCCATTCCTAAATTGAGCCATACTGGCCATATTCATGGTTTCATGGGAGATTCCATTGTTGAAGGCACCATCTCCGGCGAAACACAGCACTACCCTTTCATCTTCGAGGATTCTTGAGGCCAGGCCCGCACCCACAGCCATGCCCATACTTCCTCCCACAATGGCATTGGCTCCAAGGTGGCCCTTGGTAAAATCAGCGATATGCATTCCTCCTCCCCTTCCCCTGCAGTAGCCAGCTTCTTTTCCAAAGAGCTCTGCTATGGCCCGGAAAAGATGGAGCTTTAAAGCTTCCTCCACAAGTTCCTCATGATCTTTGGCATCGGCCCTCAGCCCTAGATGATGGCATATTTTCTCATCCTGAGTGATTAGATTCACCAGATCAGCACTCTGCATAGCTTTGATGGCAAAGTAGCCTTTAGCCAAGCTATCTCCGTGTCCTCGGTGGGTTGAGGTAATACAGTCATCTTGATTGATGGCTGCTATTGCTCCAGTAGAGACTGCTTCCTGACCGGTACAAAGATGGGTGGCACCCCCATAAAGAAGTTTCATGGAGCCGTACCTGCCCCTATTTTCTCTAAGCTCCCGTATCATCTCCTCCAGGTTCCTGATGAGGAGCATACATTTAAGTAGATCCAGGCACCTTTCTTCAGTGAGACCTCCCTCATCCAGTTCTCCCCTCAAGGACCGAGAATATTGAAACTTTGGTATCTTGCCGCCCACCTGGACGAATCCCGGGGTAAAATCGGGCGCTATGCTAATTTCTCTTACCATCTCATTTTTCCTCCTAAGACCGAGATATCCCTGTACAAACCGTTTGGTCCAAATTCACTATATCATACACAGAGCCCGAGGAAGGACTCCGCCTTGCCGAAAGCAAGAAGGGAATGAAGATCCTGACAAATCCGTAGAAGGTTGGTAGGATCACGATTGACAAGTAGAAAAAATTCTCCTCATTCAAAATTCTTCCCAATGTAATACCGCAGGCAAAGACCTTTTGTCCCGTGGTTCTACTTCTCCGGCTGGATAACCCAAAGATATTATGCTAACTAATTTGAGCTTTTCTGGTGCTTTTAATAGTTTTCTGATGTCTTCCGCATACTGTTTCCTGTCACCAGCAACCCAACAAGAGCCAATGCCAAAGCTCGTTGCAGCCAATAGAACATTTTCTGTTGCTGCCGAGCCATCCTCTAGATAATGTTTTGTATCCTTACAGAAAACCACAACACAAGCAGCAGCATCCACAATGAAAGAACCATAGTCACAAAGATTCGCAATCCTTCTCAACGTTTGCTTTTTCGTCACGACAACAAATTCCCATGGCTGGATGTTATCCGCAGATGGTGCGAGCCTTCCTGCATCTATTATTCCTTCTAGAATTTTCTTATCAATTTCTTTGTCCTGGTAAGACCTGACCGCTCTTCTCTTTTTCAAAGTTTCCATTGCATCCATCTTATCTTTCCTCCTCTCTAAATTGCATCACAGAAGAAGTACCATAATATTTGAAATTCTCTGCAACAAAGAGTTCTCTGGTGCGCCTGGCAGGACTCGAACCCGCGACACGCGGTTTAGCAAACCAAATTCGCCTAATTCTGATAGTCCCACTGAATGAGTAAATCCTAAATCTAGAGTGTTTGAATCAAGAATAACTTCAAACAATCTTTTGTGTCTGGATGCACCAGTATCTATCAAAAACTCTATGGGTTTTCTGATGCCAAGTTCATCACTGATAAGAAAAGCAATCAGAGGTCGGTAATTCTAGCCCCTCGGTCCTTTTTTTGTGGACTTTTGAATCTCTTCCTTTGTCAATATACAGTTATTCCCCATCAAGTCAATCACTGCACAGATTGCACTACATGAAAATAACCTAAATATTTTTCCATTCAAAAGTTACCAGTGATGTCTATGAAAGGAGAAATAGCCACAATAGAGGAGAGAAAGAGCAAATCCGGCAAAGAATTCTGGCTTTTATCAATAGATGGAAAAACTGGACATTCCCCAAAATTCTTAGAAGGGTCAAACTTTGAAAGATAAGTTTCGTTGAGATGCTAAGCTGAATGGGAGTTTCCCTCTAATTCAGTACCTTGGGAAAAAATATATGAAATTTTGGGGAAACTCCAGTGAGGAAGGGTAATTTGACAAACAAGGCTTGAGTGGTAGAATTCAAGGTAGACTGAAGAATCTAACAAAGAATATCAAAGAATCTAGACCAAGCTTTACTATTTTTCGTTACTGACCTGCCCCCCTAGAATCGGTCCAGTTATTATGTTAGACTAAGGATCGAAAAAAGGGGGATTGAAATGGCCAGAAGAAGCTACAGACCTGAACAAATCATTAAGAAACTACGGGAAGCAGAAGTTCTCCTCAGTCAAGGAGCGACGGTAGGTGAAGCTGCGAGGAAGATAGGCGTGACCGAACAGACCTATTACCGTTGGCGTAGAGAATATGGTGGGATGAGGATTGAGCAGGTTA